>Ga0181536_10006062_pt1 | contig 12223 bp, 13 predicted proteins | sample PEATcosm2014_Bin_41_FD_121105 | JGI IMG/M metagenome (GOLD analysis project Ga0181536, IMG submission 121105) | Peatland microbial communities from MTU Mesocosm Facility, Houghton, MI, USA - PEATcosm2014_Bin17_60_metaG | ecosystem: Environmental > Terrestrial > Soil > Wetlands > Peat | place...
GTCGTGCTGAGCCAGGACGAAGTGGCGCGCTTCCTGGGTGCCGTGAATAACCTGAAGCAGCGCACGGTTCTGACGGTCTGTTAGGCCAGCGGCGCCGGGTGCGGCGCTTCCGGCGCGAGGCGATAATTCACAGAATAGATCGCGCATCTTAGCTCCGACGCGAAGAGCCTGTTCTCCACATCCTTCATTTCCGGCGCGCCCATCAAGAAGCCCACGCCATGGATGTGTACAATGACGGGAAGCGAATCGTCGGGCCTGACCGGGCGATAGGTCAGAACCCGGATCGGTTTCGCGCCAAACGCACTCTCGACGTGGATCTCGCCCGTCGCGATGTCGGGTACGTCCGGTTTCGAAACGGAGCGCAGCGCGAGCGCATCGGCACGATGCCGCATCAAGGTTTCGGCGGTCAGCGGCACCTGTGGCCACAGCGCGAGCGCATCGCGCAATTCGGGGTCGACAAGTTCGATTGTGCTCATGGTTGGCCACCGGGTCCGTTTGGGGCGGAGCAAAACGGTATGGCAGCGACTGCCTGGCGACAAGTCAGCGTGGATTTCGCATATAGATGAGCGGGCCGGGCACAGAGTGCCGGCGAAGGGCAGGGGGCCAACCATGGCGGACATAATTGGGATCGATCACGTCGCCTTCGCCGCCGCCGATCTGGAGGCGAGCTGCGCGTTTTACAACCGGCTGTTCGGCGCCCGGACGCATCTCGATTACGCGCCCGAGGGGAAGAGCCTGGTCCGGCAAATCGCGCTGGGCGGCGCGTTGCTGAGCATCCATCAGGCGGGAAACGGGCTCGAGCTCGTCGCGCGACAGCCGACGATCGGCGGCGCGGACATCTGCCTGCGCTGGTCCGGGACCATCGAGAGCGCGGCGGACCTGCTGCGCGCGCACGGGATCGCGATCATCGACGGGCCGTCAAGACGGCGTACCGCCGATGGGCTTCCGGCGCTTTCGATCTATTTTCGGGATCCGGACGGCAATCTGTTGGAGCTCATGGCGGCGGACGGGAACACGACCGAATGACCGGCAAGCATGCCGGTCGGTGTCTGGCAATCCATTGATTTCACAAAGGAAAGCGGCATTCAATTAACATAAGATATATTCTGCGGACAACGCTTGTAAATCCCCGATAGAAATGTCACCCGCGTCCCCGATAGAAATGTCACTGGGGCAATCTGTCATTGGCACGTTCGGGGTGACGTACGATGACGGTGATCCAGATGAGCGATCGGGAGCTGACCCGACTGCGTGTGATGATCGACCTCGCGGATGGTCGGCTCACACCTGAAGCGGCTACTACGCTGATGGGTATTGGGCGGCGTCAGGTTTTCCGCCTGCGCCGTTCGTTTGAGGCGAATGGCCCGCCGGCGTTGGTTTCCCGCAAGCGCGGTCGCCCGAGCAATCGGCAAGATGGCGAGACGTTCCATCGTACGGTGGTGGCGCTGGTCCGGGAGCACTACCCGGACTTCGGGCCGACATTCGCGGCCGAGAAGTTGGTTGAACGTCATGGTCTACGCGTCGGTGTCGAGACACTACGACAATAGATGATGGCGGACGGGCTATGGGTCGACCGTCGTCACAAACTGCCCTCCCCGCATCAGCCGCGCCGGCGGCGCGAGTGCCTTGGCGAACTGGTGCAGATCGACGGCTCCGAGCACGTGTGGTTCGAGGATCGCGGCGAGATGTGCACGCTGCTGGCCTTCGTGGGGTCGCCACACGATTTGTTCAAAATCGTACGCTAAGCCGCTCGGGTCAGGAACGCAGAGGGAACATCCCCTAGCGGCCTGAAGCCGGTTGCGGCATTGCTGTTGGTCCAAACGTAGTCACCCGTCAGAGCGATGTGTTCCCAGCCCAGAGGTGCGACATGGGCGAGAAGATCGTCGGGGACTGTCGCGCCGATGGCGTGCGAATGGGGTCGCCACAGGAAACGGAAATTATAGCACGCTAAGGCGTCGGCAGTCGCCGCAATGGCCTGAATTTCCCGGCACCGACCTTGCTGGAGCTGCGCCACAGGTAGTCGCCGGTCAGGTTGATGTGCTCCCAAACGGTTGGTGGTTTCAAGCTGTTGTTCCAACAATGTCAGACGATCATGCAGATACTGGTCGCAGCTGGTGGTCACGGCCAATGGCAATTCACCAGCTTGCCTGAGCGCCGAGAACTTTTCAGTGGGTATCAGATACCCGTTGAAATCCTTGAACTGGCGCGAGCCTTGCACCCAAATATCGCCTGAGCGCAGCGCGTTCTTGAGTTCCGACAGCGCGCATAATTCGTAATACCGCCGGTCGATACCCTCGTTGGTGATCACCAGTTTTTCCCAACGTTTTTTGACGAACCGGATCGGCGCTTCCGCTGGCACCTTGCGGGCATTGCCGGTGTTCATCGCACGCAAGACCTCGATCGCATCGAGGACATCTTTCGCCGCCGGTGCCGCGTGCAACGTGGCCATGACAGCGATTCCCTTTCGGTATGACGCTCACGGTCACGCTGAAATGCATCAACATTGAGTCAGAGCCAATTTTGGACGCCGATATGGGGTCAAATTCCAGCGCCGAATAACAGCCTGACGGTTCACGCCAGACGCGTTATCGGTAGCCACACGATAGCTTCGTCCGGATCCGGCAAATTCCTGATTCTGTCGCAAATACGTTCCGCAGCCGCGATCACGATTTTTATCACCAGAGCTTTGTCGATGATTGCGTACCGCGCCGCGCTGAACACCAAGCACAGGCTGCCCGGCGACCCGGGTGGATGCAGGACGATCGGCGCCGCGACACCAACATTCCCCTCATTCAATTCTCCTATCGAAATGGCGTACCTGGCGCGGCGAATCAGATCGAGTTCGGCACGGAACTCAGCCCAGTTGAAGCCGAGTCCAGCGGCGGCGACGGCGTCAGAGTGGGCTTCGTAAAGGCGTTTCTGTCGCGCCCTCGGCAATGACGCGAGAATCATTCTTGATCCGCAACCTTGGAACAGCGGCATCTGACGACCCCGGCCAAAACTCATGGTGATCGGTTCGCCGCCCCGCTCGTGATGGCTCACGATCACGCGGTTCTCGAAAAAGCTTGTCAGCAATACGTCGCAATCGAACTGCCGGCACAGCGCCCGCATCACCGGCTGGCCGGCCCGCAGCGCCGGATCGCATTGCCTGATCGCGTGGTCCAGCTCGATGATGCGCGGCCCCAAAGCATAGCCGCCATTTAAGTGGGTCAGCAGCCCGGAGCCGGCGAGTTCACGCAAATAGCGGTATGTGGTGCCGCGACTGAACCCCATCCGCGCCATGATCGTATCGGCGCCAAGCACGGGCTCGTCCGGCGAAAACACGTCCAACACCGAGAGCATGCGTTTCAGGCTGGACACGAGTTCCGCCGCCGCTGATCGATCCGCTCAGAGCCCGCCATTCGTTGCATGGACCGAGTGTGCGTATCCTTCGAAGCAGCGTCAATTACCCACCCTTCGAAATCCCATAATAGAGAACTGGTGCGCTACCGACGCTTGACTCCCGCTTCAGAGCGATGTCAGGTTCCACAATAAGGAACAGGTTGGGGAGTGAGATGCGGACCCATTCAGGGCCCAGATCAGATCGCCAGGTGGCGTCCGGATCGTTGGCATGACCGCGCCTCGTTCACGCGTGCGCGTTTGCGCCACGGGCGATCTGTCTGATCAGGCCGTGCTTCGGGTCGATTTGCCCAACCGCCCGCCCATCGCCTTGTTCCGGATTGCCGACGGGTTCTTCGCGACGGATGATACCTGCACCCACGGCGCCGCCTCGCTGGCGGATGGTTTCGTGGAAGACGGGCAGATCGAATGCCCGTTTCATTCTGGCCGCTTCGACATTCGCACCGGGGAGCCGACGTTGCATCCCTGCATCGTGAAACTGCGCACCTATACCGTGATCGTCGAAGGTGACAGCGTGTTCGTGGACATCGCACAGGGGACCGGAGCATGACCGACATCGCCAGCCTCATCCAGGACACACGTGTCTACAGTTCCCTGTACACCGATCCGGAGATATTCGCGTGCGAAATGGCCGAGATCTACGCCCGCAACTGGGTTTACGTCGGCCACGCCTCAGAAGTTCCCGAGCGCGGCGATTACGTGCGCAGAACGATCGGCATGGAGCCGGTGATCGTCACACGGACGACCGACGGCATCAACGTTCTGGCCAACCGCTGCACGCATCGCGGCAACCTGCTGTGCCAGGCCGAGCGCGGCAAACGCCGGGCCTTCGCCTGCCAATATCACGGCTGGGTTTTCAATCCCTCCGGCGAACTGGTGGACACGCCGTTTCCAGCCGGTGGTACCGCTGATCATTCCAGCCTGCATCTGCGCCGCGCCACGGTCGAGCAATATCGCGGCTTCATCTTCGCCACCTTCGCCGAACACCCCATCCCATTGCTGGACCATCTTGGCTTCGCGCGTCAGGCCCTGGATCGCGCCAGCGATTTGTCGCCGGCCGGCGAGGTGTACATCGGCCGCACCTGGATCAAGCATCTGTTCCAATCCAACTGGAAGATGCTGTCGGAGAACGAAGCGGACGGATACCACGTCAATTTCGTGCATGACAGTTTCGCCAAAGCGATCAAACGTCAGGCCAAATACGACAACGTGCTCAGCGGTGACGAACAGCAGGTCGCCGCCGTGGTTCGCAGTCTTGGCAACGGTCACGCCGAACTCGACTACGCGGTCACCTACGACCGTCCCCTCAGTTGGCTGGGCGTTAAATCCAATCGCTACCCCGACTACACTGATGCGATGACCAAGGCTTACGGCGCCGAGCGCGCGATCGAGATCATGCGCGCCGGTCCGCCGCACACCTTCATTTTCCCCAATCTGTTTTTGGCGGAAACCTGCCTGGTCATGATCGAGCCAGTGAATGTCGGGCAAACCGTGAACTGGCACGCTCCACTGTTGCTGAAGGGCGCGCCGGATTCGATCAACCAGCGTATCCTGCGCCAGGGCGAGGTCGCGATGGGTCCATCGTCGTTCCTGACCGCCGATGATTCCATCATCGCGGAACGGCAGTGGCGCGCGCTGCTGGGGTCACCCGCCTGGCTCGACCTCAGCCGCGGCCTGCAACGGGAACGTCCGCGCAACGACGGGGTGATCGAATCGCACTATACTGACGAGACGCCCAACCGCGGTTTCTGGCATCATTACAAATCGGTGATGACCTCGGCACCCGCGATGGCAGTCGCCTGATGACCGACACTCCTATATCCGAAACGGAATTCCGCGCCCTCCAGGAGTTCGTCTTCACCGAGGCGAAATACGCCGACGAATCCCGTTACGATGAGTGGGAAGCGTTGCTGACCGATGACATGCAATATCGCGTTCCTGCGGGTGATGGTACCGATCTGTCGCCGTTCGCGCCGTCAATCATCAACGACAATCGCTCCCGCCTCGCGACGCGGTTGCGCCAGTTGCGTACGGGCACGCGGTTGAGCCAGGCGCCACCCTCGGTGATGCGCCGGTTGATCGCCAATCTCACGGCGACGCGGGCCGGCGCCATCGAATACGAAATGCAAGGCAACTTCGTCGTTTATGAATATCAAACTCAGTCGACCAATCAGCTTCAGGTATGGCCAGGCCAGGCTACCTGGCGCATCCGCGTGACTGCCGACGGATTGAGGTTGTGCGCGAAGACGGTGCTGTTGGTGCATCGCTCCGGTCCGCTGCCGTCGCTGTCGTTCCTGATCTGAGTCAAGCGCGGATGCCTGCCTCCCCCCGCTCTCTGTCGGCCATCGTCGGGCTTGGCTTCAGCGCATTGTCCCGCAAGCCGGTCGGCACCGTGCGTTCGCTGGCGGCCGACGCGGTGCGCGCGGCGATCGACGACGCGGGCCTGGCACTGAGCGATATCGACGGCTTGTTGCTGAACCCGAGCGCTCTGGCCGCAGACAACGCGCTGCCACTGAAGGTGCACGAGGACATCGGCCTGCGCGATCTGGCGTTACTCGCTCTGGTCGATGCCAAAGGCGCGGCGGTCGTGCATATGGTGCAGCAGGCGACCGCCGCCATTCGTTGCGGTCTGGCGACCAACGTGGCCTGCGTGTTTTCCGACACCCCGGTGGTGCCCGGCAAAGGCGCTGGCCAAACCTTCGCGATTACCTCGCCGCTGACCGGAATTGCCGGTTGGGAGCGGCAATATGGCTTGTTCGGCGCGACCGGTTCCTATGCGCTGGCCGCCAACCGGCACATGGCACTGCACGGCTGGACCGAGGACGACCTGGGTCACTACGTCATCGCATGCCGCCATTGGGCCGCGCTGAACCCGAACGCCGTGCAACGCGCGCCGCTGACGCTCGACGCCTACCGCGCCTCCCCATTCGTGACCGCGCCGTTTCGGGTACTCGACTGCGCGTATCCGTTGAACGGCGCCGCCGCGGTCGTGGTGACGGCGGCGGAGCGCGGCAAGGATTGCCGGTACAAACCGGTCTACGTCCACGGCATGGGTCAGGGACATCCTGGGCGGCCATTGTTGGCCGCCACGCCAGAGCCAGCCACGGGCGGTGATCTCGCTGCCCAGCGCGCTTACGCGATGGCGGGGATCGGCCCGCGCGACGTCACGCTGTGCCAGTTCTACGACGCGTTTTCCTTCACCGCGTTGCTCGCGCTGGAAGAATACGGCTTCTGCGAACCCGGAGACTCGGCCGCCTTTGTCCGCGAAGGGCACACGCGGCCTGGCGGGCGCCTGCCGATGAACACCGGGGGCGGTCATCTCGCGGGCGGCTATCTGCAAGGCATGACACCGCTCGCCGAAGCGATCGAGCAAGGACGCGGCACGGCTGGAGATCGCCAGGCCCCTCGACCCGACATGATCGTGGTGAACGGCTCAGGCGGCCAGCTGGAACATCACGCCGCGCTTGTTCTCAGCCCGGAACAGACACCGTGACCGCCGAACCTTTCATTGCTGATATCGGCACGTTCGAAGCCACGTTCCTCGATTTCATCGCCGCGCGAGACCTGCGCATCGCGCGCTGGGATCACACCGGCGAGATCCTCGGCTACGCGAGTCGTGCCCCGGCGCCGGATGGCACCCGAAGCGTTCGATGGGAGCGAGCAAGCGGGTCCGCCACGCTGCATGGGTTCACCATATACCACCGAGAATATCATCCGGATTTCAAGGTCCCCTACAACGTGGTCGAAGTCGCGCTGGCGGAAGGTCCAATTCTGATCACCACAGTGATCGTCAGCGACCAACGCCAGTTGCGCGTCGGCATGGAATTGAGCGCCGTCTTCGAACCGTCAGGCCGTCTGGTGTTCCATCCAGCCACATCCGCGAAAGAATCAGCATGACCGAAGCAAACTCCGCCGGCGCGCTGGCTGGCATCAAAGTCATCGACCTGGCCCGCGTCCTCGCCGGACCGTACGCGACGATGATCCTGTCCGATCACGGCGCTGATGTGATCAAGATCGAGCCGCCGTCGGGCGACGAAACCCGCGGCTGGGGCCCGCCATTCGATGACGCCGACGACGCCAGCTATTTCCTCGGCGTCAACCGGAACAAAAAATCGCTGGCGCTCGATCTCGCCAGACCGGAAGGCCAGGCGGTCCTGTTACGGCTGCTCGAAGGCGCCGACGTGCTGACAGAGAATTTCAAGACGGGGACAATGGAAAAATGGGGACTCGGCTACGATACGCTGCGGCAACGCTTCCCGCAGCTGATCCATTGCCGCATCTCCGGTTTCGGTGCCGAGGGGCCTTTGGGAGGTCTCGCCGGCTACGACGCCGTCGTGCAGGCGATGACCGGCCTCATGAGCGTCAATGGCGACGCCTCCACCGGTCCGCTTCGGTTGGGCACGCCGGTCGTCGATCTCTCCACCGGGCTTTATTCGGTCGTCGGCATCCTGCTTGCGTTGCATGAACGCCACCGCTCCGGGCTCGGCCAGTTCATCGACATGACGCTGCATGATTGCGGGATGGCGATGCTGCATCCGCAAGGCGCCAACTGGCTGCTCGGCGGCAAACGCCCACTGCCGACCGGCAACGCGCACTCGAATCTGGCACCCTACGACAAGTACACGACGCTGACAGGCGAAGTGTTCCTCGCGGTCGGAAATGACGTCCAGTTCCGAAAGCTGGTGACGGAACTCGGCCGCCCCGATCTGGCGACCGATGAGCGGTTCAGCGTCAACAGCCAGCGTGTGCGAAACCGTGACCTTTTGCGGGTGGAACTGGCGGCTTCTTTCGCGGCCGTCGACGGGATCGCGGTCGGGCAGCGCCTGTTGCGGCAGGGCGTGCCGATCGGGCCCGTTTTGCCGGTCGACCAGGCGATGACCACGCCGCACGCTCAGGCGCGCGGAACGGTCGTGGAAGCCGGCGGCTACCGCAGCATCTCAGGGCCGGTCCGCCTGTCGCGCACGCCCGGTCGCGTGCGTTCCCGTCCGCCGCGGTTCGCCGAACACAGCGTGGAAATTCTCCGTCGCCACGGGCTGACGCCTGACGAGATCGCGGCTCTGCAAGCGTCCGGTGTCGCGCCGCGCGAACGGCCAGGAAAACCGAAACCACCCCGCCAGATAGAACGGGCGGCCGAATGACAGGGCATCTCCAAACAAGATCGGTGGCATGACGCACCAACAAAAATGCTCGTCCCAGAAACGAAACGGAACCACACCATGACGCGCTCCGCGCTCGCGGCCATCGCCCTGTCGACCCTATCGCTCCTCTCCCCCGCTCATGCCGCGGAACCCGCCGCATCGCCGGGCTTTGTCTTTGGCCTCGTCGTCCCACTGACCGGTCCTTCGTCGGAGAATGGCAAGTCGTACGCGCAGGGCGCGGCCGCGGGCGTGGCGATGCTGAATGAAATGGGTGGGCTGGCCGGTGAGAAAGTTCAACTCGTCGTCTGCGACAGTCAGAATCAGGAGCAACAGGCGGTTCTCTGCACCAAACGCCTGACCGCGCAGGACCACGCCCGGGTGCTGATCGGCGCAGGCTCCACACCTCAGACCATCGCCATCTCGCCGACCGCCGAGGCCGCTCGTGTCCCGCTGTTCGCCATGTGCGGTGGCGAGAGCGCCTACACTCCGGTCAAGCCATGGATCTTCAAGGGCTTGGCGGGCAATCCGGACCAGGTGCCGCCGGCCTGGGTGCTGGCGAAACAACGCGGCTGGAAGCGCGTCGCCATTATCCACGACAATAGCGCTTACGGCCGGGACATCGAAAAGTTCATGCAGCGCGAGGCGACGGAATCCGGCGTGGAGCTGGTCGCCAATGAGGTTTACGGCGCGTCCGATGTCGACATGACCGCGCAGGTGCTGCGCATTCGGGACGCCAACCCCGACGTGGTGATGAACTACGCGCTGACCGTCCCGGCCGGCGCGGCCATCGCCAAGAAGTTGCTACAAATGGACGTTCATGCACCGAACATTGTCGGAATCAATTTGCAAAACGCCGCGTTCATACGGCTGGCCGGTGGAGCGCTCGCCAACACGATCTTTGTCGGTCCGCGCACATTGTTGGGGCAGACGCAAACCCAGGCGAAGCCTTCGACGGAGGCGGAACAATTCGCCGCCACCTACGAAAAACTCAACAACCAGCCGGTGCCCGACTCGCTTACCCCCGGCCCAGCCGATGCCATGCTCATCACCCGCGCCGCCGTCGCCAAACTAGGCAAGTCGGCCGACGATCCGGAAGCCCTGCGCGCGGCGCTGGAGACCGTGTCGGGCGTGGCGGGCCTGCAAGGCACCTGGACCTTCACCGCGACCGACCACGGACCGGTACTGGGCGCCGGCATCACCACGATGGTTTACAAGGACGGCGGCTGGCGTGGGCTTTAACAGCCTCGCCCAGACCATATTCTCAGGGCTCTCGAACGGCGCCCTGTACGCGTTCGTCGCTTTGGGCTTCAGCCTCGTCAATCGCAGCACCGGCATCATCAATTTCGCGCAGGGCGATCTGACGATGCTTGGGGGGATGTTGACGGCGGTACTGGCGCAGGCGGGCGTGCCGCTGTGGATCGCGGTGACGGTCGCGGCATTGGTCTGCGCATTGGTTGGCGCGGTGTTCTACCAACTCGCGATCCGGCCCGCTCGCCGCGCGACAATGACGCAACTCACGATCATGACCATCGGCCTGTCGATCCTGATCCGCGGCGGCGTGGTGACGGAATGGGGATCGGACCCGCTCAACGTGCCGGCATTCTCTGGCGATAGTCCGCTGCACGTGCTTGGCATGAGCATCCTGCCGCAGGAGGTGTGGCTGATCGGCGCGCTGCTGGCGATGTTGCTCGCGAGCGCCTGGTTCTTTCAGCGGACCATGTTGGGACTGGCCTTGCGGGCCAGCGCGGCCAACCCGATCGGCGCTTCGTACATGGGCATCGACCCCGCCGCTCTGGGTTTGGTGGCCTTCGCGTTGGCCGGCTTTCTCGGCGGCCTGGGCGGTGCCATCTGGAGCCCGATCTACTTCGCCCAGGTGGATGTCGGGTTGGGGTTGGGGCTGAAAGGGTTCACGGCGGCGGTCTTTGGCGGCATGAGCACGGTCTGGGGCCCGATCGCGGGAGGGCTTGCGCTCGCCATGCTGGAGGCCTTTACCGGCGGCTTCATCTCCTCCTCGTGGCAGGACGCGGTGCTGTACGGGGCAATGCTGGTTATGCTGCTGCTTCGCCCGCAGGGACTGTTGGGCAAGGCAAAGCCCGCCGGCGCGGCGGATCAGGAGCCGTCCACCTCGACCCGCGTTCGTCGCGTCACCTTGTCTGGCCATGAATTGGGCTCGCTTGGCGGCGGCGTGGCGGTGCTCGCGCTGGTGCCGCTGCTGTTCGGCGACGTTGGGGTTGGCAACGGTATCTTCGCGCTGATCATGACCATCGTTGTCGTCGGCCTGGTTCTCATCACGGGATATGGCGGGCAACTCGCGCTGGGACAGGGCGCGTTCATGATGATTGGCGCTTACAGCAGCGGGTGCCTGACGGTTCGGTTCGGGTGGCCACCGCTCGCCGCGATGGCGCTTGGTATGCTGCTCTCGGTGCTCGCCGCGCTCGCTCTGGGCCGGGTGATTTTCCGGCTGCACGGCTACTATTTGTCGATGTCCAGCCTCGCGGTGCTGATGATCTGCCTGACGGCGGCGCGCGAGTGGGACTTCACCGGGGGCGCCAATGGAATTCCCGGCATTCCGCCTTTTTCGGTCGGCGGCCTCGTTGTCGCCTCCGACGCCGCGTATTATTGGCTGGCCCTGGCGTGCGCCGGACTGGTCGGCTTCGGCGCTCTGTCGTTGGCGCGATCAAGGGTGGGGCGCGCCTTGCTGGCGGTGCGCTCCAGCGAGTCCGCCGCGCGGGCCTGTGGCGTCGATGTGGCGTGGCTGAAGTCGCAGGTGTTCGGGTTCAGCGCCGCCGCCGCCAGCCTGGCGGGCAGCCTGTATGTGCATTACCTCGGTATCGCCAATCCGCATCCGTTCGGCGTGGATGCCAGCATCCAGCAGGTCACCGCGCTGACGGTCGGCGGTTATTTGCTGCTCTCCGGCGCCTATGTGGGCTCGGTCGTCGTCGTGGTGTTGCCGGCCGCGATCACCTGGCTCGCCGGCGCGGCGGAGACCCAGTCCGTCGCCGGCCTGCAAAATGTCTGTTTCGGCGCGTTGCTGATCGCCCTGATCATCGCGCAAACCACCGGGAAATGGCGAAGCGACCGACTGCCGGTTGCGTTGCGCCGCTCGCTGCGCCGCGTGCCGGTCTGGCGGCGGGCGTCATGACTGTCGCCACCACGAACGATCCGCTGCTGTCCGTCACTAATCTGGAGGTGCGGTTTGGTGGCCTGCGCGCGGTCGCGGATGTCAGCTTCGACGTTGCCGCCGGCGAAATGGTCGGCCTCGTCGGACCGAATGGCGCCGGCAAGACCACGACCTTCAATGTCGTGAGCGGCGTGCTTCCGCCAACCGGAGGACGCATCACGTTCCGTGGCCGCGACATCACTGGCCTCTCCCCTGATCAGGTCGCGCGCGCCGGCGTGACCCGCACCTTTCAAAATGTGCGCCTCTTCTCGGAACTGTCGGTGTTGGAGAATGTCATGATGGGCTCTTGCGCGACGGAGCCGACCAGTGTGCTGGCGGCGCTGGCGCGCATTGGACAGCACCGGCGAGCGGAGGCGCGGGCGCACGACATTGCGCTGCACTGGATCGACCGCCTCGGCCTCGCCGCTTATGCTGCCATGCCGGCGGTCACATTGCCGTTGGGTTTGCAGCGCGTGGCGGAGGTCGCGCGCGCGCTCGCTGGCCAGCCGCGCCTCGTCCTGCTCGA
>Ga0181536_10006067_pt1 | contig 12219 bp, 9 predicted proteins | sample PEATcosm2014_Bin_41_FD_121105 | JGI IMG/M metagenome (GOLD analysis project Ga0181536, IMG submission 121105) | Peatland microbial communities from MTU Mesocosm Facility, Houghton, MI, USA - PEATcosm2014_Bin17_60_metaG | ecosystem: Environmental > Terrestrial > Soil > Wetlands > Peat | place...
CACCTGCGGCTGGATCCACGCTACCTACAGGTCCGTGATCGGGTGCGCCACCTGGTGGAGGACCTCCCCGGCGGCGTGTCGTCGCTTGCGTTCACCTCGTTCCACGGCCTCAGTGCAGCTATCCGGGAAGTCGTCGAGCCGCGCATGTTCTTCGAGACGCTCGGTATCCGCTACACGGGACCGATCGACGGGCACGATGTCGGGGGGCTTGAGCAGGCCCTTCGCCGAGCCGCGAGTTGGCAGGGCCCCATCGTTCTGCATGTCGTGACCACCAAGGGGAAGGGGTACGCACCTGCGGAGGCCGACGAGATCGCCTGCCTCCACGACCTGAAGCCTCCGGCCGTGCCAGCCTCGCCGAGCCGCACGGGCGCACGGGCGTCGGCTCGCCCCGGCACACCGCCCGTCGTGGGTCCTCAGACGAAGGGGTCGACAGACGACGACGGGCTGCCCGGGCCTGTTGACCCAGGCGAGAGCTACGCCGAGGTCTTCTCGTCGGCGCTCGTGGACCTGGCCGCGATCGACGACCGCATCGTGGCGATCACGGCGGCTATGCCCGGCCCGACCGGGCTCCTGGCCTCCCAGGACCGCTATCCCGAGCGCTTCATGGACGTCGGCATCGCCGAGCAGCACGCGCTCACAGCGGCGGCTGGGATGGCGATGGGTGGCCTCAGGCCTGTGGTCGCGATCTTCTCCAGCTTCCTCGGCCGGGCGGTGGACCAGTGGAACCTCGACGTCGGGCTGCACGGGCTGCCGATTGTGATCTGCGCCGGGCGGGCAGGGATCACCGGGGATGACGGGCCGAGCCATCACGGCATCTACGACCTTGTCCAAGCGCTCCAGATACCGGGCTGCACGATCTTCTGCCCCGCCGAGACCGCCGAGGTCGCCCCGATGCTCGCCCAGGCACTCGAGCTCGATGGTCCCTCTTTGATCCGGATCCCGAAGACCCCGTCACCAGGCCCGCTAGCCAAGCCGGGGACTGGCGTCAAGGCGCGCAGGCTTCGAAAGGGGACGGGCGAGGTTGTTCTCGTCGGGATCGGCAAGATGACGCGGGCGGTGCTCGCGGCTGCAGAAGAGCTGTTCGACGACGGGATCGAAACCGATGTCTTCGACGCCCGGGTCGTCCGCCCGGCCGACCCCGAACTGCTGGAGGCGATGGCCGGCGCGAGGCTCGTGGTCACGGCCGAGGACGGGCTGGCCCATGGCGGTGCCGGACAGTACCTCGCCGGCGAGGCTGATCACGTCGCCGATGCCGCCGCGCTCGAGGGGCCGCGTCAGGTTGTGCTCGGTGTGCCCACGGAGTACTTGCGGCACGCCAAGCCCGACGCGATCCTTTCCCGGCTCGGCCTTGACGGCGCCGGGATCGCGGAGGTCACCCGCCGGGCGCTCGCAAGGCGCAGGCGCATCGAACGGGCGCAGCAAGCCGAACCGCTCGAGCGGACCTGACGGGCAGACCGCGCTGCTGGCTCTGCTGCAAAGGGCCGGCGGGTCGGTCAGAAGAGCCGGGCACCGCCGGGCGTCCCCGCGTCGCCTGGTTGTTCATCGACAGGCTCTCCGAGATCGGGTCCTTCCTCGCGGGCGTCGTTGAGCCTGGTCGAGACCCGGAACGTCTCCAGGGCCTCGCGGGCCACAGGGCGTGTCAGCCGGCTGAGCTCGCCGGAGCCGAGGGGCTCCGGCGCCAGCCACTCCTCGAGGTCCGGCGCCGCGATCAGCACCGGCATGCGGTCGTGGACGCGGCCCACGAGCTCGTTCGCGTCGGTCGTGAGGATCGTGCAGGTGTACAAAGGCGTCATAGACTCGGCGCCCCGAGGTTGCCACTTCTCCCACAGACCGCCCATGAGGAGCAGGCCGGAGGCGGCGGCGGTCCGGAAGCACCAGGGTTGCTTGCGCCGGACCGGATCGCCTGGCGTGGCCGGGGCCCATTCGTAGAAGGCATCGGCGGGAACGACGCAGCGCTGCCGATCGATCGCGTTGCGGAACATCGGTTTGTCCCCGACGCTCTCCGCCTTCGCGTTGAAAGCGCGAGCTCCTATCGACGGGTCCTTTGCCCACCAAGGGACCAGGCCCCAGCGGAAGGCCGACAGCTGACGGGCGCCTGCAGCAGCGTGAGGCACCGTCACCGCGAGCACCATCGCCTGCGGGGCGACGTTCCAACGGGGAATGAGAAGCTCGGGCGGGACCTCGACCTTGTCCACCTCGAGCAACCGGGCAATTTCCGCGACGGGGCGGCTCGCGACGAAACGACCACACATCGTCCCGAACGCTATCGGCCCCCGCCTGTCACGGGTTCATGCGCGATCCGCGGTAGAGCCGAGTGTCAGTCGCCGGTGCGGTAGAGCTCGACTCCACAGGCATCGGCGACGTCGTCGGCGCAGGGCTCGCACTCCATTTCCAAGGTCGCGTGAGCAACGTGGAAGTGACTCTGAACGGAGCTCTTGACCCGTTCTCCGACGACCTGGGCCTGTTCCAGGCTTGGGTGCCCGTCCAGCACGACGTGGGCCGAGAGCGCCCTGACGTCGCTCGACAGGCTCCAGCAATGCAGGTCGTGAACCGCCGTCACCCCTTCGATGGCGGAGATCGCCGTGGCGAGCGCGGAGACGTCCAAATCGGCTGGGGTCGACTCGAGCAGGACATCCAGGCTCGCGCGCACGAGCCGCCAGGCCTCGGTCCCGATGAGCACAGTGATGAGGAGCCCTACGATCGGGTCGATCGTCTCGAAGCGCCCCGTAACGAGGATCACGGTCCCCGCGACGATCACGCCGAGCGCGGCGGCCGCATCCCCGGTGAAATGCAGCGCCACCGCCTTGAAGTTCAGGTCCTCGGTGTGCTCGCGCAGCAATAGGGCAGCGATCGCGTTGCCCAGGAGACCGCCCGCTGCCACGATCACAACGAGGGCGCCGTGCACATGGGCCGGATGGGCCAGCCGGTAAGCGCCGAGCGCGACCACGCCGAGGCCGACGACAACGATCGCGGTCGCGTTCGCGAGGGCGGCGAGGATGGTCGCCCGGTGGTAACCGAAGGATCTAAAGGCCGTGGCAGGTCGCAGCGCGAGCCGGGTGGCGACTAGGGCGAGCCCAAGCGCCGCGGCGTCGGCCAGGTCGTGGCCGGCCGTTGCCACCAGGCCGGTCGAATGTGCGAGGACCCCGCCGGTGGCCTCAACGGCGACAAGGACCAGATCGACGACGAGAGCCAGCACGAGCCGGCGCGTTCGCGTCATGGGACGCCTGAGCCGCCCAGCCCTTCTGCGACGAGCGAGCGCACGAGCGGGAGGTCGTCAGGGTGCGTGAGGCCGATGCAACGGCTGTTCGAGGCGACGACCCGGAAGCGGGCCCGTCCTTCGGCCACGATCCGGCCGACGACCTCAGGCAGGAGGAGCTCGGGCGGCTTGCCTTCGTCGTGAGGGGCCGTCTCGGGATCGAAGGCATCGAGGGCGCTGTCGAGCTCGTCGAGGATCGAAGCAGCGAAACCCCAGAGGTTCATGCTCACCTGTTCGTCACCGCTCAGGCGCCGCAGGCGTCCCGCGTCGGGTCCGGCGACCGGAGAGCCGTCGAACGCGCCATCGGGGAGGCGCTGCATCCGCTGCTCGACGATGCGGGCCAGAAAGCCTTCCTTGTCGGTCTCGCACAGCCCACGGGTGACCGGGCTGTCGGTGATGACGGTGTCGCGGAGGTGGTAGCCGACGAGCGCGTGGTCGCCAGGTGAGCCGTGGACGAGATGGTCCGCGAGCGTCGACAGTGCCGGCGCCCCGTAGAGGTCGTCGGCGTTCGCGACTCCGAAAGGTCCGTCGAGAAACGGTCGCGCCGACTCGACCGCCTGAGCGGTGCCGGCAATGGGTCCCTGCACGACCGGCACGACCGGGAGGCCCGCCGGCCAGAAGGACCCGATGTGTTCGAGCAGTTCGCTTTGGATCTCCTCACGCACGATGAGGATGACTCCGCCGAACCCTGCGGCGAGGGCGTCGCGGGCCGTGTAATCCATGAGCGCCTCACCGCTCGGTCCAACGCGAGCAAGCTGTTTCAGGCCTCCGAAGCGGCGGCCATGACCGGCCGCGAGCAAGACGAGCTGCATGGCTGAAGCCTACGACCTCTTATCATCGGGTTGGACAAGGGTCATGGCCGCAGCTTGAAGGGGAGGAGGTCGCTCGATGCAGGAGGACGCCGCGAGACCGGCTCCCGAAGGCGCGCCGGTGACCCCGCCGGCCCCGGTCGCTGTCGACGTGGGAATCGCCACGTGGTCCCAGGGCGAGCCGATCGACGACGCGGAGCGCGAGCGCCGCCGCCAAGGCCTCGACGACCTCCTCGAGCTCATGCGGCCCGCCGTCCAGGCCGACGGTGGGGACCTCGCCCTTGTTGGCGTCGACTACGAGACGGGCGTCGTGGAGGTGCAGCTGCAGGGTGCCTGCGGGTCATGCGCGATATCGGCGGTGACGTTGCAGGGAGGCGTCGAGCGCCTCTTGAAAGAGCGTCTGGCGTGGGTCACCGAGGTCACCGGTGGCGTGGACGAGTCAGTGGATCCCTTCGAGAGTGCCGCCTTGGGCCGTGGAGGCTACGTACCGCGCTGGTGATGAGCTCAGCCGGCGGCACGTTCGGTCAAGGGCCGGCGGCGTTGCCAAGCCTGCGCGAGTGATTGGTTCTGCCAGCCGGCGTCGGCGGGATTCACGGTGACTCCTGGCGGCACGATCTCGTCCAGGCGGTCGAGGGTGGCGTCGTCCAAGGCGATCTCGCAACCCGCGATCAGGTCCTGCAGCTGGTCCATGGTCCTCGGCCCGATGATGGCAGCCGTCACAGCCGGGTGCGACACAACGAAGGCAAGCGCCAGGTGTCTGAGCGACATCCCGGCGTCGGTAGCGACCGCCTCGAGCTGGTCGACCAGGTCTAGCTTGCGCTGATTGGCCGGAACGGTCGGGTCGAAGCGTTGCGGGAGCCGCGACGCCCGTCCGGAGGTCATGTCGATCTCCGCGCCGCGCCGGTACTTACCGGTCAGCCAGCCGCCCGCGAGCGGGCTCCACGCGATCACTCCCATTCCGTAGCGTTCGCAGACCGGGAGCACGGCCGCCTCGATGCCACGGGCGAAAAGCGAATACGGGGGCTGCTCGCAGCGGAAAGGTTCGAAACCGCGCTTCTCGGCGGCCCAACGGGACTCGACGATCATCTCGGCGGGGAACGTCGAGCAGCCGATCGCGCGGACCTTGCCCTCCCGGATTAGGTCCGTCAGAACCGACAACGTCTCCTCGATGTCGGTCCGCGGATCGGGGCGGTGGATCTGGTACAGGTCGATCCAGTCAGTGCCGAGACGCCGCAAGCTCTGCTCGACCTCGTAGCGGATCCAGCGCCGTGAGTTGCCCGAGTTGTTCTTGCCCGGACCCATGTCGAAGTTCACCTTCGTGGCGAGCACGACGTCGTCGCGCCGACCCTGGAGAGCCTTCCCGACTATCTCCTCCGACTCGCCGTGCGAGTACACGTCCGCCGTGTCGACGAAGTTGATGCCCGCGTCCAGGGCCGCGTGAACGATGCGCACCCCGTCTTCGTGGTCCTTGTTACCCCATTCGCCGAGCATCATGGCGCCGAGGCAGTAGGCACTGACCTGGATACCGGTTCCTCCGAGGGTTCGATAGCGCATGCCGGCCACGTTAGGGCGTTGGCGTGCCCCGAGGGCGCGACCGGCTGGCAGGCGAAGCTCGTCCCTCGGACAAAGAGGTCCTGGGTTGTGGAGGGAGGAAAGGACAGCCTCATGAGCGTCGAGCACGCTCCCGGTTCCGGCGAGGACCCGAAGTCCGTCCCTCGGCCCAAGGTGAGCCACCTTGCCAACCCTCCATCCAGATCCTCAGCGCCTCTTTCCTCGGGTGCCGCAGCGCCCAACACGGTGATCACTGCGCACGACATCAAGGACCTCCACCTTCGGGGCAGCGTCAGCAGCGCTCGTTGGGAGGTCCGCAACGACGTCGGATACGCCGCCAGGCGCGCCTTAAGGCCGGCCCCGCCGACGACCCCGACCTCACCGACGCCCTGACCTCACCGACGCCCTGACCTCACCGACGCCCCGACCTCACCGACGATGAGTGCCGCGCCACCACCGATGTGATGGCCAAGGGCGACCCCCGGGCTCTCCATTAGCCTCTAGACCCCTCTAGACCCCACAATCCCACCGGGTCGATGTCATCCACGACTTCAGGAGTGACCATGACCGACTCTTCCACCCAGGGAATCAAGACCGCGCTGCATCCCGGGGCCCGACCTGGCGACGGCCAAGGCGGTGTACGCCGCCCTGCTCGGCGTATCGCCGCAGACCGACGAGTCCTACTACGTCGGCTTCGAGGCCGCGGGCCAGCACATCGGGCTTGTGCCGGGCGGTGTTCCGCAGGCCATGACCGCCCCGGTGGCCTACTGGCACGTGTCGGACATCGAGGCGAAGCTGGCCGAAGTGAGCGCGGCGGTGCCACCGTGAAAGAGCCCGTGCGCGACGTTGGTGGCGGCCGCCTAGTGGCCACCGTGACCGACCCCGATGGCAACGTCCTCGGGCTGCTGCAGGACCGGTGAGTGCCGACGCCACTGCCGCGCGCAGCGTCGTCGCGACACCGAGACTCGGCCTACGACGACATCGATGTCGCGGGCAGGGCCTTGGCTGACGATGCCCGGCGCCGCCGCCCTTCGATGGGACGGCGATCGTCGGCAGGGCAAACGGGATGTCAGTAAATGGGCAGGTCGCAACTGGATGGTCGCGATCGGTCCGGTTCACCGAAGTGAGAAACTGCCCGATCACTTACCGGACGTGTCCTCCCGGATCGGCGCCCCGGGGCGCGAGTCGCAGTTCGTAGTAGTCCTCCGTGCCCATGACGTCGAACCCGCAGCTCAGGTAAAGGTGAAGGGCGGCGTCATTGGTGACAGACACCTCGAGGCCTATGTCCGCCACACCCTCGGCCTTGAGGTACCTGGCGAGGGTCGACAGCACCTGCCGGCCGATCCCGCGTCCCTGGTACCGCGGCACAACGGCAAAACCGTAGATGCCCGCCGCACGGTCGTTCCGATCCACGCGAACCGTTCCGGCCCGCTCGTTCGCGTACTCGACGACAAGCGTGCCGGGGAACCGCCGGGCGAGCGCCTCCACTTGGCTGTCCCCAAGATGCTCGGTGCGAAGTCCGAACGCCTCCGTCAGGCAGGACAGGACGAAGCGTGCGTCGCCCGGCACCGCCTCGCGGACGGTGACGAGAGGATCGGCAACGACGTCGGCAGGCTCGCGGCGAAGTGTCATGCGGTGCTCGGAGTGCTCGATCGTGCCCCCGAAGTGGCGGGCGAAGCGCGACCCGGACTCGTAGAGGCGGTCCACCACGAGGAGGGCTTGGGGTACGGCTCTTCGTGCCAGTTCGGCTGTCGCGGCCCCGAACAGCCGGGAGAAGACCCCTTGGCGACGCGCCCCAGGATGGACCATTCCGCAAATCTCAGCCTGGTCGGGGCGGTCGCCGTAAAGGCCGAGAAAGCCGACGAGGCCGTGCTCTCCCATCCACAGGAAGTCGTTGACCCGATCCTGTGGCCTCGACTGGAGCACGCCTCGCTCGAGCTTGAGGCGTCCACCGTCCACCGCCACGCAGGCGGCGGCGAGGTCCTCGATGGCCCGAAGATCCTCCGGCGTGAGTCCCGGCCCGGACCGGAGATGTCCGGGAGGCTGTTTGCGGCCGCACGACGAGTTCACCGGGCCCTCGCTGCTGGCGTGTTGTCCACCCGGGGAGGCTATCTCCCGGCCACCCGGCCGGTGCCCGCCGCGGCGTCAGTGGCCGATCCCGAGCTGTACCGCCTTCACGATGAGGAGCACGACCGCCACCACCAGGTAGAGGCTGAGGACGCGCATTGACAAGGTACGCCAGCGCGACCATACGGGTCGCTCGAGGAGGGCGAGTTGCGGCATCCGCCAGGTTTCACGCCGCACTCTGGCTTCGCGTTCGGTGGCCGCGGCGCGTTGAACAGCGACGCGGCGTTTGGCGCGCTGGCCAGGCAGCAGCACCCACGAGCCCACTCCGAGGAACGCGGCGATGATGATCGCTCCCATCGTAAGGGCGAGCGAGGTGACTTCCAGGTTCGGGAACACGGTGGTTGCCATCAAGATGAGCGACAGCGCCAGCAGCACCGAGACGACCAAGCCTGCCAATGCGTTCAGCCATGGGCGGTTGACCCACGGCCCGAGTACCCCCTTGTCGTTGCAGAGCAGGAGGAGGAACACGGTCGCGCTCGGCAGGAGAATGCCTGCTAGCGCCTGCACCGCGGTCGTGATCAGCCCCAGTGGCGCACGGGGGATGAGAACGATGCCCGCCGCGCAGATCACCAGCGCGGTGAAGAGGATGTAGAACTGTCTTGCGTCAGCGAAGCTGCGGTGAAGGGAATGCCGCATACCGAAAATGTCGCCGAAAGCGTATGACGTCGAAAGGGTGACAGCGGCGGCTCCGATGATCGAGGCGTTGAGCAGCACAAGCGCGAAGAGCGCTCCCGTTCCGTGCCCGACGGTGTGCTCGAGTCCACGCGCCACGCCCGCTGCGTTCGTGAAGTGGCCGGCGAGCCTGGTGCCCCGGAACGCAAAGGCAGCTGTCACCACGAGCGCGCTAGCGGCGACCACCACGACGAGCGAGCCAATGAAGGTGTCCGCGCGCTCATAGTTGATCCAGCGGGGCGTGATCCGCTTGTCGACGATGTTGGACTGCTGGAAGAACAGCTGCCAGGGCGCGACCGTCGTTCCCACGATCGCGATGATCAGGAGCACCGCGGTCGAGGTCAGCCCTCCCTGCGCTCCGGGGATCAAGAACCCGCGCACTATCGGGCCGGCATGGGGATGGACCAGGATCACGAGCGGGATGGCGAGAAAGTTCACCAAAACGAAGATGAACATGAAGCGCTCCCAGCTGCGGAAGCTGCCGGTCGCGGTTATGGCGATCAACCCGAACGCGGCGATGGGGACCGAGATGTCGGGCGATATGCCGAAGTAGCCGAGGGCAAGGCTCACGCCGATGAACTCGGTGACGATCGTGAGGAAGTTCAGGACGAACAGGTCGCCGACCGAGAAGGCTGCCCAGAACTTCCCGAAGCGCTCTTTGATCAGCCGGGCGTGGCCGACGCCTGTCACCGCCCCCAGCCGCACCACCATTTCCTGGTTGACGATCAGGACCGGGATGAGCAGCGGCAGGGTCCAAAGGAGTGTGAGGCCGTAGTTTTGACCGGCCTGGGCATAGGTCGCGACGCCGCCGGCATCGTTGTCGCCCACCATCACGATGAGGCCCGGGCCGACGATGGCGAGCAGCGTGAGGAGCTTCTTGCCCCAGGATCGCCGCGCCGCGAGATCGTGCTCGCGGATCGTACCGAAAGCTCCCTGGATGTCGCCCACGTGCGCGCTGTCGAGAACTGCCGAGGAGTAGTGCTCCTCGGGCTCCTCGTCCTCGCCAGTTTGCAGGTTCTTGACCATCGTGACCTCTCGCGCCGCCATTGGCGTCGTCGGTGTGCGTAGGCGTGGCTGTTCGCGCACGCACACCAGAGGTCAAGTGGCCTCAGCGGGGCGGCCGCTCCTGCTCTGAAGCAACGTGCGCGCGAAGTTGGTCAGGTAACCAACCGTCGGTACTCAGGGGTGCTCCATTTCTTGGCCCATCGTCAGCCTGCCTTGAACCAGTGACGCCGACGGGTACCGGCTTCACTCCGGCGCGCGCCGGGGTGCACTCAGATCACCGTTGCCGGAAAAGGCATGACTGCTTGCGGGCAGGATCTTACCCGCTCGGGCACATCCGCTTGGAACTGGCTGTGCGGACCGGCGCTGTCCACCAGCCCGAGTTCACTCGTCGGTGCTGGTCATCCCGAAGTCGCGGCGCCATCCGGTGGGGAGGAGTAGCTCGAGCACGTCGTCGACGGTGACGACGCCGATCATCCGGTGCTCGTCGTCGATGACGGGAGCCGCGGCGAGATTGAAGTCCGACATCTTTCGGACGATGGCGTGGAGGTCAGCGTCGGCCCTGACCGCCACCGGGTCGAGGTCCGCGACCTCACCGATGCGCGCCGCCGCCGGGCTCTTGACCAGCCGGACGACCGACGCCGTGCCCGTGAGGCGCCCGTCCTCGTCCATCGTGTAGATGACCCCGAGCGCTTCGGGCGCGACCGGGCTGCGGCGGATCTCCTCGAGGGCGTCGGAGACGAGCGTGTTTCCTGGCAGGGCAAGGAATTCCGGGCTCATGAGGCCACCGGCGGTCTCAGGGTTGTAGCTGAGCAGCGTCCGAACCTTCGCCTGGGTCGGCTGCGGGATGGCCTCCAGTACCGGGAGTCGGCGGTCCTGGTCGAGATCGGCGATCAGGTCGGCCGCGTCGTCGGGCTCCATCGTGGCGAGCAGACGGCCCGCCTCCTTGTCCGACCGGGTGCTGAGGAACTCGAGCTGGTGCTCGGTGTCGAGCTCTTGGAAGACATCGGCTTCGAGCTCGAGGTCCTGGCCGACGGCATTGATGATCTCCGCGCCCTCCTCGTGCGAGGCGGCCTCGACGAGATCGGCGATCTGGGCGGGGTGAAGCCGGGCCAGTTTTCGATACGGGATGCGGAGCATCGCCGTCGGCACATGGGAGACGAAGGGTTGGATGCTCTCCCAGTCCACGATGGCCTTCGCCGGTAGGCGCTGGGCGAGCATGCGGGGGAGCATCCTGCGCAGGACGGGCCTGCTGGTCGGGTCGACGCCGATCACCTCGAAGGTGCCGTCGACCAGCGCGATCTCGATCTCGTTCGCCCGGATGAGCCGGGCGCCCACGATATTGATCAGGTGCCGTCCTGACAGGTCCTTGGTGAGGAGGAGCTCTCCTGGCCTTCGCTCAAAACGGGCGAGGTTGAGCGTCTCGCCCTCGAGCTGGACGCATCCGGGGCGAACGCCGGCGATCATCGCGATCGGCACGAACAGCTCGCGCCGGCCGATTCTCGCGACGATCCCGGTCACAGGGGGATGCGCCTGTTCGCCCTGGCGAGCGATGACATCCTCGACCCGGCCCATCCGCTCACCGTCACTGCCCAGGAGGGGGCTGTGAACGATACCGGAAAGATGGATGATGTCGGCGGCCATCAGGCTAAGGCCCAGCGCGATCGGCACACGGCGATCCGCACGGCTTCATAGTAGTGAAGACTTCACGGGGCTGGGAAGGGTCTGTCGCGGTCGGCCGGCGCCGGCCGCTTTGCTTATCGGAGTCGTGCAGGGGAGGCTAGACGGTCATGCCAGAGCCAGTTCGGCCCAGCCGCCTGCGCATCGCGTACCTCGTTTACAGGGGAAACCCGCGCTGTGGCGGCCAGGGTGTCTACACCCGTCACCTCACGCGTGAGCTCGCCGCGCTCGGTCACTCGGTCACGGTGTTCTCGGGCCCACCGTACCCAGAGCTCGCCGACGGCGTGGAGCTGGTGAAAGTCTCGAGCCTCGACCTGTACCGCGAACCGGACCCGTTCCGGGTGCCCAAACTGCGCGAGTTCACGTCCCCGGTCGACGTCCTCGAGTTCGGGCTCATGTGCACGGCAGGCTTCCCCGAGCCGCTGACGTTCAGCCTGCGGGCTCGTCGTGTTCTCGCCGGCCGCCTGGGGGACTTCGATCTCGTCCACGACAATCAATGCCTCGGCACGGGGATCCTCGGCATGATGCACGACGGCTGGCCCGTGCTGGCGACGATCCACCATCCCGTCACCGTCGACCGGGAGCTGGACCTGGCGCACGCGGACCGGTGGCAGCGTCGTTTGACGCTCAAGCGGTGGTACGGGTTCGTCGGGATGCAGGCCAGGGTGGCGCGCAGGATCCCCCGGATCGTGACCGTGTCCGAGTCGTCACGGCGCGACATAGCCGAGCAGCTCGGGGTTGCGCCCGAACGCATGGCGGTCGTGCCGGTCGGTGTGGACGGCGCCGTCTTCCGGCCCATGCCGGACGTGGAGCGCGTGGCGGGCAGGATCATGACCACGGCCAGCTCCGACGTGCCGATGAAAGGGCTCGTCCCGCTCCTGGAGGCACTCGCGAAGGTCCGCACGGAACGCCAGGACGCCCACCTCGTGGTCGTCGGCCGTCTCCGCGACGGGAGCACGATCCCAGCTGTGCTGGACCGCCTCGGGCTCGAAGGCGTCGTGCGTTTTGTCTCCGGGCTCAGCGACCAGGCGCGCGTCGACCTCTACGCCGAGGCCGAGATCGCAGTGGTGCCTTCGCTTTACGAGGGCTTCTCGTTGCCGGCGATCGAGGTCATGGCTTGCG
>Ga0181536_10006068_pt1 | contig 12216 bp, 11 predicted proteins | sample PEATcosm2014_Bin_41_FD_121105 | JGI IMG/M metagenome (GOLD analysis project Ga0181536, IMG submission 121105) | Peatland microbial communities from MTU Mesocosm Facility, Houghton, MI, USA - PEATcosm2014_Bin17_60_metaG | ecosystem: Environmental > Terrestrial > Soil > Wetlands > Peat | place...
AGCGAAGACACCGAGATCCGATGCAGCAGATCTTCCTTGCTGGCAACGTGATAGTAAAGGGACGCCTGCTGTATGCCCGCAACCGCGGCGATCTCGCGCGTCGTGGTCGCCGCGTATCCCTTCTCGCAGAACAGCGCGGCCGCAATGTCGAACAAACGCTCCGCGGTCGGTCTGCCGTCCTGATCCTGGCCGGATGGACCGGAGGCTTCGAAGGTCGGCAAGCGAGCGCCGCCGGGTTGCGTGAGAAAAGCCTTCATGAGAATTCCGGCTTCGGCGGAAGCCTGAATGCTCATTATCGCCGGTGCCTGGGTTTGCCGTGCGAAACTTCTCGCGCAAAACCTGCTTTCGGCGCGCCGTCAGTTTCCCGGCAGATGGCCGACGTCCCGGTTGTTTTCGTTGCAGATGAATTCCAGCAGTTCGGCGTCCGGCAGCAGGTGCACTTCTTCGCTCACGGTCCACGGTCTGGTATACGCCTTGGGGTCGTCGATGGTGATCTGAATATTCATGTGCCCGAAATCCTTCCGCCGAAAGCGTTCCGTCACGTGCAGCGCGTCGGTGGAAGGCCGGCCCAACTGATCCAGCCAGGTCTTGCCGTTAAAGCCCCTGGTATCGACAACCAGCGTGTCGCCGTCCCACTTGCCGGTCGAGTAACCCATCCACGTGGGGTTTACGTCTTTCTGCAGCTGACGGCCGTCGAGGAAGATTTGCCGCCACAGATTGAAGGCTTCATAGACGATCACGATGAATCCAGGATTCTGTACAATCTTCCAGGGAGCGGGGGCGGCGTCGATTTTGGGCACCCCCTGGGGCAGGCAGTTGGCGTCGGGATCCTCTTTCGAATGCGATCCGTCGGCGCGCTGATCGAACAGCGTCTTCGCCCAGGGCTGGAATGGAACTCCATCCGGTTTCAGGTCGGCCGCGATGTCTCTGAGGTACTTGTTGGCGCTCGGCTCCCAGATCCCGGACAGGTCCGGTTTCCCGTCGCGCGTTTTGGGCGCGGGCGCCGCCAGATTCACCTTGCCATCGGAGCCGGGAATCTTTGTCCACTGGGCCTGCAGCGGCGAGACGTTCACACACAACGCCCCCAGCACGAAGGCGGAAATCGGCAGGTATTTCGGGTTCAACGGCATTCGCATCAGGCGCTCCTGGTCAGCGGAGATTATACACCCGATCGGCGTTGGTGCTCCTGGCGTACCGGAGGCTCTGATTGCCGCTACGGTTTCAAAACCTGCGCAAAGAAATCCAGCGCGCGCGGATCTTTCGACTGCCCCAGCCAGAACATCGCCTTCTTCCGCACCGCCGGGTCGGGGTTGTTCTTCGCCACATTGATGAGCAGCGGCACGCCCTGATCCTCCGGCAACTGTTTGAGCGCGAAGACGGCCTGCTCCTTTACCGCGCGGTCGGGATCGTTCAGGACCGCATTGCCGATCGCGTCCAGCGCCTGTTTGTTTGCTGCCTTCTGGGCCAGCCAGAACAACGCCTTGCCGCGCACCTGCCCATCCTTGTCGTTCTTCGCCGCATCGATCACGGCCGCAATCCCCGCCGGTTCTTTGCTCTGCGACAGAGCGAATATCGCCTGCTCCCGAACCTTCAGGCTCGGATCGCTCGCCAGCATGCGCTTCAGCACATCCACACCGTGCGCCCCGCGCGAGCTTCCCAGCCAGAATGCGGCCTTTTCGCGCACTCGCTCGGGCTGGCTTGGCGCCACAAGGTCGTCGAGCGCCCGCTCGGCGGCGGGTCCGGAGTGCAGGCTGATGGCCAGTGTCGCGGAGTCCGAACGGCTTCCCCCAACCTGCACCTTCAGCCAAGTTACGCTTTCGGCGGGAGGTACCGCATTGAGCCAGTAAAATGGCAGGCCACCACCATCGAAACGGCAATCGAGCGACGCGATGCGAATCTGGTCGACCAGAGCATTCTCCATCCGCACCAGGACTACGAGCGAGGTCTGTCCCTCCAACCGCACCGGAGCGCCCGTCGCGTGCTCGTTCCAGTTGTCGCCGCTCGACCAGCACATGTCCCCGTGCCGGCCGGGAATCGTCGGCTCCGACCACGCCGCCCAGAATGGACCAGCACCACCATTGGAAAGTGCCGAAAGCTGAGAGGCCAGCGAACCGGCGAAAGTGCGGGTTTCAAACTTGGCGTTTTCGACCTGTGGCTGTTGGGCCCAAACACAAACGGTTGAAAGAAACGCTGTGACAAGGATCTTCATTTCAGCAACTCCATCATGTAATCCGTAGCTTCCTTGCTGTGCATCAGCGACAGCCGCTCCACCATGTACCTCTTCATCGCCGTATCGGGTTCCTTCCGTGCCAGGTCGATCAGCGCTCTTGCATCGCCGTGCACAAAAAGCCCGTCAACCGCCGCTCTCTTTACCTTCGGATCGCTCTCTGATGCGTACAGGCGAGTGAGCGTTTCCGCGGAGGTCGAGCTGGAAATAGCGAGACTGCGCATAATCACAACCTTGTTGTCGGCGGAAGTTTCAGAGGCATAGAGCTGGCCGAGTTGATCGCTTGCGCCCATCGCGCCAAGCTGCCTGATAGCCTCGCGGCGAAGCTCCTCATCCTTCTCGTTCTTCGCGATAGTGAAGAGAGGCTCCCTGCCGTTTGAGATCAGCAGCGACTGAATGACCTGCCTCTTCACGCCCGCGTCGTTCGACCCGGTGTAGATACTTACCAGCTGCTGCCGCCCATCGTTGGTGCCGGACATCCCGATATACCGGATGGCCCGAATCTGAAGATCCGGGTTCCCCGCGCCTTTGGCGTATTGGGTGAGAATCTCCTGCGCGCGCGGCGACCGGTTTTGCGTGAGGACAAACATCGCGCGGTCCTTCACCTTCGGCGTGCCGTTGCCTTTGAGGAGCCCTTCGAGAAGCGGCATGGCGCGATCCGGGTCGGCGCCCATGAGGCTGTTGATCGCCATGAGCTTGAGATCCTCATTGGTTTCCTGCGCGGGCGATACCGCCTGGCCGGAGCCCTGTTTCACTTCCGCCTCCAGAGCCTGCGCGTCGTTCAGCCAGCGGCTGTTCGGATAGTCGCGGCGCAGCGCCGCCAGCGCCGCCAGCGCATCGTCGCGCCGCCCGAGGCGGTTGAGTGCATAGGCCTTCCAGTAGAGGGCTCCATCGGCGCGGGGCGATTTACCGTCGATGACGGCATCGAATCTTCGCACCGCTTCCTCGTACTTGTGATCGTCGAGCGCGCGTGTACCGTTGTCGTAATCGGCATCGAATCTTCCCGCATTGCCTCGGCTCTGGAAAAGCAGAGGGACGGAGCGGCCCATCACCCCGGCGAAATTCGCCCCCGACCTCGCCATTGCCGCGTCGGCCCTGGCCAGTGCGGCGTCGGCGGTCGCCATGAGCCCATCGAGATCGACGGGCGCAAAGGGAGCCTGCGAAACCTGGGGAGGTTGAGGCGATTGAGGAGGCGACGGGGGCAGAGGCGGTGCGGTCTGCGCGAACGCCGGTGCGGCTGCAAGCGCCGCGGCCACAATGAGACACTGCTTCCATCCATTCATAGTTTCTGTCCTTGTGTTCGTAAATTCGATTCGATAATTCGCACTTTGAAGAGCAGTGAGTTGGATCCAATGCGCTGCTGTAACTCCTGCACCTCGCGCGGGCCGACGGAATCCGGCGCATTCGCGACCTCGACCAGGAAGCGTTCCACCTCATCCAGAAATGTCAGAGTCGCGCTGCCTCCCTGGCGGGCCAGGGTCTGCCGCATCAACCGGCCTTCCTCGACCAGGTCCTGCGCGCGGCTGCGATCGGCCGCGAAATCCATTGAGCCGGAATCGCCTGCATTCGAGATCTCGGTCAGCAGCATACCGGCGCGGTCCAGATGGTCGGCCAGCGAGATTTCCAGAATGCGCGCGCGTGCCTGATCCGAAAGACCGGCGATAAGCGATGGCTGCGGCGCTCTCGACTGTCTGCCGAGAAGGAAGACCGCGATCAGTATGGCGGCCGCTGCCGCAACGGCGATCCACGCGCGCGGAATAGACCAGATGCGTGGCCGGAACTTCCACACTCTTCGCTCGAACCCGGCATCCGGTGTGGGGACATTCCACTCGTTACAGAGATCCAGCGTCTGCGCGAGCGAATCCGCCGCGGCTTTGCACTGCCCGCATTCGGCGAGATGCGCGTGCGCACCCTCGGGGGCTCCCGGTTCGCCGTAATAAATCAGGATCAGATCTTCTTCGGACAAATGTCTCATTTGGAACTCATTTTCCGTATGCGGAGCAGGCCGGCTCCAGTGCGCGCCTCAGCTTCTGTACCGCTCGAAATACGCTGTGTTTGGCGGCGCCGGGCTGAACGCCGAGCGCGGCCGAGATTTCTTCAATGCTCAGTCCTTCGTAATGGCGCAGCACGAATGCGGCTCGTTCCATCCGGCTCAGCTCGTCGAGCGCGCGACCGAGAATCGCCGTAACCTCCGAGCTCAACGCGAGGCGTTCCGGCGACGGCGCCCCTGTTGCCACCTGTGCCGGAGGATCGTCCCCGGCCTGCGTCTCCTGCTTCCGCTTGCGCGCCCGAATGTGGTCGAGCGCGCAGTTCGCGCAAATGCGGTGCAGCCAGGTACCGAACGTCGCGCGTCCATCGAACTTGCCGATCTGTTTCCACGCCTTCAGGAACGTCTCCTGGACCATATCCTCAGCGTCGATTTCGTTCCCGGTCATGCGAAAAGCCAGGCGGAAGACAGGACGAGCGTGGCGATCGACCAGCACACGAAACGCGTCGCGATCTCCGCGCCGCGCTCTGTCAATGGCGATTTCATCGCCCGCTATTGGGATGTGATCCACCCGGCTGTCAGATTAGACTGTTCCGGGTGCCGGTGGTTAGCCAAAGCAGCCGGGTAAAATTTCGCGATGGTCCGGCGGGACCCCGATGGCTGAGGGTAACGAGGCCAACCTCTCCGGCGTCCAAGAGCCCATGCGCGTTCGCCTCACCACCGCGGCTTGGCTCCTTTCTGCCAGCCTGCTGCCTGCGCAGTGGCCCTCACCGAAAACGCCAGGTTTGCCACGGACACCCGACGGGAAACCCGATCTGGCAGCCAAGGCTCCACGCACGGCGGATGGCATGCCCGACCTCTCCGGCCTATGGGCGCTTCCCGACGAGAGCTATTGGCACGACATCGGCGTGAACCTGAGACCGGAAGGCGTCCCCCTGCAGCCGTGGGCCGCTGCTCTCTATCGCGAGCGCCGGGACAACGAAGGCAAGGACAACCCCATCGCGCGATGCATGCCCGCCGGCGTTCCGACCATCGATAACATCCCCACCCCTTTCAAGCTCATCCAAACGCCGGCGTCCATTGCAATCCTCTACGAATACAACATGGAGTACCGGCAAATCTTCATCGATGGCCGCAGGCTTCCTGACGACCCCAACCCAAACTGGCTCGGCTATTCCGTCGGACGCTGGGACGGAGACACCCTGGTGGTCGAAACAGCCGGCTTGAAGGACAACACGTGGCTCGACCTGTTCGGACACCCTGCCACCGATGCGCTGCGCGTAACCGAACGCTTTCAGCGGCGCGACTTCGGGCACATGGATCTGGAAATCGCCATGAGCGACGCCAAAGCCTACACCAAGCCATGGCGAATCGAACTCCATCCGCACCTCCTGCCCGATAACGAGCTCCTGGAATGGATTTGCCTCGAAGGCAACAGGGGAACGGAACACATGGTGGGAAAGTAGGGACCTTGGGTCTCGAGCAACGGCGCAGCGTTTAGCAACTGGTTCCTGTCGCGAAATTCTTAGTGCGGGCGACGACCTAAGAATTGTAGCCGTTCACTCGGCTAACACTTTATGAACAAACTGGACGGCCATCGACCCTTCGCCTACAGCCGAGGCCACGCGCTTGATGCTTCCGGCCCGGACATCTCCCACCGCAAAGACGCCGGGAAGGCTGGTTTCGAGCATATGCGGGGCGCGGGGCAAGGGCCAGTCCGGTCCCAGGTCCGCGCCGGTCCTGACGAATTTCCGGTCATCCAGCGTCAGGCACCCCTGGAGCCACGCGGTGTTCGGTTCCGCGCCGGTCATCAGGAATAAGTGCCGGATCTCGTGGAGGCTGCTCGTCCCTGTTGTTGTATCCCGCCAGCGAATGCGTTCCAGACGCCCGTTGCCTTCCAACGCCTCCACCTCCGTGCGTGGCCTCAGGGTGATCTCACGGCACGCTTCAATCCGGGAAATCAGGTATCGCGACATGGTTTCGGCCAGTCCGGGCCGGCGAACCAGCACATGGACACGGCTGGCGTATGTAGCGAGGAACACCGCAGCCTGACCCGCCGAGTTTGCTCCCCCCACAATCGCAACCTCCTCGTTACGGCAGAGCTGGGCCTCGATCTGAGTGGCGCCGTAGTAGACGCCAACGCCCTCGAACTGCGCCAGGTTTGGCAGAGCGAGTCTTCGATATCGAGCGCCCGCGGCCACGATGATACTTCGGCCCTGCACCGACGCTCCATCGTCCAGTTCGACAGTGTAGGGAGATCGGACACACTTGAGCGCGCGCGCCGACCGGGCGACCGCGATGTGAGCCCCGAACTTTTCCGCCTGCACGAACGCGCGACGCGCCAGATCCTGCCCGGAAACGCCAAGAGGAAAACCAAGATAGTTTTCGATCCTCGAACTGGACCCGGCTTGCCCTCCCGGCGCGTTGCTTTCGACCACCAGAACCCTGAGCCCTTCGGAAGCGCCGTAAACCGCCGCCGCCAGCCCACTCGGCCCGGCCCCGACCACGATCAAGTCGTATACGGCGCCCTCGTCGATTCCGGCATTGAGCCCGAAGCATTCCGCTGCTTCGGAGTTGCTGGGGTTTCGAAGCACCAGCTCGCCGCGGCAGATCAGCACCGGGATGTCCGTTATGCGGATCGCGAACTGATCCAGAACGGCCTGCGCGTCCGCATCCCGGTCGAGATCGATATAGGCGTGCGGATGGCCGTTGCGGGTCAGAAACTCCCGCAGACGCAGGGTGTCGCTGGAATGGCTGGATCCGACAAGCAGCGCGTCACCGGCGGAGTGCGCGATCAAATAACCGCGGCGAAGCAGGAACGCGCTCAGGAACAGCTCTCCGAGCGCGGCGTCGGTCTGCATGACACGCTGCAGATTCGCTCTGCCAACCTCGAGGACCGAACTCGCCTCCCGCGCCCGGCACCGGACCAGGCTGCGCCGTCCCGAGAGCTGGTTCACTTCGCCGGTGAACATGCCGCGTTCGAGGACCCTGAGCACCGCTTCGCCGGCATTCGAAACGCCGACGATCTCGAGGCTGCCTTCAATAACGATGAAGACGCCGTGGGTCACGTCAGCCTGGTCGAAAAGGACTTCGCCCGCGGCCGCCTGCCGCTGCTCGCCGAGTACGGCAAGCCTGGCAATCTGCGCGTCGTCCAGGCGGGGAAACATGGAGTCGAGTTGTTCGGGAGTTTCCGGCATGGCTTTTTCAGGACAAGCTATTCCAGAATAGATGAGTGATCGACACCCGGACCGGGACCGGCGCGCCGCCGTCCAGGCAGACGCTTCATTTGTGGGTGCTTGCCGGCATCGTTGGCGGAGTAGCGTTCGGTCTGGTGGACCCCGCGCACGCGGAAAAGATGAAGCCGCTCGGTGACGGCTTCATCAAGCTGATCCGGATGGTGATTGCGCCCATCATCTTTTGTACGGTTGTGACGGGCGTGGCTAACGTCGGCGACATGCGAAAACTGGGTCGCGTCGGAATCAAAGCCCTGCTCTATTTCGAAGTCATAACCACCCTCGCGCTCGGCATCGGACTGATTGTCGTGACCCTGGTACATCCCGGCGCGGGGATGAACGTAAACGTGGCGACGCTCGATCCCAAAGCCGCCCAGCAGTACGCCGGCCCGGGCAAGGAATTGTCGACCGTCGATTTCCTCCTCAATATCGTTCCCGACACGCTTGTCAGCGCTTTCGCCAAAGGAGAGATTCTGCAGGTGCTGCTGGTTTCCATTCTTGCGGGGCTCGCCCTCGCCGCGGTTAAAGACGGAAAGCCACTCATCCAGGCGATCGATACGATTTCACGCGTGCTGTTTGGCGTAGTCGACCTGATTATGAAAACGGCTCCCGTCGGCGCATTCGGCGCGATGGCATTCACCCTGGGCAAGTACGGATTCAGATCCCTGCTGCCGCTCGGCAAGGTGATCTTATGCAGTAGCCTGACCAGCGCCTTCTTCGTTTTCGTCGTGCTGGCGCTCGTCGCGCGATTTCACGGATTCAGCGTGTTCAGGCTGGTGAAATATCTTGAAGAGGAACTCCTGATCGTTTTGGCGACTTCATCCTCCGAGCCGGCCCTGCCGGGTTTGATGACCAAGCTGGAGAATATGGGTTGTTCGAAGTCAGTCGTGGGGCTGGTCGTGCCTGCGGGATACTCGTTTAACCTCGATGGCACGGCGATCTACCTGACGATTGCGTCGATCTTCGTCGCGCAAGCCACAAACACGCATCTGACGGCAAGTCAGACGCTGACCATGCTGCTGGTCCTGATGCTGACCTCCAAGGGCGCGGCGGCCGTAACAGGCGGTGCGTTCATCACGCTTGCAGCGACCCTGTCCTCGCTGGGAACCATTCCGGTGGCAGGCATCACCCTTCTCCTCGGCATCGACAGGTTCATGTCTCAGATCCGGTCGCTTACCAATTTGGTAGGGAACGGCGTGGCCACAATCGTAGTTGCCAAATGGGAGAACGAGTTCGATCCGACCGTTGGCGAAAGCACAGTTGCCCCAGTGAAGGACCCAGTTGCATATTGACTCTGAATCGTTTATATACGATCAGTATGCAAGACACATTGCAAACTTCCCCAGCCACAATCGGGTCGCCGGTTTCGGGCTCGTTGTCCATGGAATATGCAGGCGGGAAGGCGGTTTTCCGCGAAGCCGGTAAGCCGGTATTCGCCGTCAACGCCCGGACGGAGAAACAGTTGAGTGCCTTTCTTCATGAAGACGCCTACTCCGCCGGGACAGCTTTCATTCGCGGCGAGTTCGACGTGGAAGGCGACATCGTTCGCGCCATTCGATGGCGTGCCTCGCAACCTCGCTCCCGTATCAGAGAGTGGTTCCTGGCGTCTGCCGCCAAGCTGGCGCGAACCTGTTTTTCCCTGAAGAGCAGAGCGGCGGGCAACATCCAGTTCCACTACGACCGGTCGAATCAGTTTTATGAAACCTTTCTCGATTCACGCATGGTCTACTCCTGCGGCTACTTCAAACATCCGGCCGACTCGCTGGAGGAAGCTCAAACCGCCAAGCTGGACCACATCTGCCGCAAGCTCAGGGTGGAGCGGGGTGACAGATTTCTCGATATCGGCTGCGGGTGGGGCGGCCTGCTTTTTCACGCCGCCGAGCATTACGGCGCGTCTTGCACGGGCTGCACGCTGAGCCCTTCGCAGATCGAGTTCGTTCAGGAAAAGCTCGAAGACCGCCGCCTCGGGAATCGGATTCAGGTCATCCAATCCGACTTCCAGCAAGTCCGCGGCCGCTTCGACAAGATCGCTTCAGTCGGTATGTTCGAACATGTCGGCCGGAGGCGGTTGCGCAGCTACTTCGATCACATTGCCGGCCTGCTGACGGACGACGGACTCTTCCTGAACCATGCGATCGCTCGTCCTCAAACCGTTAAGGACGGGGCCGAAACGCTTTTCCTGCAGAGGAAAGTGTTTCCTGGCGGCGATCTGCTTCACATATCCGATGTGACCCGGTCGGCGGAGGAAGCCGGATTTGAACTGCTGGACCTGGAAAATCTGCGCCCTCATTACGCGCTCACCTGCCGGGCCTGGGTGGGCCGTCTGCAGGACGCCGCTGAAGACTGCATGCGTCTGGTGACGCGGGATGTATACCGAACCTGGCTGCTTTATCTCGCCGCCTGCGCCGCTTCTTTCGAAGAGGGCGGAACAGATATCCATCAGGCCCTGTTTGCCAAGCGGTCGGCTCATCAGCGCAGACCTCTCACGCGGGACTACATGTATTGCTGACGCCGCGCCATTCCCGGCAAAATGTTCTGTTCCGGTCGCTCGGCTGGCTGGGTGGCCACGAGTTGGGCATCCTGGCATTGCTTTTTGCCATCGCCGCCGGGGTATGGGCGTTCGCCAGGCTCGCGACCGATGTGAAGGAAGGCGAGACTTACAGCTTCGACCGGCGGATTCTTCTCGCCATGCGACGGCCCGGCGACCTTGCTCCCATTGGGTCCCCTGCGGTTCAGGAGGCCGTGCGCGATGTCAGCGCGTTGGGCGGAGTCAGCCTGCTGGGACTTACCACGGTAATCGCCGTTGGCTTTCTCGTGCTTGACGGAAAGAGTCATATGGCTGTCTTTGCAGCCGGATCGGTTACGGGCGGGATGATCGTATCCTCGCTGCTTAAAGACATCTTTCAGCGTCCCCGTCCCGAGATCGTCCCGCACGTGGCATATGCCGCGAGCACCAGCTTTCCCAGCGGACATTCCATGATGTCCGCGGTTACTTACCTGACCCTGGCCGCGCTGCTGGCGCGTTCCCAGGAACGCAAACGGCTCAAGGCCTACTTTCTGCTGCTTGCCGCTTTGCTGACGCTCATGGTTGGCGTGAGCCGCGTGTATCTGGGTGTCCACTGGCCTACCGACGTTCTGGCGGGCTGGATGGCGGGCGCGGTTTGGGCTATGCTGTGCTGGCTCGTGGCCCGGTGGCTGCAGACCCGCAAGACGCTCGAACCGGAAGCGCAACATGCGGCGCAATAGCTACTCCAACATCCGTCGATCGCATTCCGCGATGGCGGATTGTGCCTCTTTAAGACGCGCGGCGGTGTCCGGAGTTTGGGGCGTCCAGTTTTTCCAGCGCACCAGATTCTTCTGGAAGAAGAGGCGGGCCCATCCGTAGTTCCGGTTGGAGAGGAGCATCCGGCCGTAGAGCTCGTCGAGATCGGAGGCGTCCTGCATGGCCGCCAGAGTGGGTCTCGGGACGGAGAGCAGGCGGCTGGCGAGCTGTTCTCCACTTTGAATGAGCGCCGCCGCCGCGTCCGGCTTGCCGGTTTGCAGCAAGTTCTTCGCCTCGCGGTTCCGGGCCGCCAGTTGTTCCACGGTCTGGCTGTACCAGGGCTCTTTGGTTTGGTCTCGATGCGCCGCCGGGGGCGGCGCGGGTGCGGGGCCGCAGGAGGAAAGGACGAGACCTGCGAGAAATACCGGGTGCACGCGCCGGGCGGAAGCCCGGCGGCAGGGCCGAAGCCCCGCCCCACGACTACTGGACAACGGGTTCGGCCAGCTGCGCGGACGGCAAACGCCGGCGCCAGATCCGAATCCGGCCCATGCGCTGCGCCGCGCCTTCCAGATAAAGGTAAATTACCGGCGTGATGTAAAGCGTGATGAACTGCGAGAAAAGCAGCCCGCCCACCACGGCGAGGCCAAGGGGCTGACGCGCATCCGCTCCCGCGCCGGTTCCCAGGGCGATCGGCAGCGTACCGAAGAGCGCGGCCACCGTGGTCATCATGATCGGGCGGAAACGAAGAATGCAGCCCGCATGGATGGCATCGAACGCATTCTTGCCTTCCACGCGCTGGGCTTCGATGGCGAAATCGATCATCATGATCGCATTCTTCTTCACCACGCCGAACAGCATGATCAGCCCGACGAAGGCATAGAGATCGAGATCCTTGTGGAAGATCTTCAGGGTCAGCAGCGCCCCGAAGACCGCCGACGGCAGCCCGGAAAGAATCGTGATCGGATGAATGAAGCTCTCGTAGAGCATTCCCAGCACCATATAGATCACAAGGATTGCCACGATCAGCAAAATGGAAAGTCCTTTGAACGATTGCTGAAAGGCCTGCACCGTGCCCTGGTAAAGAGGCGTCAGCGTCGGGGGCATGCGCAACTCGCGAATCACGTCGTCGATGCGCGCGGCGGCGTCGCCCAGGGCGACACCCGGCGCCAGATTGAATGAGATGGTGGCGGCGGGCAACTGGCCGAAATGGTTGACGCTGAGCGGGCCGACCGTGCGTTCCAGCTTCACCACCGAATCGAGCGGCACCAGAGAGCCCTTGGCCGAGCGGACGTAGAGCTTGGAGAGCGCTTCCGGATTGAGCTGATATCTCGGCTCGACTTCGAGAATCACCTGATATTCGTTCGAGGGAGTGTAGATGGTGGACGCCTGCCGCGTTCCATAGGCGGTATACAGCGCGTTCTGAATCTGGTCGGGCGTCACGCCAAACGTCTCGGCCCGATCGCGATCGATATCCACGTTGATCTGCGGGCTGGCGATCTGAAGGTCG
>Ga0181536_10006070_pt1 | contig 12215 bp, 14 predicted proteins | sample PEATcosm2014_Bin_41_FD_121105 | JGI IMG/M metagenome (GOLD analysis project Ga0181536, IMG submission 121105) | Peatland microbial communities from MTU Mesocosm Facility, Houghton, MI, USA - PEATcosm2014_Bin17_60_metaG | ecosystem: Environmental > Terrestrial > Soil > Wetlands > Peat | place...
AGCTCGATAAGGTCGCGGCGGGATTCGCTGTCGAAAAAGCCGGGGCGGATCATGCAGGCAGGAGAGTCGCTTCGGTGCCGGTTCGCAAGGGGAGAATGCGGATTCCCGATGAGTCGGGGTATATCGTAATACATATGCCTCGTTCGCCTTACAGCCAAGGCGGTGACTAAGATGGGCTAGCCCCGATTCCCTTGTGCAAGCGCGAATCTCCGTTGATGTTTTGTTCTTGCTTGGTTGGGAGTGAGTTCCGATCGTCAGAAGGAACGACGTCATGGCGGACGACCTTGAGAAGAAGCGCTTGGACCACAGTCTTTCGCCTCCACGCCTTGATGGGGCCTTTAAGCTTGCCAATCTCACCCGAGACCTAACGCTTCATCATGCCGCACTGGGCTCAGTTACGGGTCCTTTCGAATCGATGCGGCAGAGCGGATTGCTTGATGCGGCTCGCATTGGGAGTGAGATGAGACTCGCACGCAGCGTCGCAGCCGACTTTCAGCGTATTGCAAAGGCCGGCGAGGGTCTCCGGGCAACGGGTTTGCTGCATGCCGATGATGGCCTGTTGTCTCGTCACGCCAGGCTACTCAGTGTTGCCGAAGGGCCAATGGAAGCGTGGCGGCGTGCTGGCCTCTTCGATCTCAATTCCCCGTTCCGAAAGCAAATGCACACGTTCCAGGCGATGGTCGATCAAAACCGGGCCTTGTTCCGTTTGCCAGGCTGGAAAGAAGCACGAGGCCTGCTTGACCAGTTTCGTGCACATGATCCATCTGCGGTGTTTCGAAACGTTCCAGGTTCATTCTTGCAACGTGCTGCGCAGTCGATGCATTCGCCATGGCTCCATAGCGAAGATGTGGCACGATCTGTTGCAGGTTTTGCCAAGCTCCACGGGATCGGACATGCTCTGGTCACAATGCCGTCGTTCAGCGACGAGGTAACTCGAGAACTTCGCGTCAGCTTGGGTGATTGGCGGGACAAGATCAACTGGCCAAAGCCTATTTTTAGCGATTTTATCGCCCGCACTGATTTTTATGTGGATCGCGGCTTAGATACGACTCTCACAGAATTTCCGTCAGATGCATTTCAGGAATGCCTCGATGGCTCTGGGCTGCGAGAAGTCCCTCCTGATCTTGGCGAAGTTTATGGGCCACCAATTCCCGAGCCAGATAGTTGGGATGAAAGAGTCTCCCTGGATCGAACAAGCTCAGCATACACGTGGTTGCTGCGGTTTGAAACTAACATTCGGCAGTTCAACGATGGTCTCTTGACTACTGCATTCGGATCTGATTGGCCGCGTCACCGATTACCCAATGGTCTGTACGAAAAGTGGCTCGATAAGAAACGTGCGGCTGAACTGGACGGGACTTCGCAATGGCCGTTAATCGACTATGCGGATTTCACCGACTATGAACGGATAATATGTAGACAGGACAATTGGAAGGCGGTTTTTGGACCCATCTTCGACCGGCCGGAGAGTGTGAGGGAATCATTGCAACGGCTGCACCCTATTCGGATATGCACGATGCATGCGCGCCCAATTACGCAAGACGATGAGCTATTCCTCTATGTGGAACTGCGACGACTAGGGCAGGCCATTGAGAAGGGGCGAATCCCCTAAAGTGAAAGCTCCTCTCAAGCTGCTGAGGCAAGCCCTGCTCGGTCATGCCCACCGGCCCGGAGTAACGGATGTAGTAATCGCGCGGGAGGTCCTTGACCTGCCACGGCGCACTCTTCGACTCAGTCGGCCCGGGGTTCATTGCGGGACTGTCCCAGCAATCATTTAACTGCGATCGTAGAACAGCATCTGACGACCGGCAGCCGCCCGCCCTGGCTGGCGTCATGGACGACGCACCGATGCGATAGCCAGCAGTTCTCATGTTGGCGACGGCTTACCGCCGCACCTCGGTCTGATGCGCACTGACCGGGTGCCACACCGCCAGCGTGCGCGGCCGCCGGAGGAAACCAGAGGACAAGCCATCACCCGCCTGCTATGGTCCCGGCCATGGACACCGCTCTTCGCCAGCCGACCTTGACCCGCGAGCAGTTCTTCCAATGGGCTCAGGCCCAGGATGCGCGGTATGAGTTTGACGGGTTCCAGCCGGTAGCGATGACCGGAGGATCCTCAGACACAATATCATGCATCTCAACATCCACACCGCCCTCCGCCAGCGCCTGAGAGGGACGGGCTGCCGTCCCCTGGGCGCTGACGCCGGCCTCGCCACCATCGGCGACAGCGTTCGGTATCCGGACGCGCTCGTCACCTGCACTCCAATAACCGGTGATGAATACATTACACCGAATGTGGTCGTGGTGTTCGAGGTCATCAGCCCAACCTCCGGCCGCACCGACCGGATCGTCAAAGTCCGCGAATACGCCGCCGTTCCCTCCATTCTCCGTTATGTCATCGTGGAATCGGCCAGCATCGGCCTGACGGTTTTGGAGCGGCGAACCGGGGACGAGAAATGGACGGTCACGACACTGATGGCGGATGATACCCTGCTGCTGCCCGAAATCGGCATCGAAATCCCGGTCGCCGAACTGTATGAGGGGGTCGATTTCCCGGCGTCGGACGCTGACGCCGCATCGCTGGAGAAGCCGGTTGCATCCGGCGCGTAGCCGCCATGAGCGTTGGTGCGGTACGTCTGGTCCCTTACCCGAAAAATTCTGACACGCGGCGGGGTTCCGCGCTCAGGTCACCAAATCATACAAATCATGGTGCGACGCCGTTCGATCTCGCCCATTCATCGAGCGGAACAAGCATCCCAGCCAGCGCCGGATCGGGATGGGCCCGCATGTCCCGGACAAAATTCCCGTCCGATACCACTACACCTCTCGCCCCCATCGCGATGGCGAAGGCGAGATACAGCGTATCGTACGTGGAATGATTAACCGCGATGCCGATCTCCAGGGCGACCTCGTGCAGGTCCATGCCCGCGGTCGGCGTCGGCTGGATCAGCGCTCGCAGCAAAGCCAGGCCTTCCCGAGCCTCGTCCGGCGTCAGCAGCTTCCGGCGGACCTGGACCCAGAGAACGTTGGTTGCTTCGCCAAGCCAGAAATCGGGGATAAGCAGATCTGGCTCGATCCGGACCAATGCCTCGGCGATGGGGCTGTCCGGTTCCTGGAGGACCCATTTGAGGGCAACCGAGGCATCGACGACGAGGGGCAATTCAGCTGGCCTCGTCCGCTCCCGTCAGCGCTTCCATTCTGGCGGCGCGCGATTGTTCCAAAAGCTCGCCGGACGAGGGCGATCCGCGGCCAGAGGTGCGGCGGCGAAATTCGGCGAGACGCGCGGCGGCCTGCTGGCGGGTGGATTGTGGCTCGTCACCCATCAAAGCTGCCCGGAGGATTTCCCGGTGCTCTGCCTCGGCCGAACGTCCGCGCTCGGCGGCCCGGATGCGCAGACGGCGCACGATGTCGTCATCGAGATTTCGAACTGTCAAAGTCGCCATGGGTGCGGCGCTCCAGTGCTGTCAACCGCTGCGATGACAGCATATAGCCCATATTGGTGCGGCCGGGAAACCCTTCCTTCAGGTTTATTGTTCATGCTGACGCGCGTGGGGTGGCGCCTGCTGGGGTCGGCCCCCGTGGTCGTGACCAGTGGGGGCTGGCAATAACGGATGGGACGATCCAACCAAACCGGAAAACGCTCAGGAGCGGACCTCGACGACATCCTGAGCAAAAATCATGTCTTCCTGCCCAACCAGCGCGGCGTCGTCCGCTGAAGATAAATAGCGGGCGAAAAGCCACACCCCATCTTTCGGATTGGAAACAATCTCGACCTCGGCCCCGGACCCCAGCATCACCCGCGTGCCAACCGCCAGATCCCGAACGTTGACGATCCCGCTCATTGCGCCGCCAGACCCTCGCGCGCCGCCTCCCGCCGCCACGTCGCCAGCTCGTCCCAGCTATCCGCCTCCATGAACTGCGCCCACCGCCGGTAAAGGTTCCGCATCGGCTCTTCGCTCGCCTGCGCCTTGGTCAGGTCGACGACCCGGCCCGGCATCCGCAGCCCCTCCCACTCGTAATCCGCGACCGCGTGGCCCATCCCCATCTCGTACGTATAGGGATACCGCCGAGCGATCACGCCGCGGCTGGCGGCATGCGCATAATTCCAGTTCTCCATGTCGTCCTGCTCGGTCATCCCCGCCGGCCCGGAGTATCGGATATAGTAATCACGCAGGAAGTTCTTCACCGCGCGCGGCGCGTCACGGTCGACAAAGAAGAACCGCCATACCTCGGTCTGATGCGCGCTGACCGGGTGCCACACCGCCAGCGTGCGCGGCTGCCGAGGCAGCAGCGCCACGTTGGGAAAAATCTCGCCGGGCGCGCCGATCAGCCGGCTGTTGGCGCCCGGCCGCCGCCGCCGCTCCTCCTCGCAATGGCGAAAATACTCGGCGACCTCGGGCGAGTTCTGATACGCCGGTTGCGGCTGGTGATCCCTGGGCAGCACGTAAGTGATCGTCTGGTGGCCGCGATCGGGAATGGCGACGTGCAGCCTGCGGCTCGCGCTGAGCTCGCTGTAATCGCGCCGGCTGCGCCCGCTTGGGCCCGCGCCCACTAGGTCGACCGAGCGGTGCGAAATGTTGTGATATGTGTCCCCGCTGAAATTCTCCGCCGGCCACTTCCAGTTGCACGGAATGATCCATTTTTGCACACCGCCCAGTAGCTCGGCCTGACCCTCGCGCCCATCCCAACCATCGAGGATCAGATCCAGGAAGCGCGAGAACTCGCCAAGATGTTCCAGAAACGGCGGCGCGGCGGCGTCCCAACACGCCCATACGGTGCCCTTGTAGCAGCACAGTTGCGCGACCTCGACGAGGCCGTATTTCGCGCGATCGAGCTCGGAATGATACGCCTCGCGGAAAAATGGCACGCCGACCAGCGCGCCATCGGTGCCGTAGCTCCAGCCGTGATAGGGGCAGGTAAACACCGTGGTGTTGCCATCGTCGTAGCGGCACACCTTCATCCCCCGATGGCGGCACGAATTGAGGAACACATGCACCGCGCCGGCGCGGTCGCGGCAGAGGATCACCGACTCCTCGCCCATCCGCGAGGCGAAGAAATCGCCCGGGTTGGGGATCTGGCTTTCATGCCCGACGAACAGCCACGACCGAGCGAACACCCGCTCCTGCTCCTGGGCGTAAATCTCCTCATTGACGAAGATCTCGCGGCTGATCAGCCCCGATGCGAGATCGACGAGGCCGGAATGATATCCCCGCGTTCCGTTCATCACCGCCTCCGCTTAAAAGAAAAACGTCAGGTTCTTGGTCAACAGCACATTCTGGTCGAGGATGATCTTCCGCCGGGCGATCAGCCAGCCGTCACCGTCCCGGCGCAGCGTGTCCTCGCGCTTGCCGACGAGCAGGTCGGTCTCGGTCTCGACCCGGTTGCGGTAAATCAGGAACCGGCTTTTGGCCGTGACCTCGCGCGGCATGCCGGCGTCGGGTGTTACTGTCAGCAACTGCACGTTCGACACCATGTGGGTGATCCGCGACCGCGGCTCCTCCGCCCAATGGATCCCGGTCTGGATCTGGCGTACCCGGCGGGTCAGGGTATCCTTGCCCTCGTCGAACCAGCTGATGTCCTCACCCTCGCGGGTGAATTCGCGTTCGGTGTCGCCGAATTTGACGTTGCGCCGCATCGGCATCCAATAGCGGATGTCCTCGGCCAGCAGGGCTAGCCATTCGTCGTGCCGCCGCTCGTCGAGCAATTCCGCCTCGGCATAAAGGAACTGCGCGATCTCCTGGGTCAGCAGCAACTGGGCCACCCGATCGTCGCTCATTCGTTGCCTCGCTTGGCGCGCAATTCAACACCGGCCATCGCTTCCAGCACGCGGGCGACCACCGGAAAACCCTCCTGGCCCCAGCCCGCCGCCTGGGCGCGCTTGTAGAAATCGGAGGCGAGCGCGCCCAATGCCGCCGGGGCGCCGACGTCGCGGGCGAGCTGACAGGCGAGTTCAACGTCCTTGGCGACGATGTCGAGTGTGCCGCCGGCGGCGAAGGTGCCCGGAAACACGCCGCGGGCGATGTTGTCGAAGGTGCGGCTTTGCCCGGCGCTGACCGGCACGATCTTCGCCAACGTTTCGAGGTCGATCCCGGCCTTCGCGGCGACGAGCATCCCTTCGATCGAGGCGATGAAATTGGTGTAGCCCAGATATTGCGTCACCAGCTTGGCGGTCGCCCCGGCGCCGCTCGGGCCGACATGGAAGACATTGGCGGCGATCGCGTCGAACAAGGACCGGTATTTGGCGAAAGCGGCGTCGCTGGCGCCGATCATCACGGTCATCGCCGGAGGGCGGCCGCTGACCGGCGCATCGATCAGCTCGACCCCGCGTGCCAGGCAGGCTTCGGCGACGCGGGCGATGGTCTTCGGCGCATTGGTGGTCAGGTCAATATGGACCGCACCCGGCCGCAACCCGGCGAGGATGCCGGCCTGTGGTTCCAGCATCGCCGCCTCGAATTCGGCGGGGCCGGGAAGCGAGGTAAACACCACCTCGCTGTCGCGCGCCGCGGCGAAGGCGCTGTCGGCGCGCACCGCGCCTTGCGCGCACAGTGCCGCGCTGGCCTCCGGACGGCGGTCATACACTGACAGCGAGTGGCCGGCCCCGATCAGGCAGCCCGCGATCGGGGTTCCCATCGTTCCGGTGCCGACGAAACCGATCCGCATCGTTTTGTTGCCCTCCCTGTCAGGGTGCCATCAACGACCGGCAAACCGTGGACGTCAAGCGGTGAAACAGGTTGTGGCTGATCGTGGCATAGCCGTGATGGGCGAATTCGCGGGTGGTTTCGCGGTACCACTCATCCCAGCCGGGCGCATGGTGGATCAGCACGACGCCCGGGAAGGGGCCCGCGCCCAACGGCCGCGCGAAGCAGCCGCCGCGAAAAATGATCGCATGGGATCGGGACCCCCCCACGGAAGCTGACCGCTTCCGTGGCGGCGCGGGTTACTCAGGCAAAGTTGAAATGCTTTTCGATCTCCTGCTTCACTTCCGTCAGGTGTGTGAAGTATTGGTAGAACCCACCGTTGTAATTACCGTCCTGCCGGCGGTTCGACTCACCCTCGAAATTATAATAGCCAGGTGTGCATTCCCGGTTCCGATTGGTTTTGCCGCGATGCCGGATCACCTCATCGACCCACCATTGCTCGGTTTCCCGCTTAGCGTCGATCGTCGTGTGGCCATGATCGCGGACATATTTGATGCACTCGGCGATGTGGTCGCCCTGCGTCCGCAGCATGAATGTCAGGTTGAACTGGAACGACGCCTGATACCCGCCCATGATGAACAGGTTCGGGTAGCCCGCCGAGTGGATGCCGAACACGGTCCGCATGCCCTCGGCATATTTCTCGTTCAGCTCCAACCCGTTTTCACCGCGGATGTCGTTATAAATGCCGGTTACCTGCACCTCGAAGCCGGTGGCGTAGATCAGCACATCCACCGGATATTCGCGCCCCTCGAAGACCGGACCATTTTCGGATATTTCGGTAATGCCTTTCCCGTTGGTGTCCACCAAATGCACGCTGGGCAGGTTGAAGGCCGGCAGATATTCGTCGTCGTAGCAGGGACGTTTGCACCGGTGCATGTACCAGGGCTTTAGCGCTTCGGCGGTGGCCTTGTCCTTCACGATTTCGTCGACGCGCGCGTGGATGCGCATCTGGTGCTCGATGTTCTGGTTTTCCTGGCGCCGGATCTTTTCCTCGCGCGGCAGGGCGGCAAGCTCGGCCTTTTGCTGCTCGGTCAAAATCGGTCCGCGCATATGCCGCTCCAGCCGTTCGGCCTGCCAGCCAGGCCCGAGAGTCGCCGCCCACGCGGGATCGGTTGGGATGTCGTCACGAATGTCGATCGCCGAGGGCGTGCGCTGGAAGACATACAACTCCTTCGCCGCCTTCCCGACACGCGGAATGATCTGCACGGCCGACGCCCCGGTGCCGATAATGCCGACGACCTTGTCCGCGAGGCCGGAAAGGTCGGGCTTCGTGTAAGCATAATCGAAGCGCGACGAGTGGAAGGAATGGCCCTTGAAGCGTTGCATGCCCTCGATCTTCGAGAGCTTCGGTTTCGACAGCGTGCCGTTGGCGCAGATCACGAACCGCGCCGACAGCGTATCGCCGCGATCGGTGCCAACGCGCCACAACTTCGCCTTCGCATCCCACACGGTGGACGTGACCGTGGTCTGAAACACCGCCAGATCGTACAGATCGTATTTGCGGGCGATGGCCTGGCAATGCGCGAAGATCTCCGGCCCCTTCGCGAAAAAGCTGCCGGGCACATAGTTCATTTCGTCGAGCAGCGGGAGATAGTCGTAAGCGGACACGTCGCAGGCCGCGCCGGGATAGCGGTTCCAGTACCAGGTGCCGCCGACATCGCCGCCGCGTTCGACGATGCGGATGCTCTCGACGCCCGTTTCGCGCAGACGCGCGGCCGTGAGCAACGCGGAGAAGCCGCCGCCGATGAACAGGCATTCCACCGTGTCGTTGATCGGCGCACGCGGCGCGGATGCTTCGGCCCAGGGATCGATCTCGTATTTCGCGAGTTCGCCCGTCAGCTCGGACGTGTATTGTGCTCGTCCGTCCGGCCGGTAGCTCAGGCGCAAATCGCGCGCCTCGGCGAATTTCTGTTTGATCTCGTCATAGTATTCCTGTGGCTTTTCGGTCGGCCGCAGTGGATCGAAAGCGACGCGGACCGCGGCGGCATTCGGGTTCTGGACCCGTGTGGGGCGGGCTTTTTCTTTCGTCTCAGACATCCTGTGTTTCCTGCCTTGTGTCTCGTCCGCGGACCGTATGCGTCATGACCTGAGTCACGGTTGGCGGAGGTTAACGTCTTGTCATGCCACACTCAACACGGCGGTTGCTCGATGCAACACCCGCCCTGCGCCGGACCAAGGCCGCGCCGAATGCCAGGGTCGACCGCCGACCAGCGTTTCGGGCACCGCGAACGCGGATTTGCCGGCCGGGCCGAATACCGCGAAAATGCCGCCCACGTGGAGGATCGGAAGGGCCGGGGATGACTGACGGGAGTTCTTGCAACCCTCATAAAGAGGAGGATGAAGGCTATCTGGCCGCGGAAGCCGGGGAGACCCGTTCCAGGAATCCCTATCCGCGCGGAACGATTCGTTTTGAAGAATGGCTGCGCGGCTGGCAGATCAAGGCCGATGAATCGCGACGAGACAAGGGCGAGGGCTACCTGGCCGCTGAGGCCGGACAGAGTCTTGCTCAGAACCCCTACCCGCGGGGCACGATCCGCTTCGCGGAATGGCGGGCCGGCTGGCAGATCAGGACTGACGAGAATCAGCGTGCCATCAGGTTGGGCAGGAACAAATCACATTCCGGCTGACCGATCGCGATACCAGGTCCCGCGATATTGACGATCCACCATAATGCGCCGCTCGCATCGCCGGACTGACCGCCTGGCGGGAGAGGAACACCCCTTTAGGTTGACCGCCATCACGTGCTCGCGGGTCAGCGGCGACACAATCACTGAATTCATCCGCCATCGTGGGGAACCCGGCGTGGCCAGAATCCCCGTCGAGGTCAGCGCCGTTATGCCGCCTCGTATCCAATCACCGCCTTGATTTCGGTGAAGTCATCGAGCGCCCATTTGCCATATTCGCGCCCGTTGCCGGACTGTTTGTAGCCGCCGAACGGGGCAGCGGTGTCGCCCGCCGGATAGTTCACGAACACGTTCCCCGCCCGCATCTCGGCGGCCACTCGGTTCGCATGCGCGCGGTCCGCGGACTGCACATAGGCCGCCAGGCCATAGACCGTGTCATTCGCGAGGCGGATTGCTTCCGCTTCGTCCTTGTACGGCAGGATCGAAAGGACGGGGCCGAAAATTTCCTCACGCGCGATGGTCATGTCGTTCCGCACTTTGGCGAACACCGTTGGGCGAACAAAATAGCCGCGATTCAGATGTTCCGGACGACCGGGACCGCCGGTGACCAGTTCCGCGCCCTCGTCGATGCCGGCCTGAATCAGGCGCTGGATCTTGTTGAACTGAACTTCGCTGACCACCGGTCCGAGGTTGGTTTTCGGATCGTTGACGTCGCCGACGACGATGCCCTCGGCCGCCGCCCTGGCGATCGCCTTGACCTCATCCTGCCGGTCGGCGGGGACGAACATCCGGGTCGGCGCGTTGCACGACTGCCCGCTGTTGCCCATCATGCCGACCACACCCTTGGTCACCGCGGTCTGGAAATCCACGTCGGGCAACAGGATGTTGGCCGATTTGCCGCCCAGTTCCTGACACACCCGTTTGACGGTGGTCGCGGCCGCCTGGGCGACCAGAATACCGGCCCGCGTTGAGCCGGTGAACGACATCATGTCGATATCGGGATGCGCCGACATGGCGGATCCAACCACGCCGCCTTCGCCCTGCACCATGTTGTAGACGCCGGCCGGAACGCCGGCCGCGTGCATCACTTCGGACCAGATGATGGCGTTCAGCGGTGCGACCTCGGAGGGTTTCAGGACCATCGTGCAACCCGCCGCGATACAAGGGGCGACCTTGCAGACGATCTGATTGATCGGCCAGTTCCATGGCGTGATCAGACCGACGACACCGATGGGCTCCCGCGCGATCAACGTCGAGCCCTCGACATGTTCGAATTCGTAGGTTTCCAGCACTTCGATCATGCGAGACAGATGGGCCGTGCCGGTTCCGGACTGCGCTCGCAACGCGAAGGCGAGGGGGGCACCCATTTCGCGCGACAGGCACTCCGCGATATCCTGACGCCGCTTGTTGTACTCGGACAGCATGGCGCGCAGCAGGTCCAACCGGTCCTTCCGCGAGGTGCGGGAGAACGAGGGAAACGCGGCTCTCGCGGCGGCGACGGCGCGGTCGACATCCTTGGGGCCGCCGACCGCGATCTGCGTGAAGGCCTCCTCGGTGGAGGGATCGATGACGTCGAGCAGAACGGGCTGCAGCGGCGCCACCCACTGTCCGTTCACATAGTGCTGCTGTTCATGTGCCATGCTGATTTTCTCCAGATGAACCGTGCCGGGGCAATAGATCGCCTCAGGTGTTAGGCGTTATATACGATCTAACATGGCGGACGGGAAGGCCCGCCGCCCTCGTAAGGGACCGCGCCGCGGCGGAGATTGCCGCATTCCTCACGCGGGCATGAAATTCATCGCGATCCCATTGATGCAGTAGCGGAGATGCGTCGGCGGCGGGCCATCGTCGAACACGTGCCCGAGATGACTGCCGCAGTTCGCGCAATGGACCTCGGTGCGCACCATGCCGTAGCTTCGATCGGTGGAGGTTTCGACCGCCCCCTCGATCGGATCATTGAAACTGGGCCAACCGGTTCCGCTCTCGAACTTGCCTTTTGAGTCGAACAGCGGCTGATCGCAGCCGGCGCAGGAAAACCGGCCATGCCGTTTTTCCAGCAGCAGCGCGCAGCTTCCCGGCGCTTCCGTGCCATGTGCTCGCATCACGTGATATTGTTCGGGTGTCAGAAGCTGGCGCCACTCGGCGTCGCCGCGCGTCACCGGATAAACCTTGTCCGCCATATTGTGCTGCCTCCTCTGGCCATGCGTTGTTCGGGAGACAGCTTTTAATTCCCGGCCGCCGTCCTGACCACCAGAGCCGGTTCATTGCGCCAGTTCGCCGGAAACAAGGTTTGCACGGCGCGGACTTTCGGCATGTCGTTGATGGCGATGTACGGCGCGTCCGGATGATGCTCCAGGTAATCCTGATGGTACGCCTCAGCGGGGTAGAATGGCCCGGCGAGTTCAATCCGCGTGGCGATCGGGCGGCTGAAGGCATGCGCGGCCTCGAGCTGCGCGACATAGGCGCGCGCCACCCGCTCCTGGTCCGGGCCGCTGACGAACAACGCCGAGCGATACTGCGTGCCCCGGTCCGGCCCTTGCCGATCCACCTGCGTCGGATCGAGCGCCACGGAAAAGAAGATCCGCAACAACTTTCCGTAGCTGATCTGAGTTGGATCGAAAGTCACACTGACCGATTCGGCATGCCCCGTCGTGCCCGTGCTGACCTGCTCGTAACCCGGGTTGGCGACGCTGCCGCCGGCGTAGCCGGAGACAGCGCGTGCGACACCCTTCACATGCTCGAACACGCCCTGCACGCCCCAGAAGCAGCCACCGGCGAAGACCGCGACCTCCGACGCTGTTTTGCCCGGCGCTTCGTCCACCGCGGGTACCGGCAGAACCTGTGCCGTCTTAGCCCATGTTTAGCACCCACCGAAATAAACCCCTTATTATCA
>Ga0181536_10006071_pt1 | contig 12214 bp, 9 predicted proteins | sample PEATcosm2014_Bin_41_FD_121105 | JGI IMG/M metagenome (GOLD analysis project Ga0181536, IMG submission 121105) | Peatland microbial communities from MTU Mesocosm Facility, Houghton, MI, USA - PEATcosm2014_Bin17_60_metaG | ecosystem: Environmental > Terrestrial > Soil > Wetlands > Peat | place...
AGGCTGTCGTTACCGCCTCCTGCGCAGCGGCAAAGCCTCAGTAGACTCGATATTTTTCCTTAGCAATTAGCTACCCGGTCGTCGCGACCGTGCTGTGGAATTATTCCCGGTCCACCTGGCTATTCCCAAATTATAACGTTGGGAAGAGAGCTATCGGCCTGACGCAACGAAGTATAGCCCACGCCGGCAAGGCCGCGAAACAAACCCAAATTGAACTGCCTCTCTCCGCTGTTCCACCGGTAATCGCCGGTTGTTGCCGCAGTTTGGAGCAGGCTCATCAGCCGCCGCGCGGCAAGGTCACGAAGATCGCTCCGCCCGAGGACACTCCCGGCCTCGCAGAAGAACTCGACGCTGCCGAGCGTGCCACAGCAGAGGGTATCCAGGGGGCCAGGCCAGCCCCGCTCCACGCCCACGAGCGCGTTCTGGATATCCGTTGCCAGGAGCTTGGAATCCAATCCTGCCCGTTTGGTCATGGCAATACGGGCAAGACCGATACCGGGAGCCCCGTGACACCACTGACATGGCCAGCCCGGTTCTGCGTCGCCGCGCAAATCGGGCCAGTTATTGCGTTGCGGGTCGAAGCTAAAATTCTCAAATGCGATGCATTCCGAGGCAGCCTTGGCGAACTCGTCGCGTCCCGTTGCCGCCGACAATGACGCGAGCGCAAAGGCAAAGCCTGCCGCACCGTGGGACATGCCGTTTAGGCCATGTGAGCCGGAACCCTGTCCGCTCCAACTACGACGCCCCTCGGGGCCAACGCGGGGTTGACGGAGTAGGTGTTCGCCGCACTTCGTGGCCCGCCTGAGCACGTCGCTGGATTGGGAATCGCGATAAAGGCGAAGAAGACCAAGGATCGCCCCGGCACTTCCGCCCATAACGTCCAACTGTTTGTCTGCCGCAATAAGGTCATCGGTGAAGAGCTCCGCCGCCACCTGGGCGTCCGCGAGTAAGTTCTCCTCGTGAAGGCTCTTTGACATCACGGTCAGGGCGTAGACGATTGAGCCCAACCCGGTGGCGCCGCCGATGCCCAAGGAGCGGGCCGTGCGCGCCATATTGCGGCTTTTCAGGTCCTTGCGCAGATGCGCTATCCCAGCCAGCGCTAGTTCGGCCGACGCTCTGCGCCCCGTCACTGCTGCATGCGCAGCGAGAAAGACTGCTATTCCGGAGACGCCATTATAAAGTTCCGGGCCTAGGCACACGAGTTGGAAAACCTCGGAGTCTCCCAGCCAGTCGAGACCAATCCAAGCAGCGCCCGGCCCTCGGCGAATGGCGTAACGGGATAGCTCGTCGGCGATCTTGTCGGCTTCCGCAATGAAGATCTCCTTTGTCGGCGCAACATCCGTGTTCGAGCGCAAAGATCGTTTCAGCTCCACGCCGCTTGCGGGCGGTCCGACCGATCTTGGTATTGAGCTCGTATTCTGCGTGATGACCGTAATCTGCCAGGCGATATCTCGCTCATCGAAGCTCCGAACACGAGCCCGAGCGCGATCCATACCCGAGGCGACCTCGCTATGAATTAAAACGCCGGCCGCATCGCGTATCTCGTTTCCATCACTGGACGACACGAAATGGGGCACATTCAGCGTGACGAGAGCTGACCGTTCGGCCCGCTGCAACGGCCAAAAAAGATCGAAATCTTTCTCCCAATCCGCCAGCCTCGCGATGAAGTCGGCTTGTGCGGACCAGACCACGCCGTCATCCATGGTCCGATGATTCTTGAGTCGCTGCAGCAGCATGTAATAGAATCGGGTGGCACGAATGACTTTGCGGACTGGAACGCCAGCAAAACCGTCGAATAGCCCTCCTTGCTTTGCGTCCCTGGTCTGCTGCAGAAGGAACTTCGCGTAGTCGGCGAAGCCCGAGATGAATTCGTCGATATGGTCGCCGAACTTAGCGTAGCGGCCATCGACAAATGGCAAGTTCGGAGTGGGCTTGCCGACCTCCTTCGATTTTGCAGGCCGCATCTCATCGGAGTTTATGTTGTTCCACCTGACTATCGTTTTTGAGTTCCAGTCGGCGGTCATTCCGCCGATCGCAAAGATATTATTGTCGGGAGACCGTCCATAGGCAGGAAGCAAGCCGACCATCATGACAGAGTTGGCGACAGTCTCAATGGCGGCCTCAAAGGCCTGGTCCTCGGGGTCGTAGTTTTTGTGCGCCTCGGCGGGGGCCTGAAGGATCGTTTCCAGATCGATTGGCACGGGGTGATCGCCGGCGGCAATCATATTCTCCTGATGCATGTCATTGGCTGCGAAGCAGTGCAAGAGCGCAAGCCAAGCACCGGCACGACGGAAAAATCGCTTGCAGCCTTCCTGATCGGCGCATCCCGCATGATCAATGAACTCGGTCCAACCGTAGCCGTCCCGCGAAATAGCGCGCACCGCCTTCAGGTCAACGGGGGGTTCGGCCCGGTTCAATCGCTCGACCAAGGTGTACCAGGCAATATCTAGCCGCAAATCCTTTGGCTTGTACAAGACGCGCAAGCCATCCCCGAAGCTGACAATTTGGACCGCATGGCCGCAATTATGCGGATCGGAGAGACCGCCTTCGATCTTGGCAACTCGGCTGTCGGCGCCAGATTGGAGTAAAGTCCGACGGACTGTCACCAGATCGGCATTAAGACGCAGGACGAATTCGCGCGAGGTATCGATCCATTGCCGCGTGATTGAAGCAATCAAACGCAAAAGCACCGGCTTGTCTTCGAACAGATACCGGAAGCCCCCGGCTTTCATTGCGGCGACGAATTGATCGTAGCGCGATGTGCCGACACCATGGTGTAGGTTCGCCGCAGCAAGTGGCATTTCACCGGTGTTCCGTGCCTTGACGAAGCGCTCATAGATTGCCGGAGCGCAAAGGCTGGACAGTTCCTTGAGCAGCGAAAGGCGCAGGCACGCGCGCGCAGATTCGTTCAGGTTGTCGAATGCGCGTGCGTCGACATCCGACCAAAGCAGCGTCTCGGCTTGTTCGATTACCGGCGCGAACAAGTGTTCAAATGCACATGGCTCGGACGGGTCAAGAGGAGCAATTGGCGCGGTGCTTTTGGTTGGACTCTGCAATGCCGTCTCGATCCAGATTGCATCGTCAATCCACGCGGGCGGAGAAGCGGAAGCTTTGCGGCGAACACTGGAAAATCTCGACAGCACTTGCCCGATCGTCAACCCGTCCCGATCAAGGCGCCGGCCAAACAACGACCAGTCGCCGCTGGCACACGATCGGCACCAAGCAGCGAGACGCCGCGCGGCCAAATCGGTGTCGCCTTTCTGGCCGGCCAACAGTTCAAAATCATCGGACAACAGTTCGTCGATAGTTGCGGCGCGAACGATCAGGCGCTCGTAAAAAGCATCCATACGATTTCTTTCCGGCCGGGTTTCTCAATTTGTTCTGGGGCTGCGGTCATTTTGTTCTGGGGCTGCGGTCATTCTAGATCCGGGGCACCTAATGTCATCTCCCGTCTGATGCTTTCGACCCGCACCTGGCCGCGCTGGACCGACTGGCACCTGTGGCGGCCATTCTGGCGGCGGATCCGGCGGGTCTTTTTGGCGTCTCGAGTGCTTGAGCAACAAAGGCGCCCTGGGCGAGCGCTGCAGCCTGTGCCGGAGACGGTCCTGGGGCTCAATACCAAGAAGAATAGGCAGTTTATCCGCATAAATCAGCAATCTGTCACATTAACCGTGTTGCGCGGAGCGACCCGCGCAGGCGAACTTAAATTGGGCTTTACACCCTTATCAGCCGATGATTAAATTATAGACGGCAGGGGGTTATCCGAATTTCTCTGACTACCTGCTGATTGCCGGCGCCGCTGGCGAACCAAAGGACCATAGGCATGAGCGACACCACCAGACTCGACCAGATTGATGAAGATATCCTCAGCTACGAGGTTTCCGACGAGGCGCTAGAGACGGCGGCGGGTGCGGGGAAAGAGACAGCCGGGAACTATACACTCGGGTTCTGCAGCGGATTGTCTGTCTGCCCGGCTTGATGAATAGACGGATTACGGCTTCCTAATTTTGTCCCTGGCCGTCGGACTGACGAATTTCCGACGAGGCGCCGTATGCTGCGGCGCCTCGTTCGTTCGTCACGGTTGAACTCCCCACCTTCCCACTCTTGTTCGATGCGCATATGTAATTGACTCCCGGTTTAACGGCTTTGTTTCGCCTTTCCGGGGATTTCCATTTGGTTTTTGGTTTAGTTCGCGGGGCGATTAAAGGGGCCGGCATAAACCAGCTATCGCAACTGCAGCATGACCACGCAAATAAATGCGTCGCGCGAGATCGGAGCGCATCTTGGTGATGACGGCACTGCCCGTAGCGACTTCCTAACTTCTTCGTCGCAGCCACCGCTGGATAGGGACGCCGACCTGCCTACATTGGGGAAGCCAACAGGCCCAGCGTGTTATCGTTCGACGCCAAGGCCGTAATCAGCGGTTTTACCCCTGCGGACTTGCGCTTGCTGCAAGCCGTCGCACGAAGGGAAAATGTCCATTTGCGGCCGCGCGCGCTTGCGTCGAAATTGAAAACCACTTAGTCACTGGCATCGTTGCTCGTGCGGTTGCGAGCTTCATCGGAGCATCAGATGAATCGCCGATCCTTGCTCAAATCTGCCCTATTGGCGCTCGCCGCACAGCGGCTTCCGCTACACGCTTGGACGAGCCGCGCCGAAGCGCAGGAAAAAACGGCAGGCATGGTTTGGCGGCATGGCATGTCGCTGTTCGGCGATCTGAAATATCCGTCCAGTTTCAAGCAATTCGACTACGTTAATGCGAATGCGCCGAAAGGCGGCACGGCGTGCCAAATCGCGCTCGGCCCATTCGACAGCTTCAACATGGCAGTCGCCGGAGTCAAAGGCTCGCTCGTCCTCGGCATCGATCTCGTCTACGAGACACTTTTCGTGTCAGCACTTGACGAAGTGTCGAGCGCATACGGACTGCTCGCCGAGGCGGTGAGCTATCCGGACGACTTCTCCTCGGCCATTTTTCGACTGCGGGCGGAAGCAAAATGGCACGACGGCACACCTGTTACGCCGGAAGACGTAATTTTCTCGTTTAATGCATTCAATAAATTGAATCCGCAATTCACCGCCTCTTACCGCCAAGTGGTCAAGGTCGAGAAGGTCGGAGATCACGAGATCGCCTTTACGTTCGACGCGCCGGGCAACCGCAATTTGCCGCAGACTATCGGCCAACTCACCGTCCTGCCCAAGGAATGGTGGGAGGGCACCGACCAGGACGGCAAGAAACGCAGCATAAGCGAAACCACGCTTGAGCCGCCGTTGGGAAGCGGCCCTTACCGCATCAAGGAATTCGCGGCCGGCCGCAGTATCGTCTACGAGCGCGTCAAGGACTATTGGGGTAGCAACGTCAACGTTAATATCGGCCGCGACAATTTCGACGAGTTGCGCTTCGAATATTTCCGCGATGCAACGGTCGCCATCGAGGCGTTCAAGGCGAATACGGTCGACTGGCGTTCCGAAAACAGCGCTAAGAACTGGGCCACCGCTTACGACTTCCCAGCAGTCACGGAGAAGCGCGTTATCCTCGAGGAATTCCCTATCAACAATGTCGGTATTATGCAGGCCTTCGCCTTCAACATCCGCCGCGAAAAGTTTCAGGATTCGCGCGTCCGGCTCGCCTTCAACTACGCGTTCGATTTCGAGGCATTAAACAAGCAAATGTTTTTCGGCCAGTATAAACGCATCACCAGCTATTTCGAAGGTACGGAACTCGCAGCCACTGGGTTGCCGACCGGCCGGGAGCTCGAACTCTTGGAAACGGTGCGCGACAAGGTTCCCGCTGAAGTATTTACCAAGGCGTACTCCAATCCAGCCGACCGCAGTCTCAATGCGGTGCGCACCAACCTGCGGGAGGCCGTGCTGCTTTTCAAACAGGCGGGCTATGAGGTGCGCGACCAGCTGCTCATCGACAGCAAGACCGGAGAACCTTTCACAGTAGAATTCCTCTCTAATGCTCCAATCTTCGAACGCGTCTTCTTGTTCTATAAGGCGTCGCTTGAACACCTCGGCATCACTGTGTCGGTGCGCACGGTTGACGAGGCGCAGTACGAGAACCGGCTGCGCAACTGGGACTTCGACATCATGACCTTTGCCTGGGGGGAATCGCTCTTGCCCGGCAACGAGCAGCGCGGTTACTGGGGCTCGCAGGCCGCCGATCAGTCTGGCTCGTACAATGTGATCGGCATCAAGAATCCAGCGGTCGATGCGATGATTGACAAGATCCTCTCCTCCAAGCGTCACGACGATCTCGTTGCCGCCACTAAGGCGCTTGATCGCATCCTGTTGTGGAACCATTACGTCGTGCCGCAATGGGCATACGGCAAGCTGCGCACTGCGCGCTGGGACCGCTTCAGCCGACCTGATCCATTGCCGAAATACGGCATTTCAGCATTCCCAACCCTGTGGTGGTGGGACGCGGACAAAGCCGCCAAGGCGGGAACCCGGCAGTAATTTCAATAAGGCGGCGCTGCCTGGCGACCTCAATCGCGCCCGTCTAGACGGCGGGGCTCCCGTTGATCAAGTTGGGCCCACCCGGAGCGGTGCTGGGCAGTATAATCTGCCCTGCGTTGCCAAAAAGTAATTTCACGGGCGGCCCCGACCCGGGCCGCGTAACGCTGCTGCTCACGCGGCTCCCGGTTGGCGGCCTTTTCTCGCAAAAAAAAGAATTAGAATCCCCTTCGAAAAAGCGCGTCCCGTGACGTGCATCAACGCCTCAATGCGGCCACCGTCGCAAATAATTCAAATAATAATGGTCCATTGACGAGCCCTCAGACAATCAATAGCAAAACAAAGGAGGCAATTGGTATGGGAAACGCAAAAGTGTCGAGGTCACCAAGCCTCAAGAAGACCATCATTGTTGCCGGACTATGCGCATTGGCGGCCGTCGTATTGCTCGCAGGATTGGCTGTTGCTCCTCGATCCGCTGCAGCGCTGCCGACATACGCCCAAAAAGAAAACAAGCCTTGCGAGTATTGCCATGTGAGTCCGGCTGGCGGCGGTGCACGAAATGCCATCGGGAGGCAATACGAAGAGAACGGCCACACGTTCAAAAAATAGCGGGGTAGCGAGCGATTAGTGCCCGTCAGATGTCTTGCTTTTGATAGCGCTCGCACGGCGCTTGGCCTCCGCCTTAACCAACTGCGCAAGATCTGGATGAAGCGCTGTAAAAGCGTGAAAGTCAGAAACATCCAGTATTAGCAACGTGGAGGGTGCCGTCGTCACTACGGTTGCCGTGCGCGAGCCACGTTCGAGCAACGCCATTTCGCCAAAGAAAGATCCTGGGCCGAGGCGAACAGGCCGCGGTTCTAGCTTCACCTCGACCTCACCGGAAGCGATGAAATACATACAATCGCCAGGCCGTCCGCGCCGTACCACGACCGTTCTCTCAGCCAAGTCCAGCCTTCGTAGCATGCGCGTGAGTTCGACAATCGCGGCAGGATAGAGATTGCGGAAAAACGGCACGCGCGTCACGAGATCCCAGGTGCGGATGAAATCGCGGCGCCGATGCTCGGCCGAGAAGCCGGTGGCTAGAATGCCGGTCCACAGCCCGAATACGCCGAGCCCGCAAATCATCACGATGCCTGCAATCAAACGGCCAAGGAATGTTTCCGGAATTGCATCGCCGTAGCCGGTGGTGGTCAGCGTCGTTACCGCCCACCAAAGCGATAGGGGTAAGCTGCCAAACTGTTCCGGCTGATCCGCGCGCTCGAGCACATGAAGCGCCACGGCAGCCAGCAGCAAAACGATCAAAAAGATGACAAACACGCTCGCCAGAGATCTCGATTCCAACGCAATGACGCGCCAGAGCAGCGACAGTCCGGGGACGGAGGTCGTGAGCTTGAGCAGCCAGAGCGATGCGAGCAACCAGGCGTTTTCGGTCGGAACTCCGACAAGCAATGCGATCGGAATCGGCAGCACCGCCAATACATCAATCGCGCCAGTGGCAGAGAGCAGGTAACTCGAACGGCGTTCTGGGGCTGATCTTGGCCATACCCTGACCGCCAGCTCAAAGATGTAAAAACCGAGACAACACCAAAGGTCCAAGGTAAGCCAGGCCCGCAGCTCGGGACGAATGGCGGGAACAGTTACCGCACACATCGCCACAAGTCCGGCCGTCAGAACGCAATATTGCAAAACCCGATAGCCGCGACTTCTAATGAGCCCGAAACGGGAAGCCAAATCTTCAATCCGGTGCTGTGGCATGATGAACGGTTGATGGTGGCCTATTCGGCATTGGCGCCCCACGGCCCCTGGAGTGCATAATAGCGATATACAATTTAAGCGTAAGCAGCTGCCATTTCGCCAAAAGCGCGCCGTATATAAACTTACCTCATCACACCGGCAAACAGCGTATTTCACTGCCAGCTGGTGATTTAGGCACGGCAATCTGAGCAATCGGCCGCGCCACCACCGCCCGCGAATGACTGCTATTTGGAGCCGCCGCCGAATAGGAAGCGTTGCGGGTTTTTCGCCAGATCCGTCACCGCCTTGTCGATATCCGTCACCGCCTTGTCGATATGGATTATGGTGCGATGCGCGTCGCCCCCGACGATGTCGATCTGCTTGGTCGCACTATCGGTCAACTTATTTACGCCTGTGGTGATTTCGTCGGTCCGCTTGTCGAGGTGGTCGGCGAGATCGCGAACCGATGCGGTCGCCTGTTTGGTGTTGTTCACGACGTCGTCGATGCTATCGGCATTCCGCGCCAGGGCCCCGGTGAAGACAGCCAGATCCTGGATCGCCTTATGCAGCGCTGCCTGATTTTCGGCGATCACTGCATTGGCATTGTTTAATGTTTCGTGGACGGCTTGCATCAAATCCTGGCTGGCGCTCGGCTCTGCCTTCAAGGTGGGCGGCTCGCCTTCCTCTCGTTCCAGAAGCGGAGTCGTTGCCGAGATTCCTTTGAGCGACACCGACGCAACGCCGGTCAAGCCGGCGAATTCCAGGCCGACGCGTGTGTCCGCGCGGATCGGTGTCGCCTTGTTAACTTGCAGCGTGGCCGTAACCTGCGAAGGTTTGTCGGCGCTGAGCTCAAGATCGGTCACCTCGCCGACGCGAATGCCGTTGAACAGCACCGGTGCGCCGCGGCGCAGCCCCGAGACCGAAGTATCGAAGATCACTCGGTAAAGCACGCTCTGCTTCTTTCCGGCCGTATGATGGATCCAGAATACAAAGCCAAAGGCGCCAGCGACGACGGCGACCGTGAACAACCCGATCAGGACGTAATTCGCCTTGCGCTCCATCACTCAACTCCGCTGTTAAGTCTCTACCACAGCTTGCCGGCCAGCGCGCCCCCGCGCACCGTGGAAATAGGCCCGCAGCCACGGGTGCTGAGAGGCCAGCATTGTGGCCATCGTACCAGCTTCGCCAATCTTACCGTCGCTTAGCACTGCGATCCGGTCGCAGATCGTATGCAGGCTGTCGAGATCGTGCGTGACCATGAAAACCGCCATATTCGACGTTCGTTGCAGCGTCAGAATGAGCTGGTCGAAGTCGCCGGCGCTGATTGGATCGAGGCCAGAAGTCGGCTCGTCCAGGAACAGAATCTCGGGATCGAGCGCGAGCGCCCGTGCGAGCGCAACGCGCTTGATCATCCCGCCTGACAACTCCGACGGATATTTCCGATAGACGTCCGGCTTCAGGCCGACCATTTCCAGCTTTGTGATTGCCATCTCGGTCATGAGGCGATCCGAAAGATCGAGATATTCGTTGATCGGAAATTCGACGTTTTGACCGACGGTAAGTGAGGAGAACAGCGCACCTTGCTGGAAAAGAATACCCCAGCGCCGCTCGATCGCTTGCCTCTGATCCTCATCGGCTTGATCGAGATCGACATTGAGCACTTCGATGCGTCCTTGCTGTTTTGGCAGCAATCCGATGATCGTGCGCAGCAAGACCGATTTGCCCGCGCCAGAGGCGCCGACGAAGCCAAGGATCTCACCGTGATACACGTCGAGATTGACCCCGTTAAGAACCCGGTGCCCTTTCAGGTCGACGACCAAATCGCGCACGCGGATGACGATTTCCGGCTGAGCATTGGCCATCAGTTACATTCCAATCGAAGCGAAAAACATGGCGAAAAAGCCGTCGAGCACGATGACGATGAAGATCGATTTGACCACCGAATTCGTTGTCTGCTCGCCAAGGGACTCGGCGCTGCCTTGCACCTGCAGCCCTTCGACGCAGGCAACAATGCCGATGACTAGAGCCATGAACGGAGCCTTGAGGATTCCGACTTCGAACGTCTCAATCGAGATCGCTTCGCGCAGCCGCGATATAAATACCGGCGGCTCGATGCCCCCGTAAGCCCAGGACACCACGCCGCCGCCATAAAGCGCGGCCATCGAGCCGAGGAAGGTTAGGATCGGCACCGCGATGACGAGCGCAACAATGCGCGGGAGAATTAGAACTTCGATAGGGTCGAAACCCATCGTGCGCAAGGCATCAACCTCTTCGCGCATTTTCATCGCGCCGAGCTCGGCGGTGTAGGAGCTGCCGGACCGGCCGGCCACCATAATGCATACGATCAGCACGCCGACTTCGCGTAGTACCAGCACGCCAACCATATCAATGACGTAGATATCGGCGCCGAATTTGCGAAAGTGAAAGATCCCTTGCTGGGCGAGGATGGCACCGATGAGAACGGTGATCAGCAGAATGATCGGCACAGCTTGCCATCCCACGCGCTCGAGATGGTTGATCATCGATGTGAGGCGGAAGGTCCACGGGCGCAACGCCACCCGCTTAATAGCAACCATCAGCGCCCCGACCATCTGCGCCAGCATAACAAGGTCGTCGCCAACCCCCACCATGGTCCGGCCGATTCTCTCCAAGGTCACGATGAGCGAATTCGGCTTGGGCGGCTCGCGCGGCAGAATATGGGTCCCGGCCCGGACCTTCTCAAACAGGCCGCGAAAGTCGTCGCGCAATCCGATCAGTCTGGTTTCGCATCCCTGGCCGGTCAGGGTGCGCACAGCGCGTTCCAGAAGCCAGGCGCCGAAGGTGTCGAGTTGATCGATTCGCGTCACGTCAAGGGCGATGCTGCGCAAGCGCGAATTCGTGCGGGTCGCAGCGTCGACCTGCGGTTCGAGCGTGCCCGCGTGCTCGGCGGTCCACGATCCGGCTGCAGCAAGTTCCAAGCCATCGCCGCGTGAGTGGCCAATGTTTAACGTGCCCGCCGTCACGATGCCGCTCCTTCGTCGATAAAAAAACGTCCTGAATGCTTGTGCAAGGCCTCGTTCGGGCCGGAACATTCGGCGGACCGGCGCAGGCGATGAGCCAGGATCAGGGAACCTGTGAAAAAGTTGCCGTGGAACTCTGCGGTTGCACCGCCGGTCGATCGGCAGGCAAGGGAGCCATCACCCACGGCCATTTTCTGCATCCTGCGTAAATTGATGCCCGCTCGATTTCCTCCGCGCGCCTCAATCATTAAGTTAACAATTTGGTAAGATTCTTAAATGCTGTTTGTCTGTTAACCTTAACAAAAGGTTTAAGCCTAATTTCACAACTATCGGCACAGGAAGTTTCTGCGAAAGGACGGGGAATTTAGCAGCACGAAGTTCGAAATGTCGGCGTTGCGGGCAAATATCAGCCGCCGATCCGCTTTAGATAGGGCTTTGTCGTTCCCAAAGATGGGAGTGGCACCTGGGTTTATTCATTAGCGCAGTATTCCATCTCTGCACGTCGGGCGAGATGATCCGCAACTTAAACCGCTCACACAGCGAGCGGTCTTCACCTTGACCGCCTGCGCGAGATCTTAGATCAGCTAATCTCTCCCGAAATGATGCATCTGTAGCGCGATCCACCCGACAAGAAGCAATAACGCACCAATACCAATTATTGTTTTCAGCAGCAATTTTTCAATGGACACCAGTCGATCATGAATGTTCATGTTTGGTGAATTTGGCTGCTGTTGGGCCCGATTGGTCGCCTCACCTTCTTCAGAAGTCAACCTCATTCCGCAATGGCGACAGAAACTATCACTCGGGGCAATGTCGCCTTTACACGACCAACATTGATTCCGGATTGTAGCAACTTGGCTCGATCCCTCTGTCATGAGACGGTACTCCATTGACGCGAACACAACTCAAGCAGGAAACATCATCCTCGCCACAGTATTATCTCCGTCCCGCGATTGAGTAACAAGAGCAATAAACGGAACAGTTATCGCTGCCATGGTCAGCGTCTCGGCTATTCAGTTGACCAA
>Ga0181536_10006072_pt1 | contig 12213 bp, 11 predicted proteins | sample PEATcosm2014_Bin_41_FD_121105 | JGI IMG/M metagenome (GOLD analysis project Ga0181536, IMG submission 121105) | Peatland microbial communities from MTU Mesocosm Facility, Houghton, MI, USA - PEATcosm2014_Bin17_60_metaG | ecosystem: Environmental > Terrestrial > Soil > Wetlands > Peat | place...
ATGCCCCTGTCCGCCACTCACTGGAACGATCTTTACCGTGTACGTGCCTGGGTTCAGCAGGAGGCCCTCCACCCGGTTGTCGAACTCTCCGGCGTGGCCTACGAACATGCCGTTTACATAAACCGCCGCAAATTTGTCCGAGCAGATTGTCCGCAGGGTCCCGAACGGCGGCCTTGCAGGCGGCAACGCCTCCCAAAGAGCGTCCGGCGGGAACCAGTAACCGGGTGCCCAGGTCATGTTCTCGACCAGTTTCGTGCTCTTACCTGGTTGAATCGTAACCTTCGTGACCACGTCTTTGTAACGAGGTTCCGAGAGCTTGACCTCGTGCTCACCAGCCGCAACCGTATACTTCCTGCCGATACCGAAGTTTCCGGCAGGTCCGACGTACTTCCCGTCGATGAAGACTCCTGCCCGGCCGGGATCGACCTGGGCCTTCAGATACCCACTGTGCTGTTGTCCAAGCAGAGAAACAGCGGTCCCCAGCAACAGCAGTGCCCCCATACCCGCAAAAGGATTGATTCGCATAGTAATTGCCTTCTTTCCAGATTCGTTTTTCGTATTTTCCAGAGTAGCAATCTGCACTGCGGGCTGGTGCTCTTCTCATTGGCGACTTGGGACTCCCGCTGCCGCATTGGTCCCGGGGATCACGTTGTGCGAAAGCGGTCGTCGATCTCGACCTGATAGCCGCTGGCGAGGCGGTTAGAAGCCAGGGACAGAGCGCCCGTATCGCGACCCGCCAGTTAGCGTTTAGCTGTTTCGAGCTTGCATCGCAGGGAGGCTGCCCGCACTGCATCGACGTGATTTGAGCGTGGCACGCCGGACCGGTTTACCATCGCCGATTTTTTCCATCGCGCGTTCGCGACGGGCCAGATTGACGCAAGAAACGCTAGACGGACGCTGCCTTCGCGCCGAAGCTCCGCAACGCGGCAGTTTCGCTCGTAAACGACTCGAACACCGTGTAGAGCTTCGTTACCTGTAAGAGGTCGTGCACCCTCTTCTGCACGTTGAGCAGTTTGATCTGGGCGCCTTGGTTCGCACCCGTAGCAAAGGCGCCGACCAACTCACCCAGGCCGGAGCTGTCGATATAGCTCACTTCGCCGAGATTCAGCAGGAGATTTTTCTGGCCTTCCTTGAGCAAGTCCTTCACCGTCTCACGTACCACTCCAGAGCCGTCACCTAACGTGATGCGGCCACTGAGGTCCACGATCGTCGCGTCGCCCACCTGCCGGATCGTTGCTTTGCATGGCATTCAGATACCCTCGGTAACCAGTCTACTCGGTTCCGTGGGCCACTGGAGCGCCGCCGCTGCCGCCCTGTGCAGAAAGGCGCGTTTCACGTTGTGCGAAAGCGATCGTCGATTTCGACCTGATAGCCGCTGGACAGGCGGTTGGTCTCGTTGGCCATGCCGACGACTGCCATGAGTTCGGCGAACATGGCATCGGTCATGCCGGCTTTGCGCGCCGACGCGGTGTGGGAAGCGATGCAGTAGGCGCACTGGTTGGTGGCGCTCACGGCGAGGTAGATCATTTCTTTGGTGACGGCGTCGAGCGCTCCCGGCGCCATGATTTCCTTGATACTGAGCCAGGTGCGGCGCAAGGTGACGGGATCATGCGCCAGCGCTTTCCAGAAGTTGTTGATCCAATCGGTGCGGCGCGTGGCCATGATGTCGTCGTAGATGGCCCGCACTTCGGCACTCGCGTTTTCGTATTCGATTAATCCCAAAGTCGCCATACGGGCAATCTAACACTGTCTTGGATACAATTTGCGCCATGTGCAGAATGATCGTGGCGGCAGTGGTTCTGGCGGGCATGGCATACGCGGCCGAGCAGAACGACGTGGAGTTCGCGCGGCCCGGCGGATTTCCGCTGACGCTCGACTACCGGATACCGGATGGCGATGGCCCGTTCCCTACGGCGATCATCGTGCATGGCGGGGGTTGGGCACATGGCAACAAGAGAATGTATGTGACACCGCTGTTCGATGTGCTCGCCGGCGCGGGCTATAGCTGGTTCACCATCAATTACCGGCTGGCGCCCGCCTACCAGTTCCCGGCCGCAGTGGAAGACGTGGAAAGCGCTGTGCGGTGGGTGAAAGCGAACGCCGCCAAGTATAAGGTGGATACAAGCCGCATCGTTTTGCTGGGAGAATCGGCGGGAGGGTATCTAGTGGCGTATGTTGGCGCGCACCCTAGCAGCAGCGATGCGCGTGTCCGGGCGGTGGTAGATTTCTACGGACCGAACGACTTGCTGATCGAAACGGAAAAACTCCGCAGCGTGCCCTTTGACCCGGCCAAGCCGCGGCCTGGCCTGTTAGACTTCCTGGGGTTTCACACCTGGCAGGACGCCGGCGCGGTCCAGAAGCTGCACGATACTTCTCCAGCGAACCTGGTCAACAAGGACATGCCGCCGTTTCTGTTCATCCATGGCACCGCGGACGAGGTGGTTCCCTACGAACAGTCACCGAACATGTGCGCGGCAATGAAGAAGGCGGGCGTGCGGTGTGACGTGATCGCCGTGGAGGGCGGCCACCACGGGATGGAGAATTGGAAGGACGCGGCGATGACGCACTGGAAGGCGGATATGGTCGCGTGGCTGCGGCGGACGCTGGGGAAGTAGATCAGCGCGGCTCAGAGTGTCACCAAGTGTTAAGTGCTACAAGAGCGTACACTCGGTCTGGTTGAGTTTCAGCGCGACGGCGTCGAGCAGAACCTCGTAGTTCGGCCGGGACCCGGAGCGCCCGCTGGGGAGAAGGCCATGAATGCACGCCGGGGCCCATTCCGGCTGGGGGCCTACGGTGTGAAAGCCGCTCATACGGGCGGCAGCGCAGGCGGCCTGAACCAGCAAGCGTGACGCTGGTGTCTCCGGAGCGACTCCCTCATGGTGATGGGCGATTACATCTACTAATGCAGGGGGAAAGTTCCAGGCGGCGGAAAGACTGTGCCCAATCTGGCAATGATCGGCGTCGAAGAGTTTGCGTTCCGCTTCCAATCTGTCCGAGTGGCCGGTAAGAGTCTCGTCGATGGACGCCACGTACTGGTGTGGGAACAGCAGCAGCAGCGCGATGCGGCCGATATCATGCAGGATCCCCGCGGTATAGGCGGTGGACGGTTCCAGATCGCAGTATGCGACGAGTCTTTCGCACCAGAGAGCAGTAGCCAGATTGTGCCGCCAGCAACGATGGAGAAAGGCATTGTCCTCTTCGCCCATGTAATTTTTCATGGCAACTGTAACGGCGATGTCCCGCAGGCGATCCGCCCCTACCACCAACACGGCTTTCAGGATGCTCGCAATCTCGTAGCGGCAGCCAAATAGCGCGGAGTTCACCACGCGCAGCACTTGGCTGGATAAGGCAGCGTCCAGCGCGAATACTTCGGAGACTTCCCGAAAGTGCGCCTTCTCGTTGTTGACGAGCTGAACCAACCGGCACGCAACAGGCGAGAAGGGAGGCAAAGACTGGGCACCGGAGGCACGTCCGAGATGAATAGGCGGAGGCGATGCGATCAAGCTGACTCCCAGGGATGTGATCGGCCAGCGACGCCGGGAGCTTTACGGCAGGCAGCCTTAAAGACTTGGTTCCGACCTGCCGAAGGATAGGGAGGAGGGCCGGTCTCGGGGCACGAACCTTGCCCAGACAGCGTTTCGCTGCGCTTCGCGCCGAAATGCGGGCCAGGTGGTCCGAATTGCGTATGTTGGCGATCTTGATCGTGATTCTCGTGGCCGCGCTAGTGGCCCAAGAATCCGTGTTTTCATGGCTTCTGCGACGAGAAAGGGCCAGGGTCAGACTGGCTGAGCGCGATGCAGCCGAGAGCCGGTCCCAACTGATCGAGTTCCAGCAACTGGCCCGTATCGGCAATTGGGAGTTCGACCTGATCGATGATCAGATCCGTTGGTCGGCGGAGACATTTCATATTTTTGGTCTACCGCCCGGCTCGGAGGAACCCGAGTTCGCCGATGTGCTGCTGGCGGTCGAGCCGGAAGATCGGTCGTTGTTCGATCAAGCCATTCAGCGTGCGATAGGGGAGGGACAGCCCTACCGGCTGGATTTGCGCATTCGCACTCCGGAGGGAACTCAGAAATTCATCCACGCGCAAGGCTCGGCGGTGTACGGCGAAGCGGGAGTTGTAGTGCGATTGATTGGAACCGTACTGGACATCACGGAGCGAAAAAGAGAGGAAAACCGGCTGGCGCAGCAAGCCAGACATGATCCGTTGACCGGCCTGGCGAACCGGGGATATTTCTCGGCTGAACTGGAGCACGAGATGCGCATGGCGCGGGAAGCCGGCACGCCGTTGTCCGTTTGCATGTGCGACATCGATAAGTTCAAGCAGGTGAACGATCGTTACGGACATGGCGCGGGCGATGAGGTCATTCGGGCTACCGCTGGCTGCCTCGCGAACGGAATCCGCCGCGGTGACCTCGCGGCGCGTTGGGGTGGAGATGAATTCTGTATCTTGTTCCCGGGCTCACAGAGCCATGAGGCGGAGATCTCAGTGGAACGCATCCGGCAGCAACTGGAATCGCTCATCTTCACGGCCGAGAACAGGCAGCAATACAAAGTCACCGGAACCTTCGGCATCGCCCAACTGCGCGCCGGGATGAGCAGCGCTGCCATCCTTGAGGCGGCCGATCAAGCCCTCTATCGGGCCAAGCAGCAGGGGCGTAACCGCCTGGCTCTGGCAGGCTAACCAACCCGCTGCCCACCCAAACATTTTCCTTCCCAACCGGAAAAACCATGCTTCCGTCTGTTATCTCTATAGCAGAGCGTCGTAAATGCAAAGAATTTTTGCAGCAGACGGGCTGTCGCTGGAGGCGCCGGAGAGTGTGCTGGAGCTCGAATCCCCGAATGGTTCGTGCGACGCGGAGGCCGATCCCAGACGGATCGCGGCTTCGATTTTTGAACAGCAACGAGTGCCCGTTTACCGCTATCTGGTTTCTCTCGGACTTCGCCCGGCGGTGGCGAGTGAGATGGTGCAGGAAGCTTTTCTGCGGCTGTACCGCCACCTGCGTTCGAAGGGCCGGAGTGAGAATCTGCGCGGCTGGGTGTTTCGCGTAGCGCACAATCTGGCGGTGAACGAATTGAAGCGCACAAAAGCCGCCGATGCCGAGCCACCGGAAACGGAAACAGATCCGGGAGGCGATCCCGAGCAAGCACTGTTGCGCAAGGAGCGTATCCACCGCATGCAGACCGCGATCCGGGAATTGCCGCGCCGCCAACAGGAATGCTTGCACCTTCGCGCCGAGGGGTTGCGGTACCGCGAGATCGCGGACGTACTGGGAATCGGGGTTTCAAGCGTAGCCGAATCGGTGCAGCGCGCCATGGAAACGCTCGCGAGGTCGTGCCATGAGTAACTTCGGCCGCAAATGCATGCCGGATGGCTTGCTGCTGCGCGCAGTGGACCAGGAGTTGACCCAACGGCAGGCCTGGCTGGTGAAACTGCATTTGGATCACTGTGAACCGTGCCGGGCGCGGATGGAGGAAATGCGGCGGATCACGTCGCAAGTGGGTGAGCTTCAGGAAGGTGTGTTGTTGCCAGACGACGTTCGTGCGTTCGTGGCGCGGTTGGAGTTGGAAGCTGCGGGGGAGCAACCAGAACTTTCGAGAACGCAGTGGTTCACGCTGCCACGGACACTATGGCAGCAACTTGCCTGGAGCGGGACGCTCGCGCTGCTGATTCTAGTAGGCGTGAAGATATGGACGCCGCATCCGCACGCTACGGTTTCGATCGCACGGCCGCCGCAGGTGGCGGTGGCGCCACCCGTTGCGAAGCAACTCGTGGTGAATACTAGACCGGCGAAACCTGTGCGGCGCGCGCACCGGTCGGTAAAGAAGCAAGCTCTGCCGGCAGCGGTGGCATCCGAAGAAGCGGCCACACCGTTCTTTCCGCTTCCGTTCTCGGACGCAGCGTTGCCTCTGGATCAGGCCTTGGTGATCCGGGTGGAATTGCCGCGCTCGGCACTGGAGTGGACGGGTCTGCCGGTGGAAGAAAACCGCCGCGAGGAGCGCATTCAGGCGGATCTGGTTTTGGGCGCGGACGGCCTCGCCCGGGCGATTCGCTTTATTCGATAGATCTGAGAGAAAGGAAACACAATAACGTGAGCATTCGATTGCGCCATAGCATTGCACTATTAGCGACGTTGGGCGGCTGCGCGTTCGCGCAGGATAGCACCAACGTCACGGTCCGGAACGACATCCGGTATTTCCACACGGAGATCGGTCCCGGCGACAAAGTCGTCAAGGACGCACCCTACACTGCGGAGGCCGTTACCGAAACGGTGCAGGCGCTCGCGAACGGTAACCGCATCGTGCACAAGACCACCGCGCAGTTGGCTCGCGATAGCGAAGGCCGCACGCGCAGGGAGCAGACGATGGACGCGGTGGGTCCGTGGGCGATGGGCGGGGAACCGCTGAAGCTGATTACGTTGAACGACCCGGTGGCGGGCGTGATGTACCACCTGGACCCACGGAACAACATCGCCGTGAAACTGCCTGCGGGCAAAGGTGCGGTGCCGCCGCCCTTGGACGCAGGTCAGACATTTTTCTTTGCGTCCTCACCCGACAACCAGGAAGGCGGTGCCGGTATCGCCAAGATCAAGGCGGAGGCAAGGGCTACGGCCAGCCTCGCCGCCGGAGGACTTACCGCGGCTCCCGGTGCAATTATGAGTTTCAAGATGAAAGAACCGGGCGAAGTGAAGAGCGAGTCTCTCGGACAGCAGACCATTGAGGGCATCCTGGCGACGGGCACGCGCACAACGCGGACGATTGCCGCGGGCGCGATCGGCAACGAGCAACCAATCGAAGTTACGTCCGAAACCTGGTACTCGCCCGACTTGCAGACCATCGTCATGAGCAAGCACAACGACCCGCAGATCGGTGAGACGACATATAAACTCACCAACATTCAGCGCGCCGCGCCGCCACAGTCGCTATTTGAAGTGCCGGCGAACTACACAATTCGAGAAGAAGAGGGTCCAGTCTTTTTTGGGACGCCTCCTGCCAGCACGCCTTCCAAATAGTTTTCCGGTGCGGGCGGCGCGGACATCCCAGCCCGTGCCGCCCGCACCAAGGTTACGACCGCATTCGAATCTTCATTACTTTGTCACGACTGCGTAACTTCCCGCCAGTACACTACCTTCTTCACGACCAATAAGTCTACAGCCCCCGAAATTGGAGACCTTATGCAGATTCGAATGAAAATACAGGTGTGCCCGGCGGCCGTGTTAGCGCTTGCAATATGGCTAGTGGCCGGCCACACGCCGATCGAAGCGCAATCCACTTACGGCACAATCGCGGGAACCGTGACCGATGCCAGCGGAGCCGTCATTTCCGGCGCCAGCGTCGAGGCAGCGGACCAGCTCACCGGCGTCGCGCGCAAGGTTTCAGCCGACGCGGGCGGCCACTATGAGTTTCTGAATCTCGATCCGGGCGTCTACACCATTACGGTTTCCGCTCTGAACTTCACGACGAAAAAGAATAGGGACGTGGTTCTGAAGGCTCGGGAAGCGCCCTTAGTCGATTTCCAATTGCAGGTGGCGGGAGGAATCGAACAGGTGTCGGTTGTTGCCGGACAGGAGGTGATCAGCGAAAGCCTCACGCAGTCGACGTCGCATTCCGGTGAGGAGATCAACTCGCTGGCACTGAATTTCCGTGCCACATCCAACCCGAGTCCGATCGAAGTAGCAATCCTCTCACCCGGTGTGCAGGATGATGGCAGCGGCAACCTTACCTTTTCCGGACAGTTGCCGACCGCAACTTCGTTCTCGCTAGATGGAATTTCGACGCAACTGCCGCGCTACGGCGGGCCGACGAAGGATCTGTTTCCCTCCGTCGAAGGAATCTCCGAGTTTCGCGTCAACACAGCCGCCAACAACGCGGAGTATTCGCAGGTTACCGACGTGACCGCCATCAGCCGCAGTGGTACCAACGACTTCCATGGTGGAGGTTTTTGGTACTTCCAACGCAAGAACTTCGACTCCACGGATCCGATCAGCGGCATCATTCCGAACGGAGATGCGGATACCTTTGGGACTTCCATCGGCGGCCCGATTTTGATTCCGCACGTGTACAACGGAAAGAATCGCACGTTCTTTTACTTTGACTACGAAGGTGTCCGGCTGAATACGAATTCACTGATCAGCACGAATACGCCGCCTTCGCAGTGGCGCACGGGAGACTTCTCGCAGGCTGGGGGAACGATCCTCGACCCGACCACCGGGCAGCCGTTCCCCGGAAACGTCATTCCGGCCAGCCGCATCAATCCGATTTCAGCCAAGATCATTCCGTTGTTCTTCCCGACCCCGACCAATTCTGAGGCCAGTTTGAGTTCCTTAAACCTCGTCGAACCGTATCCCGGCACCTACACGTCGGACGATTTTGACGGGCGGCTTGATCACAGCTTCACGCCAAATCAACGGGTCTGGGGACGCGTTACGCACAAGGAGATCCCGGTTCTCGGTACGGACGCGGCGCTGGGCGCCGGCGGAGCTGGCGACGCGACCTACAACCCTCTCATGGGACCGTTCACCACCGGTTCCGACCTGTGGAACTTCGCCGGATCGTACAACTGGATCATCCGCCCGACGCTGATTAATGAATTGCGAGCTGGCTATTCGCGCGCGAACTTCATCTTCAGCTACCCGCAAGCCGCGCAAGGAAATTCGATCATTTCCAGCCTCGGCATCCAGGGTCTGCCGGGACCACCCAAGAATGGCCTGGGTGGAGTTCCTGTGTTTTACATTGGCGATATCATGGGCGGCCAGACCAACCCATACGGCCATCCAAGGCACAACCGAAATAGCGTACTGGAAATTGGCGACGCTTTGTCCTGGGTGCTGGGCCGCCACAGTCTGAAGTTCGGAGGCGAGTTCCGGCGACTGACTTATGTCGACAACATCACGTTCGAAGTTGGTGACGAATACGGCGATTACGAGTTCTTTGGCAACTTTACCTCCGGTGCTGGCACTCCCAACGCGGTGCCAACGAATGGCGACGTGAACGGCTTCGCTGACTTCCTGCTGGGGGACGTGTCCGACGCCCAGCAAGCGGCGAACGGACCCGACGGCAGACCTTTTGGCTATCACTACGGCGGCTACGCCCAGGATGAGTGGCGCGTGCGGCCCAATTTCACCATCAACTATGGCCTCCGCTACGAAGTGAACACGCCGTTTGACGATGCAACCAACCAGCTTGGCAACTTCGACCGCCACTACCCTGGGGGCCGGCTCGTGGTGCAGGGGCAGGAGGGATACGCTCTGATCAGCCCGGCATGGCGTGAAGAAGTCGGTGACACGCCGTTCGTCACCAACACTCAGGTCGGTCTGCCGCGCACGCTTCGCTATACTTACATGGAAAACATTCAGCCGCGTTTGGGCCTAGCTTGGAAACCGTTTGCCAACGACAATACCGTGATTCGCGCTTCGGCGGGGCTCTATTCGGTTCCAGTGCTCGGCGCCGTACTCTATTCGCTCCTTGGAGTGGACACCAGCCTCTTTGCCGATTTCCCCTCCACCGCAACCAATATACGCACTTTCCAGGACGTTTTCTCCGGCGTAGGTGGTGTCGGTTCACACCCCGGCTACCGCCGTGCGAATAACTACAACTTGCAAGACCCACGCGTTGAGCAATGGAACTTCTCGATTGACCACAACATCGGGTACAAGACCTTGGTCAGCGCCAGTTACACAGGTTCGCACACTTACAACCTGATCTATAGCCCGGATCTGAACCAAGTGCAGCCCAACACCGTCGGCTACGCGGCACTCACGGCGACCGACGCGTTGCGGCAGCAGAACCTGCGCTATCCGAACTTCCGCGAGGTCTTGACTCGGGATAACGGACCGAGTGACAAGTATGAGGCGCTGACGCTGGAACTCAACCGCCGTTTTGCCAGCGACTTGACCTTCCAGACGAACTACACGTGGGCGCACAACGATACTAACGCTCTGGGCGTGGCTCCGAGCTCGGCGATCCCGTTGGGCGGCCAAGGCGATAATGGCGGCAACGTGAGCAACTACTATGACATCAAGGACGACACGGGGAACGCCTACTACACTCCCCGCCAACGATTCGTGAATACGCTTTTCTATAACCTGCCGTTTGGCCGCGGTAAGAAATACTTCGGCAATGTCAGCCAGGCCGCCAATGCGTTCGTGGGCGGGTGGACCGTCACTGGCATCACGCTCTTGCAGACCGGTTTTTGGCTGACGCCGTACTTCCCGAGCGGTTTATCGGATCCTTCCGGGACGGCTCCCTCCAACCGATCTGTCAAGCAACAGCGTCCGGATTGTGTGGCTGGCCAGAGCGGTTATCTTTCCAACCCGACCATTGCCGATTATTTCAATGTCAACGCCTACAGCGTTCCCGCCAGCGACATCGGCCGCTATGGGAATTGCGGCGTCGGCATCCTGCAAGGCCCCGGCACGGCCACGTTCTCCATGTCGGCCGGTAAGACCTTCCAGTTGAACGAAAGGCTTGGCGTGCGCTACGAAGCCCAGTTCGCCAACCTGTTCAATGTCGAGAACAAAGGCATCCCAGGCCTGAACGTAGCCAGCGGTTCGTTTGGCGTCATTTCGCAGAGCCAACTCGCCCAGCAGGCGGGGCCGCGCTCGATTCAGATGATGCTTCGTCTGCAATTCTGATAACATCGGCCGCTCTCATGGAGGGCGGCCGTAACTAATGCCGGTAAACCGCGCGGACATCGCCATCGTTGGCGCAGGCATCCTGGGGCTGGCGCACGCCTACGCGGTGGCACGCAAAGGCCGCTCGGTCGTGGTCTTCGACCGCAGCCCGAAAGCCGAGGGAGCGTCGGTCCGAAACTTCGGCATGGTCTGGCCCATTGGCCAGGCGGCCGGCATAGCTCACAACCTGGCACTGCGCAGCCGCGAAATCTGGCAAGAGGTGCTCCAGCGCGCGCGCCTACCGTATTTGGCTACGGGCTCGCTTCACGTAACTTATCGTGAAGATGAGGCGGCCGTCGCGCGTGAGTTCAGTGAGATTGCCCCGGCCCAGGGATACGATTGCCAGTGGCTTTCTGCGGACGCCGTGCTGTCGCGCAGCCAGGCTGTGCGCGCCGAGTCCCTGCGTGGTGGCTTGTGGAGTCCGCTTGAACTGACCGTAGATCCCCGCTCCATCCTGGCCAAGCTTCCTGTGTTCCTTGGCGAGCAAGTTGGCGTGCGGTTTCGCTTCGGCTGTGCCGTCCATGCCATCGATTTGCCTGGGATCGATGCCGGCGGCGAGCGTTGGGAGGTAGATTCTGCCATCGTTTGTACTGGTCACGATTTCGAGACGCTCTACCCCAGCCTTCTGCGTGATGCCGGACTTACGCGATGCAAGCTGCAAATGATGCGGACCGCTCCCGAACCGGATGGCTGGCGGCTTGGCCCGTCACTGGCCGCCGGACTCACGCTGCGCTTTTATCCTGCGTTCGAAATCTGTACTACACTCCCCGCGCTCAAGCGCCGCATAGCCGCTGAAATGCCCGGCTATGACCGCTGGGGAATTCACGTCCTAGTCTCGCAAACCGAGCTTGGTGAGTTGACGCTCGGTGATTCTCACGAGTACGGTCAGGCTGTCGACATCTTCGACAAGTCTGAAATCGATCGTCTGATCCTCGAGTACGCCCACACTTTTTTGCGCGCGCCGGCCCTCGCCATTTCCCAGCACTGGCATGGCGTATACGCCAAACATCCCACGCAGCCCTTCCTTTCGCTATCGCCGTCCCCCGGAGTCCGTATCGTCACAGCCACCGGTGGCTCGGGCATGACCTTGTCCTTCGGCCTCGCCGAACAAACCGCGTCACAAATGGACATCTGACGCGCAGCGAAGGAGTAACTATGAGCGGGTTAACGCAAGTGGAGAAACTTTCTTTCGATCCGAAGCATCTGCGGATTCATTGGGCCGACGATCATCGCAGTATATACGATGCCGTCTGGTTGCGCGATAACTGCCCCGCCGATCGCGACGCCCAAAGCGGGCAGCGTCTGGTGGACATCGCGGATCTCCCGGAAGATCCCTCTATCGGGGCCGTCAGCCATAACTCGGACGCCGCCATTCTGATTACCTGGTGCGGCGAGCCGAAGTCCAGTTGGTTTCCCTTGTCAAGGCAAAATAGAAATGTCCTATTCCGAGCAAAGTAGAAATGTCCTGTTTTAAGAGGGCAGCCTGAGGGGTGGGATTAGAGTGGGATCGATGTTCTGGGGGAGTCGCGCTCCCTGGGGC
>Ga0181536_10006076_pt1 | contig 12209 bp, 10 predicted proteins | sample PEATcosm2014_Bin_41_FD_121105 | JGI IMG/M metagenome (GOLD analysis project Ga0181536, IMG submission 121105) | Peatland microbial communities from MTU Mesocosm Facility, Houghton, MI, USA - PEATcosm2014_Bin17_60_metaG | ecosystem: Environmental > Terrestrial > Soil > Wetlands > Peat | place...
GAAATGGCGGTCGACGAAGTCAACGCCGCCGGCGGCGTCTTGGGGCGCAAGCTCGAAGTCGTCAGCCGCGATGATGCGGGCAAGCCCGACGTGGCGAGCCGGATGGCCCAGGAACTCGTGACCAACGAGAAGGTCGCGCTTTTCTTCGGCGGGTATCTCTCCAACGAGGGCCTGGCGATGGCCGATTTCGCCGCGCGCAACAAGGTCTTCTTCCTCGCTTCCGAGCCGCTGACCGATGCGATCGTCTGGGAGCAAGGCAATCGCTACACCTTCCGCCTTCGTCCCAGCACCTACATGCAATCGAAAATGCTGGTCGAAGAGGCCGCCAAGCTTCCCGCCAAGCGCTGGGCAACGGTCGCGCCGAACTATGAATACGGGCAATCGGCGGTCGCCGACTTCATGGCGCTGTTGAAGGAGAAGCGGCCGGAGGTGGAGTTCGTCGAGCAGCAATGGCCGGCGCAGGGCAAGCTCGACGCCGGCTCCGTGGTCCAGGCGCTCGCGGCGGCCAAGCCGGACGCCATCTTCAACGTCACCTTCGGCGCCGACCTCGCCCGCTTTGTCCGCGAGGGCAATTTGCGCGGCCTGTTCGCCAATCGCTCGGTCATCGGGCTGCTGACGGGCGAGCCCGAATTTCTCGATCCTCTGAAGGACGAGGCGCCGGTGGGATGGATCGTGACCGGCTATCCCTGGGACGACATCAAGATCCCGGAGCACGCGAAGTTTCTGGCGGCCTATCAGAAGCGGTACAACGATTACCCGCGCATCGGCTCGATCGTCGGCTACAACACGCTCAAAGCCGTGGCCGCCATTATCCAGAAGGCCGGATCGACCGACAGCGAAAAGCTGGTCGCTGCGGCGAAGGGGCTCACCTTCGACTCGCCCTTCGGCGAGATCACGTTCCGGACAATCGATCATCAGTCGACCATGGGAGCCTTCGTCGGCAAGATCGCCGTCAAGAACGGCCACGGCGTGATGGTCGATTCGCACTACGACAATGGCGCGGACTTCCAGCCGACCGACGCCTTCGTGCAGTCGAAGCGCCCGGCAGCCGCGGATTAGTGCGCCGGCGGCGACGGCAGGATCGCGGATGCAGGTGCGTTTGCCCCCGCACCCGCGTTCCGTCTAGGGTCGGTCATGTCGTTCGGTTTCGCTCAAATCGTCGGCCAGTTCCTCAACGGCTTGTCATCCGCCTCGACTCTGTTCCTGGTCGCGGTCGGACTGTCGATCATCTTCGGCGTGACGCGCATCGTCAATTTCGCGCATGGCTCCTTTTACATGGTGGGCGCCTACATCGCCTACAGCTTGACCTCGTTCTTCGCGGCGACGCCTTTGGGCTTCTGGGGCGGCGTCGTGCTGTCGGCGTTCGCCGTGGGCATCTTGGGCGTGGTCATGGAGGTCAGCATCCTCCGGCGGATATACCATGTGCCGGCGCTGTTCCAGATTCTCGCGACCTTCGGCGTCATCCTCGTGGTCTCCAACCTCACTCAGATGATCTGGGGCGTCGAAGACAAGTTCACGCCGCGCGCGCCTGGTCTGAAGGGCGTCGTGAGCATTCTGGATTTGCCGTTCCCGCAATACGATCTGGCGATGATTTTCCTCGGTCCGGTCATTCTGATCGCGCTGTGGCTGATGTTCTCGCGCACGCGCTGGGGCATCCTGATCCGCGCGGCAACCCAGGATCGGGACATGGCCGCCGCGCTCGGCATGAACCAGGAGCTGTTGTTCACGAGCGTTCTTTTCGTCGGCTGTTTTCTCGCCGGCCTCGGCGGGGCATTGCAGCTCCCGAAGGGCACGATCAACCTGCAAATGGACCTTTCGATCATTGTCGAGGCGTTTGTGGTGGTCGTGGTCGGCGGCATGGGCAGTGTCGCCGGGGCTTTTCTGGCGGCGCTGCTGATCGGCGAGGTGCAGGCATTCGGCACCGTGTTCCTGCCGCAGGGCACCCAAATCGTGGTCTTCCTGGTGATGGCGGCCGTGCTGGTGTTTCGGCCCTATGGCCTGCTCGGCAAGGCCGAGCACGAGCAAGGCGCCGCCGTCTCGGCCCCGGAATTGCCCTATCGTCACGCCAGTCCGCAGCTCATCGCGGTAGGCGCCGCGATCCTGATCGGGCTGATCGCGGTGCCGCCCGTCGCCGGAAGCTATTGCGAGATCGTCGTGGCGGCGATGCTGATTTGGGCGCTGTTCGCGACGAGCCTCAATTTCATCATGGGGGTCGGCGGCATGGTCTCGTTCGGCCATGCGGCCTATTTCGGTCTCGGCGCCTATGCCGCTGCGATGGTGGCGAAGTACCTCGGCGCTTCGATGGTGACCGGACTGATCCTCGCGCCGCTCGTCGCCGCGCTCGGCGCCATGGTGTTCGGCGCGTTCCTGGTGCGGCTCTCCGGGGTCTATTTCGCCATGTTGACCTTGGCCTTCGCGCAGATCCTGTGGTCGATTGCGAGCCAATGGGTCGATGTCACCGGCGGCGACAACGGCATTCTCGGCCTCGCGCCGGCGTCGTGGCTGACCTCGCGGACGGCGTTCTATTATTTCGTGCTGGCTCTGTGCGTTGCCGCAATATACCTGTTGCGTCGAGCGGTTTTCGCGCCGTTCGGCTATGCCCTGCGCGCCGGCCGGGATTCCAGCATGCGGGCGGACGCCATCGGTATCGACGTGCGGCGCTGCCAGTGGGTCGCGTTCGTCATCGCCGGGGCGTGCGCCGGTCTGGCGGGAGGACTGATCGCTTATCAGAACGGCAATGTCTTTCCGACGGACAGCTCGATCTCGACCTCGATCGATGCGCTGGTGATGGTCCTCCTTGGCGGCGTGCAGACCTTGAGCGGCGCGGCGGTTGGCGCCTTCGCCTATCTCGGGCTCCAGACCGAGATGATTCAGCATCTGCAGGATTATTGGCGACTGACTCTTGGCCTCGTCATCATCGCCCTCGTCATTCTCTTCCCGCAAGGGATCGTCGGCTATCTGAACCACCGCTTCGGCCGCGCCTTCGGCATGGCGGCTGAGCAATGACGCCGTGGCAGGTGTGAGGTGGCGCTGCTCGCGGTGAAAGACCTGCACAAATCCTACGCTGGAATCCAGGCGGTCAAGGGCGTGTCGTTCGAGCTCGACCCAGGCGAGGTGCTGGCGCTGATCGGCCCGAACGGCGCGGGAAAGTCCACCTGCTTTGCCATGCTGAACGGCCAGATCGAACCGGACCGGGGCGCGGTCATCCTCGACGGGATGAATATCGCCGGGCTGCCGCCGCGCCGCATCTGGCGCCTCGGCGTCGGCCGGACGTTCCAGGTGACCGCCACCTTCGGTTCGATGAGTGTGGTCGAGAATGTGCAGATGGCGCTGCTGTCCGATCGGCGCCGCCTGGCCGATTTGTGGCGGCCGGCCCGCCGGCTCATGCGCGGCGAAGCGCTCGCGCTGCTCGAACGGGTGGGCATGGCGGAGCAGGCGGACCGGCCGTGCGCGATTCTTGCCTATGGCGACCTCAAGCGTCTCGAACTCGCCGTCGCGCTCGCCAACAACCCGCGGCTGTTGTTGATGGACGAGCCGACCGCAGGCATGGCGCCCAGCGAGCGCATTTCGCTGATGGCGCTCACCGCCGAGCTTGCCCGCTCCCGCAACATGGCGGTGCTGTTCACCGAGCACGACATGGACGTGGTTTTCACCCATGCGCAGCGGATCATCGTCCTGTCCTATGGTCAAATCATCGCCACCGGAAGTCCGGCGGAGGTGCGAGCCAACCGGCAGGTCCAGAGCGTGTACCTCGGCAGCTGGGGCAGTCCCTGATGCTGCGAACCGAGGGACTCAACGCCTTTTATGGCAGGGCCCACATCCTGCACGACCTGGCGCTGTCGGTCGGGCGCGGCGAAGTGGTGGTCTTGCTCGGCCGCAACGGCGCCGGCAAGTCGACCACGCTCAAATCCTTGACCCGGTTGGTCGAGCCGCGGAGCGGCCGAACCTGGTTCCATGATCGGCGCATCGACGGGCTCAAGCCGTATCAGATCGCGCGCCTCGGCCTCGGCTACGTCCCGGAAGAGCGGCGCATCTTCACCGACCTCACCGTCGAAGAGAATCTGGAGGTCGGTCGGCAGAAGCCGCGTGACGGCCTGACACCGTGGACCCGAGAGCGAGTCTTTTCGTTCTTTCCCAGCCTCGAGGAAATGCGCAAACGCCGCGCCTCCCGCATGTCCGGCGGCGAGCAACAAATGCTTACGATCGCGCGGACGCTGATGGGCAATCCGTCCTGCATTCTGCTCGACGAACCCTCCGAAGGTCTCGCGCCCATGATCGTCGAACTCATGGCCAGCACCATCAGAGAGCTGAAGGCCGAGGGGCTTTCGGTCCTGCTGTCGGAGCAGAACCTCAATTTCGCAATGGCCGTGGCGGATCGCGCCTACATCATCGAGAAGGGGCAGATCCGTTTTGCCGGCACCGTGGACGAGCTAAAGGCCAACGAGGGCATCCGCAAGGCGTATCTTGCGGTGTGACGACGCAAGGCGGCGATTGGCGATCCGGCGACGGGCCCGCGCCTGCTACACCACCGTCCGGTGGCGCTCCACGCAAATGCGCAGCACCTCGTCGGGGTCGCGCTTCCACCAGTTCTCGGCGGACATGATCTCGACGTCGCAGAAGCCGGCATAGCCTGCCGCTTGGACCAAGATGCGGATGGCGCGGATGTCGATCACGCCGTCGCCCATCATGCCGCGGTCGAGCAGCAGGTCGGTCGTCGGCACGAGCCAATCGCAGATGTGGAAGCCGAGAATGCGCTTGCCCGCGCGGGCGATCTCGCGCGCGAGCTGCGGGTCCCACCAGACGTGATAGACATCGACGGCGACGCCGATCCCCGCGCCGAGCGCGTCGCAGAGATCGTTCGCCTGCTGGAGCGTGTTGACGCAGGCGCGGTCGGCCGCATACATCGGATGCAGCGGCTCGAGCGCAAGCGGCATGCCGCCCGCGCGCGCGTGGACGAGCAGCGCGCCGAGCGAGTCCTCGACCTGCCGTCGCGCTTCGCCGAGATCCTTCGATCCCGGCGGCAGACCGCCCACCACCAACACGAGGCATTGCGCGCCGATGGCGAGCGCCTCGTCGATTGCGCGGCGATTGTCGTCAAGAGCGCTGGCGCGTGCCTCGGCATCGGCGCCGGTGAACATGCCGCCGCGGCAGAGCGCCGTAACGGCGAGGCCATGGTCGCGGATCGCGCTGGCCGCTTCCGGCACGCCGCAGGCGGCGAGTTGATCGCGCCAGGGCGCGATGCCGGCGATACCGTGCCGCGCGCAACCCTCGATCGCCTGCAACAGGTTCCATTGCCCGCGCGTCGTCGCGGTGTTGAGGGCAAGGGGACCGGGCGGGCGCGCCGGGCGGTCAGGCGGCGATGCCATGACAGGCCATCACGCATTTCATGCGCGCCGCCGCGCGCTCGGGATCGGCGAGCAAGCCGGCGGCATCGGCAAGGCGGAAGAGTTCGGCGAGATGCAGCGCCGAGCGCGCACTCTCCTGGCCGCCGATCATGACGAAATGGTCCTGCAGCCCATTCAGATAGGCGAGGAAGACGATGCCCGTCTTGTAGAAGCGCGTCGGCGCCTTGAAGATGTGCCGCGACAGCGGCACGGTCGGCGCGAGGATGGCGAGGAATTGCCGCCTGTCGCCCGCCGCCAGCGCACCCAGCGCCGCGGCGGCGGCCGGCGCGATCGCCGCGAAAATCCCGAGCAACGCATCCGAGTAACCCTCGCTGTCGCCGGCGATGAGGTCGGCGAAATTGAAATCGTCGCCGGTATACATGCGCACGCCCTTGGGCAGCCGCCGCCGCATGGCGATTTCGCGCTCCGCATCGAGCAGCGAGATCTTGATCCCGTCGATCTTGGCGGCATGCGCGGACACCACATCGAGGCAGACTTCCATGGCGGCGCCGAGATCGGCATGCCCCCAATAGCCGGCAAGCGCCGGATCGAACATGTCGCCGAGCCAGTGGATGATGACCGGCTCGCGCACGCCCGTAAGGATGCGGTCATAAACGCGTGCGTAATCTTCGGGCGAGCGCGCCGCCGCGGCGAGCGCGCGGCTCGCCATCAGGACGAGGCGCCCACCGAGCCGCTCGACCGCTTCGCACTGCTGCTCATAAGCGGCGATGACGGCATCGATGGTCAAATCGGGAGAAGGCGCCAGCTGATCGGTGCCGACGCCGCAGGCGACCCGGCTCCCGGCTGCGTGCTTCGCCGCCTCCAGGCTGCGACGGATGAGTTCGAGCGATCGCGGCCAATCGAGTCCAGAGCCGCGCTGCGCTGTGTCCATCGCCTCCGCGACGCCGAGGCCGAGCGACCATAGATATTCCCGAAACGCGATCGTCCGCTCCCAGTCGATAGCGGCGTCGAGCCAGGGATCGATGTCGGCGCGCGGGTCGGCGACGACATGCGCCGCGGCAAAGGCGATGCGGTTGAAGGGCCGCGTCGGCAGAGCGAAGCTGCGCGGGCCATGGAGCGTATAGCGCTGCAGCCCGCTGCCGGGAATCGGAAGCTCGACCGCAATCATGCTCACGCCAACGGCTCGAGATCGACCCAGCGCCGCTCGGCCCAGCTCTTGAGCCCGGCCTCGGCGAGCTGCACGCCTTTGGCGCCTTCGAGCAGGGTCCAGGGAAAGGGCGCATCCTCGCAGAGGTGACGAATGAACAGCTCCCATTCCAGCTTGAAGCCGTTGTCGTATTGCATCGTCTCCGGCACCTCCTGCCAGGTCGAGAAGAAATCGATCGCCTGCGGCATGTCGGGGTTCCACACCGGCTTGGGCGTATTGACTCGTGCCTGGGAAAAGCAGCGCGTGAGCCCGGCGACGGCGGACCCGAGCGTGCCATCGACATGGAAGGTGACGAGATCGTCCCGCCGCACGCGCGTGCACCAGGAGCTGTTGATCTGCGCGATGATGCCGCCTTCGAGCTGGAACGTCGCATAGGCGGCATCGTCGCAATCCGCCGCATAGGCCGCGCCGTTCTCGTCCCAGCGCCGCGGGATGTGCGTCGCGCCCAAGCAGCTCACGCTCTTCACGGCGCCGAAGAGATTGTCGAGCACGTAGCGCCAGTGGCACAGCATGTCCAGAATGATGCCGCCGCCGTCGGCTTTGCGGTAGTTCCAGCTCGGCCGCTGCGCCGGCAGCCAATCGCCCTCGAAGACCCAATAGCCGAATTCGCCGCGCACGGACAGAATGCGGCCAAAGAAACCCGCGTCCCGCAGCAGCTTGAGCTTGCGCAAGCCCGGGAGAAAGAGCTTGTCCTGGACGACGCCGTGCTTGATGCCGGCCTTGCGCGCCGCGGCAACGAGGTCGAGCGCTTCGGCGAGCGTCGCCGCCACCGGCTTCTCGCAATAGATATGCTTGCCTGCCGCCATCGCCCGCTTCAGAAGCGCGGCCCGGGCCTGCGTCGTCGCGGCGTCGAAGAACACCGTTTCATCGGGATCGTCGAGGGCCGCGCCAAGCTCGGTCGTCCAGCGCTCGATGCCATGCTCTTGCGCGAGCGCGGCGAGTTTGCCGCGATTGCGCCCGACCAGGATCGGGTCGGGCATCACTCGGTCGCCCGACTTGAGCGCCACGCCGCCCTCACGGCGGATGGCGAGGATCGAGCGGATCAGATGCTGATTCATGCCCATCCGGCCGGTGACGCCGTTCATGATGATGCCGAGCCGCCGCGTCGCCATGATCTTCACTCCATTCCCAAGAGGCGATAGATGCGCCTCATGTATTCACCGAAGACTTCGGTCGTCTTCACGTCGAGGGTGCGCGGCTGCGGCAGGTCGATCACGATGTTGTCGGCCATGCGCGCCGGCGCAGCCGTCAGCACGACGACGCGCGTGCTCAGGAACACGGCCTCGGCGATGCCGTGGGTGACGAACACGATGGTCTTCCGGCTCTTCTGCCAGATGCTGCGCAGCTCGATATTCATTTTCTCCCGGGTCAAGGCGTCAAGCGCGCCGAAGGGCTCGTCCATCAACACGAGCTTCGGGTCGTGCACGAGCGCGCGGGCGATTGCGGCGCGCTGCTGCATGCCGCCCGAAAGCTCGTAGGGATATTTGTCCTCGAAGCCCGCGAGCCCGACGAGGGCCAGGAGCTCGCGCGCCCGCTCGCGGCTCTCGCGCCTGGGGAGCCCGAGAATCTCGGCCGGCAGCAGCACGTTCTGGAGGACGCGCCGCCATTTCAACAAGAGCGCCTGCTGGAACACCATTCCGATGTCGCGCGACGGATCGAAGGGATGCGCGGCCGAGCCGATGCGCACCTCGCCGCCGTCGTAATCGAACAGCCCGGCGAGGATCTTCAAGAGCGTCGTCTTGCCGCAACCGGATGGGCCGACGAGCGAGACGAGTTCGCCCGCCTCGACATCGAAGCTCGCATCGGACACGGCTAGGAACGCGTCGTTCCGCTTGCGGTAGATCTTGCGCACATTGGCGACGCGAATGAAGGGCTCGGCCACGGATTGCGCTCAGGCGATACGGGCGTCGCGCACGACCACGAGCCGCTCGAGGCCCAGGACCAGGCCATAGAGCACGACGCCGATGAGCGTAATGAGAATGACCGCCATGAACATCGCGGCGGTGTCGAGCGTGACCTGCACCTGTAGCATGAGATAAGCGAGGCCGCGCGAGGAACCCAGAAACTCGCCGACCACGGCGCCCGCCACCGCCAGGATCGCGCCGACCTTCATGCCGGAGAAGACATAGGGCAGCGCGCCCGGCAACTGGATCTTGGCGAAGATCTGCCATTTCGAGCCCTTGAGCGAGCGGACGAGATCGAGGAGATCGGGCTCGACCTCGCGCAAGCCCCGCGCCGTCGTCAGCAGGATCGGGAAGAAGGAAATCGAAAACGCGATGATCATGTTGGGGCCAATGCCGTAAGACAGCCAAACGATGAACAACGGTCCCAGCGCCACTTTCGGGATCATGTTGAGGCTGACGAGCAGCGGCATTGCCGCCGCCTCGGCCGTGTCGGACCAGGAAAACGCCATCGCCAGCACGATGCCGAAGAGCACCGCGAGGATGTAGCCGCCGAAGATCTCGCTCGCGGTCACGAGGGTGTTGGCAGTCCAATGATAGTTCGCGCCGCCGAGCGACTGCACCGTCTCGACCGGGCTGGGCATGACGAAGCTCGGTATGCTCCCGAGCTTGACGAAGAGGTACCAGACCACGATCAGCAGCGCATGCGCGAGGATCGCCAGGGCGTAGCGTCGGGCCGTGTCGCCGGACATGTTCCTCCTCGCTCCCAGATGCGTGCGATCCTTGGGCCGCCATCCTAAGTCACGGCGGGCCGGGCGAAAATGACAATCCCGCCGATCAAGCGAGCCAGCGTTCGAGGTTGGCGGAAACGAAGCCGTCATCCGAAAGTTCGGGATAGGCGCGGAGCACACGATCGATTTCCGCCGCTTGCCCCGGACTCAGCCCCTCCTCCGGATCAAGGCACCAGATCCCCGCGAACAGGCCTTGCCGGCGCAGCACCTCGTGGCAGCCGGCGATGCAGCCGCGGAAATCGTTCGCGGTATCGAAGAACGCGCTGTTGCAGTCGGTGATGGCATTGCCCAGAGCGAGCAGCTCGGGGTCGATCCGGCCGCTTTCGACCGCCCGGTGGATGCGCGCGAGCAGCTCGACGGCGCGCCGGGTCCAGACGCTCCAATGGCCGAGCAGGCCGCCCTTGATGCGCACACTCACGGTTTCTTCGCCCCGGCGGATGGTGAAGGGCGCGACCAGATCCTGGACGATCGTGTCGTCATTGCCGGTATAGAGGGTGACGCGCTCCTCGGCGCGCGCGGCGACGACGCCGCGGATCACGTCGAGCGTCCGATAGCGATTGAAGGGCGCGATCTTGATCGCGACGACCTCTTCGATTTTGGCAAAGCGGCGCCAGAAGTCCTGCGACAGCGCAATGCCGCCGACCGCGGGCTGCAGGTAGAAGCCGACGAGCGGGATGGTGCGCGCCACGGCGCGGCAATGCGCGATGAGCTCATCCTCGCTCGCGCCGCGCATCGCGGCGAGACTCAAGAGCGCGGCGTGGTAGCCGAGACTTGCGGCGGTCTCCGCCTCGCGCCTCGCCTGGTCGGTCTTGCCGACGAGACCCGCGATCAGCAGCAGCGGGCGCTTGCCCCACGCCGCGGCCTCTTCCGCCGCCAATTTCAGGACCGGTTCATAGATCCCGGCCTCGCGGATGGCGAATTGGGTCGAATGGACGCCGACGGCAAGGCCGCCCGAACCGGCGTCGATGTAATAGCGGGAGAGCGCGCGCTGCCGGCGCCGGTCGAGCCGACGCGTCGCGTCGAGCGCCAGCAAATGCGCGGGGATCACCGTGCCGCCGCGCAAAGTCTCGATGAGCGGCGCAGGCCAAGCGGCGACGGATGTGGTCATCTCTTAAGTCTCGAAGTAACCGGCTGGTTACGGTTCCGCATCGCCCCGACCGAGTCAATCGGGAATGGTCAAGACCTATCTCGGCGAGGGCTGAGGCGGCCGAGCTCAACCGAATTCGGGGCCGGCGATGGCAAAGAGGCGCGCGGCATCGTCGAAGGCTGCGTCTTGCCCGTGGACCATGCGGGTCCAAGGGCGCTCGGCAACGAATCCCAACTGCTCGAGCCATGCGCCGAGTGTCCCCTGGCGATCGGCGACGTCGATGGCGAGCGGCGCCGCAACCACGGCGAGCGCACAGGCGACAAGCGCCTGCGCGATCGCCTCGTCCTCCGCCGCGAGCGGTCCGAGCTGACTGACGACGCGGCCATCGCGCCCGAGCAGATAGCCAGCAATCCGATCGCCCCGTAAGGCGACAAGCGCCGCCGCCGGCAAGCGAGGGGCGAGGCGATGCAGAAACGCGCCGCGCGCAGCCCCGAACACGGCGGCGTCATAGGCTTCGAGCGCCGGCCAATCGGCAGCTTCGAGGGCGCGGATCACGATGCCGGCGGGCGCGGCGATCGCGGGCGGGCGCAACGGCTCGCGCAGCACGAGACGGCGCAAGCTCCAGGCATCGCGGAAATCGAGACCGAGATAAACCTGCCTTCCCGCCGGCGTTGCATCGAGGGCGGGCACGAGACTTTGCCTGCGGATCGTCGCGATCGATTGCCGCAACAGCCATGTCGCGAGGCCCCGTCGGCGATGCCGCGCCGTGACCAGCACCATGCTGATCCAGGCAAAGCGGCCGCCATAGGGCAGCGTGGCGGCGGTCGCGATCAATCCGCCGTCTGCGTCGGTGAGCCCGACTCCCGCGCCAAGCTCCAAGAAGATCCGCCAATCCGCCGCGGTTTGATTCCAGCCCGCCTCCTGCGACAGCAACACCGCCGCCGTCAGGTCCGCTGCAAACAAGGGCCGCGCGTGCAAATCCTCTGGCAGCGCGGCCGGCGATTCAGAACGCGCCATCGCGCGAATCGTAATGCGTGCCCTTGCCGAGGCTGCGCATGCCGCGGCCGACCCAATCCGCCACCCAATCGATCATGCGGCCGAGCGGCACGCGCGGATAGCCGAAAAGCCTTTGCGCCTGGGCGCAGTTCATCAGCCACCCCATCGGCGCCTCGCTGCCGGCGAAGCGCGGCGCCTTGCCGAAGCGCTCGCCGAAGGCAGCGGCAAGCGCGCGGATGCTGATAGTCTCCGGGCCGCTGATGTTGAGCGGGCTGGTCGGCAGCGTGCAATGGCCGAGCGCGCGCAGCACCATGCTGTTGGCATCGCCCTGCCAGATGACGTTGACGTGCCCCGTCGACAGGTCGATCTCATCCCCCGCGCGCACGCGCTGCGCCACATCGTGCAGCACGCCGTAGCGCATGTCGATCGCGTAATTGAGCCGGATGAGCCGGCCGGCGGTGCCGGATTTGCGCGAGAAATATTCGAAGAGCCGTTCGCGTCCGACGCAGGAATTGGCGTAGGCGCCAACCGGATTGGGCGGCACCGTCTCGGTCGCGCCGCCATGCAGCACATTGACGAAGGGATAGACGTTGCCGGTCGAGAAAGCGACGATGCGCGAGTCCGCAAGGGCCTCCGCCACCATCGCCGGCACGAGACAGTTCATCGCCCAGGTCAAGTCTTCCTGGCCGGTCGAGCCGAATTTCCGCCCGGCCATGAAGATGACGTTGGGCGCCTTCGGCAAACGGGCGATCGCAGCGCGATCGAGAAGATCGGCGGTCATGCATTCGATGCCCCAGGCTTCGAGCTTCTGACGCAGACCGGCTTCGTTGAAGCGCGCCACGCCCAAGACCCTCTTGCCCGGCACCGCGCGCTTTGCCAGCC
>Ga0181536_10006077_pt1 | contig 12209 bp, 16 predicted proteins | sample PEATcosm2014_Bin_41_FD_121105 | JGI IMG/M metagenome (GOLD analysis project Ga0181536, IMG submission 121105) | Peatland microbial communities from MTU Mesocosm Facility, Houghton, MI, USA - PEATcosm2014_Bin17_60_metaG | ecosystem: Environmental > Terrestrial > Soil > Wetlands > Peat | place...
GGAGACGTTGCCAAGTTGCAAGCCGAGAATCCCGGCACTCCCATACCTGTCGATCTGGTGACGACATCGGGCTCGGGACTCGATCCGGACATCCCGCCCTCGGCGGCGGCGTTCCAGATTCGGCGCGTGGCGTCGGAACGCAAGATTCCGGAAACGGAAGTCGCCCGCCTGGTTGAAGCGAACTCCGAGAACCGGCAATGGGGATTCCTGGGCGAGCCCCGCGTGAACGTCCTCGAGCTGAATATGGCGCTCGATGCCCGCTACGGGCGACTTCACTAGGAGTCCGTTTTAAAGTCGGGTTCGAAGAATGCACGAGCGACACAAAGGGGAGAAGAACAAGGCGACAGCCCCATAGTTTCTGAGCGCGTAACGACGCCTCGGTCGCTTCTGAGTAGGGCTGGTACGGCGATCAGCGTCTCGACAACCACTACAGGCAGGCCTAAGCGGGCGAGAACACGATGAGCTACTGCAGCCAGATGGTGGGGCTCTGCGCGCAGAATATCCTGGCTGGCGCTGCGGGGTTTCGACCTCGATGCGCTCGAAGCGCTGCCCCGGTCCGCGACGGCGAGTAGCAACACGTCCGCATATCTCCCCTCAACTTTTCTCGTACATCGTGTGGCTACGTTGGCCGAACTGACGGCTGGACCGACCTCGCGGGCAACTTTCAAATGGACTGGGAGTTCGATGATGCCCCGCCGGCGAGGAACTGTTGGAGATCATCATGCGCCGCTACGAGCGGGCCAGCACCATGCTTACCTCGAACCGTCCGGTGCAAGACTGGGGCAAACTGCTGGGGGACGCGGCCGCTGTGAGCGCCATGCTCGACCGCCTACTGCACCACGGCCGCGTGCTCAAGTGCGGCCCGCGGGAGCTGGCGCACCAAGTTGGGGGCCGGAACGATAGGCGCTTACGGATGCTGCGGACCGGGGCAGTCGCGGTACAAAAAACAGAATCTGCCCGTTCCCGCGCAGAAAAATAAGCGCTCCAATTGGCGGTTGACACGTACATCAGTTAATGATATATCAATCGGAGATATAGTTGCGATGGGCCCGCAAATGCCGTCAAAGACCAACAACGTACCTGATGACCTGCAGCATTTGTTTCCCCTGACACCAGCTGTGTTCTTTATCCTCTTCGCGCTGGCTCAGGGTGAGAAGCATGGTTACGCGATTATGCAACAGGTCTCCGTTCTTTCTGACGGCAAGTTCCGGATGGGACCCGGTACGCTGTACACGACCATACAGCGTCTGCTTGAACTGTCGCTGATTGAAGAACTCGATGCGGACCCAGGCAGCCGGCGGCGATGCTACCGCCTGACTCGAACTGGAAAGCTTGTTTTCAAGGCCGAGGTTGGCAGGATGGACGCTGTGGTTAGACTCGCGCTCGAACACAGACTGATGTTGCAGGAGGGAGGGTGAGTCTTATGGTGCCGGCGTCATCAGTCCCCCTGAGCTGTCGCGTGTATGCCAACCTTTTACTTCTCTATCCAGCCACTCTTCGCCGTCAGTTCGGAGAGGAGATGATCGAAGTGTTCGCAGACCAAATGCGCGATGCCTGCCAACGGGACGGGTGGGTGGGTTGGATAGGTGTTTGGTGCTGTGTCGGTGGAGAGGCCCTTCGGACAGTCGTGTCTAGCCACCTCCAGATCGTAGGCATTTCTCTTGTGTCTGGCCTCACTGCGTTAGGGCTTATGTGTAGTTTCTTTTGGGCTACGTTCGGGCAACGCTGATCTCGCAGCATTTGCCTGTGGAGTTTCGAGATGCTGGAAGCAGTGGGTCTGACAAAGCGCTACAGCGGCATTCCTGCCGTGCAAGACGTCAGCTTTCAGATTCGCCGCGGGCAGATACTCGGCTATCTAGGGCCGAATGGTTCTGGAAAGAGCACTACGGTCAAGATGCTGACCGGTTTGATCGAGCCTTCCGCTGGACAGATTTTGTTCGATGGCGCCAGGGTCCATGAAGGCAATCCCTCGTTTTCGCGCAACCTCGGATACGTTCCTGAAGAACCCCATCTCTACTCACATTTGACCGGCCCGGAATATTTGCGCCTCATCGGACGGTTACACTCCATCCCGCGCCAGCCCTTGGAACAAAAGATTGACGCTTTCATCGACTTGTTTTCCCTAAGCGATGCGCACTACGAGTTGCCGTTGAACTACTCCAAGGGCATGCGCCAAAAGATTCTTTTGTCTGCGGCGTTGTTGCATAACCCCGAAGTTCTCATTCTGGACGAGCCGTTTTCCGGCCTGGACGTTGGGGCCGGTCTGGTTCTGCGCAACCTTCTCAGAGCTCTTGCTCGAGAGGGCAAAGTAATCCTCTACAGTTCGCACGTCTTGGAAGTTGTCGAGAAAGTCTGCTCGGAAGTGGTCATTTTGCACAAAGGGAGGGTCGTGGCGTATGACACCGTTGAGCGCCTGCGGGAGTTGCAGGCGAGCCCTTCGCTGGAATCGGTTTTTGCCCAGCTCGCGATTCCAGAAGACACATCCGCCATTGCCGAACGCGTCATTGCCGTTATGAACGTCTGACAGATCATGCTCCGCAAAAACATTCGGTCATGGCTCTCTGAGACCCATGGCTCCCAGTTCGAACTATTTCGCTATTTCTTGTCCGAGCAACTCGTGAACGACCTGATCTCTTCCGATCAAGTTCGCAGGTTTGTCGTCACGGTGCTCGCTGTGCTGGCTTGTGTTGGTCCTCTCATCGTTCGCCTTTATATGCCGAAGTACAAGTACCTCCAAGGACTCGATACGGGGGATCTATACGTCGCGGCAGTTCGCGCCGACCGTCTCTTCTTCATTTCCCTTTCCATGATTGCGGCTGGACTGGTGACCGTAATTCAATGGCAAGGTCTGTTTCCAAACCTGCGCGATTACCTTGTACTAAAGCCGTTGCCGTTGCGTCTGTTTCAGATCTTTGTCGCACGATTCCTGTCTTCTCTTGTAATTCTAGTGGTCGTTATCGCCGATCTGAATCTTGCAACCAGCGTTTTGTTCCCGTTCCTGACTTCCGGCAGGTGGCAATCTCCGTCCTTTGGCATTCGATACATCTTGGCTCATGCGGCAGCGACTCTCTTTGCAGGACTGTTTGCATTTTTTGCGATCGGTGCTTTGCAAGGTGCGCTAATGAACCTCCTGCCGCCACGCGCTTTCGATCGTCTCTCAGTGTTGTTCCAGGCGGTGTTCGCTACAGCATTCGTCGCTGCCACTCCGTATGTGTTCGACATCCCGAACTGGTACGAAATGATTGCGGCCAAGCCGCGCTGGATGTTGCTGTTTCCCCCGGCTTGGTTTCTGGGTCTGTATGAGACGTTGCTGGGGACGCGAGACAGCTACTTCCTGCAGTTGCGGAACATGGCCATCTCGGGGATCGGGGCAGCCCTCTTTCTGGCGCTGGCGACATATTTTCTGAGCTATCGCCGGCACGCCAGTCGAGTTCTGGAACAGGCGTCGCGGAAACCGCGCGGGCAATCGTCAATTGGGGAAGCTGCGGCTATGCTGTTGGAGATCGTCTTCATGAAGAATTCCCTGGCACTGGCGTCATTTGTGTTCGCCCTTCAAACGTTGCGCAGAAGTCGACCTCACAAATTGGTAATCGGCTTCTGTGTCGCGATCGCATTTGTGTTGGCGCTGCAGACAGCAGGTCCGAACATGGTGGCCCATCTTCGTTTTGGCGAACCCTGGAGCATCTGGCAGCTCGAATCCATTCTCGCTGTGCCTCTTGTTATCAGCGCGGTCCTGATTTCCACCCTCTGCTACGTTTTTCAGCTGCCGTCCCAGATTGAGGCTAGTTGGGTGTTCCGTATGGCGGAGAGATCGGGCCCGCGAGAACTGCTCGACAGCGTCGAATACTTGCTGGTCTTCTACGGTATCGTGCCGGTGCTGCTCGTGACTCTACTTTTTGAAGCTCTCGGGCTTGGCTGGGTCTTGGCGTTTGCCCACATCGCGCTTGTAGCCGTACTGATGCTCTGGCTAGTTGAGGTGCGGTTGCGCGAATGGCATAAGATTCCGTTTACCTGCTCTTATGTGCCAGGCCGGCGCAATCTTTGGCAGACCATGGGAGCCTATCTGCTTCTCTTCGGAGTCCTAATACCAACAATCACGTACTTCGAGGCACACCTGCTTCGGCCATTCGTCCTGCTCGGCGTTGCCGGAATCGTCAGCTTTCTCTATCTCTCTATGCGCTCCGCACGGCAGGCCCAGTGGAGGCTCGTCCCCGTCTTATTCGATGAGTCGGATGAGCCCCTAATTCGCACTCTTCGATTGAACCGGGAGTAGCGGAATGAAGTTCACGCGCACGCAATAAAGTGCCGGGCCGACCGTGAGATGCTCATCAGGAGAAGACGACTTCGCCGTTTCTGCCAAACACTAGCTCCTTCACAAATTGAGCTTGCGCGGGTGGCTGTCGGCAGGGTAGAACAATCTAGTCCTGGACGGCCACTCCCATTGGCCGGTTTTGAAGTGATATGTATCGAAAGACGGCTCGTCAGCCTGCGGATCGTCAATGTCGATTGCGGGCGGTTTGACTTCAAATGCAACCGGCGCTGCAGAAATTGCGCTCTGCCTGCAAGCAATCTGCCAATGCGATGCTCATGCGGCCGGTGGCCTATCCAGTCTTTTTTAACTCTGCCAGCTGTCCTTTCAAGTTTGCGACGGCTTCTTTAGCGTCGCCTATCCGCTGTTGCACTTTGCCCGCCTTCTTTTCGGCTTTCCCTTCGGCTTTCAGAATGGGGTCACTCGTAACCTTTCCGACCTCCTCCTTAATTGTTCCCTTCATTTCGTGGAAGCTGCCCTTGAGCCTGTCTTTCGTGCTGGTTTTCATATTTCTCCTTCCGCTCGCAAAGAGCCGATTTGCGGCACCTCTGTGTCTCTTTGAGGGCTGCCATCTTTTTAAGTCTTGCGGCTTTCCGAGGTCTGAGCAGAATTGACCACCTCTGGAATGGGCCTCGGCTTCATCCCGAAAAGCGGGAAAGGTACACGCAGGGGGCGTTATGTGAAATCTGACTTCCTGCATTGGGTTCACACAGGACGCGGAACAGGACAGGGTGGATTTTTTCCGCGACAAGTTTTCGGCAGTACTGTGGCAAGTGAGCATTATTGCTCAGACCTTTTGAATCCCCATTTGTTAACGTCGGAATCGACCTAATACGCCAGCATCAGAGTTGTGCCCTAAGCCGGAGATGCGGCGGAGAGGAAACAGAAACGAGGATCCCATGAAGAAAGTAATGTTCTTGCTTGCGATGTTGAGTCTCGGCACGTTGTGCTGGGCGGGGTCGGCGCGGGAAGATGCCACCGACCGGCTGGACAATGCCACCAGTGTGATGCACGAAATTATGGGGATGCCTGACAAGGGGATCCCGGAAGAAGTGTTGCAGCACGCAAAGTGCATAGCTGTTATCCCGCACATGGTCAAAGGCGGCTTTATCTTCGGCGCCAAAGAAGGCAAAGGCGTCGCCACCTGCCGTACGTCGGATGGCTGGAGTGCGCCGGCATTCATCACGATTTCGGGCGGAAGCTGGGGCCTGCAGATCGGTATAGAAGCGGTGGACGTGGTAATGATCTTTCAGAATGACAAAGCCATGCAAAGGCTGCTCTCGAGTAATTTCCAAATTGGCGGGGACGCTTCCGCGGCAGCGGGTCCAGTGGGACGGCATGCTGAGGCCGGTACGGATTGGAAGCTGGATACAGAGATCCTGACCTACTCTCGTGCCAAGGGTGCGTTCGCCGGGCTTACTTTAGAAGGCGCATCGCTCCGCCAAGACAGTGATTCCCGGCACGCAATCTACGGAGACGTCACCACTCGGGCGTTGCTGTTGGGCGAAGTGCCAGTCCCAGCCGCCGCCCAGCCGTTCCTTGCGGAAGTTCGCGGCGCAAAAGCGGAGGCCAGAACCGACAAATAGTAGGGCTGCCGCTAGTAGGGCTTTCGCACTCGATCTCTGCGGTTGTTGGTCATCAGCCGACGCCTCGTGCGAGTTCGAGTGGGAGCAGAGTCCATCATTTGTTGTCTTATCCGTTCGCGCGAAGCAGTTCTCATCGCCAACGTTGGATGAGATCCACATGCGTGTGCTCACAAATGAGCACAGGAGGTTGACATGCTTTGGACGATTTTCGTTGTTCTTCTGATTTTATGGCTCCTAGGTTTCAGCCTGCATATCGGTGGAGCCCTGATCCACCTGCTACTGGTTGTGGGGTTGGTGGTTCTGGTCATTAACCTATTGAGCGGACGACGAAGTGCGGTTTGAAGAAGAAAAGCACTGCGAGAGTCCCAGCACCAGGGGGCCCCGGTACAGCCTCCTGGCGCTTATTTCACCCTGCGTGTGGTCCCCTTCCAACCGGACCCTACCGTTAAGGAGTCTGCAATGTCCGCGCGTGTCCTCCCCATGAGTGTAAGACCGAACAGCCTGATGCGGTGCGAAGCGCGTCTTCCCGTGTTCGAACAAATGTTCGAAAAGAAGCCAGTATTATCCCCGTCAGTGATACCAAGCCGCTCGCTTCCAGTGCGGGTAGCGGTTGTCGGGAACCACCTTCCTCGACAGTGCGGAATTGCGACCTTCACCACAGACTTGTGTGATGCGATTGCCAGTGAGTACGGAGCGGCTGGAGTTTTCGTAGTCGCCGTCAATGACCCGCAATCACGGTACAGCTATCCGGCACGGGTGCGATTCGAGCTGACCGAGGGCGACCTCTCGTCCTATCGAGCAGCCGCCGACTTTCTTAATTCCAGCAATGTCGATCTCGTATGTTTGCAGCACGAGTATGGGATTTATGGAGGAAAGGCCGGCAGCCATGTCTTGCGCCTGCTGCAGCACCTCAAAATGCCAGTGGTGACAACTCTGCATACGGTTCTTCGTGAGCCCGACATTGACCAACTAATCGTCTTGCAGGAAATCGCCGCGCGCTCTGATCGTCTGATTGTTATGAGCGAGCACTCTTCCCAGTTTCTGCAAGATGTATTTAGGGTTCCAGGAGAAAAGATTGATCTGATTCCTCACGGCATCCCCGACTTGCCCTTTGCGGAACCGGCTTCTTACAAAGATTCGTTTTCAACCGGAAAGACGGTCCTGCTCACGTTCGGCTTGTTGTCTCCCAACAAAGGATTCGAAAGCATGATTCAAGCCCTGCCGCGCATCGTGGCTCGTCACCCCAACGTTGTCTACATAATCGCAGGTGCAACTCACCCGCATGTCCGACGCCGCGAGGGCGATCGATATCGGCTCCAGTTGCAGGCCTTAGCCAAGGAACTGGGAGTGGAGGAGAAAGTGGTCTTCCACAACCGGTTCGTCAGCCCTCAAGAAATGGCTTCACTGGTCGGTTCCGCTGATATTTACGTCACGCCGTACCGTTACGAAGCGCAGGCTGTATCCGGAACACTCGCGTATGCCATGGGTGCCGGGAAGGCGATCATCTCGACTCCGTACTGGCACGCCGCTGAACTCCTGGACAATGGGCGCGGGGCGCTGGTTCCCTTTGAGAACCCTGTCGCTATCGCAGATACGGCGATTGAACTTTTGGACAACGATGCGGCCCGCCAGACAATGCGCGAACGTGCTTACCTCTATGCACGCCACATGGTCTGGAATCGGGTAGCGCAGTCTTATATGCGGGCCTTTGTACGAGTTCGCACTAGTCGCATGCAACCTGCCCGCGTGGCGCTTCCCCTCCAAGCTGCCGAGAAGAACGCTACAAGCCGACTCATAAATGTCTGAGCGCTCCTTCAGCGTGGATTGGCAAAAGGATAGGCTCATAAACAAGTTATGCCCGTGTGGACGGACACTGCGATGACGGTTAACGCACCGGGGAAGGCACAACATGTTCGCTACTTTGTTAACTTTTGCTCGACCACTCGAAAGCTAAGGATCTTCTCGGGATGAGTGGAGTAGGTCAGTATCCCGTGCATCCCTTCTAGCACCAAAACGTCCTTCCCGGGAGTCCACACTTCGATCAGTTCCCCGCCGTCCGTCTTGTACTTGACCGCGTAGCGCGGCTTGATGAAGGGTAAGTTTAAAAGGTGAACGGACAAAACAGTTCCAGGTCCTACGATGGAGACCGTGCTGGGCTGTCGGATGAAGGACAATTCCGAAGTTGATTTGCCCCAGGCCGGAGTCAGACACGCAGTCAAAGCCACCACCTGAAGGAGTTTGCTCAGCATCGCAGTTTCTCACCCACTCCGGAATTTCCATTCCAGCCTCGAAACGGAAGGCATGATTGTGCATACTTTTGATCGATTTTTCAACGGAGAGGTCTCCGGCTTAGTATCCAAGTAGTTAAGTCTCGGCGGAGGGGAACGCACCCGCCGATAGACCGGCGAGGGAGAGTCGCACGTTTGGGCCATTATTGAAAGAGTGCTATTCCATTGTTGATCAGCACGATGGTTGATCAGAATCAGCGTTGCCCAGGGGCAAAAGCTCTGATTCAGAGCTTGGCGTCCCTGAAGAGTGTCGGAACGCCGACCGAGACCCGTTGCGCAAAACCGAATCGTGTCCGGAGAGGGATCATCTAATCGGATGGAGAGGGACCATGCCACCAAGCCCGCACAATCGAATCGCAGAGCTCCACAGCCTGGCAGCTCACGCCCACACCGCAGCCGCAGTCGCTCATGGCAAGGGAGATCACTTAAGCGCTCATGACCTCAGCAAACAGGCGTTCGAGCACTCTATGAACGCCCACAAGCTCTCCCAAGAACTCGCAACTAAGGCCGCAAAGTCCAGCAAGGCATAAAGCGGTAACCCGACAGGTCGTTGGTGGCAGGCGCTACTGCTATTTCCGTGTCGCGGCCGCCGAAGTTCGCACCGGTTGGTCCAGCGTTGTTTTGGACGAGATACCCACCGCCTGCGTTTGCTTGCTAGGCGGTATCTCGGTTCCAGCTGGATAGATGAAGATCTGGACCGTTCCCCAGCCGGCATCAGAACTTGCATCCGCCTGCTTGCCCATCCCCATAGTCTTGAGCTGACTATCGTCAAATCCGAAGTTCTCGACTAAGTACTCACGCACAACCATGGCTCGGGCTTCGGTTAGCACCAAGTCCTTTTGCGTATCGCCTTCCATGCCCGCGGATGCCACAATCACCGCGAACCCGATCTGGTTATTCGCGAGAAACTCGCCGCTGGCGTTTAGAGATTTCTGGTTCTTCAGCTTCGCCGAATCCTGCTTATCGAAAAGCTGCTCCGCTGAGTACGTAAACTCCTTTGTCGGCGTGCCTTGCGGCAGGCGCTCGATTTCGTTTTGTGTTAGCTCAGCGGAATCTTCGTAGCCACGGCTCTTGAAGTACCCGCGCAAGAAGAAGTTGTGCTTCATGGCTTCCATATTTTCCTGGAAGTCGGTAACCCCGGCCTGCGCCTGGACCATCGTGTTCTGCATGGCGCTCGTCGTCTGTTCGAGGTTGGTATAGAGCTGTTTGTCGTTCACCAGGGCTCCTACGGTTCCCTGACCCGCATTGATCTTCGCGCTGATCGAGTCCAGATTGGCCGTCGCCCGGGTGGCGTTCTGGATGGCTTGCTGGCTGCTATCCAGAATGCCACTCGTCTTTTGGAGCAGGTCTGACATTTCGAGTGGCGGTTCGCTCGCGATGGCATCGCCATTCCGCACATCGGCTTTCCCAGCGGATCCAAACGAGATCGCCAGATATTGGTTGCCCAACAACCCCTCGGTTTCAATCGTGGCCACGGAGTCCTGCTTGATAATCTCGTGCGTCGACTTGCCGAGATCCATAACCACGGTGACCCTTTCGCCCGGTTTGTGGGGCAACACGATGCTGCTCACGGTTCCACTGTGAACGCCGCCCACCCGTACATCGGCTCCCGCATCCAGGCCCACGACATTGTCGAATTGCGCCTTCAATCGGTAGGTGGAGCTGAAAAGATACTGCTTGCTCCCGATGATGAAGACTCCGAGCACCAGAATTGCCAGTGTCGCAACGATGAAAGCTCCCAACCGCGCCGCCCTCGACATATCTCCTCCTACGAATGCCCTAGAAACTCACGAACAAATTTAATGTCACTTTTCTGAAGTTCTTCAAAGCTGCCTTCGATCACCACGTTTCCCTCGTTGAGCAGGGCCAGACGGTCGGCAATCGTCTTCGCGCTGTGCAGATCGTGAGTCACTACGATCGATGCCATGTGATGTTCCGCCTGAAGCTTGAGCACCAAGTCATCAATCTCGGCGGCGCTGATGGGGTCTAGACCGGCAGTCGGCTCGTCGAGGAGCAGAATATCCGGCTCCAAAGCCAGAGCACGCGCCAGACCTACTCGTTTCTGCATGCCTCCCGAGATATCCGATGGCATCTTCTCCAGGTGACCTTCCATGCCGACTTCCGCCAGCAGTTGCATCACTCGGGCGCCGAGCTCAGCCTTCGACATGGCCTTTCTATGGTGCCGCAGCGGAAAGGCCACGTTCTGCTCGACGGTTAGCGAATCGTAAAGCGCGGCGTGCTGAAACAGAAAACCCATCTTCATTCTTATTTCGCCGAGTTGGTCAAGACCGAGGCCGGTGATGTCTCGACCGTGGATGAGAACCGATCCCGAGTCAGGCTTCTCCAGGCCGATGATGAGCCTCAGCAATACGCTCTTACCGGTGCCACTGCGCCCCAGCACCGCCAGGGTCTCGCCGCGGTTCACGGTCAGGCTAATCCCGTTCAAAACCTTTTGACTTCCGAAGGACTTGTGCAAGTCATCGACGGCGATAACTGGCGCACTGCCGTCTTTCGCGGCTTCTTCCGGCTCCATCGCAATTTGATCGATTGTGTCCATACTTGTTTTGCGATCGGACTTAATCCTTTAGTCAATGGTCACGGGAAAAATATGAGAATGAGTTTCACCAGCACGACATCGGCCAGGATCACAAACAGCGAGGACAGAACGACCGAACTTGTGGCTGCACGGCCCACGCCGGCAGCGCCTCCTCGTGTACGCATTCCCTGAAAACACGCGATCAGCCCGATGATCAGGCCAAACACCATGGTCTTAAACGTGGGCGGCAGGAAATCGTTGAAATCGGCGCCGTTGAAGCCGCTATTGATGAACTGATGTAAAGAGAGCGGCTCAACCATGGCCTGCGTAACCCAGCCCATGAGCAGGCCGCAAAAGTCGGCAGCGAGGGTCAGGAGAGGTAGCATGAGGATGCAAGCCAGGATGCGGGGCGCGGCCAGCAACCGATAAGGGCTAACGGCGGATGCCTCGATAGCATCAATCTGCTCGGTCACTTTCATCGAAGCCAACTCCGCGCCAATGCCAGCGCCCACCCGACCACTTACTACCAGACCGGTGATGATTGGGCCGGTCTCATGAATAACGGAGAACACGATAGCGGCGGGAAGCAGCGACTTAGCACCAAAACGAGTCAGGCTGTAACGGGCTTCCAAAGAGAGAACAACCCCGGTGGCGGCGCCGGCCAAGGCGACTAACGGCAGGGACATTGATCCGATCTCGTCGAGTTGTCGAAACAATTCGCGGAATTCAAACGGCGGCGTCACTGCAGCGCGCACAACTCGCCAGAAAAATATGCCCAAGTCGCCGAACCACTCGAAAAACTTGTTGATCAGGCCCAGAGAGGAGCTCACCACGGGAGATACAGGAGATGCCCGCGGCCCCGGAAGGGGAGGGTCCACGCTTGCAACCGTGCTGAATTTGCGGTCGATCATGGATTTTTGGGGCTAGGATTTGCGCTCGAATCCGGCGCTCCGTGCCCATTATTTAGGTGCATTCGGGAAAGCCATGAGTGCGGTCCGCTATAGAGAAATTCAAGGGAGATGTTTGCGCCTACATACCCCAGCAAGCTGTAGTTGCCCATTCGGAATGCATCCTTGTAATCGTAGCGGCCGGGATACCAGCCATAGACAGCCGTCATGGTTCCGGCATAGGGCGCAACCAGATCAGGAAAAGAAAAGACACGATGGCCATCGACGCTGCGGCGCGCTGTAAAGGTAGAAATCACGGCATGTTTGAGCCGCGGGAAAACGCCTTTACACTCACAACGGTAATACAGCGTGTCTTCGTGGAAGGCTTCCGAGAGCGCATAGCGCGTCGTCGTAGTTACACCCGCGATGGCGAAGTCGGACCCAAATCGCTTGCCGTAGCCATCCACTCCTTGCTTCCACTCCGGCGGAGTATTCTGAAACTGGTTAATGCCAGCAGCGATTCCGGCGCCGACGATGGGATAGGGGCCGAACGCGTCGAACGCGTAGTTGCGGAGCTTCGTTGTCTCAGGCGGGCGTATATAA
>Ga0181536_10006078_pt1 | contig 12209 bp, 10 predicted proteins | sample PEATcosm2014_Bin_41_FD_121105 | JGI IMG/M metagenome (GOLD analysis project Ga0181536, IMG submission 121105) | Peatland microbial communities from MTU Mesocosm Facility, Houghton, MI, USA - PEATcosm2014_Bin17_60_metaG | ecosystem: Environmental > Terrestrial > Soil > Wetlands > Peat | place...
ATAATCCGCCACTCGATAACGAAGGCCGAGGTACGACTGCGCGCTCGCCAGTCGTGCGCTGATGTCAATCACCTGGCCCGGCGCATCGATGACACCGCCAATGGAAAAGGGCCATGCGTTGCCGCTGGAAAAGAGCCAGGCGTCGGCGGGCGGCGTCTGATTCCACCCGTGCAGGCCGGAGACCGTCACCGTACCCGCCAGACCCATGCGCGTCAGCGGCCCGGCCAGATGCGCGTTGCCTGCGATGTCGCCCAGAACGCCGGATTCCTGGCCATTGAACAGCGTCAGCATGTCGCCGAGCTCGCTCTTTTCAAGTTTGACGTCGAGGACCATCGAGCTGTCGCGCGGATGCCATTCTCCGTTCGCCATGAAGCTTCCGAAGCCGCGGGCCGGACGGTCCGTGCGCGCAGGCTCGCCATGTATGCGCAGCGTCCACGGCCCCTGCGCCGAAGCCGGCGGCCACAGATCGACGTCCGTGTCGAGCAGGTAAAACAGCGATTTCGTGTCGCCGAACTTAAAGTTGATACGGCCGCCCCGCATGTGGATGCTGGGAAACGCCGCCAGCAGATTCGGCCGCATCAGCGAGGAAAAATTCCAGCGGACCCCGCCCGCATCGCGATCGACGCGCGTCAGGTTCAGGCTCGCATCTTCCAGATTTACGGATGCGAATTCGAGCGGACCGCCGAGCAGCGCCGTGATGCGCGGTACCGCGCGGAGCGTCGTGACGTACGCGGCCGGCTCCGCTCCGATGCCCGGGGCTTCACCGATCGTGACGTTGGCGATCGTAAATCCAGGTTGAGGCAGAAGGCGGAAACGTACCTCGCCGATTTCCACCTTGCGGCCAAGCGCGTTTTCCAGCGCCGCGTGAATGGGCTCGCGATAACGGTCGGCGCTGATCTTCGGCACCAGCCAGGCGGCGAGCAGAATGGCTGCCACCGTGAGCAGGGTAACTCGCCCCCAATGCCTGTAAATCTTCATGCTCGCCGTGCCTCGCGCGCCAGAAGATCCTCGTACAGCCCCGGATCGTCGATATCGTCCGAAATACCGGAATCGGCAACATCGATGTATTCGATCTCGGCGGTGTGCCGGTCGATGACGTCGCGGACTTTCGACTGGGGCGGCTCGGCAACAAACTCCTCCATCACGCGCCGGCCGATGAGCACGGGATGGCCACGCCGATTCTCAAAGCGCGGGATGGCGATGGCGGCATCGGATTCGAGCAGAGCGTCGATCGTCGCGGGCTGAACCGCCGGATGGTCCACCAGCGTGAACAGCACGGCGTCGCAGTCCTTCGGAACGGCGCCCAATCCGGCCTGCAAAGAAGTCAGCATGCCCAGTTCCCAGTCGGGATTCTCGACTCCGACGACGGTTGTTGGGGCAAACGCGACGAGACGAGCCGCATCGAATCCGAAAACCGCGATCACCGGAGAACAGCGGCGGCCGAGAGCCGCGGCGATGCCCGAAAGAAAAGTTCCACCCCGAAACGGCAGAAACGCTTTGGGCCTGCCCATGCGGCGGGATTCCCCGGCAGCCAGGATGACGGCAGCGGCTTTCACTTCAGCAGCGCGCGGATGTGTTCGTCGAGGAAGATCGACTTCGAGAGGGAGCGCCATTTCCCTTCCGGATCGCGGCGCATCGCGATCATTTCGGCTCCCACCGATACAGCGATTTCCCCGGGGGATATCGCGCCGATCTCGAGACCCATCGGCGCGTGTACCCGCTCGAATGCCTCGCGGGGGAGGCCTTCTTTTTCGAGTTCCCGGATCACACCGATCACTTTCCGCTTGCTGCCGATCATCGAGATGTAGCGCGCCGGAGTCGTCACGGCCCAGCGCAGCACGCGCATGTCGTCGCGGTGGCCGCGCGTCACAATGACGATGTAAGTCGCCTCGGTGACGGTGAGTTTCGGATAGAGATCCTCGTACTCTTCCGCATAGACCTCAGCGGCCTCGGGGAAGCGTTCGCGATTGGCGAAGGCCTCGCGGTTGTCGATCACGGTCACACGAAAACCAGCGAGATCGAGCACTTTGGCGAGGCTCTTCGAAATGTGGCCGCCGCCAAAGATCATCGCCGCCGGTTGTGGCGTGACGCATTCGACGAACACGTCCAGTTGCCCTCCGCAGATCAGGCCATTGTCGTAAGCCGCGTCCTGCCCGAGGCTGAAGGACATATGCCGCGGCTTTTCCGTGGCGATCACTTCCCGGGCGGCATTCCAGACCTCGGCTTCCACGCAGCCGCCGCCGATGGTACCGACCATCGAGCCGTCCTCGCGAACCAGCAGTTTCGCGCTCTCGAAACTGGGGATGGAGCCCTTTACCTGCACAATGGTGGCCAGCGCGCACTTCTGTCCGACGGTACGCAGACGGACCAGTTCGTCGAACACATCCATGGCGATTTCAATTATATCGGTTTGCGTCAGTTCGCTTTGGGCTTGCGCGACCAGTCGAAGCGCCGTCCGATGATGACCTTCACGAGCAGATGATCCGTCGAGCGTGTCATGCCGACACCGACGCCCGCGTTGAATTCCCAGTCGGGGCTGAGGTTGAGATCGATGCAGGGAACGATCTGCTGCTCCTGCTCGTAAAGAGCATCGAACCCCGTCACCGGACCCAGCGATCCATAGTATTCGAAACCCACGTTCACCTTCTTGGTAACGTCATAACCCGCCTTGAAGTTCGGCGAGAAAACTACGCCCTGCGAAACGCTGGGACCGTGGAACGAGCGATCGAGCGAAGGATTGAAGGCAAGATACCAGCGTCCGATTTGTTTGTCGATGATCGGGCGAATTTCCAGGGTCCAGGTATCCGGCGAGTAGAGGGCGCGCTGATACCCGAATTCGAGGGACAGGCTGACGCCGACGGGCCAGTGCCACTCTTCCGGAACGCGCACGCGCGGGCGGATATGATCGCCCACCCAGCCATAGCCGTAGCCATAGTGGTTATCGCTGGTGAAGATGTAGAAACCCAGTTCCGACCAGTCGTTAAGGCCCTGCGTGATTTCGACCGTCTCGTGCAGCGCATCGTTGGTCGGAACCATGCCGTCGACAACGTACTTCGATCCCGAAAAAGTGTAGTTACTGTGAAGTTCGAGCATCGTATGTCCCGGCGCAACCGTTTCAGAGCCATAGACCTGAATCTCATAATTGTTCTGCGCGAACAATGGACAAACCGCGACAAACGCGATGGGCAGTAATCGAAGGCTCATTAGATGTGAAGTATTCATGATATTCCATGAGCGGACGTAAGTTGCTCGAATTTCGGCAAATTTTCCCCGGCCGTTTCGAGAGTCAGATGAACAAATCGTCATGAACGAAAGTTCGTTGCAGCCGTCTCATTTATCTATACAGTTTGGATCGCTGTTAGGGTCCGGCTGTGTTCCGCGGGGTGAATAGGTACGATGTCGGTAATCAAGCGTCGGGTAGTCGTGACTGGTATGGGTGCTGTGAGCCCAAACGGGGTTGGCCGGGAGGTATTCTGGAACGCCACGCGCCGTGGACAGAGCGGGGTGCGGAGCATCACCCGGTTCGACGCTTCGCGCCACCAGGTTCAGATCGCCGGAGAAGTCGCGGACTTCGATGAGTCCGCATACGTGGAAGCGAAGGAACGGCAGCATGTATCCCGCGCGGTTCCGCTCGCGATCGCGGCGGCGCGCGAGGCGGTCGCGGACGCCGGAATCGAGCCGGCGCGGATGTCGCGTGACGAACTGCGCACGATCGGGGTACTGATCGGGTCGGGCGGCGGCTCCCAGGAGTTCACCGAAGAGCAGTACCGGCTGTACTACAGCGGCCACGAGAAGCAGTGCAGCGTTTACACGATTCCGACATCGACGATTGGTACGCTGGCGAGCGAAATCTCAATGCGGTTCGGGTTCCGCGGGCCGAGCCACATTGTATCGACCGGATGCACCTCTTCGACCGATGCGCTGGGTCACGCGTTCCATAACATCCAATGGGGGGTGTCGCCATGGATGCTGGTGGGCGGGGTGGACGCACCGATCGCGCCATTGATTCTCCGGGGTTTCATGATGATGCGTATCCTCACGACGCAGTGGAACGAGGAGCCTCGGCGCGGCTCGCGACCGTTTTCAAAAGACCGCAGCGGCTTTGTGTTGGGGGAGGGCGCGTGGTTTTTTATATTGGAAGATCTGGAGCATGCGCGCGCGCGCGGCGCGAAGATCTACGGCGAGATCGTGGGGTACGCCTCGACCTGCGAGGCTTACCATCGCGTGCGGCTGGAGGAGTGCGGTGAGGAGCCCGCACACACGATGACTCTGGCGATGAACGAGGCCGGGATCCACCCGGAGCAGATCGGCTATATCAGTTACCACGGGACGGCGACGGATCTGAACGACCGTATCGAGACACGGGCGACACGTCTTGCATTCAACGGACATGCGTTCCGGGTGGCCGGGTCGTCGCTGAAGAGTCTGATCGGGCATCCCCAGGGAGCGTGTGGAGCGGCAGGGGTAGCGGCTACGTTGCTCGCGATGCGGGACGACATGGCGCCGCCTACCATTAACCTTGAGGACGCGGACCCGGAATGCGACCTCGACTACATCCCGAACGAGGCGAGGAGGATCGACTGCGAGTATGCGCTGGCGAACTGCATCGCGTTCGGGAGCAAGAATTCGGCGCTGGTACTCCGGAAGATCTAACCCGGACGGGGGAAAATCAGAAAATCGATCTCCACTTCGTTTTTCACCTTGATCATTCCACCGCCGATACTGATGGGCTTGATTCCGAAATCGGTCTGCTTGAGAACGGCGTGAGTGGCGTAAGCGCCGTCGTGTTGCTTCACAGTGAGGCTGACCGGCTTCGTCACGCCGTGCAGGGACAAATCACCATCAACTTTCCATTGCCCATCCGCAAGCCTTTCAACGCGGGAAGAGCGGAACGTAATCTCGGGAAATTTCTTCGTTTCGAGCGTCATCTCCTCCATGTCCTTTTGGATCGTGAGCTCGGTTTTCGGATCGACTTTGGGGTCGGGCCTGAGGGCCATCTTCGCGGTTTCGATGGTGAACTCGACGTACGGAGCTGGAGATTCCCGGATCGTGCCTGAAGAAATCGAAGCCTCGATCGTGTGGTCGTGAGCGGCGGCCGAGAGCAATCCGGATTTTCCGACGTGAATGACGATGGTACTTCGCTGAACGTCGATGGCCATGCCAGTCGCCGTATTTTGAGCGGCGGCCGCGCCGGCGACGGCCAGAAGCGCGGCCGCCAGCGTCCCGGCATCAAGGCGCATAGGAATAAACTCTCCTCAAGTTAAGTTCGAAAAGAGCGGCGGGAAGGAGGCGGGTGACCATATGGCGGCTGGCCACCATGGTGCGATTCTGCCACTGTCCAATATGGCCCATCATGAGCGATCGTTGCTGGATGTGCCGGGTGCGGCGCCGGCGCAACGACTCATAGCGGCGCAGCGCGGACTGGATAGAGCCTTCGCGCGAAATACATTTCGCGACGACCAGTGCATCCTCGAGAGCCATGCCGCCGCCCTGCCCGAGATTCGGCGTGCATGGGTGCGCCGCATCGCCCAGCAAAGTTACTCGTCCCGCAGTCCAGCGCGGCAATGGAGGAAGATCGTATGCGCCATTCTCAAGAATCAACTCGGCGTCCTCGATGAGGGCGGGAATCGGATCATGCCATGCCGCGAAGCGCCACAGAAGCTCGTTCCTCCGATGTTCGAGCGGGGCAGGAGCGCACGCGGGAATATTGGCCGTCGCATACCACGTGAATTTGCCCTGGCCGATGTCGAGTATGCCGAAGCGGCTGCCGTGTCCCCAGGTCTCGCTGTTGTATCCACGGCGGATCGCGCGGCCGTCGCAGGCGGCGACTCCTCGCCAGACCATATAGCCGCGGTATACCGGATTAGAAATGCCGAACAGTTCCGCACGCACGCGGGAGCGAATTCCGTCAGCTCCGATGACCGCATCGTGCTCTTCAGCGCAGCCGTCCGCAAAGTGAACCTGCACGCCGGACTTCGACTGCTCGATGCGCGTCATTTCACGGCCTAAACGAATTCGTTCGCGAGGCAGCGCGGATAAGAGCACCGCCAGCAGATCCGATCGCCGGGTGCACAGCGCCGGGACGTCGAATTCTCCCAGGGGAATGTTCATGAGCGTCTTCCCCCGACTGGAGCGCACCAGGAAGTGAGTGTTCGTGCCGCTGCGCGCGGCGACGCCGTCAAGCAGACCCAGTTCATTCAATACACGGGTGGCGTTCGGCCAGAGCATCATACCCGCGCCGACCTCACGCAGTTCAGTGGCTCTCTCGTAGACTGTGGCGTTAATGCCCGCGTGGTGTAGCGCTACGGCCGCCGCCACGCCGCCGATGCCACCGCCGATGATGCCGATGTTAAGTTTACTGAGGTTCATTGCCTGTGGTTGTGTTGCCCGCGAAAATTTCCGTTAAGACCCGCTCAGAACTCGTTGAGGATGCTCGACGCCCATGCTGACTGCCGAGTTTAAATTCTCGTCAATCACGTCCCGATTCCTCTGTTGGTGAGACGCCTGCGATGTATTTTCGTTCATGACGATTTGTTCATTTCGGCTATCCCGCACGATCCGAAATAAGTTCATTACTACGTTTATATCGGCACCAGATGACTGCTGAAACACCGCTAAATGACGAGATGTTCACTTAAACGTCAGCGCGCAGTTGTTTAACTCGAAACTATCCGGGAAAGGGCCGATACAGATACAGGAGCTAAAACCAACATGATCAACCCCGTTTCTTCCGCACCCGTCACATCACAGCCTGTTCTCCCTCAGAATGCCGCGCCGGCTAAGCCGCAGCTGGCTCCGCCCTCCGCGCCGCAGGATGCGGTCCAGCTGAGTTCTAAAGCGCAGGCCCAGACGTCCGGAGATGTCGATCACGACGGCGACAGTCGCTAACTGCAAGGTCAGTTTACGGTTGCACCGGCGAACGTCTGGCCGAATAGCTGAGCGTTGCGCCGAGGAACGCATCGGAAGCAAAGTGCGCCGATAGTGTGAGCCGCGATTAGTCACCTTACATTCCCTATCCAGTTGCTCACTGCAAACGCATGGCAGTTATGCTTAGCTGATCGCGACATGACCATGCGCGATTTGCCAGATGCTGCGTAGCAAGCCAACTCCCCGAACCGATCCCGTCGAATACATCTTGAACGTGTGAATCAAGACCGAGGCCCTATTGGACTGGGATGTTCAAAACCGGCGGCGTCTTTCCACCGATGGCCACGGTGATGGCCTGTGAACCCGCGGCAATCCCCGCCGGCACTTTAGCTGGCGTTACCCTCCGGGAACTCGGATAAGCCCTGCGCCTTCCGTTTAGTAGCCTTATTGGACCGAGACAACGACCCCCGACTGCGTCTGAGCACCCCCGACCGTCGCCACCAGAGACAGGTCGCCGATCCCGAGGCCCGCCGGAATCGTCAGGTTGATCTGATAGAGCCCCGCCGAAATTAAGCCGGCGAACAACGGGGTCACGGTCGTGCCGCCGATCGCAAGCTGCACCGGATTCGTCGTGGCGGCCGCGCCGGAGAACGCCTGTCCCGCGGGCACTGCGGGACTGGTTGGCCCGAAACCGACGCCAAAAAGCTCAACGGCATCTCCTGCCTTCGCAGCCACCGTGGGATAGCCGAGGGAACTCCCGGTCGGGCCGAGGATATCGTAGGTTCCTCCACCATAAGCTCCGGAACCGTCCGATCTGAGAATAATGCCAGTAACGTGTTTACTGTCGAGCAAAAGGAACGAAGGGGCAAAGGGACCCAGTGTGACTGTCGAAGCAGAGGTTCCGATCGCGGTGGTTACGACTACGGGGACGGAACCAGTCGATGTATCGTCTGGCACCTGCAAGTTAATCTGGGAAGGGCTGACGGATAAGAGATACGCTGCCTTGCCGTCGATCGTCACGCTTGTGCCACCCAGGAACGTTGGGAAATTACCGCCCCAGGTCACCGTCGAACTGGCGAGATTACTACCATAGATCGACACCCATTCGCCAGGCTGGATCGTCGTCAACGTGCTATACAGAGGAACGATTCCACCTGGAGTGATCGCTATCGGCGGAGCCCCTTGCGTGAGGGTGATGCTCTGTCCTGCTATTTCAAAAGTGAGAGTCCGGCTCGGTCCGTTATTTGTGGCGGCGCTGACCGAAAGAATACCGGTACCCGTACCGGATGGGCTGCCGGAAAGTCCCGTGGTGTCGGGCGTCAGGGTGTAAGTGCAGCCGGGTTGGGTGACTACCAGAACCCCGATGGTGGCCGCGCCTGCGGCAATCGAGACGGAAGAGGGGCTAAGGAAATAGGTGCAGCCATTCAGGGCCGGAATGTTATCCTGGCTATCGACGAACAGAGTCGCGAAGCTCTTCGCCGTGCCGGAAGCCAGCGTGAGATAGGCGCCGCCCAAGCCGGTCTGCGGCGGAAGCTTCACGTCGAGGCTGTTCGCAGCCGTGGCCTGGATGGGAACCGTGCTGGTGTTCCCGTCGGCATCGGTGATCGTCACGGACGGATTCGGCAGCGTCCCGAGGTTGTAAGCGCTCAGCCGGATGGTACTGCCCGGAGCATAGGCAGCCAGATCGTTGTATTGCGTGTCGGTCACGATCATTCGCCCCGAGGTCTGGTCAATGGTGTTGTTGCTGATTGTGAGGTTGGTGGAGTTTTCTACCGCGACGGGAAGTCGCAGGTCGGCCGGGTTGCAGCAGAAATTCATGGGAGGTACATACGAGTCATTCGGATTCAGAAAGTAGTTCCCGGTGACGGACCCACCGGCGACGTTCCCCATCCACACCGCCGAGTTACCCGGATCGGCGATGAAGTTTCCAGTGATGGCGATATTCTGAAGAACACCCACCGTCGGGAGTAAGTTCGACGCAAACGCCAGAAGCTCAATCCCCGCCAGTTCGTCTGCCGAGTATACGTCCCGAGTCGAGTTCGTACCGTCAATCACGTTGTTGCTCAAAGTCATATTAGAGGTTGGCGGGTACGAATCCTGCCAACTGTAATTGTTGTACATCCCGTTCCCGGTCGCTTTCCGGATGTAATTCCCCTGTACCGTGCTGTTCGTCATCTGCGTACCCATGGATCCCCTGTACTGCACGGTATTCCGCTCAATCAGGCTGTTACCAGCGCGGTAATGAGGGTCGGCTGCGTAGACAATGGTTCCGGTGACATTCGGAGGCAGATCGCGATCGAAGGTCAGCACCATCTGAAGCAGTCCGTCCGCGCCATGCGCCGGCGCTGTCGCGGACGTGACCACGGCGGAACCGAGGACGACGCGATCCGCCGGACTGTCGAAAACCATCGTCGAGCCGGGGGCGGGTGTCAGGTTTAAATCCTGGGAACTTCTGCTCAAACCGGTGGAACTGAGAAAAGCATCGAGAACCGTCAAACTGCCCCATTGTGAGGCTTCGACCACGGCGGTACGGGCGCCGGTCACACTCTGAATCTGTCCAAAGGGCCACTCCCATACCGCGATGCCATCGTCCAGCGTGCGAATCGAGCGGCAGAACCGCATGGTATTGGATACGCCGGAATTGCGCAAGTCGATGCCATCGCCGCCAGAGCTTATCAGCCGGTCCGTGCCGGGGCGCGGCATCACGTAGACACGCTCTATCAAACTCGATTCGGCGTTGAAGATCACTGTACCGGCGTAACTCCGGATGTTTTGCAGCGTGCAACTCGTGCAATTGAGCACCAGAAGCGAGGTTGCCGCCGCAACATACACGACGGCGATGTCGCCGGGCCGGATCTGCTGGATGACCGCGGGCGTCAGGTACTGGGTATCGGCATGGCCCGGCACCACTTGAATCTGATTGCCGCCGATGGGAGCTACCTCACTCAGCCTGCCCAGCCCGTTCAACCCCGAAAACACCTGTCCGTCGCGAAAAATGAACGCCGAGAGTGTCGCGGGAAGAAATACGCCCGGATCTACGTAGCCGGGCTGCACCGTATATTGGAACTGCCCTTGGGCGGCATTCACGGAGACGACCTTCAATTGGGTGAATTCCGGCTGAATGTAGTCGACGGTGAAGTTCTGCATCACCAGACCGTTATTGCCCGCTGCGAAGAATGCCGACCATCCGTACGGCTTCGCCACGTACAGGTCCGATCCCTGAAAGTCGATCGTCAGGTTGCTTGTGCCCACGATCGAGACATACGCGTACGAGGTCTGCGGATTGAGCAGGTAGTAGGCTCCCTGATTGGCGACGATCTGGCTGATTCGATTTGCCAGAGCATAGGCGATGGCCAGGCTCAGCAGGGGAGCGGAATCCTGGCTGGGCTGGTTGGGGAGCATGTTGCTGGAAGCGATCCCCAGGCGAACCAGATCCTGGGAGACATTCAGCGTGGTCTGGCCGAATGCAGGTGCAATGGCGCAGAAGAACACGGGCAGCACGGCAAGAACAACGCCCGCGAGGCGCGCCAGTCCGCGCCAGACGGTATAACCGCGGTAGATGGGCTCATGGACTCCGAGTAACTGCGAACGGACGCGCGACCGGACCGCTTGCGGGCCGAGTGACTCCAGAGTAATCTCTTCGTGCTTTCCGAGGTATCGTTTGATCATAAACAATGCTTTCTTACTCTCGTGTCCGCCTGCGCTCACGTGAAAATTTCCGCTCAAGATCCAGCCAGAATTCTTTCAGAATCTTCGAAACCATATCGACACCAAGCTGACCGCCGAGTTTAGATATGGCCTCAGCCACATCCCGATTTTCGGGATAATAGGCCATCGAAATTGCAACCGCGCGGGCTATGCCTGGGCATTGCCTTCCACACACTGCAACGATCCCGAATTAATGGGACGCCTGCCCCGCACTTCCGTTCATGACGATTCGTTCATCTGAACTATGTATGTCTCCAATACTGTTTATAGCGGCGGAAGATGACTCCTGGAAAACTATGAAATGACGAGATGTTCATTAATATGGATCGCAAAGACAGAAACTATCCTACAGCGTTTGTTTAACTCGAAACTTCAGGCAAGAGGGCCGATACAGAGGCAGGAGCCAAAACCAACATGATCAATCCCGTTTCTTCCGTACCGGTCACAGCACAACCTGTTGTTCCTCAGAATGCTGCGCCGTCCAAGCCACAGCAGGCTTCGCCCTCCGCGCCGCAGGATACCGTCCAGCTGAGTCCTAAGGCGCAGGCCCAGGCATCCGGAGATGTCGATCACGACGGCGACAGTCACTAACTGCAAGGCCAGTTTACTGTTACATGACGGCGAATGGGTGGCCGAATAGCCAAGCTGTTGCGCGAAGGAACGCACCGGAAGCAAAGTGCTCCGATGGCGCGAGCCCGAGAGCAGTCACTCAGCACGCCCGTCGGTTGTTCCTGCCTGGCTCAAGACACCGAATTAGGAAAGAGAAACAGTCGCGAATGCATTAATATCAAGTCATGCGCCTGCTGGTGGTAGAAGATGAACTCGAGATTCAGGGGTTCCTCCAGCGCTCCCTGGCGGAAGCGGGATACCAGGTCGAAGCGGCGGGCGATGGCAAGACAGCAGAGCGTCTGGCTGTCGAGAGCAAACATGACGCGCTGATCGTTGACCTCGGCCTGCCCGATCAGGATGGATTCAGTTTGATCCTCCGGCTGCGTCAGCTCGGGTTGAGCGCGCCCGTGCTCATCCTTTCGGCAAGGCGTTCGGTGGATGACCGGGTACGAGGACTCGAACAGGGTGGCGACGATTACCTGACCAAGCCATTCGCCTTCGCGGAGTTGCTTGCCAGGCTGCGCAATCTGCTGAAGCGGAATAACTCTGTAAGCGCTGAGGCGGCCCGCCTGCGAGTGCTCGATCTGGAACTTGATCTCCTGAGGCGTGAGGCATCCCGAAGCGGAGAGGTATTGAACCTGACGCCCCAGGAGTTTGTACTTTTGGAGTATTTATGCCGTAATGCGGGCCGCGTCGTCACACGATCTATGATTCTCGATCAGGTCTGGGGTATGCGAATCCAGCCGGATACCAATGTCGTGGATGTCCACATTTACCGTCTGCGCGGGAAGGTAGATACGGATGGGCGACGACCCCTCATTCGAACACTGCGAGGTGTGGGCTATGTTCTCAGCGACCGCTAAACCGATCATGCGAAGTGCTGCCTGGCGTATCTCTTTGTGGGGAACACTGGCGTTCGCCTGTGGCACCATGGTGGTCTTTGTGTTCCTTCACCAGTTTGTCGCCGGGGACATTCAACGGCGGACCGATGCCTGGTTGACGGGCGAGGCCGGAGTCCTGAGCGA
>Ga0181536_10006079_pt1 | contig 12208 bp, 10 predicted proteins | sample PEATcosm2014_Bin_41_FD_121105 | JGI IMG/M metagenome (GOLD analysis project Ga0181536, IMG submission 121105) | Peatland microbial communities from MTU Mesocosm Facility, Houghton, MI, USA - PEATcosm2014_Bin17_60_metaG | ecosystem: Environmental > Terrestrial > Soil > Wetlands > Peat | place...
CGCCGAGCGGATGACCTACACCGCCGTGCGCGACATCCTCGCCGGCGAGCCCGCCGCCTGCCAGCGCTACGCTGCCCTGATCCCGAACTTCAAGCTGATGGAAGAATTGGCGCGCCTCCTCGCCCGCCGCCGCGAGGACCGTGGCTCGATTGACTTCGACCTCCCTGAACCCGAAATCGAGTTTGACGAGCATGGCCGCATGACCGGCATTACGCGCTCGGAGCGCAACTTCGCCCACCGCATCATCGAGGAATTCATGCTGGCGGCGAACGAGGCCGTGGCGTCATACCTCGAGGGCAAAGGCATTCCCTCGCTTTACCGCATCCACGAGAAGCCCGACGCGAAAAAAGTGATTGAGTTTGAGGAGATCGCCGCCACGTTCGGCTACTCGCTGGGCATCGAACTGCCCGCCGCGCGGCGCACTCGATTGCGGCTTCGCGACGAGCGCGACCGCTACCCGCGCTTTCACGAAGTATTGGAGGGCGAGCTCAAGATCAGCCCTTTCAATTACCAGCGGCTCACCAAGCGCCTGGAAGGCAAACCCGAGGAACGGATTCTTTCCTACCTGATGCTGCGCTCGCTCAAGCAGGCCCGCTACTCGGAGGAAAACGTCGGCCACTTCGCCCTGGCTGCTTCAACCTACACTCATTTCACTTCGCCCATCCGCCGCTATCCGGATTTGATCGTGCACCGGATTTTGAAGGCCGCGCTGGCGCAGGAGGGAGGCAGCGTCCGCATCGTGCTTGGTAGGGAAGGACTCCGCCCCTTTGCGAGTTCCGATTTGGAAAGGGCTAGGCCGGGCGGGCAAAGCCCGCCCCTACCTGGTGCGGCGTTTGTGGATCCGCAAGAATTGCACGCCCTGGGGCTTGAAACTTCCGAATCGGAGCGCCGCGCCGCCGATGCCGAGCGCGAGCTGATGGAATGGAAGAAGGTCTCCTTTATGGCGCAGCACGTCGGCGACGAGTTTGAGGCGCTCATCATCGGCCTGATCAAGCAAGGGTTTTTCGTGGAACTGACGGACCTCTTCGTGGAGGGCTTCGTCCCACTCTCCAGCCTCGACGACGACGTTTACGTCTACCGCGAACGCCTGCGCGCCATCATCGGCCAGCACTCGAAGCGCTCCTTTCGCCTCGGGGAACGAATCCGCGTGTGCCTGGTCCGCATCGACCGCTCGGAAAATAAGCTGGAGTTCTCTGTGGTGGAGTGATGGCTGTGCAAGTGACCTCTCACCCGGCCCGCCCCGGCTGAAGAAAACGCCGGCGGCGGGCCACCCTCTCCCCTCGGGAGAGGGCAGAGACCCAGCTCCTTCGCGGAATTTCAAAATTCAAATGGCAAGTGGCAAATCTATTGAAAACCTTTGAAATTTGACCTTTGCCATTTGACCTGCTTTTCCAAAATGTTTTCTCCCCAAATCGCTTTCCACCGGGTATCATTCCTTATGTGACTCACAGTTTTGAGAGGACTTCGACTGCCACCGTGGACATAGACGAACAACTTGCTTACCTCACTAAGGGCGCGGAGGAGACTATCCGCGTGGAAGAACTTAGAGCCAAGCTCGAGCGCTCGGCCCAGACCGGGAAGCCGCTCCGCGTCAAAGTGGGTTTTGACCCCACGGCTCCGGACATTCATCTCGGCCACACGGTCGTGATCCGCAAGATGAAACACTTCCAGGATCTCGGCCACACGGTCATCTTTCTCATCGGCGACTTCACCGGCCTGATTGGCGACCCGTCCGGGCAGAACGTGACGCGCAAGCCGATAACGCCCGAGCAGGTGGCTGCCAACGCAGAGACCTACAAGAAGCAGGTCTTCAAGATTCTCCATGCGGAAAAGACCGTGGTGGATTTCAACAACCGCTGGCTCGGCAAGCTCACGGGGCGGGACTGGATCACGCTCTGCTCCAAGTACACGGTGGCGCGAATGCTGGAGCGTGATGACTTCTCAAAACGCCTCAAGGAGCAGCGCCCCATCGCCATCCACGAGCTTCTCTATCCCCTGGCTCAAGCCTACGACTCCGTTGCCCTCGAGGCGGATGTAGAGTTGGGCGGGACCGATCAGAAATTCAATCTGCTGGTGGGGCGTGCGCTCCAGCAAGAGTACGGACAGGAATCGCAGGTCATCATGACCATGCCGATTCTCGAAGGACTCGACGGCGTCCAGAAAATGTCGAAGTCACTGGGCAATTACGTCGGCATCAACGAGGCACCCGCCGAAATGTTCGGCAAGCTGATGTCAATTTCCGATGACTTGATGTGGCGGTATTACCTGCTCCTGACGGATATGACGCCGGCGCAGATCGAGGAGCTTAAAACGGCAGTTGCTTCGGGCCATGCCCATCCGCTTGAAGTCAAGAAGTCGTTGGCCCGCCGCATCATCACGGATTTCCACGACGCCGGAGCGGCAGCCCAAGCTCAGCGAGACTTCGAAGCCCAATTCAGGGACAAGGGCCTGCCGTCCGTGGTCGAGCAGTTCCCATTTCCACTTGGAAGCAAGCGAAAACTATTTCGTTTGCTGGTAGATCTGGGACTGTTCCCTTCAAACTCCGAAGCCCAGCGAAAGATCAAGGAAGGCGCCGTCTACATGGCGGTCGGTGACTCGAAGCAACCCGACTGGAAACGACTCACCGACCCAACGTGGGATTTCGATCCCCGTCAATACCCCGTGGTGATCTTCCGGATCGGCACACGACCGCCTGTGAAGGTGGTGTTCGGAGGTTAGAGACACAAGGGGACCGTCTTCAGCCGCTGATCTTTCCGACGGTGCTCCTGATTACCAGCATGCTAAACTAAACGAGGAGATGCTTGCGATGCGGCAAATCAAAATCATTGTCGAGAAGCACCCGGACGGTTATGTGGCCTACCCACTCGGCGTCCAGGGTGTGGTGGTAGGAGAGGGCGACACTTACGAGGCGGCGGTTGCCGATGTCAAGTCGGCCATCAAATTTCACATCGAGAGCTTTGGGGCGGATGTTCTCGAAATCCAACCTCCAGTACTTGAAGCTTTTGTTGCTGAAGCCGCTGTCGAGATCTAATGGCCAGATTCCCGGTCGATGCGCCAAAGCAGAAAGTCATCAGGACGCTCGAATCCCTCGGCTTCAGGGTTGTCCGCGAGCGGGAGCATATTTCAATGCTCCGGACGAACGCTGACGGGAGCAGCACGCCGTTAACTATGCCGAACCACCCAAGGCTGAAAGCTTCGACCCTAAGGACAATCTGCACCCAGGCGAGTATTCCAAGGGATCAGTTCTTGGATGCCTACGATAATTCCTAGTTCCGGACAGGAATTCTGACAGAATCCATTTGCAGCGTCCGGCCCAGAATGGCGGTAACCCGTCGAATTTGAGTGAGCGCCTGACGCGCGGCTCCTCAAGCCAAGGCAAACAGCAAGAATCGGCTTTCAGTCCCCCTGTCCTGTGTGCCAAAATCCCCTTTGCAGAATCCAATAGGGAAACCCCTTGCAGGGGTGAGAGGTGAAGCTGCGCCTTGGGGCGCGATCATTCGGCAACAGGGGGACAACGATGGCCGACGTTCAGGAATCTTTCCTTCACGGACAATTGCTAGAGCGGCGCCAAAGGCTCGAAACCGCCATAGTCAGCTCCAGAGGGAGCGAGAGCCTACTGCAGCTTTTAGACGAGGTTGATTCCGCGCTGGAACGCATGAATGCCGGGACCTATGGCATCTGTGAAGCTTGCCACGATACCATTGAAAAAGACCGATTAATTACCGACCCCTTGATCCGATATTGCCTGGATCACCTCACCACAAGCCAGCGCCGGGCGCTGGAACAGGACTTGCAGCTTGCTTCACAACTCCAGAGAGGATTGCTCCCCAATCAGGACCTGGCCTTTGCTGGCTGGGAGGTCCACTCTCACTATCAACCCCTTGGACTCGTGAGTGGCGATTACTGTGATGTGGTAACTCACCAGAATGAGTCCCAAGATATTTTCTTCGCGCTGGGAGACGTTTCTGGAAAAGGCGTTGCCGCCTGCATGTTGATGAGCCAACTGCACGCCATCTTCCGCACGCTCATCGCCTCCGGCTTGACTGTTCAGGCCATGGTCGAACGGGCGAGCCGTGTCTTTTGCCAGAGTACGATATCAAGTTTGTTTGCCACGCTTGTCCTGGTTCGAGCAGGACGGTCGGGTAATATTGAGGTCTGCAATGCCGGTCATTGCCCTGCCCTGTTGCTGCAAGGCGGAAAGGTAATCGAACTTCGAGCCACAGGCGTGCCCCTGGGCTTGTTCTGCGAGGGAGCTTATCCGACCCAGAAAGCGGAAATGGCCCCCGGCGACGCGCTCCTTCTCTATACGGATGGGGTTTCCGAAGCGCAGTCAGCAAATGAAGAAGAGTACGGCGCAGAACGGCTCAAGGAATTGGCAGCTTCAAGCTGCGCGCTATCCGCACAAGCCCTGGTAGCCGCCTGTATTGACGATTTGGATGCGTTCCGATCTGGAGCCCCGCTCCTGGATGACCTGACAGTCATGGCGATACGGCGTGTCGCTTAGCGCCCCGTTTCTCTTCTTCGCGCGCCGGGGTGCCGCGCCTGTGTCTGCGAGGAGCGAAAAAAAAGGCCCCCCTGGCCTGCCGTGGCGGCCAGCCCTCGAATGCGCCCCCAGCCATAGTCGGACGCCTTCCTCCTCGTGGATTCCGAAGCCGCTGCGGTCAGGTCGGCAGTGGGTCAATTTGATGCTGTAGCGGCGAGTTTACCTCGCCAAATGGCGGCGTAAAGCCGCCTCTACATCAAATTGACCCACTACCGTCAGGTCTACTGGCTTGCACTGATGTAACTACCGGCGTATCTTGGGGGGTGGGGCGAAACCAAGCCCTGCGTGTTGGGTGCCGGAGTGCTCAGCACTGCCGATTGCTCACGAGTCCAAAGCGGAGCCTCGAAGATGAAAGTCCGCAAAGCATTCACGGCGCAGCAAAGCATGCGCCGCGCGTTTCTGGCACTCCTGGCTCTCGCAATCCCCACAGGCTTCTTTACAGGCTGCGGGGCGAGCTCGCCCGCGCCAACTGGAACCACGAACGTCATGGTGCTCATGACCAGCACCGCCAATGACCAACTGATTGGCTTCACCTTGACTATCGCCAGCATCGCCCTGGCCGACAGTGCCGGCAAATCGGCCGTCCTTTACAATAATCCCAACGCTGTGGGCCTAACGGCTAGCGGGCCGGGTGAGTGGATGCATTTAAATGGCGTCTCCGAACCGCTAGCGACGGTGAGCGTTCCCCAGGGCACCTATACCTCGGCTACGCTCACGGCAGGTGAATGCTCAGTTGGACTTCTTAAGGTCACGGAAGAGTCGGGCGAGTCGGTAATCGGGCCGAGTATCTACGAGCAGGGGACATGTGCGCAGGGCACGGGAGTGGCCGCCGTCAATCTTCCCTCCCCCATCACCGTCAGCGGGCCGGACATGGTTCTCTCGTTGAACCTCCAGGTGTTCCAATCCTACACCCTTACCGGAAGCTCCCCCAATGCCAGCCTTACGATGACGCCGGTGTTTACTCTCACCCCGGTCGCTATTTCTTCTCCGCCCACCAATCAGCGAAATGGAAAAATGGGACCCATGTTCAGCCTGATCAGTTCTATCAACTCCACCGGTAACAGCTTCGTGGCGCAAACCGCCAACGGAGTTACCATAAATGTGACCTGCGATGACAGTACAACCTATCAGGGCATCGAGGGCTTTACTTCGCTCACCTCCGGCATGATTGTGGATATGGACCTCGCCATCCAACCCGACCTTTCGCTGCTGGCGACTCGCGTGGAAGCGCCCGACCCCGCCGCGCCCGTAGCGTTCGCCGGTCCCCTGGATTACGGACCCTTCCCTTCCCCACAAGACTGGTTCGGGGGCATGTGGACCAACACGTTAGGCTGCAATAACGCCGGTCCTATGCCTTGCGACAGCATGTTACTGTATAACCCCAGCACGACCTTCGGAGTCTCCGGGGAGTACAACAACCTGCAGGACCCTCCGTTTGCAGCGAGCTTGACCGTTTCCAGCCTGTTTCTAGGCCAGAACCTCTATGTTTTCTCCCCCGGGAACCCCAACTCCCAGGGTGTCGAAACCGCCACGACCGTGACGTTGGCGCCGCAGACCATCAACGGGACGGTTGGGGCGATCGCCAGCAACAATGGCTTTGGGGTGTATACCGTAACGCTTGCCCCCTACGACCCGATCCCCGCAGCCCAGCAATGGGCATGCTCTGGGTGCTACAACCCGCTGACGAACCCCAACACCGTCCTCGTGTACGCCGACGCGAACACACAGCTCCTGAACTCCACACCCATCGACCCCGGCAGTGTCCTGCGATTCACTGGTCTGATTTTTGACGATAACGGCACTCTGCGCATGGACTGCGGACAAATCCTTGACGGCGTGCCCGAGTAACCTCCAGAGGTTCCTCTCTTCATTTCTCTTGCTGGCACGCCAGGCTGCCGCGCCCGTGTCTGCGAAGAGCGAAAAAACGGGCAGCGAAAACAGGCCTCACCCTGTCCTGCCGTGGCGGCTTGCCCTCGAATGCGGCGCGGGCCATAGTCGAACGCCTTCCTCCTTGTGGATTCCGAAGTTGCTGGCTTGCCTCGCGGACGCTTGACTTGGCCGCCCCGCTTGGGCATCCTTTCTGCTCCGACTCATGCGGATTATCATTCTTCTCAACCCTAACGCTGGCCGAGGCAAAGCTCGCTTCATGTTGCGCGAGGCGCTCGCGGTCATGCAGCGCAAAGGCGTCGTGATCGACGCGCAAGAGAGCCGCGATGCGCAGCACCTGCTGGCACTAGCGCGCCAGGCAGCGGCTGAAAAACCTGACGCCATCGTTTCGCTCGGTGGTGACGGCACTCACCACTACGTCCTGAACGGGATGGTGGGGAGTGAAATCCCGTTGGGGATTATTCCCGCTGGGAGCGGGAACGATTTCGCGAAGGGTTTGGGAATTCCCGCCCAAGCGCGCGCGGCTGCGGAAGTGCTGTTCGCGGGCAACATTCGCCGGATCGACCTGGGGCGGGCGGGGAACACGGTTTACGGCTGTATTGCCGGAGCAGGTTTTGATTCGGTTGTAACCCGGTATGCCAACGAGCGCGTCCGCCGCCTGCGCGGCCCGTGGGCCTATGCCTGGTCAATTATCCGCTGCCTCAAATCGTATCGTCCGGAGCCGCTCAAGATCGTCTCAGACGTTCAGGAGTTCTCGGGAGATGTGGTTTTTGCCGTGGTAGGAAACAACGTTTCCTACGGAGGGGGAATTCATCTCACACCGCGAGCAAAACTCGATGATGGCTTATTGGACGTCTGCGTCGTCCCTTACATGGGGAAATTGGAACTCTTGCAATGGATCCCTCGCGCTTACCGCGGGGAACACCTGAGACATCCTCGCATCATCTACTTTCAAGCCCACAAGGTCTCCTTGAGCACTACCTCCCGCCTGGAGCTTTTCGGGGACGGAGAATTCATGCAGGAACTCCCCGCCACGATTGAGATTGTTCCACGCGCGCTACCCGTAATTGTGCCGGTGACATCTTCACCGCGCTCGACGACCACGAGGGATGCGATTTGAGAGGAGCCTAAGAGCCTGGCGGGGGGATGGTCAGGTTTATAACCAGCTTCCTGCGAGTATCCACGGAATTGACCTGTCTGGTTTCCGAAGACACACCTTTGAAGCTGGCCTGGATCTCGTAATCCTGATGCGGATCGAGGTCGGAGAACTGGTATTGCCCATTGGCCCCCGTGTATATGGCCACAGTCTTTCCCGTCTGGAGGTTCTTGAGCGTCACGGTGGCGCCGTTAATTCCGTTCTCGGACTTGTCCGTCACCGCGCCACTCACCGTCTTAGTGGTGGGGGCCTTTTGCTTCGCCGCCAGACCCGGAGCGTGGAGCAGCCAGGCAACAGCAAGCACGCCGCACAGGACGCGAACGCCCCAACTGATCCTCCGCGTTGAGAAGCGGCTCGAGCGAGCTCGCAACAACGGGAGGGCAAAAACCGATGGGAGACGAGTGCTCAAATTACCAGCCCTCCTCTTCTTCTTCCTCGCCCGCGACCAACTCCAGTTCCACGGGATTTGTGTTCACAACTTGCAGTTCAGCTCCGCACTCGGGGCAGTCCATCGTCTGCCCTTCTTCGACATCATCTTCGATGTCAATTGCGGTACGGCATTCGGGACAATAGGCCATGCCTCACCCCCTGGCAACGTATCCTTCACCCGCAAGAGAAAAGTCTAGAACATTTCCCGAAACGCTGTCCAGCGCTTCGAGAATCTGGTCCTAGTGTCATGTCACACTTAATTCACTACAAGAGCGATTCGGTTGAACCCCCTCACCCCCTTTCCCCTCTCCCCCAAGGGGGAGAGGGGAGATTCAATTCTAATTCAAGCACAATTACCCGAAATGGACTTTTTGAAATTCCGCCAATTGGCTCTTCCCATTGTGGGGTGTGAAGGCTACCCTAATGGGGAGCTGGAGGAAAGCCATTCCAGGGGCTGGGTGTTGGGGGCTAGGGGCTGGGGAAGAACAGTTGGCAGGGGCGGGAAGGCAGAGAGCAATTCCAAATTCAAAATCCGAGATTGCCTCACCCCTCGCACACGTTTTTCAATGATTCAATGGCTCAATGAATCAATCACTCAATGCTATTGAGAGGTGCCTAATGAAGGAAGGTTATAGGTTTGAGACCTTGGCGGTCCACGCCGGGGAATCCCCGTGCCGTGTGACCGGAGCGCTCGATACTCCGATCTATCAATCCACGACTTTTGTATCCGCCGATGCGGATGAGATGGCCGCCGTATACGGTGGAGAGAAGCCCGGTTATATGTACACGCGTTACGGTAATCCCACCGTGCACGCGCTGGAAGAAAAACTGGCCGCGCTGGAGTGCGGCGAAGCCGCCCAGGCTTTTTCCTCGGGGATGGCCGCCATCTCCTCGGCCATCCTAGGATACGTCCGAGCGGGTGACCACGTAGTAGCGGCGCGATCGCTCTACGGGGCGGCGTACGACTTCCTCAACAAGAAACTCCCCAGCCTGGGCGTTTCCACCACATTTGTTCAGTCCACGCGTGTCGAAGAGTTCGAAAAGGCTATTCGGCCCAACAGCAAGTTGATTTACTTCGAAACTCCCAGCAATCCCATCCTCGAGATCCTCGATATTGCGGCTCTCGCGCAACTCGCCCGCGCGCGCGGCATTCCCTCCATGATTGACAACACCTTTGCTTCACCGGCTCTCCAGCAGCCTCTGAAGATGGGTGTGACGGTCGTCGTTCACTCCGCCACCAAGTACCTATGCGGTCACGGCGACGCCATGGGTGGGGCGGTGATCGGCCCCAAAGATTACGTTCACCATCTCAATCAAGAAATCATTCGCGACTTCGGCGGATGCCTCAGTCCATTCAATGCCTGGCTGATTCTGCGAGGCATCCGCACACTCCATCTCCGCGTGCCTGCTCAATGCTCCAATGCCCGGAAGATTGCAGAGTTTCTCGCTAACCATCCCCGGGTTGAGCGGGTGAACTACCCGGGCTTGCCCAACCATCCCGGTCACGATGTAGCCAAGAAGCAGATGAAGGCTTTTGGGGCCATGATGAGTTTTGAAGTGAAAGGCGGATATGAGGGCGGAAAGAAAGTCATGGATGGGGTGAAGATTTTTGCCCGCGCTGCAAGCCTCGGCGACACCCGCTCGCTAATTGTTCATGCCGCGTCCACGAGCCACCGGGCAGTTCCACGCGAGCAGCGGCTGGCCATCGGCATTACTGAAGGTTTGGTGCGGCTCTCGGCAGGCATAGAAGCAGTGGAGGATCTGATCCAGGACCTCGATCAGGCCCTGGCTTTCTCAACTCTCTAGCGGCGCTCCCTTCCGCGCTGGAAGCGCCGCTCAGGAAAACCCCAGCACAATGTAACGAGATCCCCGCTTGCCGGGGTTTCAGGCTCCTCCCGCCTGAGGCCGCTTTAACAACCCGGAGATGGCGCACGGCCTGGAACTCACATTATCCCGAATTCGTGTGTTGAACGAGATGGCTGGTCCCATTGAATGGAAGAACCCCTCACCCGCCCTCCTCCGTCGGGCACCCTCTCCCCGGGGAGAGGGCTATCATTTTTGGGGCGCGTTGAACTTACGAAAACCGCCCTCTCCCTTGGGGAGAGGGTGGCCCGCTGTCCCGATGCACTTCATCGGGAAGCGGGCCGGGTGAGGGGTTACTTAGGAGGGACTCGACGCTCAGAGTGAAGAGTTCCACTATGGAACTATACTGGTGATCACTGCCGCTGCAAATTCTTCCGTCGTACTGCTGCCGCCCAGGTCAGGAGTGCGGACACGTCGCTCCCCAGTCACTTTCTTGAGAGCCTCAAGAATGCGCGTGCCTGCTTCTGGTTCTCCAAGATGCTCCATCATCAACGCCGCAGTCCAAATGGCGGCGATGGGGTTCGCGATGCCACGCCCAGCGATGTCCGGGGCGCTGCCGTGCACGGGCTCGAACATGGGAGGACCGATCCGCTGAGCCGGGTTCAGGTTGGCACTCGCCGCCAGACCGAGGCTTCCTTGCAGGGCGGCGCCAAGGTCGGTGAGGATATCTGCAAACAGGTTCGAGCCCACCACCACGTCCAGGCTTTCCGGGTGGGTAATCATGCGGGCGGCGAGCGCATCCACATGGTAGTTCGCCACGTTGACGTCGGGATAATCCCCGGCGACCTCGTGGAGCACTTCATCCCACAAGACCATCGTATAGGCCATGGCATTCGACTTGGTGGCGCTCGCCAGGCGCTTGCGAGGCCGATTGCGTGCCTGCTGGAAGGCATAGCGAATCACGCGCTCCACGCCCCGCCGGGTGAAGATGGAGTGCTGGACGGCGACTTCATCGGGTGTGCCGCGCTTGAACCTGCCACCCAGGCCACAATATTCTCCCTCCGTGTTTTCACGAATGAAGAGCATCCGAATGTCCTCGGCCCCTTTCCCACGCAGCGGCGGCTCAAGGCCGGGGAGAATTTCAATGGGGCGCAAATTGACGTACAGGTCAAACCCGAAGCGAATGCGCAGCAAGAGTTGGCGGAGCGATACGTGATCCGGAACTGTCGGATGTCCAATGGCACCGAGAAGAATGGCGTCGAACGAGCGAAGCTGTTCAAGCCCGTCCTCCGGCATCATGCGGCCGGTGCGGAGATAGTACTCGCATCCCCACTCGAATGCTTCGAAGGACAGGCTGAAGCACTCGTCCAAAGTCCTTGCCGCCGTTTGCAGGACTTTAACGGCGGCAGGAATCACTTCCTTGCCGATCCCGTCACCGGGAATAAGGGCGACATGGTAATGCTTGTTGGGCATGGCGAACTCCTTTACGCAACCACGAGTCTCAAGCTCAATTAGTGTACAATCTTATGCTTTTGAGGCAAGGGCGTAGCGCCGGTCCCGCAGGCGCGGGACCGGCACGTGCCGCCCCTTCGCTGCGCTCAGGGCAGGCTCTAAAGGGCGGCGCTTCACTACCCGAGACTGAAGGATTGCAGATGAGAGGCAAAGAGCATTGAGGTCAGGGCAATTTAAAGCGATTATCACTGACAGTCATTTCTGGGTGCCGGCGGTTGTCCTGATTCTTGGTGCTCTGCTTCTTGTTTACCTTCATTGAGAGGTTACCCACCTGTCCACAAGAGCCGGAACTCCACCTCAAGCCAGAGCTCGTTCGCTGCACGTGGTTGGGGTGTTTTCCGGTCTCGCTGCCGGCGCTTGGCTTGGGGGGGCGGAAGCTCCGACGAAGCTAGTGAGCGTGGGCATATCACCCTATGTGATTTCGCTCACCATGGTCGCGGGTGTGTTCGTTGCCCGTTGGACGCTTCCCACCGTCCTGAAAGGCACGGGTTACGTATTCCATGACCTCCGGGCAAGAGCTCATCTGGTGATATGGGCGATCCTTGCAGGGGCCCTGTGGGCGGTTGCAAATACCCTGACGGTTTTCGCCATACGGGACGTGGGGCTCTCCGTGGCTTTCGCGTTATGGAACATCAACAGCCTGGTGGGTTTGTTCTGGGGATGGTTTTTGTTCAACGAGCTGCGCGGCGCGGGTGCCCGCCAGTCGATGAAGGTCCTGGGCGGCGCATTCGCCATCGTACTCGGAGCTTGCCTCCTGGCCTATGCCACCGGGCAACATGGTATTGGGGCGCCGCATCGCGCGGCGGCTGGCATCCTGGCGGCGCTGGGCGCGGGACTGCTCTGGGGGACGATGTACATTCCCTATCGCAAGGCCTACA
>Ga0181536_10006083_pt1 | contig 12201 bp, 4 predicted proteins | sample PEATcosm2014_Bin_41_FD_121105 | JGI IMG/M metagenome (GOLD analysis project Ga0181536, IMG submission 121105) | Peatland microbial communities from MTU Mesocosm Facility, Houghton, MI, USA - PEATcosm2014_Bin17_60_metaG | ecosystem: Environmental > Terrestrial > Soil > Wetlands > Peat | place...
AATTCGGCCAGGCTGAGCCGCGAAGGCAAATACGTTGGATCCGCCGCCAGATTCTGGCGGAACGCATCCACGGCCTCGCTCTGCCGGCCCTTCAACCCTTCCAGCAACAATGCGAGATTGTGGCGCGCCGCCAGCAAAGACGGTCTCTTTACGAGCGCGTCGCGATAGAATTTTTCCGCTTCGGCGGATTTGCCTTCCGAGGCTTTGAGCGAACCGAGGGCATTCAGCGGTTCGGCGGAATCGGGCGCAAGCGCCATGGCTTTGCGATAGGCTGCTTCCGCCTCCGCCCGCCTGTTCTCGCGCTGATAAACCAGACCGAGATTGTAGGGCAGATAGCTGTATTGCGGCGTCAGCTTCATGGCCTGCTGGTAGCTTCGGATCGCGTCCGCATATTGACCGGACTCGACATAGGCGAGAGCGAGGTTATGCAGCGGATAAGACCAGTTGGGCGCGCGCCGGGCAGCGTCGCGAAACGCCGGAATGGCTTTGACGAAATCGGCCTGTTCCAGATAGGCGATGCCGAGCGCGTTGTACGGGTAAGCCTCGCCGGGATCGATGCGAACCGATTTTTCCAGCAGATTGGCGGCCTGCGGGTACTGCTTGTCGAAAAGAAGCCCGCGGCCCTGGAAGAAATCTTCCCGGCCTTCGAGGTAGAGCGACTCCGGCGTCAGGCGAAGCGCCGCCTCCATATATCTCGATCCGGCGTCAAACTCAGGCTTGGTTTGCGGCGTCTGATCCCCGGCCAGGTAGCGCAACAGCACCTGCTGCGCCTGATTTTCCAGCGCAATGCGCAGCGCATTATCCTGCGCCAGCATCTGCTGCGCCGGCAGTTCGGCGCGCAGTTTGTCGATCAGATCCCAGGCGCTGCCCGGCTCATTCGGCAACAGCCTCCCCGCTTTGATCGCGGCCTGAAAATCATCGATATCCTGCGTAACCTGGAGCGGCAGGGCACCCTGCGGCGACGCCGAAGCCAGCAGCAGCGGACCGCCATTCAGCGGATCGTCCAGACTGCGGTAGCGGGTGATGTTGAACCCCGGCTTGCTCAGATCGGAAAGCTTCGTGGCGTTTTCCGGAATGTTGCCGAAATCGCGCGGATGCTGTTTGTTGTCGGTCAGCTTGGGAACAGAGTCGCGAACGTAGCCGATCAGTCCGCCGACGGTGACGAACGGCTCGCCATTCTGCGCGGCCGCGCCTTCGAGACCCTGCACAACCGAGAACGTGAATGCGCCGTGACCGCCTCCGAACTGCGGTCCTTCGACAGAGAATTCCTTCGGACGCGAAGCCATCAGGCCGAGCATCTGGCCCTGCGCCTGCCCGAGTTTTTCTACCGCGCTGCCCACGCCCGCGCTCTTCAGATCGCCGATATTGGCGTTGCGGGAGACGTCGGTCAGAAGCACGACGCGGCCGACCCTGGATAATTCCGTATCCAGCAGAGCCTGGATTTCGCTCATGGGGATGGCCGTCGCCGAAAGATCTTCGGGATCGCTGTCCCATGTCAGGATGTAGGATCCGCGGCTGTCGACCGTAGCCTGTGCGGCGATCAGGACATAAACGGTGTCCTTCTTCCCCGCGCGGTTCCGCAGAAACGTCTGGAAGCCGTTCCGGATGGCGGCCGTCGTGGCAACCTCGTCGGTCAGGACCTGCATCTGATCGTCGGGGACGCCACCGCCGCGCACACTGGTGAGGTGCTTCTGAAAGGTTTTGGCGTCGGCGTCGGCGTATTTAAGCCAGAGTTCCTTTGGCAGCTTCTGATATTTCGAAATGCCGATCATAAGGGCGTAGGTTTTCGCTTCGGGCGAGATTTCGGCAGCTTTCAGCGCGGCCTGGGTGGCAATAGATTCCTGGAGTTCGAAGATGCGTCCGCGGACCCACACCGCATCCGTCCATTGCGCCGCGACTTTTCGATACGTTGCGAGCGCGTTGGCATCGAGGTGTTCGCGGTCAAAAATAGCGGCTTCCTGGACAAGCGACGAAGTATCGTCCGGATTGGCGCGAAGGGCATCTTCCAGCGGCGTCAGTTCCGTACGTACGTTGGGCGCAAGGGAAGCGAACGGGATCACATCGCCATCCGGCTTCGCCAGACCGCGCGTCATGCTGACTCCGTAATGCTGCTGGCTGGCTACGGCGACGCGCACCACCTGCGGAAGGAAACAGGCATTCACGGGCTTAGGCGGCTCCAGTTTGCCCGTTTTCACTTTTAATTGCTTCTCTTCAAGTATTACTTCGCTGCCGGTGTTGATCGTCTGGGAGGTCTTGGCCGGACAGAACAGAAAACTGGTAGGAGAATCCGCTCCCTTCAGGTCGTCGCCGGTGAACAGAATATCGCCGGCGCGGGCCGCCAGAGGGGTTTCCGTATTGGACCGCAGGACTTTCCCGGTTCCGCCAGACAGGACGAGACCGACCGGCTCTTCTCTGGTATCCGCGGCGTAAAGCGCCAGAGCGACCACAAACCCTGTGAGAATCAGTCGCTTCATGCCATCACCACCCCGGCGTGCGCGGCACGCGTTTCATCGGTCATCAACGACGCTACCGTATACAGTTTCATCGGCTCGGTCTTTCCCCTGACTGGGACTGCACCCAAGTAGACTGTGTCGATTCCCCCTCCCATTGTTTCAAGTGTGGCTTCACTAAGCAACAGTCTGGTCTTATGCTCCTTATTGAGGCTCTCGAGCCGGGAGGCCAGATTCACCGTGTCGCCGAGAACGGTGAACTCCATTTTGTCGGACGATCCGACGTTTCCGATGACCACTTCGCCTGTATGCATCCCGGATCCGGTTTTGAACTGGCTCGGCGCCGTGACGATCTCGGTCGCGCAAAGAACCGCCCGGCGCGCGTGATCGCCCGGTTTCGCCCCCTCATCGTCGTCCGAAAAGACCGCCAGAATGCCGTCTCCGATGAATTTATTCACCTGGCCGTGATGTTTCACGATGATCGAGACCATGGTCTTCATATAGTCGTTCAGAAGATCGACGACTACCGCGGGATCCTTCGATTCACAAAACGCCGTAAATCCGCGAATGTCGGTGAACATGATCGTCACCATCTGGCGCTTGCCGGTAAGTCCGATCTTCTGGGATTGTTCGATCGACTGCGCGAATTGCTTGCCGACAAAGAGAGCCACGGCGCTTTTGAAGAAGGTGCTTTTCTTTTCGGCGGTCGCAAAGCGGTAAACGATTCCGCCCACCAGCGCCAGCAGAAAGGAGACAAACATTTCGGACGTCGAAAGAATCCATCCGCTGCGAAACATGACGTGTGTGCCCAGCAGCATGAAGAACATCGCGCCGATGGAGGAGAAAACGATCTGAGATACCGGAAACGACACCATCACGGCGAGGCAAAGGCCGGCGTCGATGGTGAGCGCGCCCACCCTGATCCACTGCGGCACCGGCTGGAGAAACTGTCCGTTCAGAATGGTCTGCAGCGAGTTCGCATGAATCTCGACCCCCGGCGTCGTCCATTGGGTGCCGCCCAGGAACGAGTAAAAGGGCGTTGGGTAACGGTCATCGACCTTGTCGTCCGGCCCCAGGAAGACCGCCTTGCCACTGACCCATTTCCGCAGTTGCGCCAAATCGTGCTTGCGATAGGCGGCAATGAAATCGGCCATGGAGATGTGCTGAAAAGTGGAGGGACAGTCGGGTGGACAATTTCCGGGAGGACCGGCGAAATTGATGGTCATGTTGAGATCCGCGTCGAGCGGGATCTCACGGCCGGCGAGGTAGAGCTTCCCGTTGCGGAACTCGGCATCCTGTCCGACTAATTTTTCAGCGGCGCGCAGGGACATGCTTCGCGTCAGCATCGCCGTAGGCACACCAGCTTTTGGCGCTTCGATCAACTGCTGCCGGCGAATGGAGCCGTCCGAATCGTCGGTGAGATTGGCATAGGCCGCCGTACCGAAGGCCATGGCCATCATATTGATGGGCACGGTATACCGGGGGTCCTGCTGGTTCGACATGGCGGGCACGAAGGCCGAGATCACCGGCATTTTCGCGGAAGCGTAATTGAAGGCATCCGCCAGATTGGAGTCGTTATCCGGCTCGTATTTTGTGACGGGAACCGCGAATGTCTTATCCAGTACAAATACCCTGGCTCCGGCGTCGGCCGCGGCGCGCATGGCATCGCCGAAATAAGGCTGCCAGAACGCCGATAACTCGGGAAAAGTGTCGAGAGCCTTCTGATCGATGCCGACAAGAACGATGTTCGGTGTGGGCAGGCGTCCCCGGATAAGGAAGTGTGCATCCTGCGCCTTAAGATTCAAAAGCTGGAAGAATCGTACCTGACTCAGCGCCACGGTGATGGCGACGCTGGCGACTGCGATCGCCGCGCAGATAATTACACGCTGCCAGTGCCTTTTCATCCCGTAACTAGAATCTTACTACCGGAAACAGGGTTCGACAGTACACTAATTAGATAACGCTCATGAAAAAGGCCATTGGGGTACTGGTTCTGGCGGGGTGGACGATTTCCGGCCTCGTCGCGCAAACGACGCAGGGGCTGATTTCGGGCAGCCTTGTCAACTCGGTTTCCGGCCAGCCCATCCCCGGGGCCACGATTGCGTACACGAGCACGACGCTCTCCGCCACGGGCGCCTCCGCCAGCGACGCCGCGGGCTATTATTTCCTGCCGCTGCTCTCGCCCGGCACATACACTATCCGCGCGACGGCCGACGGATTCCAGTCCCAGGAACTGCAACAGCTCGTACTCGCGGTCGCCGGCCGCATCCAGATCGAATTCAAACTGCGCCCCCTCAACGATGTCTGGGAAGCCGGGCAATTCCGCAGCGTATTCCTGCCGGGAAGCAAAACCATCGTGACCTTCTACGGACCCGACGTCGACACCAGCCGCTCCGGATCGTTCGAAGGCCAGCAGGGACAGCGCGGCACGCTCGACACGTCGATGTCTTATGTGATCGATCCGGCGCAGATAGGCGATCTTCCGCTGTTGGGCCGCGACGTTTACACCATGCTGGTGAGTTTGCCCGGGGTGACGGCGGACCAGGGCACTGCGCGCGGCCTCGGCATCAGTGTCACGGGGCAGCGCCCGTCTTCTTCCAATTACCTGCTGGACGGCGTCGAGAACGACAACTATCTGATTACCGGCCCGCTGAATCCCGTGGCCCCGGAAGCCGTCCAGGAATATCGCATTTCAACCAATAACTATTCCGCCGAATACGGCCGCACCAGCGGCTTCATCGCGAATGCCGTCACCAAGGCGGGCGGCAACCAATTTCATGGCATCGGCTATGAGTACTTCAAAAACACGCTTCTGAATGCCGCCGATTTTGCCGACAATCTGAGCGGCTATGGCCGTCTGCCCGATAAGGAGAACCAGTTCGGGTATCAGGTGGGCGGCCCGATTCTGCACGATCGCCTTTTTTTCTCCAGCGCTCTCGAGGAACTGATCAGTCACAGCGCCCAGAGTCCGGAGACTCTCCTTCTTCCCTCCACCAACTTCATTCCGGCGCTGAATATTCCCTCCAGCCGGATCGCTGCGCAGTTATTGCAGGAATACCCCGGGCCTGTGCTCAAAGCCGTCAACCTGACAACGAACTACACAGTAAGTCCGCCGGTGGTTGTCGACCGGCTCACCGCGCTGGAGCGCGGCGATTATGTCTTAAATGGCGGGCGTGACCATATCATGGTCCGGCTCAATATCGCGCGCCTTTCGGAACCCGACTTTATCTGGAGCCCCTATCCCGCGTTCATATCCGGTCTGCATCAGAACACGACCGGCATCGCAGCGAACTGGATGCACACCTGGACTCCGCGTCTCACCAGCGAGCTGAAACTCAGTTACAGCGACGACAATCTGTGGTGGGACCGCGCGCATCCCGAGATCCCAACCCTGGTTTCGGGAGACGGCACAACGCTGCCTGGCAGCCCGGCGTTTTACGCCTACCGGAACCATAACCGGTCGCTGGAAGCCATCTACAGCACGGTATGGACCCGTAACCGGCATATTATATCCGCCGGCGTGGGACTGCTGTTCCGTTTCAACAGCGGTTATCTTACTGCTGGCCGCGACGGAGAGTATATATTCTCGAACATCATCAACTTTGCATTCGATCAACCCCAATATTTTCGGGCCGGAATCGACTATCTCACGCCCACGCCAACCCAACCGGATTTCAACCGAAGTTACTCCTACTCGCAGAGTTACTTCTTCGCGCAGGATAGTTTCCGGGCTACTCCCCGGCTGACGCTGAACTATGGCCTGCGCTACGAGCGTTACGGCGCGCCGCAGAATACAGGATCGGTTAAGGATGCATTGATTAACCTCGGCCCTGGAAATAATCTCAACGCAACCCTGGCTTCCGCCACGCTGACGATTCCAACCGGCAGCGGCAATCAGATGATCTTCGGCGCTGACAACGGGGACTGGGCGCCGCGCGCGGGTTTTTCCTTCGATCCGCTGGGAAAAGGAAAGACTCTGTTGCGGGGAGGCTTCGGCATTTTTTACGATCGTCCGTTCGACAACCTCTGGCAGAACGTCCGCAACAATAACCTTATAGTGCCCGAATACCAGGTCTCCGGCACAATAAACTACCTGGCCCCGATCCTTTCGGTGCTGCCGTCCTACGCGAACAGCTCATCCATATCGAACTTCCAGTCACTCACTCTCATCGATCCGAAACTGCGCAACGGATACGCGGAGAGTGCGTTTCTGGGTATGCAGCAATCCCTCGGCGACAATCTGACTCTCGAAGTAACCGGGACCGAATCGGCCAGTCACCGCCTCGTCACGAACGATATCGTGAACCGCCAGTTCACCACCACCTCCCCCATCGCCGACGGCCGGCCCAACGCATCCTTTCCGGATGTTTACTGGCGCTCCGGCCAGGGTAACGCCGATTACACCGCGCTCACCACGCTCGTCCGCTACCGGCTGCCGACTCTTCAGATTCAGGCGGCATACACCTGGAGCCACGCGATCGACGATCAAAGCGATCCGCTGATCGGCGATTTCTTCGATCTCGATTTCACCTCTGCCGTTTCCAATGCCGGCGGTCCCGGCACTCGTTCGTCGTTCTCGCAGCAATTCAACAACAATGGCGACCGCGGGAATTCCGATTTCGATCAACGGCAGAATCTTTTTCTGCTTGGCATATGGCAGCCGAACGGCACCCGCCTGCTGACGCGAAGCTGGAAGGTGTCGTGGATGGCCGCGTTCCGTTCGGGCCTGCCCTATTCGGTGCTGTCACCCATTACCTTTGCGATCCCCGGCAGCAGCGAGGTCGAGAACCAGCGCGCCAATCTGATCGGTCCGTCGGCGTTTCTCTCCAGCCCGCAGGCAGTACCCGGCGGCAAGGTTCTGCTCAATGCCGCGGCCTTCGCGCAGCCAGTCAACGGCAGCATCGACGGCGATACCGGCCGCAATGAATTCATCGGCCCCGGCCTTTACAATATCGATCTGTCGGTGGCGCGGTCTTTCGCCGTTCCGAAACTTCGCGAGGGCACTCGCCTGACGATTCGCGCAGATGCGTTCAACTTCCTGAACCACGCGAATCTGAACAATCCGGACAGTCTGCTCGGTTCGCCCACCTTCGGCGTCGCCACCTACGGGAGGCAGGGCACGGCGTCCGGTTTTCCCGCGGTATCGCCGGTAAACGAGACTGCGCGCCAAATCCAGATCCTGTTGCGGCTGGAGTTTTGAAAAAGCGTGGCTTATGTGCCACACTCTATGAGTCCCGGTACTACCCCATGGTTGGAACTACCATCTCGCATTACGAAGTCCTCGAAAAGCTGGGTGAGGGCGGGATGGGTGTGGTGTATAAGGCGCGGGATATCCAGCTTGGCCGCTTCGTAGCCATCAAAGCTCTACTCGCCACGGGCAACGACGCCTCTGGCCAGCGCGCCCGATTCATTCAGGAAGCGCGCGCCGCGTCCTCGCTGAATCACCCCAATATCATCACCATTCACGACATCGTCGCCGTGGACCGGGGCGAGTGCATCGTGATGGAATTCGTCGCCGGCAGGACGCTGGGGGATCTGATCAAAGAAGGACGCATCCCCGCCGTCGATTGTCTGAAGATTGCCATGCAGATCGCGGACGCTCTGGCGGCGGCCCACGGCATCGGCATCGTTCACCGCGATCTCAAGCCGGCGAATGTGATGGTCACGCCCGAAGGACGCGCTAAAGTACTGGACTTCGGCCTCGCCAAACTCGCGGGCGAAGACCGCGGCGCCATCGATTTCGGGGAATCCGACACCACGATGTCGATCCACGTGAGCGATCGCCCGAAGACGGCCGAAGGCGCCATCGTCGGAACGGTCGCCTACATGTCTCCCGAACAGGCCGAGGGCCGGAAGGTGGACGCCCGGTCCGACATCTTCTCGTTTGGCTCTGTGCTTTACGAAATGTGCACCGGCGAGAAAGCCTTTCACGGCGATTCGGGCCTTGCCACACTGACTGCGGTGCTGCGCGACAGTCCGCGGGAGTTCGCGCTCACTGGCGCCGATGTGCCCCCTGAAATGCAGGCGGTGGTCGCGCGCTGCCTCCGCAAGGATCCGGACCAGCGTTACCAGGCCATGCAGGATGCGAAGAACGCGCTGGAGCATCTCTACTTCGCCAGCCGGTCCGGAATTCTCCAGCCCGCCGCGGACATTTCGCGCCGCCCCGCGCAGTCCCGCGCCATCCCCTCCATCGCCGTTTTGCCGTTTCTGAATCTGAGTTCCGACAAGGAGAACGAGTACTTCAGCGACGGTCTGGCGGAGGAAATCATCAACGCGCTGACGAAGCTGGAAAATCTGCGCGTGACGGCGCGCACCTCGGCGTTCGCTTTTCGCGGCGCGCAGCAGGACATCCGCCAGATCGGCCAGACGCTTCACGTGGCGAGCGTGCTCGAGGGGAGCGTGCGCAAATCCGGCAACCGCGTTCGCATCAGCGTGCAGCTGATCGATGCCAGCGACGACAACAATCTCTGGTCGGAGCGCTACGACCGCGAAATGACCGATGTCTTCGAGATTCAGGACGAGATTTCACAGGCCATTGTGGAGAAACTCAAGGTGAAGCTGGCGAGCCCCTCCAGCCCGAACGGCCCGGCTCCCGGCGCGCCGCTGGTCAAGCGGTATACGGAAAATCTCGACGCTTATAATCTCTATCTCAAAGGGCGCTTCGAGCTTTACAAGATGACTCGCGAAGGACTGGACGCGAGCAAGTACCTGTTCCAGGAAGCGATCCGGCTCGATCCGAACTACGCGCTGGCGCATGACGGACTGGCGTATTGCTGGTACTCCGAAGGATTCCTGGGCTTCGTCGCTCCGAAGGAGGCGATGCCCCGCGCCAAAGCCGCCGTGCGGCGCGCCATCGAGCTGGACGAGACCGTCGCCGAAGCGCATGCCACGCTGGGAGTCATCCTGGCGCTTTACGACTGGGACTGGGAGGGGGCGCAGCGCGAGATGATACGCTCCATCGAATTGAACGCGGCATCGCCTTCCTCGCGCGACGTGTACGCGTTCTATTACCTGCGCCCCGTCGGGAGAATCGAAGAAGCTGTCGGCCAGACGCAGCAGGCGCTCTCGCTCGATCCGTTGTCCATTCTTTTTCGGGTGCACCTGGCTTTTCTGTTTTATCTGCAGCGCAACTACGAACACTCCATCGCGCAGTACCGCAAAGCGATCGAGATGAATCCGCAGTATTACCTGGCGCACGCCATGATGGGGCCGGTTTATACGCAGACCGGCCGCTTCGACGAAGCGCTGGAGTGCTATGCCAAGGCCCGCGAGGCGGACCCCGAAAGCAAGTTTGTGGCTTCCTTTGAGGCCATGACGCTGGCTTTTGCCGGTCAGCGCGCGGAAGCGGTGAAGATACTCGAGGAAATCTCGCGGCGCGCGGTCAACGACTACATTTCGCCCGTCAGCATCGCGTATATTTATACCGCGCTCGGCGAAAAAGACCGCGCGTTCGAAAACCTCGACCGTGCCATTTTCGACCGTGATCCGAATATTCTCGGCCTGAAATCGAATCCTATCTTCGACAGCCTGCGGTCGGATGTCAGATATCGCGCCTTGCTTAAGAAGATGCAACTGGAAGATTAAGTACTCCCCACTCAAGCGGCTACGTTGGATTACATTTCATTTCCACCCTCCCTGGCGGGTTTCCGCTGAGCTATATAAATTGGCACCAAACATGCTGTTGTGCTTTCCGGCACCCTCGGTAATCAAAGGCGAAGAGGAACATTCGATGATTTCACGTCTACAAACAAGCTTGTTCAGTGCGGCAGCGTTATTTCTGACGGTCGGTTCCGGTCTCAGTGCCGCTCCGCAACTGCAGCTCAGCGCAACCAGCATCGGGCCCATCTATGTTACGCCGAATACTAATGGCTCTCCGCAGAGCGTTCAGGCGTCCAACGGGGGTACCGGAACGCTGGTTCTGTCGGCAGCAACGTCGGCATCCTGGCTTGCGGCCTCGGTGGGAGCTCAAACCACCTGCAGCGCACCGGGCGGAATCTGCTGGCCGATCAATATCTCGCTGAATACGTCTTCCCTCGCGACCGGGAATTACACGGAATATGTCACGGTTCAGTCTCCGAATGCCGTCGACTCTCCGCAGCAGATATCGGTGAACGTGGTCGTTGCCAATGTTCCGAGCAGTGTTGCGTTATATAGCGCACCCAACGGAGGTACGGCTTCCGTCAATGTCTACCCGCACAGCCCGGTCGTTGGCAAAGTTTCCACGCAATCCGGAGGTAACTGGCTGAGCTTCACCGCGCCGCCGGCCACCCAGACCGGATTCGGCGCGCCGTATTCGATCACGGCAACCGCCCAAACGGGTCAGGCGCCCGGCACATATACCGGCTCGGTGCAAATCAGTGGTTCCACCTATCAGCCGGATAATACGACAATCAATGTTACGTTCATCGTGACGAACAGCCCTGTCATCCAGATCAACAACTCTCAGATCGTACTGACCGGCTATACCGGCGGCCCCGACGTAACCGTACCGGTTTCCTTCGCCAACGTCGGCCTGGGAAGTCTAAGTATTACGGCCGCGTCCGCCGGAACGTCCACGGAAAATTTTCTCAGTGTCTCGGTCTTAAACGGCTATACGATCCTGATTACCGCTAACCCGTCCCAGCTCGACGTCGCCACTTACACGGGGATCGTCACCCTGACTTCGAATGCCGCGAACAACTCACAGGTATCGATTCCCGTCGAATTCAGCGTCGCGACGGCCGGGCCGCCCGGCATCCTGCAGGGAGGGATCGTCAACGTCGCCACCTTTCAAACCGGAACTGTAGCGATCGGCGACGTCCTCGCCGTCTTCGGCGATCAGTTCACCGCGCCGAATGCGACTTTCGTGAATCCCGGCCCGCCGCCGCTGGCGACACAGCTTGGCAACGTGCAGGTTCTGGTGAACGGATCTCCGGCGCCCCTCTACTATGTGTCGCGTCAGCAAATCAATTTTCAGATGCCATATGAAACGTCGGTCGCCCAAATCGCAACGGTGCAGATCGTGAACACCGGTACCGCGGGGAACATCCGTTCGGTGCAGGCCGAGACTTCGAATCCTCACATACTCGTCTGGGCGCCTGCGCAAGCTTCCGGAGGTTACGGAATCATCGTGAACGCGGACGACAATACGCTTTCGTTGCCTGCGACGGACACAGGTCTGGGCCGTTCAACCCGGCCTTCCCGGCCAGGCGACGTCATCACTATCTATTGCACCGGACTGGGACAGACCACGCCTTCCGCCCAGGACGGCCAGGCCGCGAGTTCGAGCCCGCTCATGAACACCGCGCCGGTGACCGTTGCTTTCAGCTCGGGCGGGGCTCCGGTAACAGCCAAGTCGAGTTTCGCCGGTCTCACGCCAACGCTGGTCGGGTTGTATCAGGTGAACGTGACGATTCCTTCGAACGTGCCCACCGGTACCAGCGTTTCTCTGTCGATCACCCTGGGTGCTTCCACCAGTAACGTGGTAAACATCCCGATCTCAACGAACTGAATTTACCGAAACGCGACCGTAAGGGAGTGGACGATGGAACAGGGCCGGTAATCCCGGCCCTTACTCGTTCAGCCAGACCTTCGGCTCGACGCTCATTCCCGGCCTGAGCAGATGATTCGCATCCTGCCCTTCTTTGAAGCGGATGCGAATGGGAACGCGCTGCACGACCTTGACGTAGTTCCCGGTCGCATTCTCGGGCGGAAGCAGGCTGAACCGGGCACCGCTGGCGGCCGCCACACTTTCGACGAAGCCTTCATAGTC
>Ga0181536_10006087_pt1 | contig 12200 bp, 12 predicted proteins | sample PEATcosm2014_Bin_41_FD_121105 | JGI IMG/M metagenome (GOLD analysis project Ga0181536, IMG submission 121105) | Peatland microbial communities from MTU Mesocosm Facility, Houghton, MI, USA - PEATcosm2014_Bin17_60_metaG | ecosystem: Environmental > Terrestrial > Soil > Wetlands > Peat | place...
CCGAAATCACCCCCCGACCGGCTCGAACGCCGCCAGCGGCTCCACGTCACGCTCGATTTGCTGGTCCTTCGCGTGCCGCGCCAGCCGCAAATCATAGTCCGCCTGCAGCCCAGTCCACATTTCCGCCGAAGTCCCGAAGAAGCGCGCCAGCCGCAATGCCGTGTCGGCGGTGATGGCCCGCTTTTCCAACACGATCTCGTTGATCCGCCGGGGCGGCACGTTCAACCCGCGCGCCAAGGCGTTCTGTGACAACCCGTGCGGCCTCATGAATTCCTCCCGCAGAATTTCCCCCGGATGGATCGGGGCCAGTTTGTTCGCTTTCATAGCTAGGTCTTGTCTCCTCAGACACCTCGCGCTGCAAACAGGGAGTCGTGCGAACCATGCAAGCCAACCCTCGGTTTTCCCGGGAAAGTTGGTACCCCGGCTAGGACTTGAACCTAGAACCAATTGATTAAGAGTCAACTGCTCTACCAATTGAGCTACCGAGGCAACCAATTGCTTATCAGGCACTTACGCATACCAATTTATCCCTCATTTTCTTATTGCATCCCACCATTGTATCCTGTAGAGTGTTTTCTGTGATGAATACACCGGCTACGGATACAACGGCGGGTGCAAAAAGCCCGAAAACAAACCGAGACGCCCACCTGTCCAAGGACGGCAAGTGGCGGTCTTTCCCCAAGGTTCCCGGCCTGTTGCAGTATGCCAGCACAGGGACTTATTTCGCACGGACGAAGGTCAAAGGCAAGCTCTTTCGCCAGAGCCTCGAAACAGACGTGTTCACAACCGCCAAGCTGAGGTTGCCGGACAAGATCAAGGAATTCAGGAGGCCGGCGGCTGAGGCCGGCACCTTCAAGGACGCGCGGCTGCTTTACCTGGCAGACCTGGAGAACGATCACACCCTCGCGCCGGAGAGCAAGCGTTACCGTGAGACCCGGATCGCTGCCCTGCTCAAAAGCTGGCCGGGCCTGGACGACATGAAGATCGTTCGGATTTCGGAGGCGGCTTGCAGGGAGTGGGCAAGGAGGTTCGCCGCCCAGTTCGATGAACAGAATTTCAACAACACCCTGGGCAGTTTCCGGGGCGTTCTCGAACGCGGAGGACTGCGGCAGGACGATAATCCCGCATACCGGATCAAGCGGCTGGGCGTCAAGCCAACGGAGCTTGAACTGCCGGAGCCGGAGCAGTTCGAGCGGCTGATTGTGACGATTGAAACCAGCGGAGCGGGCCAGGCTCACGACTGCGCAGACTTCGCCCGCTTCCTGGCCTTTTCGGGCTGCCGCATTGCCGAGGCCCGCAAGGTGACGTGGGCGGACGTGGATTTTGAGCGTGGCGAGATTCAGGTTTGGAACGGCAAGCGGTCCAAGAAGTCGAGTCATTCGCTAACGCGCCAAGTTCCCATCATCCCACCGATGCGCGAGCTATTGACCCGGCTGCAACAAGAGAAGATTCCACAGCCGACAGACCGCGTTTGCGTGCTTGGCGAGTGCGAGAAATCATTGACCCGCGCTTGCGAGATTGTGGGCATCCCCCGCCTCACGCACCACGACCTGCGCCATTTGTTCGCGAGTGTGTGCATTGAAAGCGGCATTGACATCCCGACCGTGTCGCGCTGGCTGGGCCACGTGGACGGCGGCGCCCTGGCAATGCGGGTCTATGGCCATTTGAGGCGCGGGCATAGCGTGGCAATGGCGCAGAAGGTGACGTTTGGGAAACCCGCACCTGAGAACGTTGTCCCGATGCCGAAACAGGGGGTCGCATGAAGCCGCAACTGGAAAGACCAGATTGGAACGAGCAGCGCATCCGGGCTCCCATGCCACAAGATTTCACGCTGCATGGAGTGGACGTGGCTTGCGAACTTGCCCGCTGTGGAAACGCGAGTGCGATTGCCTTGGTATGGCGCGGGGCGCGCGAGCTTGCCGAAACGATTCTTGCAATCGCTTCCCATAACCCTGGACGCCTGCAAAAGTTGGCTGGCGATTCCGTTTACATGCCTGTCCTTCTCTCGCGGTCCAAAGCCTTCAATAACGAGGTAGCGACACTGCCAGAGCGATTGAATCTGGCTTGTGAGACGGCGAGGGGTTCTCGGCCGCATCTGCGCTTGGACGCGGCGGCAACGCGGTTTCTGGCCGAGGAATTTGAAAGGCTGGAGCGTAAGCGGAGAAGGATTCAAGCTTTCGCGTGCGAACGCCCAAAGAGTGAGTCACCGCGCAAGTGGTTGGTCAAGACGATGGCTTTCGAGCCGCGTGACGTGCGCCTTTTCTTAAAGCTCAAACCACTGAGCGGCGCGACAAGGGAACCATGGTGGAACAGCGTCATCGAGCCATGGCTTAATGACCGCGAGACGATGGCCGAGGTTCGCAAGCATTACCCCAAACTTTACCGTGAGCTTTCCCGCGCAGCCAAAGCCTCGAACGAACGGAACCGCCAAGGGCACGGCAAAACCGAATTGGATCTACTGAAAGCGCGCTGCAAATCCGCACTGGCCGCACTCGCGCAGCCCTAATATCAGCGATACTCCTTTCCCGAATCCCCCCATCCCTTCGGGGGGCGAAATCCTAGCATTGGGATAACCCCAGCATAGAGTAGGGCATGACTGAGAATTGTCCTACTACAGAGCCAAAGACGGCTAACGGCCAAGCCGCGCCGCCATCCCCCGGGTTGACACGGAACCATCTATCCGAGCAAGAGCAAGCCTCGCAGCTTCCCAGGCTCGCCTTCACCATGGCGGAGACGGCCCGGATTCTGGGCTGCTCTTACATTTCAGTTTTTCGCCTGGTCCAAAGAGGCAAGCTCCGGGCCTGCAGCGCCTTGAGGCACAAGCTCATTCCGCGGGCGGAAATCGAGAAATTCCTTGCGAACTAAGCCCATGAAAACGGAAACTGAAGCAGCCCCCGCCCCGGCGTCACCCCCTGCCCCCGACCCGGAGGTTGTTGGGGCGCGCGGCGCACTGCAGAAGGCCGGCGAGGCCGCGTCGGAGGCGTCGTCCGAGCAAGCCCGCCTCGAAGCCGCCCTGGCCGGATGGCGGCAGGAGTTGGCTGAGCTTGAGCAAACCGCCAACGCTTTTGACCCCGCCTCGATGGCAAAGATCGCCCCGCTGCAGGTGAGGCTCTCGACCGGCGCGAAGCAGATGGCGTCGCTGGCCGCTCAGGCCGCTCAGGCCGCTCTCGCGGTGACCAAGACCAAGGCGACCGCGCTCGCGTTGTTGGTGCCGTTTGTCGTCCGAGACAAAGCGAAGGTCCAGGGAGAGATTGTCGATGCCCTCCGGCCGTTCGGCAACCCGGGGCCAGCCCTGCCTGCCTCCCTGAATTGGCTCCCGGCGCTGAACGGCGCGGCCATCCTCACGACGCGGCTGCAATATCAGCCGGAGTCATTCACGCTCGAGGAGACACTGGCTTTGCTTGACCGGGCGATCGGCGGGAACGGGGTCTATCAATTCAACCCCCGGTGATAAGATGATTTTCCCCGCCGAGAGTTTCAGCCGCGTATCCTATCAGCGCGGTTTTTTTGCGCGGGGAGGACGGCCGGTATTACGGAGCCGGCCGTCCAAAAAACCTGCTGCCGCGCCCTGGCCGAAACCCCGGTCCAGCGCGGCAGGAACCTGCGGGCCGGCGACGCCGATTCTCATATTTCGGCGAATCCAAGGCGCTCGACCCGCTTTCTCTTTTTCCTCCACAAGGCCGGTTCGCGCGCTCTGCCCGGGCCCGGCCCTGCTGGGGGGGCCGGGGCCAGTCGTCCCCGGCCTTTCACTTGCCTCCCGGCGACCGGCCCAGGGCGTCCGGGCAGGCGAAAAAGGGCGGCCCTGGCCGAACGCTGGGGCTGCCCGGATTAACGCAGCAACACAACGAGAAAGTTTAGAACAATGAGCACACCTACAAGCACAGCGACAACCAAATCCGACAAGGACCTGAGCGGGCACGGCTCGATCTACGGTCCGTCTCGCATCATCGGCAAACGACCCGGCGACATTTTCATTCTGGCGACCCGTCCGGGGTTTTTCATCGCTTATCGCGTCGACTCGGCGGGCGTCGGCCAGCCTTGCAGTTCGGAAACTTCCAAGATCGCCGAGTTGAAGTCATTCCTGGCGGCCAGGTTCGGCTACATCGACCAGGCAAACGCGGGGGCGCCCGTCTTGGCGCTCGCGGAGATTCGGCCCGGTTGTTTTGGGGTGGTGACGGGGACCACGCAAACCGACTTCGCAACCCTGGGCGACGCGCGGAACTTTTTCGCCAGGATGGGGGGCAGGTTCACCGCGACGGCGCTCGTGGCGAACGCGGGGACCAGCGACGGGGCCGATGCGGGCTGGCAGACCAGGCGGACCGGCACGGCCCAGGAGCACGCGCAAGATGCTCGAAAGGCCGCCTCCGATTCTGTCTCTGCCCTGGCCAAGGGCGATGAGCGGGGCGCATCGGCGGGCGCACACCGCGCGACGCTCTCTGCATTCGCGGCGGGCGATGCGGCGCACAAGGCCGGAACACCGGAGGGCCATCTCGCGGCGGCGGAAGGGCATGAGGCGGCGCAAAAGGCACACCAGGCCGCCAGCGATTCAGCCACGATGCCCCAAGCGAGCCGGCGGCTCCACGGCATCGAGGCCCAAAGTCATGGCATGATGGCGGCGTCGCACCGCACCGCGGCGGTTGGAAGAGAGGCCAAGGCGAACGAAGACCGGACGGCGGATGATGCTGCTGGCGCTGCCAGGACCTACACCTTGCGGGCCGCTGCAGCTGAGAAGGCGAGCCGGACGGCGCAGGCATTGACCGACCAGGCGGGCAGGACCGGCACGGTTGGCGATCATGAGACTGCGGCGGTGGCGCATGAGGCCGCCTGGATTCAACACACGATGGCGGCCGGCATGGCGGCGGAAGCGGGACTGCCGGAGCAGGCGCGGACACATGCTCAGAAGGCGGTCGAGCACCAGGACCAGGCCGGGCGGCACGTGGCGATTACGAGAGGCCAAAAGCCGCGGGCGGACGGAACCGTCGCCAACGAAAACGACACGGCGGACCAAGTCTCCGTCGCCAACGAATTCAATCCGTCGGGGGACAATTGGGTGATGCTTTCGCCCTTCGGGGATTTCCCGGGCCAGGGTGGCACTCAGCGGGTGACGCGGGAGGACGCACAGAATCTGGTAGCGGACTTCAACAAGCTGGCCAATACGCCGAGACGGCTGGCCGGCCTTCCGCTGTTCCGCGGACACCCAGACAACGAAGCCTTCTCTGGGCGGGACACCGACACGGCCGCATACGGGCGTCTGCGCGCCCTCCAGGTTCGCCCGGACGGGCTTTACGGCAAGGTGAAATGGAGCAAGGCCGGCCGGGAGCTTGTCAACGAGGGTATGTTTTCCTACATCAGTACCCACTGGCGGTGCAAGAGGGACCCCTCTGGGTACTGGCGTCCGACATCGTTGAAGTCGGCGGGTCTGACCAACGACCCGGCCCTGCCGGTGAATCCCATACAAGCTAACGAACGCGGCATGGCGACGGCCAGGGCGTGAGTTGAACCTCCGGCCTTTCCCCTTTGGGGATATAAGAAAAGCGCCCACGCCTCGCCGGGGATGAACGCGGGCGGCGCGAATTTGATGCCGACAACTTACGATGGAAAAGCTGAAAAGCAAAGCCTTACTTTGGACGGCTTTCGAGCCCTGCTGGAGTCGCGCGGCTGTCACCCGTCCGGCGCCGGCGATGAGCTTTCGGCCCGCTGCCCGGCGCATGAAGATGACAAGGCCAGTTTGAGCGTGGGGCGCGGAACGGACGGCCGGCTTTTGTTGCATTGTCACGCCGGATGCGAAGCGGAAGCTATCACAGGAGCCCTTGGCTTGACGCTGGCGGACCTGTTTCCGGCTCGCAACGGCAAGCGCGTTGAAGTGGAGGCGTACCCTTACACCGATGAAGCAGGCAAGGTGCTTTTCGAGGTTGTCCGATTCGAGCCGAAGGATTTCCGGCAACGCGCGCCGGACGGAAAATGGAAGGTCAGAGGTATTCGGCGCGTTCCGTTTCACCTGCCGCAACTCACCGCCGCCGTGGAGGCTGCCAAGCCCATTTTCGTTTGCGAGGGGGAGAAGGATTGCTTGGCGATGGAACGGGCTGGCTTCGCGGCAACGACGAACGCCGGCGGCGCTGGCAAATGGCTGGCCGAGTACGGCCGCTATTTCACCGGGGCGCAAGTCACTGTCATTGCCGACAGGGACGCCCCTGGCAGAAACCACGCTCAAGACGTGGCCGCCAAGCTCCGGGCGAACGCCGCGAGCGTCAAGGTGATCGAGTGTCCCGACGTAAACGGGAAAACGGTCAAAGACGCCCACGATTATTTTGCAGCCGGCGGGACCGCGGCCGACCTGGACGCCCGGGCCGGGGCCGCCCCTGCCTGGGCGCCTGTGGAGACACTGAGGCACACTGAATCCTCTGGCAACAGTTTCGAGGCAACCACCGCTTGGGTTCGCGGGGAGATCCTGGCGCTGCTGGTCAACGAAGACATGCCGGCAGGCACGAAGCGCCACGAAATAGCGCGAAAGGTTGTCGAGGGATTGCAACGCTGCGGACGATTCTATTATCACGCGGACCTGCTGGATTTTGACTCCGCGATGTTCTTCGACTCGCACGCCAAGCGGCTCCGGCGTCTGCGCAGCGACGCCTTTGCCGGCTGGCTGAGCGAATGGATAGCGGTCAACCGCGCGGACTCCATTTTCAAGTATGCGATGGCCGAAGTCGAAACCGCCGCGCTTTCCGGCCCGCAAACCACCGGGATTCTGCCGGAGAGCTTCTGGGCATCGCGGCCCGGGGCGCTCTATCTGAGCAACGGCGACGGCCGGATCGTGAAGATCACACCCCAAGGCGCGGCCGTGGTGGACAACGGGGCCGATCAAATTCTTTTTTCAGCGGGCCGGACGCTGCCGGCCTGGAAACTCACCGAGCCGCGCGATCCCTTCAAGACGTGCGAGATTTTTCGATATGTCCATTGCGCTGCAGCCCACGGGCCGGACCTCCTGCGGCTTTGGCTCTATTCGCTGCCCACAAATCCGCGCTCGAAACCGCCGCTGTGCCTGGCCGGCGTTTTTGGCAGCGGGAAAACCCGGACGGCAAGGGCCGCCGCCGAGCTGTATGGGCTGCCCTTTGTCGGACACAAGGTTGAAGAGGGCGCGGAGTCGAATTTCTGGCCCTGCCTGGATCAAGGCGGCCTGCTCACGCTGGACAATGCCGATTCGCGCTGCAAGTGGCTGGCCGATGCTGTGGCGGCGGCTGCTACGGATGGATGTTCCGAACAGCGGAAGCTGTACACGAACGGCGAGACCGTCGTTTTGCGAGCCAGGGCGTGGCTGGCCCTGACCACGGCGAACCCGACTTTCGCGAATGACGCCGGGCTGGCGGACCGCCTGCTCTTGCTGCGGATGGAACGGCGCGAGGCCCAAACCAGCGACGCGGCCTTGACGGATGAGATCCTGGAGAACCGCGACGGTTCGCTTTCGCACATTGCCGCCACGCTGCAAAAGGCCCTGGCAGACCCGCAATCTACACCGGCGCGATTGAATGAGAGGCATCCAGACTTTGCCGCCTTTGCGGTGAAGATCGGACGCGCCCTTGGTCGAGAGACGGAAGCGATTGGCGCGCTCCGGGCGGCCGAAGCCGATAAGAGCAGCTTCTGCCTGGAAAATGACAACGTTGCTTCCGCCCTGATCGCGCACTTGAACGAAGCGGGCCGGTTCACCGGGACGGCGGCCGAGTTGGCGCCGAAGCTAATTGCGCTGGACGCCGACCTGGAAGGCCGCCTTTCCGCCAAACGCCTTGGGAAGCGCCTTTCCGCGCTTTGGCCGCACCTTCAAAAAAATCTCGCACTGGCCCACAAAGAAACTGACCGCAAGGGCTTCACAGTTTTCACCCTTGGAATGACGGAACAACGCCCGCCTGAGAAGGAACCCGAAACGGAGCGCGTCTATGTATAGGCTGGAGACGATCATAAAGCTCGCGCGTAGGCACGGCTTGACACTCTGGGTTGAAAAGGGCCAGATCGGGATCGCCCCGGCGCGCTTCTGTCCACCAGCCTTGCTGGCCGCCGTCCGCGCGAACAAGCCGAGGCTCATAACGTTGTTGCAGGCGCGGGCTGCCGGCTTGCGAGACGATGAAATCCCGTGGCTCTACACTGCGCGTCAAATCCTGGACGGGGAGTTTGATTGGGCCGATTCGGCCTGCCGGGAATCCCTGACCGTCGGCCTGCGCAGCATTCGACACCCGGACTGCCAGGCTGCGCTCGAACGGGTCCGGGAACTGGAACAGAAACCATGAACGGAGCAGACCCATCATTAACGCCGGCGCCGCTGCCCCCGCCGCCGGAACGCCCCAAGAGGCCCCCTGGCTACCCCAAGAAGCTCACGCCTCCGGTCCAGGCCCGCTTGATCGAGGCCATCGCCCGGGGCGTACCGATCGGCCACGCCTGCGCGGCGATGCGCATTGGCCATGATTGTTTCTCTCGCTTCCGCAACGCGCACCCGGACTTTGAGAAATCGCTGCAGGAGGCCATCGCCGCGGCAATCGAAAAGCGGTTGAAGGTCGTGGAGGACGCGGCCGGGAGAGGCGACACGGGCTGCGCCCGCTGGCTTCTGGAACACTTGCACCCTCAGTTCTTCGCCAAGTCGCGCCTCGAAATCACCGGCGCGGAAGGGGCGCCCCTGACTGGCGCGGTTGCACTCTACCTGCCCAAAAAAGAAAGCCCCGAGCAAGCGACTGAAATCGAGGGCGTGCCGGAAAGGATGATCGCCGATGGCAACGGGCATTAAAGAATTGCGGCCCCAGCCCGCGCAAGAGCGGTTTCTGAAAAGCACGGCGGACGTGTGCATATTTGGGGGTAGCGCCGGGGGCGGTAAAACCTGGAGTTTGCTGCTCGAGCCGTCTTACCACCTTTCCAACGGGAAATTCCGTTCCGTGTGCTTCCGCCGCACCGTTCCGATGATCAAGCAGCCCGGCGGCCTTTGGGATGTTTCGGAAACCGTCTATTTGCCTCTTGGGGGCGTGGCAAATCAAAGCGCCCTGGAATGGAAATTTCCGAGCGGCGCCTTGGTCAAGTTCGCGGGAATGGAGTTGGAGAGCGACCGCTTCGGCTGGCAGGGATCGCAGATCGCCCTGCTCATGTTCGACGAGCTCTCGGAATTCGAGGAAAGCCAATTCTGGTTTCTTCTGAGCCGCAACCGCTCAACGTGCGGGGTCCGGCCCTACGTCCGGGGCACGACAAACCCCAGGCCCGATGGCTGGCTGCGAAATCTCCTGGACTGGTGGATCGGCCCGGACGGTTTTGCGATCCCGGAACGTTGCGGCCGGCTGCGCTGGTTTTGCCGACTGGGCGAGGATCTGCATTGGGCGGACAGCAAGACCGAACTGGTGGAACAATTCGGCCCGGAGTGCGGGGCGAAAAACCTCACCTTCATTCGGGCGAAGATCACGGACAACCCGGCCCTGCTGAAATCCGATCCGAATTATCTTTCAACCCTTCGCTCGCTGCCTTTGGTCGAACGGCGCCGGCTGCTCGATGGCGACTGGAACGCCACGCCAAGCGCCGGCAGTTTCTTCCGGCGCGAGTGGTTTCCCGTTGTGGAAGGCCGCCAGCCCTCCCAAAGCCGGGTCCGGTTCTGGGATCGCGCGGCCACGGAGCAGCGGGCCGGCATTGACCCGGACGCGACGGCTGGCGTGTTGCTGAGCCGGGACGGCAACGGCATTTTTTACGTTGAGGACGTGCAACGCTGCTGGGCCACGGCCGCCAAGGTCGAGGCGCTCATGATCAAATGCGCAGCCGGAGATCCGAAAGGCACGATGATCGCCTTTCACCAGGACCCGGGCAGCGCGGGCAAAGGCGAGGCGCAATCGGTGTCAAAGGCCCTGGCGCAACACGACGTTCGTTTCCACGTGGCCACGGGCGACAAGCAAACCCGGGCCCGCCCCTGCTCTGCCCAGGCAGAAGCGGGGCACGTGCGTCTGCTCCGCGGCCCTTGGAACGAAGCGTTCCTGAAAGAGTTGGTGCTTTTCCCCGACGCCCGGCACGATGACCAGGTTGACGCCTTCTCCGGGGCATTCGAGATCCTTGCCCGCTACGGCTTCCTGGGAACCGGCGAGCATCGCTCTTGGTCGACCGCCGACCAGGAAGATGCCAATTCCGACGCCGACGCCGACGCCGAAACGGAGAACTGGCAGCCTCGGACCGTGGACGGCTTGTGGCGGAGCCGGAAAACGGCTGACCTCTGACGGCAGCGCGTGAACGCCCCAAAGGCGCTTGACCGGAACTGTGCCCCTGCGCACACTACGCACCATGAAAATCGCCCAATACCAAACGGTGTCCGCACTCGACCCGAGGGCACTGGATAAAAGCGTGAACGAATTGCTTGGCAATGGATGGCAGCCATACGGCAGCCCTTACGCTCTAAAGAACGGGGTTTGCCAAGCGATGGTTACGGACAAGGCGGCGGACAAAGCGCCTGCGCCTCAACCGGCCGCCCAAAAATCCGAAGAGGAGCCGGAGCCCAAGTCGGAAGATGCGGAGGATGAGATCACGATAAGCTCTCGGCGGCGGACGGGCTTGTGAAAAAGCTTGCGGCGGGCGGACAGGAGGCGCTTTTGAAAACCCCTGTCGGAAAGGCTTCACGCCGAGCGACGCGGTGGAAATGGGCCAGCGCCTTGAGGCCGCGATACAACACTGCCGGAGTTATGCCTTGGAGGCTGAGCGCAAGATGGGTGAAATGCTGGCGGCGACGGAAAGGGCCAAGGGGGCGGCTGCCGGCGGCAAGAAAGAGTCGCCACGCGGTCACTACACGTCACCGCGTGACTCTGGGGTGCCAACACTGGCGACGCTTGGGGTCACGAAGCGGGAAAGCGTCCAGACGCAAAGACTGGCCCCGCCAGTTGCCCTAGGACAGGCCCGGGGCGCCTTCCGCTACCCTGACACCCCCGAGGCCCGGGTCGTGCCACAGGCGTTGCCTGGCGCAACGCGCCAACGGCAAATTGACGGACTCCTCACCCTCGCCCCCACGCCCAAAGCCCAAGGACGCCAAGATGCCGAAAGACGTGGTTGACGCGAAGGCGACTAGATAGGCGCTGCCGAGTTTGCCGAGTTTCAAAGGCCCTTTTCTAAGACTTCCCCCGCGTAGGCGTACAATAGGACTTTATACGAAATGGCAAAACAAAGTCGGCAAACTCGGCAACCGTGTGGAAAGCCGGTGAACGAATGGGTGAATGCCGTTGTATCCCGCCATTGTATCCCGCGCGCGCGTTTGACCGCTAATGTGGGCTAAGCGGAGTTAAGAGCGCGGGCGGGAAATGCCTGATTTTGCGAAGTGGGCTAAGATTAGATAAACTGAGAAAACGCCTGTTTGAAATTAAGAGTCAACTGCTCTACCAATTGAGCTACCGAGGCAACCAGTCGATTTTCAATGACTCTCTGTATTTTGCACGCGTTCGGCACAAAGGCAAGTTGTTTCGTGTGTGCCTCGAAACGAACATCTTCACTATTGCTAAACTGACACTGCCTGATAATGTCAGAACACTAATGACGCCAAGGGCCGCCCTCGGCGCGTCCCGCGCTATCCTTGAGCACGGCGGGTTGGGTCATCCCTGAAGTAATCCTGGTTGGCCGGCTTGGCCAACCAGGCTTGCTGCGAGGCCCGATTCCTGGCTTGGCGGCACTCCCGTTTGAGGCAATACCGCTGCCGTTGGACGTTGCGGTAATCGGGAAGGAAAAGCTCCCTGCAGTGCAGGCACTTACGGCGGCGGACGGACAGTTTCATCAGTTCCAAGGTCAAAAGGAGCTCGTAACGCGCGCCGGAGGGACGGAAGAAAATCCCCTCGGAAGGAGATTCAGGACGGCGAAGAAGGAAGGAGAGTTTTCAGAGAATGGCTCGAAGAAAACTCAGCCGAAGAAGGTCCATTCCAGGTCGTCAGTCTTGTGTCCATTCCGTTTCGCCGCTGACAAAAAGGGAGTGGATTGGCCTTTTCCCCTGGCAGAACATAGGAAACCTGGTCCCCCGGCCCACCCACCTGCAATTGGGTTTCCAGGGACATGATTTGCCAAACTTGCCTCCCTGCCCCTACCGATTCACGATTCAGGCCTCACCCCCTGGCTTGGAGGTTGTCCGCACACTTCGTGTTTGGACCGCCTCGGAGCCCACATGATCTTCCGGCGGTAATATCCAAGCGGGCGGTCCAGGCTTCGCCCCCACCGTCCTCTTC
>Ga0181536_10006088_pt1 | contig 12199 bp, 9 predicted proteins | sample PEATcosm2014_Bin_41_FD_121105 | JGI IMG/M metagenome (GOLD analysis project Ga0181536, IMG submission 121105) | Peatland microbial communities from MTU Mesocosm Facility, Houghton, MI, USA - PEATcosm2014_Bin17_60_metaG | ecosystem: Environmental > Terrestrial > Soil > Wetlands > Peat | place...
TATGGTATTTGCGTCATATAGCTTTCTCTTCATCTTTCTGCCGATCGCGCTCGTAGGCTACTATCTCGTGGCCAAGCTCGGGGCAGGCTACGCGGTCAGCTGGCTGGTACTAGCCTCACTGGCCTTCTACGCAGCTTGGAACCCCGCGTTTGTGATTCTGCTCCTCTGCTCCATTGCGTTCAATTTCGCGATCGGACGAGAGCTGCTTGCACGCCAGCAGGAAGAGAACAAAAAATCGCGAAGTCGTCTTTTCTTCTTCGGGGTGGCTGCGAACCTGGTTGTGCTTTTTTCCTTCAAGTACCTGGGGCCAATCCTTTCGTGGGGACATTCGATTTCACTGGTCCCCTCGCGATTCGACTTCAACATCATTCTGCCGCTGGGCATTTCGTTCTTCACTTTCACGCAAATCGGATACCTGGTTGACTGCGACCACGGTCGGGGAAAGGATCTCGATCTCATCCGGTACGCCGCGTTTGTAACCTTATTTCCTCACCTCATTGCTGGACCCATACTGCATATTCGGGAGATCGGGCCACAATTGCTTGATCCCGATACGTACCGATTGCGGTCCAAGAATCTATCCATCGGCACAAGCTATTTCATCATCGGCTTGGCGAAAAAAGTCCTTTTAGCTGACCCGCTGGCCGATGTCGTGAAAATTGGATTTGCGCATCCGGGCGATTTTGCGATGTTTGCGACTTGGCTGTATGCGCTGGCCTATTCTTTGCAACTGTATTTTGATTTTTCGGGCTACTCGGATATGGCCATAGGGTTGGCCTACATGTTCGGCATCAAGTTTCCGATCAATTTCGATTCTCCGTACAAATCCAGGAACATCATTGAGTTTTGGAAGCGCTGGCACATCACTCTGACGCGTTATTTGACTTCCTTGCTTTACAATCCCATAGCTCTTTACACCAACCGTCTCCGACTTCGCAGGACGCACGCCACGTCCAATCGCAACGGTAAGACGCTTGGTACTTTCGGTTCGCTCGTGGCGGTCCCAATTTTAGTCACTATGGCGCTTGCGGGAATCTGGCATGGCGCCGGACTTCAATTTCTTCTGTTTGGGCTAATGCATGGCGTATATCTGACAATCAACCATGCATGGCAGTGGTTCGGTCCCAAGGCAAGCGAAAAGAACCGGGGACGTTTTGTGGAAGCTGGGATCGTGGGCTTCAGCGTCGTCCTAACGTATGTGGCGGTAGTTGCCACCCAGGTGATGTTCCGAGCGCCTTCCGTGGGCGGGGCGTTGCAGATGTTCGGAGGGATGATCGGGTTACACGGTGTCGATCCGATTCCTGTGCCAAATACTGTAATGACGGTGCTCCGACACCTTGGCCCGATACACGTATTCCTTACAAGAACCCACCATATCCTGGCAGTTCCCGCTGAGGATGGCACACCGGCGCCCGCAAGCCTAGCGCTGCGTTTCTTCATTGTTTGGGCGTTGCCGAACAGCCAGATGATCATGGCGAAATTCTCGCCAACCTTAACCAAACCTGAGCTTGATACGCCGCGATGGCTGTTATGGCAGCCGACGGTGCGCTGGGCCTTAGCACTCGGTTCTTTGCTCGCGCTTTCTCTGATGTCTCTCCAACAGACGAAGGTATTTCTATATTTTCAATTCTAGATACATGATTGCGACATGGACAACCTAGTTTGGTCGGTTCCTAGTTACCAACAAGATAGACGAACTTTCTTGCATTCATGAGGGATGGTCCTCTCGCATCTGCATTGGGGGGGGTGTAACGAGGGAGACCACGACTCACAACTCAACTGCTTCGTAAAAGAGCGCCTGTATGCGTGAAGAAAAGTATACTAAACTATTCCTCGCCGCTGTTTTGTTGTTCATGTTTGTGACTGCTGCGACGTTTTACCCTGCATATGCTCCGTACACAGATGATTATTCATGGATACTGCACTGTGATTATCGTTTTGCACACCCGGGGGAATGGTTCACCGTGGGATCAACGGATTACCATGTCAACTATCCGGGGCTCACACCGCCATACTTAACAGCCAACTTCCGACCCCTCACGGCTAGTTTTTTTTATCTCGCCAGCCTTTCTTATGCGTGGACTGGATACAAATCTCAATTAGCACTGAATCATGTACTTCTTATTGTTATCTTTTTTATGTACCTGAAATTTCTAAAGCGCTTCACGCCTCTTCCTCCAGCGGCACGGTGGATGGTTAGCGCCCTCTTCCTGGTATCGCCAGTATGGTCAGATACGTATTTCTCTCCTTCGCTACGAGTACACCTGCTCGAGTGCGCCTGCACGCTGGCAGCAAGCCTCTTACTCCCGACTACGCTTGGCGGTTCGTTGTTCAGACGGGTAGTTCCCGCGGCCATCGTTTCCGCAGGAGCGGTTTTCGCGCACGAGCTCGGCATCGTGGCGCCAGTGGCTGTAGCGTGGACACATTACTACGGGTCGTGCAGCGTTCGTGATTCGCGCAAAACGGCTGCGCGTGAAGCATTCCTGATTCTGACTATCTCCCTCGGCCTATACTGCGCAGTGCGTCTAGCCCTTTTCCAGCCTCCATTCCAAAGTGCGTATCGCGGGCCTCGGCAGGAGCATCCCACATCTTTGGTAGTCGGTGTTCTAGGCGTGGCGATGCGGCTCTTCTTTCAGTCCAGCCAGTACCTTTCCGGCGAGGGATTACTGCGGGGTAGACTAACGCTCGTCGGTTGGTCGATGATCTTGTTCACGATCGGCTTTTACGCTTGCCTGTGCGTCGGCCTATTACGGAGTTGGCGAAATCGGTGCCATCTTCGATTGCTTACTGGATGCGCGGTAATCGCGGCAATTCCGGTGGTCTTTGCTGTCGTTCCCAGACATATGTGCATCGTGTTGATTTATTGTCTGCCGATGGCTTATCTGGCTGTTGAATCGGTGACATCTCTTGACATTAAGATGTTGGGCATTCGTTCGGTTGGAGCGGCGTTGCTTGCTGGTGCCAGTTTGATTTACATCGGAGCGGGCGTCGAGTCGTTTCTGAGGTCTCGGGCATATCTGTATTTGTTATCAGGGTGGAACAATTCCATTCGCGGCACACTTGTGACCGCTATGGGAGTTGGAGGCAGGCGTCTCTTCCTGATCAATGACATGTCGGTCAATTACAGCAGTCTAGCCATGATGCAACTGACATCCAAGGAGAATGGAGTCACACTGGTTGATCCGGTCGTGGTTAACCAGTTGTTCGTAGGAGGGGACCAGACCCCCACTCTCGCGCACGACACAGGTGTTCAGGTTGAATGCCGAGGCGACATTCTTACAACAAGAATCGATCTTCCGGCGGGTCGTGCGTTTGTATTCACACATGCAGAACCGAACCTGCTCTTGACTCGGGCGAACGCTAGCGGTGGTCGGTACGAGTTTCCTGATATGCGTCGGAGTCGCTATAAAACCGGGGTGACTGGCTCAATCGTGGAGAATATCGATTTCGGTAGCAGACTCATTTTCACTGCACCAGTTTCCTGTGATGATGTAGTCGTGGTAGGGTTCCCGGGCAATGGGCCATTGAAGTCTAAAATCTTCTTTGTTGGTTCCCAGCAGGGTTTTGAGCGTTGAACTGACGTAAACATAGGTAGCAGTAGTAAAGGAACCACTATCTGGGAGTCGGCCAATCGGAGTGTAGAGATGAGTCAGCGCCGAATGAAATATTTGGATCATCCGCAGGCAGGAATTAGGACTTTCTGTGATTGATGTTGGTTTTATGGTAGCTGACCCTGGCTTCACGCGTCAGCGATCTCGGTCATGTGTTCGGCGCGACGGCACACGGAAAGCATGGCGCCTACTTCTACGTGCTGATTTTCTTAAACCCAGAGACAGCTTACGCGAGGAAAACAATTGAGACTTGCGTTGTAAACGATGGAATGGGAGGAGACTCGGCAGCACGACGATCTGGTTAGGGTCTCGGCAAATGGGAAAACCAGACTGAAGTCGTCACTTTGCATAAGGATGTCCCGCGAAAAACATTTATGACGCCAACGAGTTTCCGGAAACGATTGGATTTGACACGTCTTTACTCTTTTGTTAGGGGACACATCGAGCGATTGATGCTGGGAGAGAACCTCAGGGCAAAGACCACTCGTGGTGCGGCATTGATGGGGAGCGCAAGCCTCGCCGAACAGGCGAGTCGATTTGCTCGGAACATGCTGTTGACGCGGCTTCTCGCGCCAAGCGCCTTCGGGACAATGGCCATTGTCTTGTCTTCAGCATCGATTGTCGGCTCCCTTACCGATGTTGGATTGAGGGTATCCGTCATTCGAAATCCAAGGGGACGGGAGCCCGCATATCTCAACGCGGCCTGGTGGTTGGGGATGGGACGCGGCCTCGGTGTCTATGCTATTTGCTTCGTTATGGCTCCCTGGGTCGCCCGGTTTTACGGGAACCTAGATCTCTCTGCGTTGCTTCGCGTGGCGTTACTGAGCGCCGTACTGGAAGGAGCGATGAGTCCGCGGTCCTGCCTACCGCAGAAAGAGATGAAGTTCGGGCGCTGGGCTGCAATCAGCAATGGAGGTGCCGTCTGTGGTGTCATTCTTACGGTAATTCTCAGCTTTGTTCTTCGCGACGTTTGGGCGCTAGCAATTGGATATTGCGGCGAGTACGTCTTAAAGTGTCTCTTATCGTATATTTTGTGTCCTGGATTGCCCTCATTTAGGTTGGACAGAGACGCTGCTCGCGACCTTCTTAGCTACTCGAGGGGGGCATATGGCTTGTCGTTTCTGAACCTGATCTTCACGCGCACGGACATCTTTGTTCTCGGCAAGCTCTACTCTCCCACAGCGTTGGGGCTTTATACGATGGCGATCTACTTGGTCCAGACCCCAACAGGGTTCATTCAGAACATGGTGGGCTCAACACTTGTGCCTGCCTTCGCCCACGTTCAGGAGGACCACCAGCGCCTCAACCGCGTCCTGTTAGAAGCTACTTCTTGGCTCATCGTATTAGGGCTTCCGGGAGTCGTCGTCATCTGGTTATACGCCCCTTCTCTTCTCAGGGTCACCTACGGGGTTCGGTATCTGAAATCCGCTGGCCCCTTGGCTGTCGCCTCGGCGGTAGCGTGTCTTAGTATCCTGAATGGAGTCATCACGGACGCTTTTTCTGCTATGGGCCGACCAGCTCTGCACCGCCGCGCGGTTGCCGCGTCTGCGGTGATTATGATCGTCGCTATCTATCCCGCTTGTAAGATACTGGGGGTGGTGGGTGGCCAAATCGCGGCTCTGGTCGCGATTGGGGCGAGCTACCTCCTTCAAATTATGCGGATTCGCGGGCTGACAGGCTTGGATTTGACTCGGTATGGTACGGCATTCGTACGGGCGGGGGTCGTATCTGCCGCACTTCTATGCGGCGGTCTCGGTATCCGCTTCCTCGGGTTAGCCGAAGGGAAGACCGCCCAAATAGCTTTGGGGCTGTGCGTTTTCTTTATTGCCTACGGCATTTGTGTGCCACCCCTTCTGCGAATCAAGGAGAGTATTTAAGTTGACCACGAATTCTCAGTTAGCGAGGCGAAGCGAGATAAGCGACGAAATACTTGTGAGTCATTCTCGCGATAATCGGGAGGCTCTCGAAGATCCGATAAGTTATTTGCCGAGAGCTATAACTAGGCTCTATAGCACTTGGGTAAGGCTGACTTACCCGTTCGCGTCCATTGGTCGTAAAGTGTCGATCCACTACACCTGTCGCTTGAAGCGGCCCTCTGCTCACCTGGTCAAGATCGGCAATTCAGTGGTTTTCGGACAGCACACATGGATCGGTGTTTCCAGCCCGGAAGCTAAGGAACCGGTGATCGTCATTGATGACAACACAATCATCAATGCCGGGGTTCAAATCTCCGCTAAGAATTTCGTTCACATAGAGCGGGATGCGCTTATCTCATCGGGAGTGCTCATCCAAGATCACAGCCACGGCTACGAAGACGTGACAAAACCGATCCAGCAACAACCAATCACCGAGGGAGGAAGAATCCGAATTGAGCAGGGCAGTTGGATTGGCCGCGGAGCTGCCATACTGTGCGCAAAGGGCGAACTGGTGGTGGGACGCAATTGTGTGGTTGCGGCGAACGCGGTTGTCCTGCGAAGCTGCCCTCCGTATTCCGTAGTGTTTGGAAACCCGGCGAGAGTCGTCCGACGATACGACTTCGCGAAGAAGATGTGGGTCCTGGGTGCGGGCGCCGACGAGCAAATCGACCAGTGAACCAAGGCCCTCTAGTATCGGTGGTGATCCCGACCTTCAACCGGGTGCGGCAAGTACAGGCTGCTGTTCGCAGCGTTTTAGCGCAGACCTACAGGGAGTTGGAGGTCATCGTCGTTGACGACGGGTCTACAGACGGAACGGGTCAAGCTCTTCAGGCGCTGATCAACCAAGAGGGTTGCAGCGGCAAGCGAATCCGCTACCTCGTCCAGCCCAATCGAGGTCAGAGCACTGCTCGAAATGCGGGGATTGAGGAAGCTCGTGGAGAATGGGTCGCCTTCTTGGACTCCGACGACATCTGGCTTCCGGGGAAGCTTGAGTGGCAAGTTCGCGCCCTCGAGAAGTTCAGGGACAAATCCTGCGCGTGCATTACGGATGCGAGACTGGTAGACAGCCTTGGAATGGATACCTCAGCTTTCCGCAAAAGTGGAAAGCCCTACGAAGAAGCCATGGGAATCGATTTCGAAGCAGTCACAACTCTTGTGAAGTACCGGGACCCCTTCTGGCTATCGACCCTCTTGGTTCGCACTGACGTTGTGAAGGAGCTTGGATCGTTTGACACTCAACTCGGGTATGCAGAGGACCACGATTTTCTTTTTCGCTTATCTCTCGTGACTTCCTTATGTTACGTGAACAAGCCATTGGCGTCGCTTGATCGCAGCAAATCTCCCGAAGGTTCAAATTGCCGTCCGTGGGACGGAGTTGAGGTACGGCTTCGAGGCTCCCAATCGATGTTCGAGAAGTGGTTGAAAGATTCGAAGCTTTCGCCGGACGTGCGTAAAGCCGTCATCCAGAGCCTGAGACAGGTTTATAGTGCCTGGGCAAACTGGTACCTGGAACACGAACAATATGAAGAGGCGAAGCAGGCAGTGTATAGGGCCATGAAGTGCGAGCTTACAACCAAGCTGGCAATCAAGTGGACTCTGACTCACCTGGCTCCGCGTTTAGCGAGACGGATCTCGCCGAAAATGAGATTCTGTTGATATGCTCCTGAAAGGCGAAAACTGCTATATCGTCTACCTTCAGGCGGCTCTGGACATCACATCGCTCAATGTGGCCGCCGAGGGACATGGGACAATTCCTCGCTATAGCAAGGTGGAGTCACCCAATAGTACTGAGGCGACATGAGTGCAAACGGGAACGATCCTTTTTGTTTGAGGGACAAAACGATTGTGGTTACCGGCGGTACACGCGGCATAGGTCGAGCTATTTCACTTCGCTTCGCACGTGCTGGTGCAACTGTCATCGCGAATTATCTCCGCAACGAACAGGCTGCTGAAGAGCTGAAGGCGATGGCCAAGGAAGAAAACCTAGCCATTGCACTGTGTCGTGCGAATCTAACCAGCGAGAGAGGCCTGGAACAGCTCGACCGCTCATTGCAAGATGTCGGTCCACATCTTTCTGGGTTGGTTCATTGTGCCGCCACCGGGGTTCACCGGCCAATCGAGAAACTGACCGAGCGCGATTTCGACTGGGTCTTTAGCCTGAATGTCCGCGCTTTTTTCAAGTTGATCAAACTTCTCATGGCCCGTTTCTCGCAAGGATCAAGCGTCGTAGCAGTCAGCTCATGGGGAGCTTTGCGCGCTCTGCCGTACTATTCATTGGTCGGTTCGTCCAAGGGCGCGCTTGAGGCCTTGGCGCGGCACCTCGCGGTCGAGTTCGCGCCACATGGCATTCGCGTCAACATTCTGACTGCCGGGGCAGTGCTTACTGACGCATGGAGCGCCCTGCCAAATAGCGAGGAACGCATCGCCGAGGCTCTGCGTCGCACTCCGTCTGGGCGCTTGGCCACAGCCGAAGAGATCGCGTACGGGGCGCAATTCCTCTGTTCGGACGCGGCCTCAGCGATCATCGGTCATACTCTTGTGCTCGATGGCGGCGCGGGGATCTTGGCCTAACTCTTCGCTCCTAGAGTAGATCCATTTTGAATGGTTATTCGACGGACCTGGTAGCAACCGCGGATTTATCAAACACTCAGTATGCAAGCTCGTAGACTAGCAACAATAAATCAGGAACATACGTCAAACAACGAGAGGGGAAAATGAGCGATCAGGATCAAATCTTAGTCAAGGTCCGAGAGGCCTTCAAAACCGCCTTTGACGTCGACCCGCAATTGGTTACTATGGACACCACGTATAGTGATATCGCTGCCTGGGATTCGACGGGTCATTTGTCTTTGGCCGCTACCTTGGAAGAAGTTTTCGGCATCAGCCTGGATGTGGATGAATTGAACGAGATGGAAAGTGTTCGCGATATTGTGCGCATTATCACTCCCAAGCTTTCCAAGAAAGTTCAAAGTGACAGCCGCTGCTGAATGGAATTTCGCCGGGCGCTTGGTAAAGCGCCTGGGACCGAATTCGTGCTTGATCGATGCCGCCACCGGGCAGACGGTTTCCCCGGCGGATTTGCCGCGGCTCATTCCGGCTATTGGCACTGCTTTACTGCGCGCCGGATTGAGAAAGGGTGACCGAGTACTCATCGGCTGTTCCTTGTCTCCCGCGAGCGCCTTGGTCTATTTGGGGGCCATGTACGCTGGTCTTGTGGTCGTGCCCGTAGAGGATCGCGGACTCGCCGCTTCAGTCGCGGCGCTAGTCGAAGCGACGGGCGCGAGAGCCGTCTGGACCGAAGCAGGCCTTCACGGAAAAGGGATCGACCTGGGATCGGTTCTTAGCCTGGAGGGTAACTTAGCCGAAGATGTGGCAGCGATTATGCCGCCTGCTCCTTGCGAGGAGTCAGATCTGGCGGCGCTAATGGCGACTTCCGGTTCCACCGGCGTTCCGCGCTTCGTTATGGTCAGCCATGGGAATTTGATCGCCAACACCGAGGCAATCATCCGCAGCCAACTGTTGACCAACGATGAGAGAGCTATGTTGATTCTGCCCCTGAACTATTGTTTCGGGGCAAGCGTGATGCATACCCATCTCTATCAGGGCGGCAGTGTGATTTTTGATCGCCGTATCATGTTCCCCGACAAAGTGCTCCATGCGATCGCGCAATTTGGTTGCACCACGTTCGCGGGTGTGCCAACCGCTTATAACGTGCTTCTTCGACGATCGAACATGCGGCGGATTGCCATGCCTACTTTGCGGCGTTTTCTGCAGGCCGGAGGAGCCCTGGGTCGTGAGAGAATCAGTGAAATGCGGTCGGCTTTTCCAACGATCAGGTTTTACGTGATGTACGGGCAAACCGAAGCAACCGCCCGGATATCTTGTATGGAACCTGAACGCTGGGACGAGAAACTGGGAAGCGTGGGACGACCGTTGGACAATTTGACGGTCCGGATCGTGGATGAAGAAGGAAATGACTTGCCTGCAGGGCAAGTGGGAGAGCTAGTGGTAAAGGGACCATCTATTTGCTCCGGCTATTTAGGCGACCCAGAAGAAACGCGTGGCATTTTCTGCAACGGCTGCCTGCGAACCCGCGACCTGGCTCACCGGGATGAGGAAGGTTATCTCTGGATCGTAGGACGCAAAGGTGCATTTGTGAAAATGAGAGGCATACGCGTGAGTCTTGCGGAGGTGACAGCTAAGGTCACGGCCATTCCAGGCGTTTATGAATGTGCCGCCCGTGCTGTCGATCATCCCGAAGCAGGAGAAGCGTTAGTTTTGTTTATCGTGCCCGATGAAGGAGCAAGAATTGTAGCGGAAGAAATTCGCCGCGAACTCCCTGTCCACTGGACTCTCGACTCCGTCCATTTGGTTTCGGAATTGCCAAAGACATCCAGCGGCAAAATCGCGCTGTCGTCGGTTTCCGCTTAGAGAATGGCTTCCATGCAGCAATTTGAGGATAAAGTAGAGTCCCTTCTGGCAATCGCTCCTTATAGTCAGCCTCCGGAAGAAAGACAGGCCAGCCTGTTGGCAATACTTAAGGAAGAGCTAAGCTACGCCTGCCAGCGACATGACGGCTATAAGAATTATGTTGAGCACTGGCCCGTAGATTTTCAATCCGCTGGTCAGGTCGCGGATCTCCCTTTTCTACCGGTAGGAATCCTAAAGGCTAATCCTCCGTTGTCCTTGGTGCATCGTGACGAGATAAAGAGGACCTTAACCTCGAGCGCTACCACGTCTCAGTCACCGAGTCGCGTTGTGCTCGATTCTTCCACTGCACGACGCATGACCAAGGGAGTGGTATCCATTGTTCGGGATTTCATCGGACCCACTCGCAGACCTTATTTGGTCGTGGACACGCGGGATTTCAAGGCGGACGCGAATGCGCTGGGGGCCAGGGGCGCCGCGATTCAAGGACTACAGCCTTTTGCCAACGAAACGACGTACTGTCTTAGCTTGAATGACCAAGGTGACTTGCAGCTGGATCGAGACAGACTGAGAGACTTCGCCAAAGATCGGCAGGATTCGGAGGTACTGGTATACGGCTTTACGTACATTTTGTGGAATCACCTGGTGAAGCCTCTGATGGAAGAGGGCATCTGTCTCAATTTGCCCAAAGCGCGAGTCCTGCACAGCGGCGGATGGAAGCGTCTACAGGACCAAGCCGTTGAGAAGGAGGTCTTCAACCAGCAACTGGCCCGGACTTTTGGGTGTTCGCCTGAGCGCATTATCGATTTTTACGGGATGGTGGAAACTGTTGGCGTCATCTATCCGGATTGCTCCGAAGGTAATAAACACGGACCTGTATTTGGTGACGTGATTGTGCGAGATCCGCTTAGCCTAGAACCGGTCGCGGCAGGAGAATACGGAATCGTTCAGGTGTGCAGTGTTCTGCCAACGAGCTTCCCAGGCCACCTGCTGCTCACGGAAGACAGGGCCCAAGTGATTGCTTATGATGGCTGCCGTTGTGGCAGGCGGGGTATCAGTTTCCGCTTTGCGGGACGCATTCCCAAGGCTGAGCTTCGAGGCTGCGGAAACCTTCAGGTCAATCGATTGCCGGTGAATTGATGACGAGTATCTCGATGTCTGCTCTGACACAGAGAGTAAGTTCGCCTGCAGAGATTTCCTGCGCAGCAGGGAAGCTACGTCGGGCAGTCGCGGACGTTGAAGTTTCACCGAATGACGTTATCACCGTTTTCGATCGTTGGGCGAGGAGCTTGCAGGCTCGCGAACTTGACGATACGCCCGGGATTCCTTTCCTCCGGATGTGGCTAAGACGAGGAACTTTAGAGCCAATTATTGCACGAGAACTCGGTCCCAATGGCTTGCATGGCGGATGGAACGAATACGGGCGAGCCAAGTGCAAGGCTTTTCCTTTAGGCGTAATCGGCCACTGGCCTGCTGGAAACGTAGAGATCCAGCCAATTTTGTCAATGACCTGCGCTCTTCTGGGAGGGAACGCTGCCTTAGTACGCATTCCTGACGGTCTTCTTGATCTGACGCAACACGTGATGGAAAAGTTGGTCGAAAGCGATTCCGGCGAGATATTGAGTTCTCGCATTTTTATGGCCGCGTTCGATCATGATCGACAAGACTTGCAGGAAGCGATGGCACGATCCGTGGACGGTGCAATGATCTGGGGCGGGGAAGAGGCCGTTTTGCAGATTCGCGCATTGCCTTTCCCCCATTGGGCCAAAGTGGCGGTTTTCGGACCTAGAATCTCAGTCGCAGCGATGGATGCAGCGGTCTGGGGCAACCCTGACGAACATGAAACTTGGTGCCGACGGATAGCACGCGATGTCTGGCAATTTGACCAGCAGGCCTGCTCCTCACCTCAAGCTTTATTCCTCGAGAAGGCGAGTGGTCAATCGACCGAGCAATTTCTGCAGGCTCTTCGGCACGCCTTTGAAACCGAAAACCAGGCTCACCCGCGGCGAACCATTGCCGGCGCGCTGACTTCAGCCATTTGCCATGCGCGAGCTTCCTGGCTACTGAAGGACACGGCACATAAAGCAGTCTTTCCTAAGAGTCCAGATTGGACGCTCCTAGTCGGCTCGGGGTCGGACGTGCCCCAACCTGTCCAAGGGAAAACCTTGATGGTACTGGAGGTGGACAACCTGGCAGGTCCAATTTCGAAGTTCGATGGAAATGTGCAGACGCTTGGTTTAGCGA
>Ga0181536_10006089_pt1 | contig 12198 bp, 11 predicted proteins | sample PEATcosm2014_Bin_41_FD_121105 | JGI IMG/M metagenome (GOLD analysis project Ga0181536, IMG submission 121105) | Peatland microbial communities from MTU Mesocosm Facility, Houghton, MI, USA - PEATcosm2014_Bin17_60_metaG | ecosystem: Environmental > Terrestrial > Soil > Wetlands > Peat | place...
CCGCGCTTCCACCTTTTCCGCCTGCTTGGGGCCGTAGCGCGCGCCTACCCAAAAGGCTCCCAGCACCAGAATCAGGGCCACCAGAATCAGGCGTCCTCGGTTGTTGTTCATTCCTTGCGTCATCTGCGTAGTGCCTCCGCCTTCCCGGCAATTCCGGATTCCTGACTTCTAGTATAGAAAAGTCTTGCGCATCGCGCGAATTTCGCCAGCAGCTTACGAAGCCGCGGATTTGCGGAGCTTCGCGGCGAGGGCCCGCACCTGCGCCCGCGTGGATTCCATTGTTCCCGAGCAATCGATGGCGTAGGTGGCCAGGCGAAGCTTCTCCTCCAGCGGGAGTTGCGCGGCGATGCGGCGCTTGGCATCGATCTCGCTCATGCCACGCGCTTTCAACCGCTCGAGTTGCTGCTCCGGCTCGCACCAGGCGACCACCAGCCCGTCGAGTTTGCTCACAAAGCCCGCTTCGACCAGCAGCGCTGCCTCCACAAACGCGGCATCGCGCACGCCGCTCCGTTTCCATTCCTCATACTGGTTGAGCATGATCTGCTCGACGCGCGGATGCAGGATCGCGTTGAGCTTCGCCAGCCTGGCGGGATCGGCGAAGACGATTGCTGCCAACTTGGCGCGGTCAATTCGTCCGTCGGCGCCAACGAGATCCGCGCCGAACTCCCGCAGAATCTCCTCGCGCGCCGGTTGCCCTGGCTCCATCAGTTTGTGAGCCACGGCATCCGCGTCAAGCACCGGAAAACCCATTTCGCGTAGCAGCGCCGCCACCGCGCTCTTTCCGCTGGCAATGCCGCCGGTTAAGCCCAATTTCAGCATAAACTCCGGAACTCTCCCCTGACGTTTAGAAAGGCCGCCTCGGAAAGTATGCCCACAAAATCGAAAGGGCGGCGCAGCAAAATCTTTCAGTGCCCGGCAACCGCGACGTTGGGAAGACGCCGCCACCGCGCGGCTTTCACCGTGTTGCTCATCAGCATGGTGATGGTCATCGGTCCGACGCCGCCGGGCACGGGCGTGAGCGCGTCGGCAACCTGCAGCGCGTCGGGATGCACGTCGCCCAGCAGCACATTCCCCTTCGCGCGGAATTTTTCCAGGCGCTCGGGGAAATTGCGCAAGAACCGCGCGGCTTCCGCCGGATCGGTGACCTTGTTGGTGCCGACATCAATCACCGTGGCACCTGGGCGAATCCAATCGGGTTGCACGTACCCCGCCTTGCCCATCGCCGCAACGACGATGTCCGCGCGGCGGACCACCTCCGGCAAATCGCGCGTCTTGGAATGGCAGATCGTCACTGTGGCATTCGCGTGCATCAGCAGAAGCGCCATGGGCTTTCCGACAATGTCGCTGCGGCCCAGCACCACGGCATTCGCGCCTTCAAGCGGAATCTGGTAGCGGCGCAGAAGTTCCATGCAGCCGGCCGGCGTGCAGGCCACAAACCCGGGACGATTGCTGACCAGCTTGCCCAGGTTCACCGGATGGAAGCCGTCCACGTCCTTGGCGGGATCGACGGCTTCCAGGATGCGCTTGGCGTCAACCTGCGCGGGCAAAGGCAGTTGCACAAGGATGCCATCCACCTCGTAGTCGGCGTTGAGGTTGCGCACCAGTTTCAGGAGTTGCTCCGTGGAAACGGAAGCGGGCGGCGTGTGCAGCCAGCTCGCCAGGCCCAGTTGTTCGCAAGCCGCGATTTTGCTTTTGACGTAAAGCTGCGAGGCGGGATTTTCGCCCACCAGCACCGCGGCCAATCCCGGCCGCACGCCCTGCGCGGTGAGTTCGCGGGTCTCTTCCTTTAATTCCTCAAAAATTTGATCGCGGATTTTCAGGCCGTCCAGGAGGCGTGCGCTCATGCACAGAGAATAGCACAGGGAAAGTTGCGGGCAGCGGCCAGCCGCCGGCTAGTCGGACTTTTTCACGAGCTACAATTCTGATGTTATTCAAACTACGCAGCACGCTGTCATCTTGAGGGGCGCGCCGATTGCGCCCCGAAAGATCTCAATTAATACACCTTGCACAATCTTGATGCTGGGGTCCTTCGGCGATCCTCATCAGATCGCCTCAGGTGGAAAGAGCAACGGTACTCCGGCGCCTGAAGTCCCTTCCCCCAGATCTGCCCTCAAAGTGCAGCGGGTGTTCTGGGTCGCCTAAGCTTTTGTCGTGCTGGCCACCCAGTTACAGAGCGCTCTTCAGCACCTCAAGCCCGGCCTTGGAAACCTCCACATCGTCCTCGGACTTGCCTCCGCTGAATGCCGCGATCACATAGCCGGTCTTCGCGCGGGCAATCACGCCACCTTGCCAGCCGAATTCACCGATCATCGGCGGCCGCGTGCCGCTGCCGCTATTCTGCAGCGTGTCCGCCATCTCCGCCGCCTTTGCGTAGGCAATCCCCAGTAGATTGGAGCCGTTATTGCCCGTCGAGGGAGCATCTTTCATCCGGCCCACCACCACCATCTTTGAGCTCCAGGACTGAAGGGTGTCGCCTTCGAAATAGGCCACCACGGCGACTCCCCCGATCTTGAGCTCCGTGGCGTGCTTCTTCATCGCCAGCAGCGCCGCGTCCGCCGACGCATCGAAGTTCTTCGCGCTGCCCTGCTCCGGGACGTTGGCCGCCCGGGTCGCCTCAGTGTAAGGAGTAGCATTCCCGAAGCGTCCCTCGCCGGCGCCGATTACCGCCAGGAGAACTATGCTTACCGTAAGCAAGTGGATTTTCATGTTTTTCCTCTCTGACCGCCGCGTGGCGCAGTCTTTCGGATGGATTCAGGATTCACGAGGGCAGGATACCACTCCAGCAAGTCACCGGGAGTGAGAAAGACGCGGCTAGCGTGGGCAATCATGCTGGCGCGTTGCCGGCTCGGCTGGCACAATCGTACGTTCCAACAGGAGACACGCCCTTGCCTGACCAACCCGGTCCTGACACCACGAGAGAATTGCAAGGTGAGCAAGCGCCAGTCGCTGGCTCGGACCGGCTGAACCCGGCACGCGCAGGGCAGCCTCAGGCTTGGGGTCGCGCCGATCGTCTCCACCTGTTCCTCTGGGTCGCAATCGCGTTCCTTCTTCCGGTGCCATTCATTCTCCTGCTGCATCCGTCACTCAGCCGGAGTGCTTCCGTCTTCACCCTCCAGAGCGAATTGCCGATCAAAGCCATTACGGCTTTTTTTGTCCTTCTGGCGACTTGGATTGTCTCCTACATGGAAAAACGCCCGCTTGATGATTACGGCGCTCCTCCCCGCCAGGCATTTGGAAAACGATTTTGGGAGGGTTCCGTCTGGGGCTTCGCGATGCTTTCCGCGATCCTGCTGGTTCTCCGCGTGTCGGGCCACTTTCGGATTGACTCCGTGGCTCTCACGGGAGGAGCAGTTTTCCGGTATGCTCTCGGCTGGGCCGCCGCATTTCTTGCGGTGTCCCTGACCGAAGAGTTCGCCTTCCGTGGCTACTGGCTCTTCTCTTTCTCCAGGCGCATGCGCTTCTGGCCGGCTGCGGTGTTTCTCTCGCTCGTGTTCGGCGCCGCCCATATACTCAATCACGGAGAAAACGCACTCGGTATTCTGCAGGTTGTTGCGACCGGCCTGCTTTTCTGCCTGACCATCCGGCGCACCGGCAATCTCTGGTTCGCCGTTGGCTTCCACGCAGCTTGGGACTGGGCGGAGACGTTTTTCTACGGCACGCCCGACAGTGGCCTTCTCGGCGTCGGCCGATTCCTGAACACCTCCGTGCAAGGCCCGAATTGGCTCACGGGAGGTTCGGCAGGACCTGAGGGTAGCGTCATTGCACTCGTCGTGCTCCTTCTTTGTGCCCTGCTCATTCATTTTCGATTTCCGAGGGCGATCTACCCGGATCGTCCCGTCTAGGTGTGCTCATGGAAGATAGGGAGGAGGTTCTGGAATTCATCGCGAAGTCGCCGGGCGATGGCACCCAGAGATGTCTTCGCAACTAGCGTTTGGGTCGCCCGTCACACGCCGTGGATCGTTCGCTGGGACCTGCCCGAGTGTCTCCCGGATCCACTCCCTAAATATTAGAAAATATGAGGCTTAACATGTTCCACGGATGCGTCTGCGCGACGCAGAACCCTATGCCCGGATGAAGTCACCCCGCTCGGGGGACGCCTGCCGCGCGCTTCGGGAACCTTTTTGCCGGTAGTAGGGAATTCTACACAGCGGCAACGCAAAGCACGATACGGGAGAAGACATCATGGAAATTTACTCGAAAGCGGCTCTTGCTGTTCTGGCAGTGGCGCTTAGCTCCGCCCCGATTCTGGCGCAGGGCGACCCACAGGATCCGCCACCTGAGCAGCAAGGAGCTCGGGGTGGCTTCGGGGGACACGGTCAAATGCGGCCCGGCGGCCCAGGTGAAGAGCGAGGCCAATGGGGCCATAGGCAGGGTGGCTTCGGCGGCGGCGAACGCATGGGCAGGCGCGGTTTCGGCAGGGGGCGAGGGGAATTCAGTCTCGCACGCCTTTTGAAAGACCCGGCCATTCGGGAGAAGCTCGGTATCACCGCCGAACAAATAGGTGCGATCCGCAAGCAGGAGTCGGACTTCCGCAAAGCAGAGATTCGCGACCGGGCAGACCTTGAGGTGAAGCGGGTCGACTTGAAGGACTTGCTCGAAGCCGACAAGCCAGATCGCGCCGCGATCGACAGCAAGCTGCAGGAAATCAGCACCGCGCGACTGGCCCTGGAGAAATCCGCGATCCACTATCGTTTGGCCATGCACGAGGCGATTACCCCCGAGCAGCGCGAGAAAATCCACCAATTGATGAGTGAGCGCTGGCGGCACGGTGGTGGCCCGGCGCACCCCGGCGGCCCACACGGAGAAGGACACAAGGGTCAGCACGGCCCGGCTCCGGCGCCTAATGCGCAGCCGCAGCCGAAGAACTAAGCAAACCCAATCGGCCGCGTAGCACAAATCACCGCGCTCTAAAATGTTCCGGGTGCCTCTCGCTTTTGGCGAGAGGCACCCGTTCTTGCATCTATCGTCCGGCCGCCCGCCCAGCGAATTTCGCCGCTCTCTTCATTATTTGAGGGTGATCAAGCAATACCCAGCTCCGCATTGAGGAAGCCGACGAAATACTTCCACACGAGATAGTAAATAATCAGGCCGACAGGGAACGCAAAAGGGGCCAGAACGAACACCACGTGAGGTATCGTGAAATCGAGCAGCCGCGCGACAACGTAGCCGCCAGGGGCCAGCAGGAGCGGGAGCGCCCCGCCGAACACCCCGAGAGAAACGTGACGACCTGCGAAGAACGCACGGTACAGCACGTTCCACAAGCCCCAGGCATTGGGCACCGCGGCCATCGGGAACACGATCACGCGCTCGATGGCGATGGGGACATCCCAGACATAACGAATGATCGTGTAGCTGGTCATAATCACGAGGAGAAAAACAGTCGGTACGGCAATTCCGGCGAGATACGCGCGCAAATACGGATGCTTGTTCATGGCTACTCCTTCCTTACAGGTGGTACAGCAACGCGGGAATGATTCCCGGGAAAAAGCAAAGCACGGCAGCAAGGGTCGCGAGCAAGGCCCAATCCCACCAGGGCACGCGCATCGTGCGCTGATCGAGCCGCTGCAGCATCGCCGGCCACAGGTCGCGCTGGAGTTCGACGCCGTGAGCAGGGGGCAGGGAATCCTTCAACAGCTTCTTCAGGTCGTCAATTTGCGGTTCTTTCATGGGTGGACTCCTGCCTCTGATAGCGTTTTCCTCAAAATGCGCACGCCGCGAAAGACGCGCAACTTCACGGCGCTTTCCGAAATCCCCAGGGCCTCGGCGATGCGCTCATAGGGCTCTTCCTCCACCAGCGCGAGCAACACCACGGCGCGAAGGCGCGGCGAGAGCTTGTTCATGGCGCGAAGGATTTCGCGGCGCAGCTCGAGTTGCTCGCCGGGCGGCTGCTGCGCCGTGGCGGGCAGATCGTCCGGCAAAGGAACTTCGCGGCGCGCATGACGAAGATGATCGATGGCCGCGTTCGTGGCGATGCGCCGCAGCCACGCGCCGCAATTTCCCATGGATGGATCGAAGCGCGCGTGAGCACGATGCATGCGCCAGAAAGTTTCCACGGTCAAATCCTCGGCCACCGCGGTATTGCGGACGATGCGCATGAGCCAGCGAAAGACTTCGCCCTGGTGCTGCCGGAAAAGCGTTTCAAAGGCATCCACATCGCCCGCCGCGAATCGCTCCAGCAGTTCCATGCACCGCCTCTATCTACCCTTACTGCCAGGGAAGCTCCGAGGTTACATTATTTTTGGGCCGCGCTTGGCGAAGGTTAAAGGAAACAGGGCAGGCTTTCACTGGAGTAGTTAGCCGGCGAGTCGTAAAAGGAAGTCGGGCAGCCTGGCTCTTATCGGAGGCCACCTCGACTTGCCTCAACCCCCAAGCCTATGCCCAGGTGCGGAGGCCAATAACGCCCCAATAGGCAAGGTAGGCAGCAGCGATCAGCAGTGCCAATATGACGGCCGTCGAAAACCTGCGGACCCAGCAGCGAACCTCTTGTTTGGGTGCGCGCCACAAAGCGATGACGCCGGCTAAAGACGCAACGCCATAAGCCACGGTGACCAGGAAGAAAGCAGCGGACCACCCCGTGAGATTCCCCATGCGCGGGATCAGGTCATTGCTGCACACGATGAATAGGACCACAACCGCCAGCAAACTCAATACCGCGATGAGCGGCCACAAGCGTATCCATCGCTCCGCCGGGCGGCGGCGCTTTTTGCTGAGCCCGCCAAGGAGCCAGAACGGCGCATATAGAAGGACCGAAACTACCGCGAGCACAAACCACGCTGTGAGCACGATCTCTGCGATCGCCAACCACCCGGAGATGCGCCTCATCGTCGCCATCCCCCCGCCGAACTGAATGAATTGGCCTTTGGCGTTGGGAGTGAGCAATTCAAGCGTGGCCACGGGATCGGGCAGCTCTTTTTTGGGAATGTGGCGGAACTGCGCATCCTTGACGGGGACGTACACTTGACTTCTTTCGCCCAGGTCAGAGAGAAGGAGCTTGCCGTCCTGGAAGCGGACCCAGGTTATTCCCAGCAGGCGATCGAGAAAGTGCGTCATCTCCACGCGCGGCGAGTCCAGTTGGTACCAACCGGCGTACGCGCCAGCATTCGCAGGCAACGACGCCACCGGGGGCAACGCAGGTTTTTGCAGATTGCGCGTGACGTACGCTCGGATGGTCTTGCCGATCTTTTCAAACGCGTCGCCGTTCCCGGCGTTGATGCTGTAGAAATAGCCCACCCCGTAGTCCGGCAGATATGCCATTTCTGTGAGGCCGCCTTCGACTCCTCCATTGTGTCCGTGGTAAACGAAGCCCTCGTGGATGCTCCAGTAGTTGCTCATGCCATAGCCCGTTTTCAATCCTTCTTTCGCCGCCCAGGTGCGCGTCGGGATCTCCATGCGATTAATCGAACTTGCCGGCATCACTGGCGTGCCATTCACGGTGCCGCGATTGAGATAGAACTGAACGTACGCCGCCATGTCCTTGGCAGAAGCGTTGATCGAGCCAGCCGGGCGATAGAGGATGTTCCAGTAGGGATAGGGAGTCTTGCCATCAGGGTGATAGAGGGTCGTCAGCGGCGGCGAAGCCGTCTGAAAATAGGTGGCTGTCTTCATGCCGATGGGCTCGAAAAAGTTTTGTGTCACGTAATCTTCGAAGTGTTGACCGGTAATCTTCTCCACGATGTAGGCGGCAACCGCGGGCCCAGTGTTGCAATACGCCATGCGGGTGCCCGGCCGCCAGCGTGAGATGCGCGAGTGGTGGTCATAATCCAGCGCTTCACGCAGGCCCATTCCCGGGGCATCCTTCGCATACTCGCGGAAGTGCATATCGTCCCAGCCGGTGGTGTGTTCCAGGAGATCCACAACGCGCACCGGGTCACTCGCTTCCCAGCGATTTTGAAACCACACTTCCGGGGCCAGTTTGTGCACAGGGTCTTCGAGGGAAAGCTTGCCTTCATTGGCCAGCTTGAGGATGGACAGCGCGGCGAAGGCCTCGGAGGTTGAGCCGATACGGAACAGTGTCTCTGAACTTGTGGCACGATCCGCGGCTACATCCGCTTTGCCAAGACCTGCAATCCACTCGGGACCCTCGCGATGCACGATCGCCACGGACATGCCCGGTGTATGCGTATCCTTGAGAATCTTCTCCAACTGTTGCTTGAGTTCTTCAATCGACTGCGCCGGTTTCGGCGTCTCCTCTTTCTTGCTCTGGGCAAAACACGCAGTTGCAAGCGAACAGATCAGCAGAAAGCGCGTGATGGATTTCACGATTGGCACTCTCCTCGCAGTCTCTCTTCCCAATAGTTCATTTGTCCTTTGAATCAAGAGGGTTCTCACAGTCAACGAAAGGCCGTTCGCCAGTAAATCGCGCCCGGAGTTTGCAAACCTCACAGACCCAAGCCTTCACATTCTCTGGCATTGGCTTTATGTTTACACCTGGCCACGGATTCACAATCGTAAAACGTATCGCCCCAGAGGAAGTGTGGGCATATATTTTCAGTTCGTCGGACGTATCCGTGTAGGCATTGTAAGGCCCCATTTCCTTCAGTAGACCCTTGCGATCGATGGAAGAAATCCTCTTTGCGATCTCCCCCGCCTCCTCAGCGGAAATCTTCCCGGAGTGGTGCTCATACTTCGCCGTGGGAGGAGGGACATCCCAGGTCACAGTGCCATCCCGGGTCAGCCGCACAAATTGTGACTTGTCCTCATAGCTCCACACCCCATGCCGCACCCAAATCACTTCGACGACAACATTTGAATCTGCATGAGAGTTTTGTGCAGCGGCCACTGGCATCTTTGCGCTCAGTAGCGCCATCGCCATAGCGATCCAGCGAATATAGCTAGCTGCTGCTTCGATATGCCACATTTGGTCCATCCTACTTCAACTTGCAGCTTCTCTTCACGCCCCACAACGATAACTGATTACTGATAACCAGTTGATGCTCTACTGTTCCCAATGCAGCATGGCATCCGATGGTGCGGGTGTCGACGTTGATCTGCAAGCTGGCTAGTTTCCGGCGGCCCTGGGGAGCAAATCCATCTTCATAGCCCATGGCTGTGATATAAAACTCTTTAACTTCTCCCAGACTAAAATCTCGACTCGGTCAAGAGCCCCGCGGGAGCAACGATGCCGCCAATAACCAGACGTGAGTTTATGCAAAGTGGCGCAGCCGCAGTGGCCTGGAGGACAACAGGGCGAGGTCTCTTGCCTGCAACGAATCCTCGCGAACCAGGCGAGTTATTCGCTGCGTATCAGGAGCGCCGGCGAAAGGAACTTTGGAGCTTGCTTGGTGACCTGCCATGGCAGCACCGGGCCGAAAAGCCAAAGTTGCTGAACACTGAGAAGCACGAAGGTTATACCCTCGAACGCCTGGTCCTCGATCTGAACGGCATAGAGCCTGTTCCCGCGCTGCTGTTGATCCCCGACAAACGAAAGTCACCTGCGCCCGGTCTTCTTTACATGCATTGGCATGCCGGGATGTATGGTCTCGGAAAGGAACAACTTCTGCGGGGCGTTGATGCGCAGCCCGCGTACGCCCCCGTGTGTGTTGAAAAAGGCTTGGTGACGCTGGCCATTGATAGCTGGTGTTTTGGTGAGCGCAAACCCGAAGGTGACGGAAAGACCGGCGAGGAAGACACCTTCAAGCTCATGCTGTGGAAGGGACAGGTGCTCTTTGGAATGATGATGTTTGACGAGTTCCGCGCCCTTGAGTATCTCGCCAGCCGTCCAGAAGTGAATCCCCGAAGTATGGGTGTCCTGGGAATGTCCATGGGCGCAACCAAGGCGTGGTGGCTGGCGGCTCTCGATCCGCGTGTTCATTTGTGCGTGGACGTTTGCTGTCTTACGGATTACGAAGAACTCATAAAAACGCATGCTCTCAGCGCACACGGTATTTATTACTATGTGCCATCCCTGCTGAAACATTTTCAGACGGCAGAGATTAACGAATTGATCGTGCCGCGGCCTCGCTTGAGCGTGAATGGGCGGCGCGACCCTCTGACTCCTGTTCCGGGCGTCGAGAAAGTGCGCGATCACCTGCTTCCCCTGTACCGCCAGTACGGCAGGGAAGCAGATTGCCGCATTGAACTGTTCGATGCGGCCCACGTGGAGCTCCCGGAGATGAGGAAACTCATTCTCGAATGGATGGATCGCTATCTCATCGAGAAGGACGCGGCTGGGTTGGATTGATGTACGCTCGCCTTGTTCGTTAGTCCAGCTCTCTCAAGTGCCCGATAATTCGGGAAATCGGAGAACTGACCGCTGCCGAAAAGAACGCCCGGGCTCATCACCCGGGCGCTTTGCCTTACTTGAAACTGATTACTGAAAACCGATAACTAGTAAATGTCGTACTGCTCCCAGTGCAGCGTGGCATCCGATTGGATGATGATGTGCTTGTGCGCGTTCTGCTCGAGTTCATCGATCAGAATGGACTCGCGCGTCTTCAGCGCCTTGGCAATTTCCGGATGCACGCGCAGCGTGAGATTCGGCCCTTCATGATCGGCCACGGCCATCTTCCGCGCTTCCGCCTGAATTTCGTAGCAGAGCGTGGGGATTGACTTGACCATGCCCGAGCCCGTGCAATACGGGCAGGGCTGGCAAAGCACGCGCTCCAGCGCCTGCTTGGTGCGCTTGCGCGTGATGCAGACCAGGCCAAACTCGTTGAACGAAAGCGCCTTCGACGGCGCCTTGTCCTGCTCCAGCGCCGATTGCAGCGCCATCAGCACTTTTTCCCGGTTGCGTCGCTCTTCCATGTCGATGAAGTCCACCACAATGATGCCGCCGAGGTCGCGCAAACGAATCTGCCGCACGATCTCCTTCACGGCTTCCAGGTTGGTCTTGACGATGGTGTCTTCCAGGCGCGTGGAGCCCTTGCCCACGAATTTCCCGGTGTTGACGTCGATGGCCACCAACGCTTCCGTGTGGTTGATGACGATGTAGCCGCCGGACTTCAGCCACACTTTGGCGCGCAGCGCCTTGTCCAGTTCGTGCTGGATGCCGAACTCCTCGAAGATCGGCTGCTCCTTGGTATAGAGCTTGACCTTGGTGACGAGTTTTGGCTGGAAGCGGCTGACGAATTCCACCACCTTGCTGTATTCCTCTTCGTTGTCAATCCAGATGCCCGTGAAATCGTCGCTGACGTAGTCGCGCAGGATGCGCTCGACCAGGTTCAGGTCGCGGTGCAGCAGCGAGGGCGCTTTGCGATCGTCGTTCTTGTGCTTGATCTCATTCCAGGTCTTGCCCAGGAACTCGATGTCCGTGCGGATTTCATCGTCCGTCGCCCCGCCTGCGGCCGTGCGCACGATGAAGCCGCCCGGATAGCTGCCCCGCGCTTCGCCAACCAGACGGCGAAGGCGCGAGCGGTTTTCCGCGCTGGCTATCTTGCGGGAAACCCCGATGTGGTCAATCGTCGGCATGTATACCAGGAAGCGTCCCGGCAAGGCCACGTGGCTGGTGATGCGCGCGCCCTTCTTGCCCAGAGGCTCCTTGGCAATCTGCACGACCACATCCTGGCCCGACTTCAGCATTTCGGAAATGAGCTGCGGACGGCGCTGCGGCGCGTACCCGACATGATGCCCGCGGTGAGGAGCATGTCCGCGGCGCTCAAAGCGCCCGCGTCCCCGGTCACCTCCCCGGTCGCCACGATCTCCTCGGTCGCCACGATCGCGGCGCCCGTCGTGGCGGCCACGCGGCCCCCGGTCATCCCGGCCGCGCCCGCCGCGTTGCGGCCGCTGGAAGCGGGAGCGCGGGTTGCTGCCGATGCGCGCCGAATCACGCCGCACAAATTCCTCGCGCGGTGCGCTGGCATTGCGCGGGCTGCGCGTTTCGCCGGGAAGGAGCACGACGTCTTCCTCGCTGCTCGTTTCGCTGGAGGCGCCCTGTGTTGAAATGGACTCGTACTGTCCCCCCTCGGTGCGCTCCCCGCCTTCTTCACGATCGAAGGCTGCCTTGGCCGCCTCGATCACTTCCTGATGTTCTTCCTGCTCTTGACGCTCTTCGCGCTCGTCCTGTTCCTCTTCGGATTCTTCCTCGCCGCGCTCCCGCTCCTCCTGCTCGGATTCCTCGGCAAGCTCCTCCTCGATAACATGGTCCTCGGCCTCATGTGCGTCTTCGCGAGCTTCCTCGTGAAAATCCTCGTGGTGTTCCTCGTGGGACCCTTCGCCTTCTTCTTCAAAGACCGGGCCGCCCACGTGGGAATCCGCTTCGGC
>Ga0181536_10006090_pt1 | contig 12194 bp, 11 predicted proteins | sample PEATcosm2014_Bin_41_FD_121105 | JGI IMG/M metagenome (GOLD analysis project Ga0181536, IMG submission 121105) | Peatland microbial communities from MTU Mesocosm Facility, Houghton, MI, USA - PEATcosm2014_Bin17_60_metaG | ecosystem: Environmental > Terrestrial > Soil > Wetlands > Peat | place...
AGAGGCATGTAACAGACTTCCGGCCAATCGAACACGGGCACACAGAGTCGTTTTTCGATGCGCACGTCATAGCCTAACGCGGTTTGTGAAATAATTTCTGCCCAGTAATAGCGCGGTCGGAATTTCGGCTGGTTGAAGACGACTTTTTTCGAACGCTGCGCCGTCAGAAATCACTGCTCGACTTCCACCATTGCGATTTGATTTGCATTGGTTTGCAATTGCGCAAACGATTCTTCCAATCTTCTGTTTGAAAGCTCTGAAATGCGCGAGTCTGTTTTGTGTTTGCGGTTTACAGTCTGTGACACCGTTTCAAAGCTCTTTTGTAGGGACCCTTCAGACCCGTACCAAATGAACGACATATCCGGAGTATAAAGCCACGCGAACGTGTGCGAATGCACTATCCATGCGACCGCGATGACCGTCACCGCACTCCAGAATCCGTAGCGCTTGCGCGGGTTCAAGAATGCCACGACTTCGTCTCGCATGTATGAAAATGGCATCGTCGCCACCTTCGACGCTTGGCGCAATTGATGCACTGGTTCGCGATTTAAGTGACTGCCAACAGGGCGCGATCAGTCGCCATACGTCGACAATAAACCGTCGGCCGTTTGCGGCGGTCTTCATCTGATATTTGGGGAGTATAATCGAATTTCTATAATGTGTGGCCCTACTGCAACACCTAATCCTTTGCCGTGCTAAGTGATGGATATTATATCGGAGTGAAGTTGGTTTGACTGTTCAATACCGGATCGCACGTCCCTGAAGTAATTCATTTTTCGTCTCAGAACTACGTCGCCGATATCCAGTTGAGTTGGCACTTCTGCCGTTGCGAGAAGGTGTTTCATGGACACGGCCAACGAGCCCCCGCGTATCGCCGGCCCGGTGCCGCATCCGAAACGGCCGCGCGTGCCGCCGCCGCCCGGCGCTTGGGACACGCATGCGCATGTTTTCGGACCGTCCGGCAAATTCCCCTATGCGCCGGGCCGCGGCTATACGCCGCCCGACGCGCCGGTCGAGCGCTTCGTCGCGCTCCTCGACCATCTCGGCTTCGCCAACGGCCTCGTCGTGCAGGGCAACGCGCACGGCTACGACAATCGCGTCGTGCTCGACGCGCTGGAGCGCTTTCCGCAACGCTTGCGCGGCGTCGCCATCACCAACACGCGCATCGAGCCGCAGACGCTGCGCGACTGGCACACACTCGGCATGCGGGGTTTGCGCTTTCATCTGTTTCCGCAAAAACCCAATTATGTGCGCGGCGTCGGGCTCGATGTGTTCGAAATGTTCCGCAAGACGATGGGCGAGCTCGGCTGGGTCGTGCAGTTTTTTTGCGATTACCGGATGCTGGCGGGCACGGCCGCGGCGCTGCGCGATATCTCACGCGAGATGGCGGTGATCGTCGATCATCTCGGCATGGTCCCGGCGGCGCAGGGCGTCGGCGATCCGAATTTCCAGGCGCTGCTGAGGCTCGTCGGCGAGGGCCACGTCCATGTCAAGCTCTCGGCGGTTTACCGGCTCTCCGCGCAATATCCCGACTATGCCGACGCGCGGCCGTTGCACGAGGCGCTCGTGGGTGCCAATCCGGACCGGCTGCTGTGGGGCACCGATTGGCCGCACCCCTCGATTGCCGCCAACGTGATGCCGGACGACGGCCATTTGCTCGATCTGTTGCACGACTGGACGCCAAACGACGAAACGCGCCGGCACATCCTGGTCGGTACGCCGGCACGTCTATTCGCAACATAAGCATCGAACGCACGCATTTTTGCCGGCTCATGTCGGCTTTGCTGCCGTCGATCGCGGCAGGTTCTTCTATTCAATCCGCGCCCAGCCATCCGGCATCAGACGCTCTTGCGGCAGAAAGCGGCTCTTGTAATCCATCTTGTGCGAGCCGCGGACCCAGTAGCCGAGATAGACATAGGCAAGTCCCATGCGCCGCGCGCGCGCGATGTGGTCGAGCACCATCAGCGTGCCGAGCGACCGCGCCGCTTCGTCCGGTTCGAAAAATGAATAGACCATGGAAAGGCCGTCACCGAGCACATCGGTGAGCGCGACGGCAAGGAGGTCGTCGGGGCCGCACTTGGCCATGGAGGTGCCCGGCTCGCGCCGCCGATACTCGATGATCCGGGTCTCGATGTGGCTGTCCTCGACCATCATGGCGTAGTCGAGCACGGTCATGTCGGCCATGCCGCCGTCGCGGTGACGTGAATCGAGATAGGCGCGGAAGATCGCATATTGCTCGGAGGTGGGGACGGCAACGCGCATCTCGCCGACAATGTCGGCGTTGCGCCGCACGATGCGCCGCATGCCGCGCGTAGGGCGGAAATCATCGGCGACAACGCGCACCGAAACGCAGGAGCGGCAGCCCTCACAGGCTGGCCGGTAGGCAATGGATTGACTGCGGCGGAAGCCGCCGTGGGTGAGAATATTGTTGAGTTCGCCCGCGCGCTCGCCGACCAGGTGGGTAAAGACCTTCCGCTCCTCCTTGCCGGCGAGGTAGGGGCAGGGCGAGGGGGCGGTGAGGTAGAATTGCGGCGTGTCGCGCGAGTGCTGGGTCACGGGGCGTTCTTGCGTTGCGTCGTGGCGAGTCCGACTAGCCTAGGATCGCCTGAGAGTCGCCGCGCGTCAAAGGCCAAATCGGCGGTCAGCGCCTGGCGCGCACGCGCAACGAAACCGACCGGGCCGGGTTGTTAATGAGGACCGTGCCGACCAGCACGTCATGCAGGAGCCGCCGGCGGGCATTAAATAAGCCAACCAGAAGAATGAAAGGCGTCAGAACGCTGACGCTGACCCAGTAGACGATGGCGTGCACGGCGCCAAGGAGGAAATAAGCAGGCGCCCCATACCAGGTGCGCATTTCCAGCTCCATGGCGCGCATGCCGATGGTGGCCGACGCCGTGCTGCCGAGCGTTAGCCCATAGTAGAGCAGCGCCCAGATCACCGATGCCGGCGACAGTAACCAGAACAGCATCCAGCCGAGGCCGAAGGTCACGAGGCCGAACACCAAGATAAACACCGAGGCCGCGACCAGCGGGATGGCGATGATGATGAGGTCGATGATGAAGGCAACCACGCGCCGTGTCAGGACACCCTCGAACAGCTCCGGATTCGCGGCCGGGTCGTAGACGTGCGGCTTGACATCGAGCGAGATGCCGATCCGTGAACGGCCAGAATCGGTCATGATCAACCCCCGCATTGGGACGCCACGGCAAATGGGGCAACGCAACCGCCAATGCAAGAGGCGCCAAAGCTGCGCCGGAACGAGGCTCGGTGCCGGCTTTGGCGCAGAGGAAGGGACCCAGCGATGGTGACGCTTGCCGATATCGAGGCAGCTCGGCGGACGATCGCCGGCCATGTGCTGCGTACGCCGTTGTTCTCGGCGCCGCCGCTGTCGGCGCTCACCGGCGCCGAGGTTTTTGTGAAATACGAGAATTTGCAAGTCACCAACTCGTTCAAGGAACGCGGCGCCTGCATGAAGCTTGCCGCGCTCAGTGCGGACGAGTGCCGCCGCGGCGTGATCGCGATGTCGGCCGGCAACCACGCTCAGGCGGTGGCCTATCACGCCCGTCGCCTCGCCATACCGGCGACCATCGTCATGCCGGTGACGACACCGTTCGTGAAGGTGAAGGCGACCGAGGCGCTCGGCGCGACCGTCGTGCTCAATGGCGAGACCCTTGCAGAGGCGCAGGCGCGCGCCGAGGCGATCGCGGCCGAGCGCAATCTCGTCTGGGTCCACCCCTACGACGATCCGCGCATTATCGCCGGCCAAGGAACCATTGCGCTCGAAATGCTGGAGGATATGCCTGGCCTCGATACTCTGGTCATCCCGATCGGCGGCGGCGGGCTGATTGCCGGCACCGCCATTGCCGCGCGCGCCGTGAAGCCGTCGATCGAGATCGTGGGCGTCGAATGCGCGCTTTACCCGTCGATGTGGAACGCGATCCATTGCCGCAACCTGCCGTGCGGCGGCGCCACGCTCGCCGAGGGTATAGCTGTGAAGAACGTCGGCGCGCTGACGCTGCCGATCGTGCGGGACTTGGTCAGCGACATCATCCTCGTCGATGAGCCGTTGATCGAGCGTGCGGTCAACGCCTTCCTCACCCTGCAAAAGGCGATGGCGGAAGGCGCCGGCGCCGCGGGCCTTGCCGCCATGCTGGCCGAACCGGAGCGGTTTGCCGGCCGCAAGGTCGGCCTCATCCTCTGTGGCGGCAATATCGATCCGCGCATCCTGGCCTCCGTCATGGTGCGCGAACTGGAACGGGCGGACCGCATCGTGTCGTTCCGTCTCACTATTCCCGATCGGCCCGGAATTTTGGGCCAGATCGCCAGCCGGCTTGGCGAACTCGGCGCCAATATTCTTGCCGTCGATCATCATCGCCTGTTCCTCGACGTGCCGGCCAAGGGCGCCAAGCTCGATGTCACGATGGAGACGCGCGACAGCGCCCACGCCGAGGAAATCTTTCGCGCGCTCACGAGCGACGGTTACCACCCGGTGCGCTTGGAAAGCGGCGCAGTGCTGGAGTGAAATCGAAACCCTTGACTAATAATGCCCCATAGCCGGGTCGTAGCCGGAGCGGGGCGCGTCGCTCATCGTGCCGGACGTCGGCTCTGGAGCGGATGCCGGACGGGCCCTGGGCAGCGGCACGCCAGTTTCCGCCAGCGCGATGACGTTCGGACGATGGCGGGGAAGCGGGATCGGGCCGGCGATCGGCTCCGAGGAGGGTGAGGGTTCAGCCGCGGCGTCGGCCGCAGCAGGTGCCGGCTGCGCGGCCAGCGTCGGCGCAGTGTTCGGGCCAGCACCGGACGCGGGGGCGACAGGCTCGGGCGCCGACTGCACCGCAAGTTTGTCGGCCATCGGCGGCTGTGCGGCCGTCGGCGCTGTGGCTGGTGTCTGCTCAGCAACGGCCGCGGCGGCGACGTTCGGATCGCCTGACGGAGCATTGCTGGCACTGTCCAGGAGCCGATCACCCTTCGCGTTGACGTCGGAGCTACGGGCGTCCGTCGTCGTCGCTCTGGCCTCGACGATCGCTGGGATCGGCCGGGAAGGATCGGCATCTGGGGTCGCTGGAGCGACGGCACTGACCGGCGCCGTTGTCGACGTCGTTGCCGCGATCGGTCGGGCTGTCGGCACAGTGGGTTGCGCCACATAGGCGCGCATGAATGCGGTGATGGTCCACATGACCACCGGAACTGCGGTGATCACGGCAACCAAAATGATGATCCGCCGCAACACCGACGCATAGGGCTGAATATTGTGGCCGTCCTTACGCATGACACCCGCCTCGCTACTGCCTCTCCCGGGCGGGGGCGGTCGGCTATGCGCCGCCCTTCTTTAGTTTCTCCCCGATCCGTGCTGCAAAGTAGGTCAGCACGCCGTCGGCACCGGCACGCTTGAAGGCGATAAGGCTCTCCATGATGGCCTTGTCCCCATCGAGCCAGCCGTTCCCCACGGCGGCCATGATCATCGCATATTCGCCCGAGACTTGGTAGGCGAATGTCGGTACCGCGAATGCCTCTTTGACGCGGTAAAGTATATCCAGATAGGGCAGGCCCGGCTTGACCATGATCATATCGGCGCCCTCCGCGATATCGAGCTCCACCTCGCGCAAGGCTTCGTCCGAGTTCGCCGGGTCCATCTGGTAGGTGCGTTTGTCGCCGATCAGCGTGGCGCTCGAGCCAACGGCGTCGCGGAACGGGCCGTAGAAGGCGGAGGCGTATTTGGCCGCGTAGGCCATGATCTGGACCTCGCTGAAGCCCGACGCATCGAGGCCGGTGCGGATGGCGCCGACGCGGCCATCCATCATGTCCGACGGCGCGATGATGTCGCAGCCGGCGTCGGCTTGCACGAGCGCCTGCCGGACCAAAACGCCCACGGTCTCGTCGTTGAGAATGACGCCGTCGCGCAGAAGACCGTCATGGCCGTGGCTGGTGTAGGGGTCGAGCGCCACATCGCACAGCACGCCGATCTCCGGCACCTCTTTCTTGATGGCGCGGATGGCCCGGCACACGAGATTGTCCGGATTGAGCGCTTCCGAGCCGGCGTCGTCGCGCCGCTCCGGGTCGGTATAGGGAAACAGCGCGAGGCACGGGATCGTGAGTTGCGCTGCCCGCTCGGCCGCCCGCACGGCCTCGTCGACCGAGAGGCGCTCGATATCGGGCATGGAGGCGACCGGCGCGCGGACCTTGGTCCCATCCACCAGAAAAAGCGGCCAAATCAAGTCGTCCGTGGTGAGCACGTTCTCGCGCACCAGGCGCCGGGACCATTCGGCGCGGCGGTTGCGGCGCGGGCGGGTCGCGAGGTCGAGACGATCTGCCCCCTGCCGTCCCTCCGCCGCAGGCGGAGGCGGGAAGGGAGGGGGAGGGGTATGGCGGTTCCGCTCGATCGGTTGGCCGAATTTGATAGCCATGAGCACTCTCCATTCTGGCAACGCGCTCTTTTACCCGTTCTACCCCTCGACCCGCCACTGGCCAAGCCGGGCCTCAGGGAGAGCGTTGACGGACTACCGGGGGGTCTCTATCGGTCCTGGCGGGTTCGCTCGTCAGGGGGCGGAACTGTCGACAGAACTCGGATGAGCGATCAATCGCAGAAGCGACCGACTCGGCCAAGCGACATGCTTGAGCCCGTCCGCGCGGGCAAGAGCCCGAATGTGGCCGGATCCGGGACGGAGTATCTCGTCCTGTTTCTGCGCGTCATGGCGGGGGTATCGCTGATCAAGGGCCTCTATTATTGGGCTCAGGTGTGCGGCATCGGCGCGGCCCCGGATCAGGGTTTCGAGGCGCACACGGTTGGGTGGCAGGTGGCGACGGTGTTCTTCGCCGTCCTTGATCTCGTGGCGGCGGTCGGGCTGTGGCTCGCGGCCGCCTGGGGCGCGGTGGTGTGGCTCACCTCCGTCGTGTCCATGGCGGTGGTGGAAGTCTTTTTTCCGAAAGTGTACGGCGGCAGCATCGTCATCGTGTTCATCGAAATGGCGCTGCTCGGCAGCTATCTGTGGCTTGCGATCGTTGCCGCGCGCGAGCGTCCGGGGTGAGCGATATGAGACGCATACGTCATTGCCGCCGGCTCGTGCTCGCGGCGGCCGCTGCGATTGCGTCGCAGGCCACGCCCGCATGCGCGGCAGGCGTGGCCGATTTCTACAGCGGCAAGACAATAACCATAGAGGTTGGTTACGGCGCTGGCGGCGGCTACGATATGATGGCGCGGCTGTTCGCGCGGTTCTTCGGCCAGCATATTCCCGGCAATCCCTCGGTCATCGTTCAGAATGTGCCCGGCGGCGGCGGCCTCAAGGTGGCGAACGCCATCTACAACACCGTCGCGAAAGACGGCCTTACGCTCGGCGTGTTCTCTTCAGACGTCGCGCTCGAGCCGCTCTATGGCGACCGCCAAGCGTTGTTCGCGCCGGAAAACTTTGCCTGGATCGGCAGCATGGATACCGACGTGCTGTCGTGCGGCGTGTGGAAGGGTGCTGGCATCGGCATCAAAACATTGCCCGATCTGATCGCGGCGAAGAAGACGGTGAGCTTCGGCTCGAGCGCACCGGGCACGGACCCGAGCCTCTACCCGCTGTTCTTCAAGAATGCGCTCGGCGCGCCGGTCAAGGTGATCAGCGGCTATACCGGCACTCGGGAAATTATGCTCGCGATGGAGCGGGGAGAAATGGACGGCACCTGCGGGCTGTTCGAGTCTTCGGTCCGCGGCTCCTACATGCAGCAGGTCACGTCCGGGGATCTTACGATATTCGTGCAGATTGCGCTGAGCCAAAGGTCGCCGCTGTTCGGCAATGCGACGCCGATCATGGATGTCGTCAAGACCGAGGAAATGCGCAAGGTCGCCCAGCTCGTGTTCGGTCCGTCCTTGATCACTCGTCCGCTTGCGGCGCCGCCTGGTACGCCGACCGATCGGGTGGCGGCTCTACGCGCAGCACTTCTCGAAACAGCCAAGGACCCGCGGACGATAGAGGCCGGGAAGCCGATGCAAATTACGCTTCAACCCAAGTCCGGCGACGAGGTCGAGCGCCTGATCGCTCAATTCCAGGCAACGCCACCGGAACTGGTAAAGAAGGCTTTTGCCTATACGCACGATTAGGCGGATCGCTGCGCCGCCCGCAGCACCGCGCGGATGCGCTGCGGGGTCGCCGGAATCTCGTCGATCGAGACGCCGAATGGCGCCAGCGCATCATTGACGGCGTTGAGAACGGCCGCCGGCGCGCCGATTGCGCCGCCTTCGCCCAAACCCTTGGCGCCAGTGATGGAAGCCTCGGTCGGCGTTTCGATGTGGTGCAATTCGATCGGCGGAATTTCGCGACTGGTCGGCGGCATGTAGTCGGCGAGCGTCGCGGTCTGCACATTGCCGAACTTGTCGTGGATGATTTCCTCAAACAGCGCGTTGCCGATGCCCTGCGCTATACCGCCGTGCAATTGGCCGTCGGCTATCATCGGATTGATGAGACGCCCGGCATCCTCCACCGCGAGGAATTTTTCGACCGCGACGCGGCCGGTCTCGATATCGACCTCCACGATGGCCACGTGGCAGGCATTGGCGAAGGTGCCGGGCGGGTCGTAATCGGCGCTTTCGCGCAAACCCGGACCGATCTCGCCCTTGAAGCGGTGGGTCTGATGGTAGGCGGCGCGGGCAAGGCTTGCGATCGGCGCCGTGCGATCGGTTCCTAAAACTTTGGCGTTGCCGCCTTCGAGCACGATATCGTCAGTTGCCGCCTCCAAGACATGGCTGGCGATGGTCAGGAGTTTTTTGCGGATTTTTCGCGCCGCCAACAGTGATGCGCCGCCAGAGATGACCAGCGAGCGGCTGGCGAACGTGCCCCAACCATAGGGCGTGCGGTCGGTGTCACCATGCACCACGCGCACGTCGTGCGGAAAGACGCCGAGCTCGTCGGCGATAAGCTGTGCGAGCGTCGTGCCGAGACCTTGCCCGTGCGGGCTTGCACCGATGCGTGCTTCGACGCGGCCGGAAGGGTCCATCGTGACCTCGACGGTCTCCCATCCCGGCGTGATCTCCATGCCGCGCGCGGCGAATGCCGGACTGCCGTAGCCGGTGCGCTCGGAAAAGGTCGCAAAGCCAATGCCGAAATAGCGGCCGCGGCAGCGCGCGTCGCGCTGCCGGGCGCGGAACGCCGGCAGCTCCACATGCGCAACCGCCTTCTCCAGCGTCTCGAGATAGCTCCCGTCGTCGAAAACGAGCCCCGTCGCCGACGTATAAGGAAAGCTCTTGATCAGATTTCGCCTGCGGATTTCGTCAGGGCTGAGATCGAAAGCGCCGGCCGCCTGATCCATCAACCGTTCGATGGCAAAGGTGATGACGGGGCGCGAGACGCCGCGATAGGGCGCCATGGTACAGGTGTGCGTCGTGACGCCACGCGACACGCAGCAATAGGCGCGAACGTCATACGGCCCGGGCATTTCGGCCATGGCCATCAGCGGCTCGACGCCGCAGGTCGTCGGAAAGCACGAATAGGCGCCGATATTGGCGACGATATCCGCCGCCAGCGCCATCAGCTTGCCTCCTTCATCGAAGGCGCCTTCAAGATGAACGTGCTGATCGCGGCTGTGGAAGGCGGCAATCAGATTTTCCCGCCGGTCCTCGCTCCAGGCGATCGTGCTGCGCAGTTTTTTCGCGAGCCACACCAGCACGACGTATTCCGCCGGCAGCGACATCTTTTGGCCAAAGCCGCCGCCGACGTCGGGCGCCACGACGCGCAGATCGGATTCGGCAAACCGCAAAATATCGGCAATCGCCGTGCGCATGAGATGCGGCATCTGCGTGGCGCAGGTCAGCGTCACGCGGCCCGATGCCGGATCGAACGCCGCGTGCGCGGCGCGCGCTTCGAGCGGTGTCGCATTCTGACGGTGCGAGCGGATGTCGACGCGGACCAGCCGATGCGCCTTCGCCACCGTGGCGTCGAAATCGGCGGTCTTGAAACGGCCTTCGACCACGGTATTCGACGAGCACTTGTCATGGACGAGCGGAGCGCCGGGCTTAAGCGCGTCGCGTGCGTCGACGACCGATGGCAGTTCCGCAATCTCTATTTCCACCGCCTCGGCGATGTCCTCCGCCGTCGCGCTTGTCGGCGCGACGACGGCTGCGATCGGTTCGCCAACGAAGCGCACAACGCCCTGCGCCAGGATCGGCTGCTCGATCGGCTGATAATTGAACTTGTGCAAGATCGGGCGGATCGGCTGCACGCCATCGAGGTCTGCGGCGCGAAAGATGCGCGCTCCATCCGGCGCGGTGATGCCGACGATGCGGCCGGAGGCGATGGGGCTGCGGATGAAGCGCACCCAATGTGCGGCGTTAAGATCGGCCGTAAACCGGCCGCGTCCGGTGACCAGCGCCGGGTCCTCCAGCCGCCGTATCGCGCGGCCGACCCATTTCATTCCGGAGCCCGCGGTTGCGGCGGTCATTGCTGGCGCCGATCAGTCGGATTGGATGTGGAAGGTGCGCGGCACGGGCGCGAACCAGGCGTCATAAATTTTCGCTGCTTCGCCGGACGCTTCGAGCTTGAGCAGCGTCCGATTGACGAAGTCGAGCAAGCGCGGCTCATTCTTCTTCACCGCAAAGCCCGCCGTGCGCGGCAAATCGTAGTCCTCGATCAAAGCAAAATCGGCCGGCCGGCCGCTCTTTTGCGCGAACCAGAGCAGCAGCATCTTGTCGGCGAGAAAGCCATCGACGCGGCCGTCCGCGAACGCGGCGAAGGCTGCGTTGTAATCGTCGAAAAAGACGATCTGCAGGGTCGGAACGGCGGCCTTGAGTTCGACGTCGACGCTGGCGGACTTCACCAAGGCGAGCTTGCGGCCGGCAAGCTGCGCGATATGGACAATGCCGCTGGCCGTGCGCACCAGCACTTTGTGCGGCGAGTCGAGATAGGCAAAGCTGAAATCGATGTCACGGGCGCGGCCCGTGGAGCGCGTCATGCCCGCGGCGACGACATCGACGCGGTCCTGCTGCAGAGCCGGGATGCGCTCGGCGTTGATGATCGGGATTTTCTCGGTTGCAACGCCGAGGTTTTTGGCAACACGGTCGGCGAGGTCGACGTCATAGCCGACGATGCCCTTGCCCGGATCGAGGAAGCTGAACGGCGGCGAGCTTTCGGTCACGCCGACGAGCAGCCGCCCGCGCGCATTGATGTCGTCGAGTTTGTCGGCGGACGCGGGCGCCGTCAACGCCAGGAGAAGGGTGGTGCTCGCAAGGAACTCCCGGCGGACGCGCGGAATCTGCTTCACAATTTCTTGCCTACTTATTTGAACTGGTACTTGTCATGAGCGTTGCTGCATCACTCGGCGTTTTGCGATTGGATCGACCAGGTCGTTGCAACGGTGCCGATGGCGCCGGTCGAGAGCACCGCAGCGCCGTTCATGAACCACACCGCCAGGTCGCCGGCAGTGTCGCGCCAAAGAATGTCGCTCTTGCCGTCGCCGTTGTAGTCGCCGGTTTGGACAATGCTCCAGTTGCTGGTCACCGTGCCGTAACTCGCCGTCGACTGAACGGCCAATGAACTGTTCAGGAACCAGATCACCACAGTGCCGCTATTGCTGTCCCGCCAGAGAATGTCGGGGACACCGTCACCGTTGAAATCGCCGATGCCGGCAATCGCCCAGTTGGTCGTCACATTGCCCAAACTGGCGGTCTGCACGACCCCTGATCCATTCACCTGCCACACCGCCACGTCGCCGGCAGTGTCACGCCAGAAAATATAGCCGTGGTTCGCCCCGATGATGCTCCAGTTGCTCGTAACTGCACCGTAAGTTGTCGCCGACGTGACCGTCGCTCCGTTCATGAACCAGATCGCCACCGTGCCGGTATTGCTGTCCCGCCACAGAATGTCGGCCATGCCGTCGCCATTGAAGTCTCCGGTTCCGTTTACGGTCCAGTTGGTTGTCACAGTGCCGAGACTTGCCGTCGAGGCGACCGCCGTGCCGTTCATGAACCACATCACCACGTCGCCGTTGCCGTCTTGCCACAATAAATCGGCCTTGCCGTCGCCGTTGAAGTCGCGCTGTCCGACGATCGACCAGGTGGTGAGCACTGTGCCTAACGCTGCGGTCGACGAGACCGTCGCGCCGTTCATGAGCCACGCCGCCGTATCGCCGCTGCTGTCGCGCCAGGCAATGTCGCTATAGCCGTCGCTGTTCAAATCGTGGGTGGCGGTTGGTGAAGGCCCGGTTGTGGTCGTGATCCGCCCGAT
>Ga0181536_10006092_pt1 | contig 12187 bp, 7 predicted proteins | sample PEATcosm2014_Bin_41_FD_121105 | JGI IMG/M metagenome (GOLD analysis project Ga0181536, IMG submission 121105) | Peatland microbial communities from MTU Mesocosm Facility, Houghton, MI, USA - PEATcosm2014_Bin17_60_metaG | ecosystem: Environmental > Terrestrial > Soil > Wetlands > Peat | place...
CATCCCGTCACCGCCCTGCAAAGCGAGTACTCGCTCTGGTACCGCGCCCCCGAGGCGGAAATCATTCCCACCCTTGAGGAGCTCGGCATCGGCTTTGTTCCCTTCAGTCCACTGGGCAAAGGCTTCCTCACCGGCAAGATGGATGAGAGCAGGACCTTCGAAAAGGGCGACATTCGTAATATCATTCCGCGCTTTACGCCGGAGGCCCGCATTGCCAACCAGAAGCTCGTTGACCTGCTCGGCCGGATCGCCGCGCAGAAGAAAGCCACGCCCGCGCAGATCGCGCTGGCCTGGCTGCTTGCCCAGAAGCCGTGGATCGTTCCCATCCCCGGCACCACAAAACTGCATCGCCTGGAAGAGAACATCGGAGCAGCCGCAGTCGAACTCACATCCCAAGACCTTGGCGAGATCGAAAGCGCGCTCTCGCAGATCCAGGTGGAAGGCGCGCGCTATCCGGAGGCACTGGAGAAGACGACCGGCCTTTGAAATGGAGACTGCAAGATGAGCAAGAAAGTCCTGATTCTCTCTTCGAGTCCCAGAAAGTAGGGGCGGGTGGTTGTACAAATGAAGCTGTGCCGTTCATCGCGGTCTTATCGCGATGAGCGGGCGGGAAGCTGAACGTGCGGGAGGAGGAAATTCAAAATGGAGATCAAGCGAATCGGTTCCGTGCCTTCGGGCAAGGGTCCGGCAGAGTACTTCACCGGCACGGTGCGCGTCGAGATGTTGTTTGATGCCCCCGCTCCGGCGCGCGTCGTCGGCGCCAGCGTCACCTTCGAGCCCGGCGCTCGCACCGCCTGGCACACCCATCCCCTCGGCCAAACGCTGATCGTCACCTCCGGCTGCGGCCGCGCGCAGCGCTGGGGCGGGCCCATCGAGGAGATCCGGCCCGGCGACGTGATCTGGTTCGCGCCGGGAGAAAAGCACTGGCACGGCGCGGCGCCAGCCACGGCAATGACCCACATCGCCATTCAGGAGAAGCTCAACGGCAAAACCGTCGATTGGATGGAACACGTGAGCGATGAGCAGTACCAGCCATAGAAGCTGTACAAAAGAAGCTGTGCCCCGTTCATCGCGGCACTATCGCGATGAGCGGGCGGGCAGAACAGATCCGCATGAGTCACACATGTGGGTGCCCCAGGTCCCTCGCATTTGGGGACCTGGGAGATCACGAAACTTATTGATCCGCACTTCGGGCGGGTGGCCCCGGTCCCAATGACCTTTTCCATCCATAAAAAGTGGGTGCCCCCGGTCCCTAGCAGTTGGGGACCGGGAAGATTACAAAACCTGACAGTTTTTCTTTCGTTCTTCAAGAATCGTGTTAGGAATGTACGATGTGTCCATGCAGCATCGCTACGACGCGGAGGGGGCGCGCATCGCCAAAGGCACGTTCAGCGCCGCCCCGCCGCTGCCGAAAACCTCTTCCTGCCCCCCTACCGCCCGAGTAGTCCCTAGTCCCTAGTCCCTAGTCCCTTAGTCCCTTAGTCCCTTAGTCCCTACTCCCTGCTTTTCTCACGCCGCCGCATACCACGTCCCCCGTCCCTGCCCATGCATCACCAGCCGCTGCTCCTGCACCAGGTTCTGAAAGTGCCACCGCAGCGTCCACTTCGTCCCCGCTGACAGCGCCACCATCTCCGCCATCGTCACCCGCCCCTGCTTCTGCACCCGCTCCAGAATCGCCTCCGCCGGTGCCGGCTCCTCGGTCTGTATCCTCTGCGCCTCCTTCACCTTCACCGCCAGCCTCCGCTTTTGCTCCCGCAGCGCCCGCAGAAAGAAGATCAGCCACGGCGTCCAATCCGGCTCGCCGCCCTCCAGCGTCATCTGTGTCCGCCGCAAGGCCCGCGGATACTCCTCGCCAAACCCTTCCAGAACCCCCTCCAGCGAGCTGCATGTCACGTACGCGTATCCAAACCGCTTCAGCAGCAGCGTCGTCAGCAGCCGGCTCATCCGTCCATTCCCATCCAAAAACGGATGTATCGCCAGCAGCCGCGCCACAAACATCCCCGTCAGCAGCAATTTGTGCAGCTTCCCGTTTCGATCCTCTCTCTCCAGCCACTCGATCAGCTCCCCCATCCGTTCCGGCGTCTTCGCTGCCGACGCCGTCGGCAAAGTAACTCCCGCCTTTCGCCCCTCCTCGTCGGCCGCCGCCAGAGGCTTCGCCAGGCTCTTATACATCCCCGCCTCTTTCCCCGCGCGCTGGCCGAAGCCCATCACCGCAAAATGCAGCCGCAGAATCCGCTCCTCGGTCACCGTCATCTGCTCCCATCCCTGCAGTATCGTCCCCAGCGCATGGGCATACCCCATTGGGTCAAACTCCTCGCCCGCCGGCTGATCGCGCTCCCCCTTCACCTCCAGCAGCCGCTCCACCCGCCCATCCGCCATCTGCCCGCCCGCCATCCGCACCGACGCGGCCACGCTCTCCATCCCCGCCGACCCCCGCAGCTTGGCCAGCCGCTTCTCGCCAATGTTGCGCAAGCCCTTCCACGCGCCCTTGAAGGTGTCAATCTCCCCCACCAGTTGCAGCATCTCCTGCGTAATCAGAATCTTGTCTGTGTTGAGCATTGGATTTCTCTCCATGCCCTCCATTACACCCGCAACTACGCATATAATCTGCAAACCTCGCCTGCCATGAGGAATAGGAAATCTTCTACGTGTAACATGTTCATTCTGTTGGATTTATCGCCATGCTTACCACTGTATCTTCAGCAAGTTTTGAAAATAAAGTTGAGAACAGGGGTCAGGGGACAGGGAACAGGGGTCAGGGGTTAGAGATCAGGGATCCGGGGTCTGCCGACAGATGTACCCTAATGGATAATGACGGATCGTGTCAGTCGCGCCGAGCGTTCGGCAATGATGGCTGCCGTACGCGGTAAGAACACAGAGCCTGAAAAATTGGTTCGGTCGATCTTATTCCGTGCAGGATACCGATTTCGTCTCCACCGCCGCGACCTGCCAGGGTGCCCCGATATAGTTTTGCCTCGCTACAGAACTGTGGTGTTTGTGCATGGCTGCTTTTGGCATGGTCATGATTGTCGGCGCGGCAAATTGCCAACAACAAATACGGGTTTCTGGCGCTCTAAGATAAAAGGAAATGCGCTTCGTGATGCTACAAATGCTGCCAAGCTAACGGAGACCGGCTGGCTTGTATTCAATGTTTGGACTTGCCGAATCGAATCTGACACGGCCTTGCTGCTGGAGTGTCTTCACAAAGTCGTCAGAACTAAAGAGGCTGGCGGAGTTTAACGGAATGCGTAAGATATTCTGCATAGAAGGCCGCAAGTTTTGGCGGCACAGCGTTCCCAACCATTCGCGCAACCGGTCCGACCATGTTCTTCGGATGGAAGATATAATCCTCTGGAAATGACTGAAGAATTGCAGCCTCTCTCAAGGAAATTCCACGAACTTGATTAACGTCGAAGTGACCGAACCGGCCGTTTGAGATACTGTGACATTTAGTCGTGATAGTCGGAGATGGCCTGTCCGGGTCCATTCGCGTATACACATCGGTAAAGCACCGCTGTTGGAGTTTCGCGTTTACGCGCTGATGGCACCTAAGAGATAGGTCGCCGAATTTTGTCATTGTCATGTATAGATTCGACTGCCCTGGCTCAGCACAAGAAATTCGTTTTAGGTTAAGATCGCTCAATGCCCTCGTGCAATGATTGGGAATCTTAGGATGCTGCTCTCCTGCAGCCAACGGTGGAAGGTGGCCGATCGCCTGCCGGACCGTGAGCATCACGGCATCCGGGTCACTCTCTGGCACAAGAATCTGACTGCCCATCACTTCTGTCAGACGATCAGGTAAAACTTTGTCCCTTCGGACAGCAAGCAGAATGGAGCGCTTCCGATATTGCGGTATCCCGAAGCGGGAAGTACAAACGATCTTTGTCCCGGTGGCATAACCAAGCGATTCGAGAGTTGATTGGAAATTGCTCCAGACTCCCCCGTATTTCTCGTTATTTATTCCGGAAACATTCTCCGACAGAATGAGTTCCGGCATAAACCAAGCAACAAACTGGCAAGCCTCAAGCAGCAGATCCCGATCGCGTTCTCTGCCGGCCTTACGCTCTTCGCTAAGCTCCTTGCGAGAAAGCAGAGTGAACGGCTGGCAAGGAGCGCAAATTGCAAAGAGCAAAGGCACACGAGGTGCCATTTTTTTGTATTGCCGTAGCAGCACAGCGACATCTTCATACAGGTTGCTCTGTTCACCGCTTGGATACTTATTCGTCGCCGGAAAAATATCCCGCTTAAGAAAACGAACGTGTTGCCGATCCAATGCGTTGTTGCGGTTATTTTCGCAGTAGGTTTCCTTACATCTATCATCCTTGTCGATCCCCGCTATAACGTAACCGCCAGCATCAATCAGCCCGCGAGTTGTTCCGCCAGCCCCGCAAAAGAAATCAACCGCCAGGAACGATGGCGCTTTGTGAATCCCTTGCTGTATCTTCATGCGGCCCCGCTCTCGCGCGCTTCGTTGCCTTCATTGAATCCGCGCAGCCGGTCAATATCGGCAGGATAAAAGCGTCGCCATCCTCTGCGATCCTTCTCGACATCCTCCACTACGCCGGTCCATATCCAGCGAAGAAGCGTGGATTTCGATACGCCTATCTGCTTCGCTGCCTGAGCGGTCGAAATATGTACCGAGGTGGAATTCACGAGAATAAGCCTCTGCCTGACTATAGGCAAGTATACTCACCCACTCCTTTTTTGCAATGAAAATCTGTTTGGGCACTGACTTGCAGATATTGGCTCAATATATTTGCAATATTGCCGCAAAATGGCGTATAGGAAAAATATGAAAGAAAAGGACTTGTGTCTTGGTTTGCTTGCCGCCGAATCGGAAGCGGAAGTGCAAAAACTCATCGACTCTCTACCGGAAATGAGAAGCTCCAAAAACTGGCGCCCCCTCGACAATAGAGAGACAAATTTCAATATCACATCCAACCAGGCATCAGACGGCGGTAAAGCGCTCACCGAACTGATGACCAACATGGTTGACGCCATATTGATGAAGCATGCATTTCTCAAAGGGATTGACCCAAAGGGCAAGAATGCGCCGACTACGATGCATAAGGCCGTGGATCTATTGATTAAACCCCTACGCGGCGGAAAACTAACCAGCCTTGACCCAAATGATCCATGGATCCGTGATTTTGCTCAAGACAATCTCGTCATCGGCGTCACCGGAGCGAAGAGTAAGAAAGTCGGCTTGCCGTGCTATACATTTGTCGATAACGGCGAGGGCCAAAGTCCGGAGAAATTTGAAAGTACGTTCCTCTCGCTTAGCACCGGCAATAAGAAAGACATCCCGTTTGTACAAGGAAAATACAACATGGGGTCGTCCGGTGTGTTGGGCTATTGCGGATTGAAGTGGTTCAAGCTCATCGTTTCTCGCCGCTATGATGCCAAGGGCTATTGGGGCTTTACACTGATGCGGAAGAGGCCTGGGAACAGCGATTCGATGCCTATCGCCGAGTATTTCGTCCTGCCGGATGGAAGAATTCCGATCTTTCAAGAGAACACGCTATATCCTTTTGTAAAGTCGAATGGAAAGCGATACGATGGGGTTCACCTCAGGACTGGAACCATCATCAAGCTCTACGACTATCAGATCGGCTCAAGGTTCGCGAGCGGGTTTCGCGGATCGCGAGAGGCATTAAACGAGAACCTCGTTGAGACGATCCTTCCGTTTCGTATCTTGGATTTCCGCCAGAAGCCGGACTTAAAGCGCAAAGGTGAACGTGCCGAGGGCATCGATCCACGAGGATTTTGTGGCATGGAGTTCTTGCTCCTACGCTCCCATAGGGAGAATGATGACGATGTAGACGAGGACGAAGCGTTTGGCACTGGACGAATTGCAGTCGGAACAGTAAAGAGCCAAGAGCTTGGAACAATCGAGATCTACGTCATTAAGCTAAAGCGAGAATTGCCCGGTTGGCTCGGGAATTCAAATAATCGCGTATTTCATGCCGTTAATGGTCAGGTACAATTCAAGCAGACGCGCGGTTATCTGGCGCAGTCTTGCGGATTTCCGGCGCTCAAAGACAGAGTCGTCGTCATCGTGAATGCCAGCAATCTCACCTTTGCGGCTCACAATGAAGTTTGGAAAGGCGACCGAGAACATGTACGTGATACGATAGTCGGGGAGCGATACAAGGATGCTGTGACATTACAGATCAAGAATTCGGATGCGCTCAAGGAGCTACAAAACGAAGTTGCGAAAGAGGAAATGAATCAGGCTGCCAAAACGCAGCGAAATGAATTGTTCCAAAAATTAGTTGACAGAGACCGAAATCTGGCTGCACTCCTAACCAATCGTGATCCGGTTATCACTCTTCCCTCAGTCGGCGGAGCCAGCAACGGCGGTGATTCAGGTAAGGATGAATTTGAAGGCCGTTTTAGCCCAACTTTTCTCAGATTTGAGGGAAAAGCGAAGGAAAAGGGAGTCGATTGTCCGATCAACCGGCGAAAACCGATCGCAGCTCGCACCGATGCTGAGAACGGATATCTACAACGCCCCGACGTAAAGGGGCGACTCATAATCGATGCCGCCTTTTATATGGGATTCACAGTAAGCGAACAACTTAATAATGGGCGACTGACACTTTATCTTGATCCTAACCGAGAAGTTCTGTCGGTTGGAGAGGAGATTGTGCTCGAAATTGGTCTGCAAGATGATGCCATGCCCCATCCCGTCACTGACAAGGTGACAATACGCATTGTGGAGGAGGAGAAAGAGACGAAGCTGAAACCGCCCAAGCCGATCCCGCCCGATCCGCCCCCCCATTGGGGCGATAGTAAGGAGGGTAAGGGTAAGCCAAGCCCTACGCATGGATTGCCGCAATATATTTTGCTGACCAGAGACGGTCGCGAAATATCCGGTAACACGACTGAGCAATGGCCTACCGACTTTACGGAGATTGATGGCGGCATCATCCAAGACTTGGGAGAGACTGGGATGCTTTATAAGATCAACTACGACAACGTATATCACCTAAAATACAGGCTTGGAACACGGGGCGACATTGCGAAAGATGTAGTGACTGAAAAATACATCCTAGGTATGCGTATTTTGCTTCTTGGCTATGAACATGCATTGCGCTCCGTTCTAGAAATCCGAAAAGGGCAGTTGGAAGGCATGGCGGAGTACTACGATGAGTTCCGCAGGATGGCGGCGCGTGGTGCGGCCTCGACGGTGTTAGCGCTCGCTGAGAATCTCCCGAAGATTGTCGATAGTTCATCCGTCGTCAGCCGGGATGTGGAATAGTGAGAATGTCCGCGACTACGTCGCGTAGATTGATTTTCAAAAAACGAATGGATGGTATTCCCAGGGTTTTACTCTCTCACCCCAACGAGTAAAAATCGCTCGTTGGGGGCCCCGAACCTGGGATATTTTCACATCGCCCCTCCGGGGCGTAAGCCCGTACCTGATCCCTGCCCCCTGTTTTAGTTTGCAGATAATTTCCCTTTCCCGGCGCACAATTGAAGAATGAACAGGAACCAAAGCTGCGGGGTGTTGCGGTCAACTGACCGCTGAAAACTGCCCCTCTACTTTTTTTGTTCACAGGTGAAGCCATGAATCATGCGGAAGAAGCAACCAAAATCAGCCGAGAGACCAAGTGGGCCACACTCGGCAGAGCAATAGCAGACTACAGCAGGATGGGCGAGAATCCGGCCGCGCTCATTCACGAAGCTGCGACTCTGAGGCAAATGGAGCAGGACCGGGCAGACAAGGCAACCCGCTTTGCCGGTCTGGCGCGGCAGGTGGGCGATGCAGCCCGCAACGGCGCAGAGATTGCTCCGCTGCTGCAGCTGCTGCGCGATCTGCGGACGGCTGAGATCGGCTGAGCTTCGCGCTCTCCCACGAACTACGGGAAATGACTATCGACCGGGCAATCGCAGCAGACACACACCAGTCAAGGCTGATTCACCGGCGGCTGATTTCTCCCCATGCCCTCCATTACACCCGCAATTACGCATTAAATTCATGGTAACTACGCGCAACTACGCGCAAAAATCACGGTAACTACGCGCAACTACGCGCAAAAATCGCCAAAATTACGCGCAGTTACGCATATTTCCGCCAAAAACTGTACGCGCATGTACGCGCAACCGCTCAAAAGCGAATTGGACTCATTTCATCCATAAACCCGCCTTCAAACCCCGCTAACTTGCTAACTCGCTAACCCCGCGAGCGGGGCTAACTTGCTGCTCTGCGCCGTAAACCTCAACCCCGCCGATAGCCGAAGGCTGCCGCCTGGACATCCAGCCCTTACAAAGAATTATCTTTAGTCTTCGCCAGAGCAAGCGCCAACTCTGCTAGTTCTCAGTCGGCCCAATCGATCCTTCATTGTCGTCCGACGCCGGGTCTATGCTGAAATCCCAGACGGACTGGCTGATCTCCGTGGCGGAGAGAATTTCTATCAGCGCGTATTCGCCGGCAGCCAGAGGCTGGTTGGGCGTGATCTTCAGCCAATGCTTGCCGGCAAGCGCCTCGACCTTGGCCGGTATCACATTCTTCTCCTGAGTAGTTGTTCTGGTGGGGCTGGCGTGGAGGTTGCTGATCACGCGCGACGTCTCGCGTTCCTCCACGCGCACCAGGGTAAAGCTCGAGGCGGGGGAGTGTGTGCCGCGCTTTCCGCCGGCTACCTTATTGACGTTGCTGGTTTTAGCCGCCGGAGCTGGAGAGATGGATTTCTCGGCGGCGTTGCGCTCGTCGAGCGGTAGATAGAGGGCGGGGGCAAAAACGTGCAGATGAACTTTAGCGTGCGCGCCATCGAGTACGATGCTGGCCCTGACTCCGGTAAGCGGATTCAGCATTCTCAGCCCGGGTTTGTACTTCCCATTCTCGGTCAGGTCAACCGGTACCAATTCGACCAGTTCCGGCTTGCCATGAAAGGTATCCAGGGCAAAGACGGCGTCCGCGTCGGGCAGTTTGAGGCCCGCGGCGACTTCGGGGTGGCGAGCCCGTTGCTCTTCGCGCTCCTCGGCCTCTGCCTTTTCGAGGTCTTCGGCTTCTTTCGCAGTGAGCTCGTGCTCAACCACGGGCGCCGTGGCCAGGTCCTGCTCCCACTTGTGCGTCGCCTCCCAATCTACCAGCGCCACGGGCAGCTCTTCCCACTCTCCCGCCCGCTCCGCGGATATGTAGCGCACCCGGTCGCCAACAATCGCGTATTTGCGCACGATCTGGTAGCTGCCATCTTTGAGTATGATGCGATGCCCCGCCCCCCCGACGGGCTGGTTAGGCTGGAGCGGCAGAGGCGCCTGAGCGTGGGCGGCACTTGATAAGGCTAGAGCCAGCAGGAGCCCGGGAAATGTTCGCCAGGTACACCGGATTGGGCGGGGATAGAGCATTACTCAACAGTCTAGACGATGCAGCCGGGGAAGCGTTGGCGAGTGGTTATTGCCAGGAATCGGGCGGAAATTGGAACCTCAACCGCTGCAACTGCGTCCAATACTGTGTATCCTAGAAGCTGGGGATGATTTGTTGATAGGGTTGCAGGCAGATTTTCGCGGGTTTGGCCGCCGGAAGCCACGCGCTTTCGGGGCGTCCGCTGTTCTTTGCCTGTCCCTGCTGGTGCTTCTGGTCTTGGTCCAGGTGGCGCACATGCATCCCCTGGAGAGCGATGCCGACCATTGCTCGCTGTGCATCGCAATGCACTCGGCGGCGCCGGTTACGGTGATGGCGGCAGCGGTCGTTCTGGTCAGTATGGGGACGCCAGCGCCGGTTATCGAAGCGCGCCCCGTCGCCCGCCACTGGCATCCCAAGCTTTACACGCGCCCACCGCCAGCCGGCGTTTAGGGCATCCTTCGATCTTCCGTTTCAGTTGATTCCGGTTGCGCGGAGTACATTTTTCATGCGCAGATTCGGCGCTCTATGGCAGGCTGATCTTGAAGTCGAAACGATGGTCCTTCGCCCAGAAGATGCCGCGGCGGAGTAAGCCACGGCCTGCTTTTAGCATCTGTAAAGCGATTCAGGAGACTCTCTATGCCGTTCAAACGCGGCACAATTTTAAGCATACTTTCCGTTCTTATCTTGATTTTTGCGACGCTCCACGCTCCCGCTGAGGGCAGCGATGCGGGCGCTGTGCGAGGCACTGTCACCGACCCTTCCGGCGCCGTGATTCCGGGCGCAAAGATCCATTTGGTCAACCAGGTCAGCGGCCTGGACCGCACCGCGACCACCGACGCGACCGGCCAGTTTGTCTTCTCGAATATTCCCTTTAACCCTTACCGGATGAACGTTTCGGCTAACGGGTTTGCTCCTTTGAGCCAGAGTGTTGTGATTCGCTCGGTGGTGGGAACCAATCTCAACCTGGTTCTGCAGGTGGCCGGCAGCACCCAGACGGTCACCGTGGAGGCAACGGGTGATCTGGTCGAAACCGATCCCACATTTCACACCGACGTGGACCGGGATCTGTTCATCAAGGTACCCATGGAGAGCGAATCTTCCTCGCTTAGCTCATTGGTTACGGCCACCACTCCCGGTGTGGCGGCCGACTCCAACGGTCTATTTCACGGCCTCGGCGACCACGCATCCAACTCCTTTTCTGTGGACGGCCAGTCGATCACCGACCAGCAGAGCAAGGTATTCTCCAACCAGATTCCGGCTAACTCGATTCAATCCATCGAAGTAATTAGCGGCGCGCCGCCAGCCGAGTACGGCGGCAAAACCAGTCTGGTGATCGTGGCCACGACGCGCTCCGGCCAGGGAGTTACCAGGCCCACCGGGAGTATCACCAGCGCTTATGGCTCCTTCGGGTCGGCCTCGGCCGGCTTCGACCTGGCCTATGGCGGCAAGAAGTGGGGAAATTTTTTCGAGGCTGACGGGCTTAACTCCGGCCGCTTTCTCGATCCACCGGAGTTCACGGTATTTCACGACAAGGGCAACGAGCAGAATGTCTTCGATCGCGTGGATTATAACTTTACCGCGGTCGATTCCATCCATCTGGACATGAATTACAGCCGTTCCTGGTTCCAGACGCCTGACTCTTATGACAACCTGAACGTGCAGAACGTGGTGAGTGGCGGCACGAGCTCGAGCCCGGTCTTCGGAAGCGTGGGCAACACCGATCAGCACTCCAAGATCGGGACCATTAATATTTCTCCCACGTACACGCGCATCATCGGAAATAACACGGTTTTCAATCTGGGCGCATTTGTCCGCCGGGACGATTACAATTACTATCCCAGCGGCAATCCCCTGGCCGACCTGGGGCCGCCAACCCTGCAAACCTCATCCATTTCGCAATATCGCACGCTGACCAACGCCGCGGTTCACTCCGACGTCTCCTATGCCAAGGGGCACAACAACCTCAAGATCGGCGCGCAATACGGACAGACCTTCCTGCGCGAGAATGACAATCTGGGCGTGGTCGAATCCATCTATAACTCTCCCTGCGTCGACGCTGTTACGGGGATTTTCCTGCCGGGATACTCCCCCACCGGTGGCTGCAGCGGCATCGACTCCAACGGCAACGCTGTGATTGCCAACGCCAATTACCTCTCAGTCCTCGCGCCCTACGATCTGACCCGCGGCGGCAGTTATTACAACTACTACGGACACACGGACATAAAAGAACTGGCTCTTTACATCGAAGACCAGATCAAAGCCGGCAACTGGCTCTTCAACCTGGGGTTGCGTGGGGATGTTTACAACGGCCTGACGTCGGCCAACCAGACAGAGCCTCGCATGGGCATTGCATACAACGTGAAGCCGACCACGACCGTGCTGCGCATCTCCTATGCGCGCACGCTGGAAACGCCATTCAACGAGAACCTGGTGTTGTCCAGCACGGGATGCTCGAATGCGGTGCTGGCGCCGTTACTGAATTGCACCTCCGGCGTATCGGGAACGATGCGGCCGGGCTTCCGCAACGAGTTCCATGCCGGCCTGCAGCAGGCCTTCGGCAAATGGGCCGTCTTCAGCGGCGAGTATATATGGAAGTACACGCACAACGCCTTCGACTTCAGCGTACTGGGCAACACGCCCATCACTTTTCCCATTGACTGGCACAGCTCAAAGATTCCGGGCTACGCCTTGCGCGCGGATGTTCCCAAAATTCATGGCTTCAGCGCCTATGTCGTGGCCTCTTCGGTGGCCGCCCGGTTCTATCCGCCTCAGGTGGCCGGAGCGGGAGCCACCGTGGGCCAGACCGGCTTGCCCTTCCGCATCGACCACGACGAAAAG
>Ga0181536_10006095_pt1 | contig 12184 bp, 12 predicted proteins | sample PEATcosm2014_Bin_41_FD_121105 | JGI IMG/M metagenome (GOLD analysis project Ga0181536, IMG submission 121105) | Peatland microbial communities from MTU Mesocosm Facility, Houghton, MI, USA - PEATcosm2014_Bin17_60_metaG | ecosystem: Environmental > Terrestrial > Soil > Wetlands > Peat | place...
GGCATTGGCGCCGGCAGCGAACCAAAAAAGCCCTTCCGTCGTTGCTTTAAGCCGCGTCGCCCGTGGAGAGCGGGCTATGCCGGTTTCGCCTCCGGCTGCCGGTCGCGGGAGCAAGGAAGTAGCGTCTCTTCCTTAGGCGGCTGTCCGGCCTCTTGTCCGGATGCCCACCGACCGACACACGGCCACAGGCACGTGCGAAATTGGGCAGTTCGGAAGTAAGTGATTTAGCCGAGCGGTGCAAGCTTTTTAGTTTTAACGAGACGTAAAAGCTGTGCGCATTCGCGGCGGGTCGCCGCGGCGATCGCTTCAGGCCGCCGTGAACGGCTCGACGCGGCGCGCCGCGCGGACGAATTGCACCATGATCACGATGCCGCAGAGCACGAAGACCCCGTCGAGAATGCGCGCGCCGATCGCGCCGAATCCCGCCAGGCTGGCGATCGCCCAGCTGCCGGCAAAGGCGGCGCCGAACACTTCGGCGCTGATCAGGATGGCCGCGCTGACGACGGTCAGCACGTTCAGCCAGAGGATGCGCCGGCGGCGCTGCGGTTGAGGTTTGTTCATCACAGGTCCAACTGGCCGTTCCAATGCGCCGCCACTGTCTCCGAAAGACGCGGCCGGATCAAGGCACTTTCACCTCTCCCGTTCCGGGAGAGCATAGGCGTCCTGCGGACGCCGTTCTTAGCGCTAAGAACGCCGATGCGAGGCACCGGCTATGGAGCGAAGCGAAGCGGGTGAGGGCAAGCGGCGCCTCAGCGGGCCCTCACCCGGCTCGCAGCTTTGCTGCGAGCCACCCTCTCCCGGAACGGGAGAGGGTGAAGAGATCACGCCGCGTCGCGCGCCGACTTCTGCGACAGCAACCCGGCTTCGACCAGAGCGCCGCGGATACGGTCGATCTCGGCGCGGCCGAGCTTGACCAAAGGCGGCCGCACCACGGCGCGCGGCAGCCGGCCGAGCAGCACCAGCGCTTCCTTCATGCGGTTGTGCATGTCCGCCCAGGGGTCGGCATAGAAGACGCCGGCGAGCGGATAGATGCGGTCGTTGATCCGCCTCGCCTCGGCGAGGTCGTTGTTCTTGACCGCCTGGAACAGCGCCGATTGCAGATCGGGGATCACGCTGCCGCTGCCGGACAAAAGCCCGTTGCAGCCGAGCACGAGCGAGCTCAGGAGCCACGCGCTATGGGTCGTGAGCACGTTGACCGGCCGGTTGCGGCTTTGCAGCTCGCGGATGTGCATTTCGTGCTGCGGCACGTTGCCGGCCCAGTCCTTGATGGCGCGGATGGTCGGCACCTCGTCGACCATCTTGAGCAGCGTGTCGCGCGGATAGCCCTGGCCGGTGGCGAGCGGATACTGGAACACGATGATCGGCAGGCTCGACGCATCGGCGATGCGCTTGAAGTGCTCGATCGCCATGGCCGGCGATTGCCCAAGCGTGAAGGGCGCCGGCGGGAACACCAGCAGCGCTGAGGCGCCGCCCGCCTCCGCCATGCGGGCGATGCGCGCGGCCTCGAGGCTGCCATCGGCCCAGACGCCATTGACGATCGGCAGCCGGCCGCCGATCTCGTCCTGCGCGATGTCAAGCACGCGGCGCTGCTCGTCGAAAGTGCAGGAGGCAACCTCGGTCGAATGGGCGTTGATGGTGATGGCGGAGAGGTTTTGGATCGCCGCGACGTCTTGCAGGTGCTTGCGGAAATTCTTCTCGTCGATCGCAAGGTCGTCCGCGAACGGCAGCAGGACGGCTGGAATGACACCGTGCGGCACATAATGGGCGTGTCGGGGCATTTGCGCTCTCCTTGGGCTGTGGTCGCGCTGCTTCGATGACATATATCATGCCTGCCTACCCACTTGATAAGGGTTCCAGATGACCAGCCGTGCAGCGCTCGGCAATCCACTCCTAGCGGATTGGACGACCCCCGATGCGGTTCCGCCGTTCGACCGCATCAAGCCCGAGCACTTCCGCCCGGCTTATGCGCGCGCGATCGCCGAGCATGAGGCGGAGATTGCGGCCATTGCCGCCACTGCCGAGCCGCCGAGATTCGAGAATACGATTGCCGCGATGGAGTTGAGCGGGCGGGCGTTGTCGCGCGTCAGCGACGTCTTCCACCTCCTCGCCGGCGCGCACAGCAACGACGCGCTGCTCGAGATCGAGCGCGAGATCGCGCCGCTGATCGCCCGCCATTGGAACAAGATCAATACCAACGCGGCCCTGTTCAGCCGCGTCGATGCACTGATGCGGCAGGCCGGCGCGCTCGACCTTGATGCCGAACAGAAGCGCGTGCTCGAGCGCTACCACAGCACCTTCCGTCGCGCCGGCGCCGGGCTCGATGGCGCGGCGAAAAAACGCCTCGCCGAGATCATCGAGCGCCTTGCCGCGCTCGGCACGGCGTTCAGCCAGAACGTGCTGGCCGACGAGCAGACCTTCACGCTCGCCCTTCACGGCGAGGCGGAGCTTGCCGGCCTGCCCGATTTCATGCGCCAGGCCATGAAATCCGAAGCGCAGGAACGCGGCCTCGATGGCCATGTGGTGACGCTGTCGCGGTCGAGCGCCGAGCCGTTCCTGCAGTTCTCGGACCGGCGTGACTTGCGCGAACAAGTCTTTCGCGCCTTCACCAGGCGCGGCGACAACGGCGGCTTAACCGACAACAAGGCGATCATCGCCGAAATGGTGCGGCTGCGGGCCGAGCGGGCGCGGCTACTCGGTTTCTCCGATTTCGCCCATTACCGGCTCGATGATGCCATGGCGAAGACGCCCGAGGCCGTACGCAACCTGCTGGACACGGTATGGACGCGCGCGCGCAAAAAAGCGCTCGCCGACCGCGACGCCATGCAGGCGCTGGTGCAGGAGGACGGCGGCAACTTCACCTTGGCGCCATGGGACTGGCGCTATTACGCGGAAAAACTGCGGCAGCGGCGTTGCGATGTCGACGAGGCGACCATCAAGCCGTATCTGAACCTCGATCGGATGATCGAGGCCGCCTTCTATACGGCGCAGCGCCTGTTCGGCCTCACCTTCTCGCCGCGCACGGATGTGCCGGTCTGGCATCCCGACGTGCGGGTGTGGGCCGTGCGCGATTGCGACGGTAACGAGGTCGGCCTGTTCTTCGGCGACTACTTCGCGCGGGCGTCAAAGCGCAGCGGCGCCTGGATGACCTCGCTGCGCGAACAGGAGAAGCTCGCCGGCGACATCCGTCCCCTGATCGTCAACGTGACGAATTTTTCCAAGGCCGCCGAGTGCGAGCCGACACTGCTCAGCTTCGAGGACGCGCGCACGTTGTTCCACGAATTCGGCCATGCGCTGCACGGCCTGCTCTCCGCCGTCACCTATCCGAAAATTTCCGGCACCAATGTCGCCACCGATTTCGTCGAGTTGCCGTCGCAGCTTTACGAGCACTGGCTCGAACAGCCGGCCGTGCTGCGGCGCTTCGCGCAGCATTACGAAACCGGCAATCCGATGCCGGAGCAACTGCTGCAACGGCTCATCGCGGCGCGTAATTTCAATATCGGCTTTGCCACGGTCGAATACGTCGCCTCGGCCATCGTCGATCTCGATTTCCACTCGCTGTCGGCGGCCGCCGCGGCCGCCGCGGCCGAGCCGATCGATGCCACGGCGTTCGAGGCCAAGGCGCTGTCGCATATCGGCATGCCGGACGAGATCGTCATGCGGCATCGGCCGCCGCACTTCGGGCACATCTTCTCCGGCGGCGGCTATGCGGCGGCCTACTACAGCTACATGTGGTCGGAAGTGCTCGACGCCGATGCGTTCGAAGCCTTCGAGGAGACCGGCGACATTTTCGATCCGGCGACGGCGAAGCGGCTGCGCGAGACGATTTACGCGGCCGGCGGCTCGCGCGATCCGGCTGAGGCCTACAAGGCCTTTCGCGGCCGGCTGCCGAGCGCCGATGCGCTGTTGCGCAAGCGCGGGTTCATCGAGCCCGCCACAGTGGCGACGCCGGCCACGGCGGCTTGACCATGGCCGACCTGCACAGCGCCGGCCATCGCCGCGGCGTCGTCTGCGCGCCGCATTTTTCCGCCGTGGAGGCGGGCCGCGCGATCCTGGCCGAAGGCGGCAATGCGATCGAAGCCATGGTGGCCATGGCCGCGTCCATCGCGGCCGTTTACCCGCACATGAACCATCTCGGCGGCGATGGCTTCTGGCTCATCCGCGAACGATCCGGCCGCGTCCGCGCCGTCATGGCGGCGGGCGCGGCGGGTCGCAACGCGCGGCCGGAGCTTTATCGCGAGCATGAGACCGTCCCGCCGCGCGGGCCGCTCGCGGCGCTCACCGTGCCGGGCGCCGTCGGCGGCTGGTCGCTGGCGCTGGAAGTAGCAAAGGCGGCCGGCGGAACGCTGCCGCTCGATGTCCTGCTGGCGCCCGCCATCGCGCATGCTCGCAACGGATTTGCGGTGTCGCGCAGCCAGGCACGGCTCACGCAAGACCATCTCGCCGAGCTGGCGCCCGTGCCGGGTTTTTCCGAAACGTTTCTGACGGATGGCAAGCCGCCGGCGGTCGGCACCACACAGAAACAGGAGGCGCTCGCCGCGACGCTCGCGCATCTTGCCCATGCCGGGCTCGACGATTTTTATCGCGGCGATGTCGGGCGCGAAATCGCCGCCGATCTCGAACGCATCGGCAGCCCGGTCACGCGGCAGGATTTGACGCGTTACCGCACCACGCTTGCCGAGCCGCTCCGTGTCGATCTGCCGTCGGGCACGGTCTACAACACCGACGCACCGACCCAAGGCGTCGCGTCGCTGATGATCCTTGCTTTGTTCGACCGCTGCGGCGTCGCTGAGCCCGAAGGATTCGATCACATTCATTGCCTGGTCGAGGCGACCAAGCGCGCGCTGCGCATGCGCGACCGCGTCGTCACCGATCCGGACTATCTCGCGCACCCGCTCGAGCGCTGTCTCGAGCCGCGCTTCATCGCCGGCGAGGCCATGAAGATCGACCGCCGCAAGGCCGCGCGCTGGCCGCTTTCCTCCGGCGCCGGCGACACCATCTGGATGGGTGCGGCCGACGCCACCGGCCTCGTCGTGTCCTACATCCAATCGCTGTACTGGGAATTCGGCTCGGGCTGCGTGCTGCCGGCGACCGGCGTGTTGATGCAGAACCGGGGGCTGAGCTTTTCACTCAAAGCCGGCGCGCTCAATATGCTCGCGCCCGGTCGCTTGCCGTTCCACACGCTCAATCCGGCGCTCGCGATCCTGAAAGACGGACGCATCATGGCCTATGGTGCGATGGGCGGCGACGGCCAGCCACAGACGCAGGGCGCGGTGTTCACGCGCCACGTGCTGTTCCGCGAGCCGCTCGCCGAAGCGATCGATCGGCCGCGCTGGGTGCTTGGACGAACCTGGGGCGCGCCGAGGACGGCGCTGCGCCTGGAATCGCGCTTCGACGGAAATCTGATCGAGGCGCTCGCCGTAGCCGGCCACGATATCGAGGTTTTACCGGAACCCTATTCGGACGTTATGGGCCACGCCGGCGCGGTGGTGCTGCACAAGGACGGCACCTGCGAAGGCGCCCACGACCCGCGCGCCGACGGCGGCGCGGCGGGGGTGTGATCCCGCACGATGGGGCCGGGTCAGAGTCTGTCCGATGCGCGCCCGTTGATGTTGTCAAACTTAGCGCTAAACGCCTCAAACACCGGGACGAGCGTATAGTTAACCGCGAACTTCTGTAATGTCTTTTTGAATCGGGTTAGCTCGATAACACTCTGCCCTCGCGAATAGATTATTTCTGTGTTCTGAAATACGTTTCCAATTCCGTTTTGCGCCTGAGAATTGCGGACTTGAGTTGGAGGTCCGAGTGCCTCTCTGAATGCGACTGCCGTCTCATCAAAGCGCGCCGATGGGCCCTCTGTATTAATAAAGAAGAGTACCGGCTCCGTGCTGTCTTCAGGCTGAAAGAAAAAGAATTCGTTCGTCGACGGAGAGACGTTCCCGAGCATCAAGCCCGCGCCAGTAACCTGTGGGTGGCCGAACAAATCGCTCCGGTAGGCAAAAACGCACTTGATGGCTCCGATCTTGGTCCATAAGTCCGGTAGGATCGGCGCATCGAAGCCAAACGTATCGCTGGGCTGCGGTTCGTTAGAGCAAATTGGAAAGGCATTGGGCCATTCCTTTTGGTCAGGATATGGAGTCGCACGAAATTCGGCAAGCGTGGCACCAAGTCGATAACCGCGGCGGGAGAACGCTTCCGGCCACCGCTTAGTGGCGAACGATCCGTTGCGTGCATCGGCCGGGTCAGCGTGACCGGGCAGAAAAAACGAACTCAGCACCACGAACGCAATCAGCATCGATCTCATTGATTACCTCATCGCCTCATAAATCGGAAAGAGGTGCCGATAGCGACCGTCGCTCCCACCGCCAACTTAGCAAGCAACCGTAGTGTGGACAACGGCGCCCATTGGCGACAGAGAAGCAAGCGCAGCCGGATTGAGGCATGTAGCCCGTACCCCCAGGCGGATTAGTTGCCATGTGCGTCGCACATCCCGATGGATAAAGCGGTCTGGCCTTGATTTCACAGGGCTTTCCGGATCGAGTTTCTGGATAGCCGAAGGCGTAATCCGGATTGATCACACCAAATTCCTGGGCGAGGATTCGCGGCTCACCCTGCATTTCCCGTATCTCAGTTTAATTCTTTCTCAGCAGTTCACGCATGCCCACAACTCTTCATCGCCGCCAATGCGGTGCAGATCAGCGATCTGATATGCTCGCGTATATCTTTTCGATGGCTGATAGGCATTGTCGTCCAAACCCGCCGTTCATAATCATGAACCTGGATATTAAATTCTCCCGGTAAGCTGTCCAGATCAGCCAAGAGCCCTGAAGCTTTATAGCCAAGCTTATTTTGTCCCCTATAATCAGGTGCGCTCATCATGATTTCCCATTTATACTTCGGAGGGTCGCTACCTGCACTCTCGCTAACGAACGACATGCAAAGTAGCGGCCCACTGTACTGATTATTCTCGCTGCTCATTCGAATACTTCCTCTCTGCGATAAGCAAACGCGGCCCAGATTGAACGGAGCGAAAGCCCAGGACTAGCCTCGCTGCACAATCCCGCATTCTGCTTACGCTCCGATCCGGACTACGGCTCTGCGTCTCCCCACGCCTGCTTGCGGTAAGCGTTGATCCCTACGCCGCCTCGGCGCGAAGCGTGGGAATCTTGCTCACATCCTCTTCGCGCTCGGCATGCCAGGTATCGTAAGCCCCCTGCATGCGCACCCAAACTGCGGCGCCGTCGCCGAACAACTTGCCGAGCCGCACCGCCATCGCCGGAGACACCCGCTTCTTCTCGCGCAGAATATCATGCAGATACTGGCGGGAAATGCCGAGATGCCGCGCGATCTCGGTCTTGGTCCGCCCGATCGCCGGAATCACGTCCTCCCGCAGCAAAGCGCCGGGATGAGTCGGGCAGCGATCCGGGTCGGGCTTGGCGGCATCAGTCATGACTGTCTCTCCTCAGTGATATTGCTCGAAGTCGATCGGGGCGGGCGCCGAAAGGCTATGAGCAAGATGATGAGTATATCACTGAAACGGGGACACATGTCAAGCGTAAAATCACCGTATCGGTGACGAACGCCTCCGTATCGTTTATTCCACCACCCAGTTTTCGATAGACAGACCGGGAATGTCACGAAAATCGGCCGCGTTGTTGGTCACGAGAATACAGCCGCTGCTGATCGCATGGGCGGCAATCATGCGATCGTAATCCCGCCCTCTTGCCCATCCGCATTGGGCAATGATCCGGCCATAGGCAACGGCCGCCGCGGCATCAAACGGCAGGACGGGCAGACCGCGCAGCAAAACCTCCAAGCGAGCCTGCCGGATGGCCGTGAATTTGGAATCTCTGTAGATGCCGCGCTGCAATTCGGCGAGACTCAAGGCCGACAACAGAACTTCGCCGCCATGCTCGGCGAGTTTATCAAGAACCCTATCCGCGCCGTCGCGGGCATGGATGGTGATGTTGGTGTCGATGAGGTAGGGCACGATCCCGCCGAACGATTAATCCCGCCGCCGCACGGGGACTTCGATCGGTTGTCTTTTTTCGACGTGACGTGGCTTGGGCATGCGCCGGAGCGCGGCAACAACATCGCTCATATTATTGCGCACCGGAAAGATCGTGATGACGTCGCCGAGACGGGTGATTTCCAGATCGAGGTCCGTATCCGCATAGGCCAGTTCCGCCGGAATGCGAACGGCTTGGCTGTTGCCCGATTTGAAGGCACGGGTCCGCGGCATGGCTGCGTCCTTTGCTGCTTCTGACATTAGCAGCGAAGGCCGCGCCGCGTCAATCCTCGTATATACAATGGGCCTCCGCGGAGGGCTATGGCTCCATCGGCGTAAGCCCCAACCGCTCCATCAACTCCCGATCGCGGTCGCGGCCGGGGTTCGGCGTCGTCAACAGCTTCGGCCCATAGAAGATCGAGTTGGCGCCGACGAGGAAGCACAGCGCTTGCGTCTCCTCGCTCATGTCCTCGCGGCCGGCCGAGAGCCGGACCATCGATCGCGGCATGGTGATGCGGGCGACGGCGACGGTGCGCACGAATTCGATGCCGTCGAGCGCGCCCGAATCTAACGTACCTTGGTCGGCGAGCGGGGTGAGGCTTCGGTGGTAAGCGACATGATCGAAGTGTAGCCCGAATCAAGCATAAGCGAAATCCGGAACCTGTTTGGGCTGGAATGCCCGGCCCATTCATATCAGTATGCCAATCGGGATTTTGCGAGGGAAATTATGATTCCAAGACACGCGTTTGCCGTTGCGGTTGCGAGTTTGCTTGCCGCCAGTTACGCCATCAGCCCGGCGGCCGCGGAGGATTGGCCGACGCGCGCGGTGACCATGGTGGTGCCGTTCCCGCCCGGCGGCGGCACCGATGTGCTCGGGCGGATCGTCGGCCGGCGTCTGTCCGAGACCTTGGGCCAGCAGGTCATCATCGAAAATGTCGGCGGCGCCGGGGGCATGATCGGTTCGGCGCGCGTCGCCAAGGCGGCGCCCGACGGCTACCAATTCGTCCTCGGCAGCAGGGCCGACGCCATCAATCAGACGCTGTACAAGCATCCGCTTTATAATTTCAAGGAAGACCTGGCGCCCGTGGTTCTGATCGCGGACCAGCCGATGGTCGTCATCACGCGCAAGGATTTGCCGGTCGACGGCCTGCAAGACTTCATCGCCTACGTGAGGAAGAACCAGAGCACGATGCGATCCGGCTCCGCCGGCATCGGCTCCACGGGCTATGTCGATTGCGCGTTGTTCAACGCGGCAATCGGTGTGAAAGTCCAGGACATCCCCTACCGGGGCGGCGGCCCCGCATTGCAGGATCTGATCGGCCGCCAATTCGACTATTTCTGCACGCTGAGCGCGACGGCCGTGCCGCCGATCCAGAGCGACCTGGTCAAGGGCATCGCGGTGTTCCGGCGCGAGCGGTTGCCGTCGCTGCCGGACTTGGCCACCGCCTATGAACAGGGCATGAAAGATTTCGCGGCCTCGACCTGGTTCGGCTTCTTCGTGCCCAAGGGCACGCCGGAATCGATCATCAAAAAGCTTCACGATGCCACCGTCGCCGCGATGGACACGCCCGCCGTGCAGCAGCAGCTGGTCACGACCGGCACATTCGTGGTGCCGCCCGAACACCGTTCGACGGATTATTTCGAGAGCATCATCACTCCGGAGATCGAGAAGAACGGCGCGCCGCTCAAGGCCGCGGGAATGTCGATCGAATAAGCGTCAAGGCGTTCTCACGCCCCTGCAAAAAGGCGCCGCCTACGCTTTCGCGTGATAGCAGAGAAACCATGCCCGATTCCCCGCCCGACCGCCTCTCGACGAATCCGCGCAGCCCGTATTTCGACGCCGAGCTGCTCAAGCGCGATATCGGCGTCCGCTTCAAGGGCGTCGAGAAGACCAACGTCGAAGAATATTGCGTCAGCGAAGGCTGGGTCCGGGTCGAGGCCGGCAAGGCCAAGGACCGCCACGGCAATCCGCTGACGATCAAGCTTATGGGAAAGGTCGAACCGTATTTCAGAAACGAGAAGCAACAGTAGCGACGTGCAATTCAGTGCAAAGTCTTGCGATCGGCGATCACATGAAGATCGAGCTGCCCGATCAGAGCCGCCCGATCCGCCTCGGCTTTGGCCATTTCATTCGCCGCTTCTTTCGCGGTTGAGCCGTTCGAACCCGCGACGACGATCCCGCCCAGCACCGCCGCAACAGCCGCCACCATTGCCGTCGGATCGAACCGGATCGCGCCGAACAGCATCGCGGCAAGCAAAATGCCGCCGGCGACAATAGCGATCCGCCCGGCCAGGATGAACTTGCGGCAGCTCTCGATCCTGGCTGCCAGTTCTTCGATGTGCGCCTCGAGGCGCACGATCTCCACGCGGGTCGCCGTCGTCCATCGCGGTCCGCGCCGCCCTCGCGCGTAGCGCCTACTCCGCCGCCACCCGCGTCGCCGGATCGACCGCCTCCACCCGCGCCGCGCAAAACTTGAATTCCGGAATCTTGCCGAACGGATCGAGTGCGGGATTGGTGAGGAGATTGGCGGCAGCCTCCACATAGGCGAAGGGAATGAACACCACGCCGTCGGGGATGGCGTCGTCCTGACGCGCGGCGAGCTCCACCGTGCCGCGGCGCGTGGCGACGCGGATCAGATCGCCCGGCTTGATGCCGAGCCGCGCGATGGTGCCGCGCGACACCGAGGCGACCGCGCCCGGCTCGATCGCGTCGAGTGTCGTCGAGCGCCGCGTCATGGCGCCGGTGTGCCAGTGTTCGAGCTGGCGGCCGGTGGTGAGGATGAACGGATAGTCCTCGTTCGGCTGCTCGTCCGGCGGCTTGAGTTTTGCGGCAACGAGCTTGCCGAAGCCGCCCGGGCGCGGGAATCCCTTGTCGAACACGACATCGTGGCCGGGCTGGTCCGGCGCGTCGGCCGGATAGGTGACGGCGCTCTCGCGCTCGACGCGCTGCCACGAGATATTGTCGAGCGACGGCATCAGCGAAGCCATCTCGGTATAGATGTCGCTCGGATGCTGATAATTCCACGGCAGTCCGATGCGGCGGCCGATCTCCTGAATGAGCCACCAGTCGTGCTTGGTGTCGCCGGGCAGCGGCAGCGCCTGGCGGCCCATCTGCACCTGCCGGTTGGTGTTGGTGACCGTGCCGTCCTTCTCCGGCCATGCGGAGGCCGGCAACACCACGTCGGCATAGACCGCGGTCTCGGTGAGAAAGAGGTCCTGCACCACCAGATGCTCGAGGTGCGCCAGCGCCTCGCGCGCGTGATTGAGGTCGGGGTCTGACATCGCGGGGTTCTCGCCCATGATGTACATGCCCTTGATCACGTCGGCGTGGACCGCGTCCATGATCTCGACGACGGTGAGGCCCTTCTTCGGATCGAGCTTGGTGCCCCAGGCGTCTTCGAAGCGCGCGCGGATCTGCGGGTCCTCGACCGACTTATAGTCCGGGAAGAACATCGGGATCAGGCCGGCGTCGGAAGCGCCCTGCACGTTGTTCTGGCCGCGCAGCGGATGCAGGCCGGTGCCCGGCCGGCCGATCTGGCCGGTGATCAGCGACAGCGCGATCAGGCAGCGCGCATTGTCGGTGCCGTGGGTATGCTGCGAGATGCCCATGCCCCAGAAAATGATCGCCGACTTGGCGCGGGCGAATTTGCGGGCCACGGTGCGCAGCACGTCGGCCTCGATGCCGCAGATCGGCGCCATCTCCTCCGGCGTGTAATCCTTGATGCTCTCGGCGAAAGCCGCAAAGCCCTCGATGTAGGTCTGGATGTACTGCTCGTCGTAGAGTTTCTCGGTAACGATGGTGTTGAGGATGCCGTTGAGCAGCGCCACGTCGGTGCCGTTCTTGAACTGCAACATGTGGGTGGCGTGGCGCTTGAGCGCCTGGCCGCGCGGGTCCGCCACGATCAAGGTGGCGCCGCGCTTGGCCGCCTGCTTGAAGAAGGTCGCCGCGACCGGATGATTCTCGGTTGGGTTGGCGCCGATCACCACGATCACTTCGGAATTCTTGCACTCGTTGAAGGTCGCCGAGACCGCGGCCGAGCCGACGCCCTCCATCAGGGCGGCGACCGAGGAGGCATGGCAGAGCCGCGTGCAATGGTCGACGTTGTTGGTGCCGAAGCCGGTGCGAATGAGTTTCTGAAAAAGATAGGCCTCTTCATTGGAGCCCTTGGCCGAACCAAA
>Ga0181536_10006096_pt1 | contig 12182 bp, 9 predicted proteins | sample PEATcosm2014_Bin_41_FD_121105 | JGI IMG/M metagenome (GOLD analysis project Ga0181536, IMG submission 121105) | Peatland microbial communities from MTU Mesocosm Facility, Houghton, MI, USA - PEATcosm2014_Bin17_60_metaG | ecosystem: Environmental > Terrestrial > Soil > Wetlands > Peat | place...
CTTCGTAAAAATAGGCTCGGTGCTTTTTGGCAGCGGATACGTGTTGCTCGCCTTTCTCCGCGCGGAATTTGTCGAACGGCGCGGCTGGCTCACTGCGCAGCAACTGCTCGATGCGGTTGCCGTTGGGCAAATCACGCCCGGACCCGTTTTTACTACCGCAACGTTCATCGGATATCTCCTCCATGGTCCGGCCGGGGCCTTCGCCGCTACCGCCGGAATATTTCTTCCCGCCTTCGTTTTCGTGGCGGCCAGCGCGCCCTTGATCCCACGTCTGCGCCGCTCCGCCTTCGCGGGTGCGGTCCTGGACGGAATCAACGTCGCCTCGCTGGCGCTGATGGCGGTAGTGACCTGGCAGCTTGGAGCTGCCGCGCTGGTGGATTGGCTGACCGTGTTGATCGCTGCCGTCAGTGCGCTGCTGCTGTTCCGCTGGCGCGTGAACTCCGCCTGGCTGATCCTTGCCTCCGCTGTTCTGGGAATCATTGCCAAGGGCCACATCGCATAGAGCGGTTGCCGAAGGACCCAATTATGTCGGGGAAACGCCGGGCGGCACAACCGTACCCATTCGCCGCAACAGCGAGTTTCATGTGTGTCCCACGAGTCTGTGACATGACATTGGGTGTCATGCTGAGCGCAGCGAAGCATCCCGGGAACCTATCCCACCCCGCGCCGCTCCGGGATTTTGGGTGAAATCCTTCGGCTGCAATTCAGCTACACGCTGTGCTGGGATTCTTCGCTCGGCTGCGCTCGCTCAGAATGACACGGTAAAAGTTATTGTGCGAATTTCTGGGCCACACAGGTCTATGCGCGGCAAGTTTTGACATTGGGAGGTCCCGGTTCGCGCCGGGTTTTCTGGGGGAGATAATGCATAGAAAACCGCAACGTGAACCGGAACACCTACAACACAACACCGTAGTCGCCGTCCTATGCGTTCTAACCGGGCCTGGACCAGTCAAAACGTAATCACACGAAGCAGCCGAACGCGCCAGGCTCCCGGCGCCGGGGTCCCCGACAAGCGCCGATGTTGCGCTTGTTGGGGTGGAAAGCCGCTCTAGGAACTTCGTAACGGATCCGTAGTCCCGTCCGGGCGGCTCAGATGAACAAAATCGACAAAGCCGGACGAAACACTTTGATAGCGGTCAACGATCGACGATCCCGCCACGATCAGCCCCGGGAACGCGATCCCCGCCCACAGCTTCATGATCAACAACAACGAACGAATACGCAGTTGCAAAGCCTGTTCGACCACCGCTCGCGCGGTCGCGGCAACTTCGGGATTCGGGTTGGTTGTCGCCGGGTCCGCCATGGCGATCAGCAGCGCCGCATTGTGCGCCACCGCCTTGACATAAGCCAAGACCGCGATCTGGCGCTGCCGCTGTATCGCGCGGAACGCGGCTGGCGCGAGCTTCTCGCGCAGGTACCGGGTTTCGTTTGGGTCGACAAGATTGCGGAATGCGGCGATATCGACAGGCACCAGTTGCCGGCTTAGTTCGTCGTAGGTTTGTGAGGACAGAACACTACGGCGCGCTATGTAGAACACGAAGACCAGCGCGGCGACAACCCCGGTGATCAGAAAAATCGTGATCATGAAAACTCCGGCGTGTTCTTCTGGTCAGTAAGCATGGCGATGATTGCACAATACAGGTTGAACTTAGCCCACGGCGTCGCCTTGGACCACGCAAAACGATTCCACGTTCTATTTCCAGAACAGGCCCCGTCTTTCGTTTCGGAAATCGACCGGATCGATGTACTCTTGATACATACGTCGCGTAATGCGGCAGGCGCGGCTGAGGGGGCTGAATGCCACTGTTCAGTGCTTCGGAAGATTTTGCCCGGCGCACATTGTCTGGAATACCCGGGCTTTTGTCTCGTCTCGCCTACATCACCAGTCTTCGAGATGAGAAAGGAAACTACCGTCATTGGGGGCTGGCACGCACCCATGGAACCGCCGCTGCCACGGAAGCCATGTGCCGCGCGCACTTGGAAATGCTGACACAGGTGCTTCGCGCGCCGCTCTCCCAACTCATGCGGGAAGTGGAGGCTCCTCAGCAAGTCGAGCTCGGGGCGCCACAGGTTCTGCTCAATAAATCGGCTCCTCTGCGATTGATTGTGCCGGCCGGGGCACACGCCGCCACGCTCATCCATGCCAAGGCTACGATTCTCGCGTTGCGCGCGTTGGAAGACGCGAGGAACTGGCTGCAAACCAGTCATCGAGCCGCATAGCAATCCCAACAACCTGTCCCAGGATTTCCGCCTCGTTCGGCTGCTTCAGGGAACGAGGACGCTCCGGCGAGAGCGGATGTGGTTGCAGAATCAGCGAATCGCCAACCACCGCGCACCACGAACATACAAACCCTTCGCGCGTCTCGACAAAGTAAACCGGCCGTTCATATTCGGAGCGCCACGTTCCTTCCTGCACTTTGTTGCGCGACTCGTCGACTTGCACAAAAGTGCCGGGCAGCAGCAGCGGATACATGGTGAGATCCTCGCTGCCGATATATCCATAAACAAAGCGCTCCGGCTGCAGATGGGCCAGGTGCGAAAGCGGCACCAACCCCCAGCGCTGGATCATGCGGCCCATGTTCGTCGTGCGCCTGACATCGAAGCCGGGATCGATTTCCGTCGGCAGATACATCGCCGTTGCGCTTGCCAGTGCCTCCGAAAGGTGCGAACGCGGAGGTTCGATCAGCGACAGGTCGCCGGCTGTCTGGTTGACGTCGATGCCATACCAGGAGAGCAGTTCACGCACGTCGCGCCGGTAGATGATGCTGAACGAATACAGCCGGAAGATGCTGGGGATGACCCCTTTGGTCTCAATGTCGGATAGCCTGCTTAATGGAACACCAAAATCGTCGTTCTGGTGTTTCGCCGCAATCCGTAAACTTGCCGCCTCCACTTCTCGAATGGTGAACCCCAACTGCTCACGAAGTGCCCGGAGCTTTTGCCCTGCCGTTGTCAACAGCATGCCCCCTATTGTTGTCCTAAGAACTAAAGCCGGAACCTTAACAAAGTACAGGAAGTCGAAGAATATTTACAATCTGCGATCCCGGGCGTATGGAATCCGTAACTCCGAAGTCGCCTTGCCTGAGTGGATCGAGCATCCGTCCGCGAAACGGGAAGATTCAAGCCGAAAGCCGGAATCCACGGCCCGAAGCACGCGGAAGCTTGCGGTGAACGAGGCTGGCAGAGATCACGGGCGGGGCGATGTGCTCTGGATCACATCTGAGCGTGATATCTATGGTTGACCCCCGTGCCGCACTGGCTGACAATAGAGTTGGAGTTGAAAATGATTTTCAGATTCGCAAGCCGGGCCCCGTCCTCCAAGACGCGTCCGCCTGTTCGTGCGGCAAAGCACGCCGGCCAGCGCCGCCCCGCATCGGGGCTCCCGGAGAGCGCCGCTTCCGCGAAGGCAAACGTTGCCGATCCCAGCCGGGAAATACAACTTGTGCCGCTTTGCGATCTTCCTCAAGGTGTTCACGCTATCATTCACGAGATTCAATTGCCGGCAAGCGCCGCCGAGCAAGTCATGCTGTTCGGGTTCATGAGCGGCGTCGAAGTCGTCTCCGGCCAATGCGGTCCCGGCGGTGATCCCAGAGTTTACCGGCTTGACGGAACGGAAGTGGCAATCCGGCGCGCTACCGCACAGCACATCCTGGTGCGAATCCCCTCGGTCCAGGAGCAGGCCTGATGTCCTCGCGCGAGTGCTGCGGCCCTTCCTTCGGCACAAGCGTACTGGAAGGTGTGGACCAGAAATCAATCCGCACGATCGCTCTCGTAGGCCCGCCCAATTGCGGCAAGACCACGCTCTTCAACCAGCTTACAGGCCTCAACCGCAAGGTCGCGAATTTTCCCGGCGTCACCGTCGAACACTTCACCGGATACATCACTTTGCAGGACGGCGAGCGTGTCGCCCTGATCGACCTGCCGGGCATCTACAGCATGCACGCAAAATCCGAGGACGAGCGCGTCACGGTCGATGTTCTGCGCGGCCAAATGACGGGAATCGAGCCGCCGGACGCCATCGTGCTGGTGCTCGACTCCACCAATCTTGGCCGTCACCTGGCGCTGGCGGCGCCGGTCATCAGCCTCGGACTGCCTACGCTGGTGCTGCTCAACATGGCCGATTCCCTGCGCGCCCGCGACGGTCATATCGATGTGTTATCGCTGGCGAGGCAGTTGGGCACTCCCGTGGCCCTCGTTAGTGCGGTCAGCGGAGAGGGCCTGGAGGCCGTCGATCACTTCATCAGTTCGGCCATGCACCAGCCGCAACCGACTGAGTTGCCCATGCTGCACGATGTCCGCGAATGCCGGCAATGGGCTGAACGCATCAATGTTCAGTCCAACTACCGCAAGCCCTTGCCGCCCGTGTGGACACGCCGCCTGGATGCCGTTTATCTGCACCGTCTATGGGGTCCACTGATTTTTTTCCTGGTGGTTGTTGCCGTTTTCCAGACGATCTTTGCCGCCGGCCAGCCTCTCTCCAAAATTCTTCAGGACGCGCTCGATTACCTGGGGACCGCCGTTTCTCCCCATGTCCATAACGCACTGATCCGCTCTTTGTTGATTGATGGCGCCTGGAAGGGTGTTTCCTCGGTGCTGGTCTTTCTGCCGCAGATTCTGCTGCTCTTCCTGCTGATCGGGGTACTGGAAGACTCGGGATACCTGGCGCGTGCAGCCGTGATCGCCGACCGCACCATGTCCCGCTTCGGATTGAACGGTAAAGCCTTCATCCCGCTGCTTTCGGCATACGCCTGCGCGGTTCCGGCCATCATGGCGACCCGCACCATCGAGAACAAGCGCGACCGCCTGGCCACCATCATGGTTGCCCCCTTCATGACGTGTTCGGCGCGTCTGCCGGTTTACACCATGGTGATCGCCGCGTTTGTGCCTGACGCGCGTATCGCGGGAGTATTTTTCGGCTCGCGCGCGCTGGCCATGCTGGGGCTCTACGTGATCGGGTTTCTGGCCGCGTTGTTCACCGCGCGCATGCTGAAGTCCTCCATCCTCAAAAGCAAGGATGTTCCCTTCCTGCTGGAGTTGCCGCCCTATCGCTGGCCGACATTGCGCTCGCTTGGAATGCGCCTCCTGGACCGCACTAAAGCCTTCGTCTGGCGCGCCGGAACCGTCATTCTCGCGGTTTCGCTGCTGCTGGCGATTCTGACCAACCTGCCGCTCCATCAGGGACAACCGCCGGCCATTCAGGACAGCATCGCGGGACGCCTCGGTCATTCGCTTGTGCCGGTCATCGCTCCGCTCGGTTTCAACTGGAAGATTGGTGTCGGCTTGCTTACCTCATTAGCCGCGCGCGAGGTCATCGTAGGCACGCTGGGCACGCTCTATGGCGTCGATCCCCAACAGCACGCCATGAACCTGCAACAGGCGCTGCACAGTGATCTCAGCCTGGGAGGCGCGGCTGCGCTGCTCATCTTCTTCGCCTTCGCCATGCAGTGCACCTCGACGCTGGCCGTGGTGCGCCGTGAAACCAACAGTTGGAAGTGGCCCGCGCTTCAATTCACCTACATGACCGTAATGGCTTACGGCGGCGCCTTCATCGCGAAACACCTGGTCGACGCCATCTTCCGATAGATCAGATTCGCGGCGCAAAAAAGCCCACCACTTAGGAAGTGGTGGGCCGCTCACCACCGAGGGGCGAATAATATCCTCGGTTATTGAGCGTGTGATGTGGGAGCCCGGTTCGGCGTTAGCCGAAGAGGCCCAAGATGACGAAATCTTCATCTTGCGGTGTTCGACGCGCTATCTGTACGCTCCGATCCGAAATTGGGGTATACCGGCTCTGGAATCGCTCTTGGTAGCGAAGGTGCGCGCGTTACCGCTTGGGCGGCTTGTGCAGGCGAATGTAGGTCACCTGGGAAAGCAGCCGTTGTGTCAGCGCGCTGTGTGCCTCCGGAGTCAGCGGGGCGTTCCTGTCGTCAGTAGTCATCCGCGGGTTCTCCTCCTGTGCGAAAACTGTAGCTGCGTACCCGACATTACATTCGATAAGCAAGAAGCTGTTCGGGCGCGGAGTGGAGGGATATTTTGTTTCTTGCAGCAAAAGCAACACAAAAGATTCCTCGACTCGCGACGAAAGACGTGTCGCTCGCTCGGAATGACGTTCATCTCTTGGGATACAGCATCTCTGTCACCGCCCTAGGCCTTGAGCACGCCTGAAAGCGCCTGCCCGGTATAGGACTTTTTTACCCGTGCAACCTGCTCCGGCGTTCCCTGGGCGACCAGGCGTCCGCCCTCTTCGCCGCCCTCCGGCCCGAGGTCGATGATCCAGTCGGCGTTGCGGACGACATCGAGATTATGCTCGATGATGATGATGGTGTTGCCCAGATCGGTGAGCCGGTGCAGCACGTCGAGCAGCTTGTTCACGTCCTCGAAGTGCAGGCCGGTGGTTGGCTCGTCGAGCAGGTAGAGCGTGCGCCCTGTCTGGCGCTTGCTGAGCTCGCGCGCCAGCTTGATGCGCTGCGCTTCGCCGCCCGAGAGCGTGACCGAGGACTGGCCAAGGTGTATGTAGCCGAGCCCGACGTCAACCAGTGTCTGCAACTTCTGCCGCGCCTGCGGAATGTTCTCCAATACGCCGAGTGCGTCCGAGATCGGCGTATTCAGCAGGTCCGCAATCGAGTACCCCTTGTACTTCACGGCCAGTGTCTCGCGGTTGTAGCGTTTGCCGCCGCAGACCTCGCAGAGCACGTAGACATCCGGCAGGAAGTTCATCTCGATGCGGCGCTCGCCCTCGCCCTGGCAGGCCTCGCAACGGCCTCCCGACACGTTGAAGGAGAAGCGGCCGGCCTTGTAACCGCGCTCGCGCGACTCCGGAAGCATGGCATAAAGCTCGCGGATGTTGGTGAAGGCCCCCGTGTAGGTCGCCGGATTTGAGCGCGGCGTACGCCCGATGGGCGACTGATCGATGCGTATCACCTTGTCGATGTTTTCGCTTCCGCTGATGGCGCGGTGCTTGCCCGGATCTTCGCGCGAACGGTAAAGCTGGCGCGCCAGGGCGCGGTAGAGGATGTCATTCACCAACGTCGACTTGCCGGAGCCGGAGACGCCGGTCACGACCGTCATAACGCCCAACGGAAAGCTGACATCCAGATTCTTCAGGTTGTTCTCGTGCGCCCCGAGGATTGCGATGGCCGCGCCATTGGGCTGCCGGCGCTCGTGACGCACGCCGATCCGCCGCCGTCCGCTGATGTACTGGCCGGTCAGCGATTCGAGCTCATCGGCAATCTGCTGGGGAGTTCCGGCGGCGACAACCTCGCCTCCGTGCCGGCCGGCGCCGGGTCCCAAGTCGATGACGTAATCAGCGCGCCGGATGGTTTCTTCATCGTGCTCCACCACCAGCACGGTGTTGCCCAGATCGCGCAGAGATTCGAGCGATTGCAGCAGGCGGGCGTTGTCGCGGTGATGCAGGCCGATCGAAGGCTCGTCCAACACGTAGAGCACGCCGCGCAGCTTGGAGCCGATCTGCGTCGCCAGCCGGATACGCTGCCCTTCGCCGCCGGAAAGCGTGGCCGCCGAACGATCCAGAGCAATGTAGCCCAGGCCGACATGATTAAGAAAGCCAAGCCTCTCACCGATTTCGCGCAGCACGCGGCCCGCAATCTTCTCTTCGCGTTCGTTCAGGCGGATGGCGGGCACCGCCTCGACGGCTCGCGAAACCGGCAGCGCCGTAAAGTCGGAAATGGACATGCCGTTGACCTTCACGGCAAGGCTCTCGGGCCGCAGGCGCCTGCCCTCGCAGCGAGGACAGGGCGTGGCGGACATGTAGTTCAGCAGCCACTCGCGGTAGCTGTCGGAGTTCGACTCCTCGATCATTTGCCGCAGGAAGGCGAAAACTCCGCGAAAACCGGCGGGGCTGCTTTTCTCCGGTCCGTAGAGGATCAGGTTCTGTGTCGCCGCCGGGAGCTGCTCGAATGGCACCGCCAGGTCAAAGCGATGTACCTCGGCCGCACGCTTCAGCAACGACTGAAGATAGGTAGACCCGCTGCCGGGTCCGAGGCCGCCGTCCAGCAGGGGCTTCGACCAGTCCACCACAATCTTGGCGGGGTCAAAATCATATTTCGAGCCGAGGCCGTTGCACTCCGGGCACGCGCCGTAGATGCTGTTGAAGGAAAACGATCGCGGCTCCAGTTGCGGAACATTGATGCCGCACTCGGGACACGCCATGCGCGAGGAATACAGCCGCTCATCGCCGCCGACGACAGCCACTTGCACCAGCCCTTGCCCGAGCTTCATGGCAACCTCGACGGAATTGGTCAGACGGCGCTCGATTCCGGACTTTAGCAGCAGGCGGTCCACCACCACCTCGATGGTGTGGTTGCGACGCTTGTCGAGGCGGATATCCGCTTCGATGTTGACCAACTCGCCGTCGATGCGGGCGCGCGTAAATCCGTGCTGGGCGAGCTTCTCCAGTTCCTTCTTGAACTCGCCCTTGCGACCCCGCACCAATGGGGCCAACAGCATCACGCGGGTCTGCCCCGTGCCGGATTCGTCATGAGGAACCATTTCCAGCAACCGCTCCACGATCTGGTCAGCCGACTGCCGGGTGATCTCCCTGCCGCACTTTGGGCAATGGGGCAGCCCTATGGAGGAGTAAAGCAGGCGCAAGTAATCGTAAATCTCAGTAATTGTCCCTACAGTCGAGCGCGGGCTACGGCTGGTAGTCTTTTGTTCAATGGAGATGGCAGGGCTCAGACCGTCGATCGCATCGACGTCGGGCCGTTCCAGTTGGTCCAGAAACTGACGCGCATACGCCGACAGCGTCTCGACATAGCGCCGCTGCCCTTCGGCATAGATGGTGTCGAAGGCCAGCGATGACTTGCCCGAACCGCTGAGCCCGGTGATCACCGTCAGGGAGTTGCGCGGAATCTCAACCGAGATGTTCTTGAGGTTGTGCTGGCGCGCGCCGCGCACCGAGATCTTTGTAATTGGCATCCCAAAATAACGCCTCCGGCGCGACCAGCGACACCCACGTTACGTGGTACAGGACCCACAGTTACGTGGACAGTCCGCTGGAAACGTCGGAAAGTGTGGAAGACACTTCGACACAGGTATCTTAGAAGGCAATAGAGTCAAGCGTCAAACTGAGGCATAACAGAACAAGCAGCGCGCGATCGCCGAAGCGCCGTTGGCAACGGGTTCCCGCAACAGAGCCGCGGAGAATTCGCAACGGGAAATGGTTCAAGGATGCGTGGAACAACCGGAGATTCCAAAATCGGACTTGTTCTCCACAGGCACAAAGGTTTAACGTGAGCTTGATCTTTTCCGAGCATCTTATGTTGTAGGCTCTTGGCTGCGGCTCCCCCGCTGACATTACGAACGGGCTGGAGCGAGCGTATTGATAAAAAGGTTGAGAGACTTGACGACTCTATTTGTTCCACTCGCATTGCTTTTGACCATTGTGCTTTCGATCGCATTCGGAATTGGTGCCGGATATCTGGCGATTGTGGGTATTCTGAATGCCTTCAGCCGTAACCGCGGAGAACGGAAACCCGCGGCCGCCACTCTTATCTCCACTGCCGGTCCATCCGGCGACTGACCGGGGCTTCGGTCAGATATGCGTCCGCTCGCGCTCCAGGCGCGGGCATGCGGTTCGTTGAACTCGCACGAAATTTCAGCATCGCTAATACTTTACTTTTTTTGAGCGCCCCCACTGAAGTCCCTTGCGCTGCGTCGCAGCCGTTTTTATTCTGACGTGCGCGGAGCACTTTCTGGTCCCGTGTTTGCGCTTCTGAAGAGTGGCTTGGAAGCAAAACAACAATTACACAATAGAAGCACTCACCTAAAGGAGCATTGCATGTCAAAGAAATCAAGATTGATCCGTGGCGTCCTCATCATTCTCGCCTTCTTTGGTGTCCTGAGCGTAGGCGTCCTCATCGGCCAGGAGCACGGGTATCGTCGTCATATGGGTGCGGCCCTGGACTCGCTTCGGTCCGCCCAGCATTCCATCCACGAGGCAATGAGAGAAAGGGGCGGCCGTCATTCGCAGATGGCCTTGGAGCACATAGAAAGAGCCATACGCGAAGTCCAGGAAGAACTTCATTAGATTGAATTCCGCGGCCAAGGAATAGCACCAGAATCGCAAGGGCTCTCAGCAATTGAGAGCCCTTGGTGCATTACGGCCCGACCGGGCGGCTTTCCATCAGAGCATTACGCTACGAATTGCAGCAAGTCCCCTTGGCGCTTTCCAACTTACGACAACCGGGCGCTTCAGGAAACGGTCTTCACGCTATGATCCGGCCGCAACCCTTGCTTAGCGCGCATCAGCTCCGCTGCCTTCTGCGCGATGTGTTCGGCCGCAACCTCGAACTCCTTCACCAGTTCCCAGGGAGCGCCGGAATCGCCAAAGCGGTCCTTGACGCCGATATAGCCGGCAACCACCGGGATTTTTAGGGACTCGGGATCTTCCAGAATAAGTCCGGCCACGCGCCATGCCAGCGCACCGATCTGGTGCTCTTCAGCGGTAACGATGACCTGAGTCTCGCGAGCGGCGCGCAGAATCGCCCGCCGGTCGATCGGCTTCAAGGTGTGTACGTTCAGGATGCGCGTCTCGTAACCGAACTCCTGTTTGAGCATCCAGGCGGCGCGCATGGCCTCGGGCACCATTGGACCGCAGGCAATGATCGTCAGGTTCTCGTGTTCGTTGCGGTAATCGCTTTCCAGGCAGGTTTCGAAGGCGTCGATGAAGTTCGGCTGCTCGCCGCGGAAACGGATTACATTGGCCTTGCCGAATTCGAAGGGCGTTTGGTCGGTTGTGACGACCGGCGTTGCCTCGCGGGCAAAGCGGATGTATTTCGGTCCGATCACCCCCAGAAGCAGCTTCTGGGTGGCCTTCCTCGTCTCCACGGAGTCGCAGGGAACCACGGCGCTCATGTTGGGCAAGCCGCAGATGGCAAACAGGTCCTCCAGCGCTTGGTGCGTGGCTCCGTCCGGACCTACCGAAACGCCGCCGTGCGCGCCGGCGACCAGGACATTAAAGTTGCCATAGCAAACCGAGACGCGCAGTTGATCGAGGTTGCGGGCCGCCGCGAACGTACCGTAGGTGCCCATGACCGGCAGCTTGCCTTCCTTGGCCAGTCCGGCGGCAACCGAGGTCGCCGACTGTTCGGCGATGCCCATGCTCAACCAGCGGCTGGCTCGTTCCGGGTGGCCTTCGTAAAACTCGCTGATCGTGATCGACCCGGAGATGTCCAACCCGAGGCAGACGACACGCGGATCGCCGCCTTCCAGCGAAAGCGCCTTGCCGAAGCCTTTGCGCGTGGGCTCCATCTTCGCCTTCATGTTGTCGCCCGAGTTCCACCAGTAATCGCGTCCGAAGCGCGGCATTTTCGCTGCGAGAGAGACATCGATTTCCTGCTGATAGCGCTGCATGCGCGCAAACATCTCCTCGACCGGGACCTGGCTTTCCACCCCAAGAATCCGCAGCGCCTCATCCAACTCCTTGCGATTCGGCGCCTTTCCGTGCCAGCCGGCGGCGTTCTCCATAAAAGTGACGCCTTTGCCCTTGACGGTTTCCGCCAGGATCAGCAGCGGCTTGCCCGACTTGTTTTGCTTGGCCGCCTGCAATGCATCGACGATTTGCGTCATGTCATGCCCATCGATTCGCACCACCTGCCAGCCGAAAGCCTCGTATTTGGCGGCGATCGGTTCGACGTTCATAACCGTTTCGGTCTTGCCGTCAATCTGCAGATGGTTGTTGTCCAGAATGGCCACGATGTTGTCGAGCTTATAGTGAGCCGCCTCCATGGCAGCTTCCCAGACTTGTCCCTCCTGCTGCTCGCCATCGCCCATGATGCAGAAGACGGTGTAAGCGCGGCCATCGAGCCGGCCGGCGAGCGCACTGCCCACGGCGACACTCAGCCCTTGCCCTAATGAGCCCGAGGAGCATTCCACGCCCGGCAGCTTCAGCCAGTGCGGATGCCCTTGCAAAGGAGAGCGCAAACGCCGCAGCAGGCCGAGGTCCAGCTTATCGAAGAAGCCGGCGAAGGCCAGTCCCACATAGAGCGCTGGAGCCTTGTGTCCAGCCGACCAGAAGATGCGGTCGCGATCGGCCCAGGAGGGATTCCGCGGGTCATGTTTGGCTATGTGCAGATACAGGGCAGCGGTGATGTCCATCATCGAAAGGGTTCCGCCTGAGTGTCCTGAACCCGCGCAACAAAGTCCCGTGAGGATATAACCGC
>Ga0181536_10006097_pt1 | contig 12181 bp, 11 predicted proteins | sample PEATcosm2014_Bin_41_FD_121105 | JGI IMG/M metagenome (GOLD analysis project Ga0181536, IMG submission 121105) | Peatland microbial communities from MTU Mesocosm Facility, Houghton, MI, USA - PEATcosm2014_Bin17_60_metaG | ecosystem: Environmental > Terrestrial > Soil > Wetlands > Peat | place...
ATCATGTCGAAGAAGCTGGCCGAGGGCATCGACGCCCTGATTCTCGACGTGAAAGTGGGCACCGGCGCATTCATGAAGAAACAGGTGGACGCGCGCCGCCTGGCGCAGACCATGGTGGCCATCGGCCGCCGCATGGATAAAAAGGTCCGCGCTCTGATCACCGATATGAACCAGCCGCTGGGGTACGCGGTGGGCAACGCCCTGGAGATCATGGAAGCTTCCCAGACGCTGCAGAACGCCGGTCCGGAAGACCTGACCAAGCTTTCGCTGGAACTGGCCGCCCACATGATTCACCTGGGCAAGAAGGCGGCCAGCATGGACGAGGCGCGGCGCATCGCCGAAAGCCACCTGGTGGACGGCTCCGCATACAAAAAGTTCAAAGCCGTGGTGGCGGCGCAGGGCGGCAACCCGCAGGCGCTGGACAAGTTCGAGCTGCTGCCGAATGCCACCGGCATGCGCGAAGTCGCTTCGCCGCGCGCCGGCTACGTCACCTCCATCGACGCGCAGGATATCGGGGTGGCTTCCAACATGATCGGCGCCGGCCGCGACAAAAAGGAAGATTCCATCGATCCCGCCGTCGGCATCATTCTGGAAGTGAAGATGGGCGAAAAAGTGGATGCCGGCAGCGTCCTTTGCCGCCTGTACTACACCAAGGAAGACCGCGTCGACGAAGCCGCCGGCCTGGTGGAAGACGCCTTCCGCATCTCCGCGCAGAAGCCCGAGGAGCGCGCGCTCATTCTCGAGGTTGTGGGCGTCTAAATGGGGCGGTTCACGGGGTTACTGGGGCTGGTCGTCATTTTGGCGGTGGCGTGGCTTTTCTCCAGCCATAAGCGCCAGATCAAACTGAGCATTATCGCGTGGGGCATGGGGCTGCAGTTTCTGTTCGCCGTGCTGGTGCTGAAGACCGATTTCGGCAAAGTTTTTCAGTGGATCGGCAGCGGCGTCAACGCCATGCTGGGTTATACGGAAGCGGGCAGCGAATTCGTTTTCGGGCCGATGGGCAAGAGTACCGGAGGGTTTGGCGTCGTATTTGCCTTTCAGGTGCTCCCCATCGTTATTTTCATCGCCTCCTTTTTCGCCATCCTTTACTACCTGGGCGTGATGCAGTTTGTGGTAAGACTGATGGCCATCGGGATGCAAAAAGTGATGGGGGTGAGCGGCGCCGAATCGCTGAATGTGGCGGCCAGCATCTTCATGGGGCAAACGGAAGCGCCTTTGACCATCCGCCCGTTCCTGGCGGGGCTCACCGAATCCGAGTTGTTCACGATCATGACCGCCGGAATGGCGCACGTTTCCGGATCGGTCATGGCGGCCTACGTCAAAATCGCGGGAGTCTCCATCACCCACCTGTTGACGGCCGTGATCATGACGGCGCCGGCCACCATCATGCTGGCCAAGATTTTCATTCCCGAAACGGAGAAACCGGTCACCGCCGGCCGCGTGGACATCAAAGTGGAGAAGACGGCCGTCAACGTGATCGATGCCGCGGCGCAGGGCGCCGGCGACGGCCTGCACCTGGCGCTGAATATCGCGGGCATGCTGATCGCCTTCCTGGCGCTGATCGCCATGTGCAACGGCATTCTGGGCGCGCTGCACGGCGTTCCCGGCTTTGGCTGGCTGCCGCAATCCCTGGAAAAAATCTTCGGCATCGTGTTCGCGCCGGTGGCGTGGATCATGGGGGTGCCGTGGAAGGACGCTTCCGCCATCGGCGATTTGCTGGGCACACGCCTGGTGCTGAACGAATTCGTGGCGTTTCTGAAACTCGGCCCCATGAAGGGGACGCTGGATCCGCGCTCTTTCGTGATCGCCACCTATGCCTTGTGCGGCTTTGCGAATTTCAGCTCCATCGCCATCCAGATTGGCGGCATCGGGGCGCTGGCGCCCAACCGCAAGAGCGACCTGGCGCGCTTGGGCTTGCGCGCGGTAGCCGCCGGCACGATGGCCAATTTCATGTCGGCCTGTATTGCTGGAATGCTGCTGTGATCGAGGAAGCGAAGAGATATATCGAAGGTCAAACGGAGCTGCGGCCCGCCATTGGAGCGGTTCTGGGCAGCGGGCTGGGCGGTTTCGCGGACGAACTTTCCGAGCGCATGGAACTGCCTTACGGCGAGATTCCCGGCTGGCCGCATTCCACAGCCGTGGGCCACGCCGGCAAACTGATCTTCGGCAAGCTGGGCGATCTGCCGGTTGCCGTCATGGCCGGGCGGGCGCATCTCTACGAAGGCTATTCGCCCGCGCAGGTGACTTTCGGGGTGCGGGTGCTGGGCTCGCTGGGTGTGCGCTCGATGGTGTTCACCAACGCGGCGGGGGGGATCAACCTGGAACTCGAGCGCGGCGGACTGGTGCTGATTTCCGACCACATCAATTTGCAGGGATGCAATCCGCTGTGCGGACCCAACGACGATTCGGTGGGGCCGCGCTTTCCCGATATGTCGGAAGCCTGGCCGCGAAAGTTTCGCGAAATCGCCAAGAGTGTCGCGGTGGATTTGTGCGTGCCGATTTCCGAAGGCGTGTACGCCGCCATGCTTGGCCCGAGCTACGAAACCCCCGCGGAGATCCGTTTTCTGCGCACCATCGGGGCGGACGTGGTGGGGATGTCCACCGTGCTGGAAGCCATCGTGGCCAATCACATGGGCATGAAAGCGCTGGGCATTTCCTGCGTCACCAACATGGCGGCGGGCGTTTTGCCGCAACAAAAGATCTATCACGAAGAGGTGCTGGAAACCGGCGCCATGGTGCGCGAGACGCTGGTGCGTTTTCTCAAGGCGCTGCTGCCGCGCCTGGCGGAGGAAAATGTCTGACGGGGCGCAAGGTGGCGCACGCGCTCCCGCGAGCCGCATCGCCACTCCCGGCGATGCAAGGCGCCGGGACGAGGCTCGACACGGCAAACACGAGTGTTTGCGCCACAAAGGGGAACGGGCGCATGCCTGACGCGCTGGCGGCAGCCGCTCTGGCAGTGCGCGAAAACGCCTTCGCGCCTTTTTCCAAGTTCAAAGTGGGAGCGGCGGTGGAAGACGCCGATGGCCGCATCCACACCGGCTGCAACGTGGAGAACGCCACCTACGGGTTGACGGTCTGCGCCGAGCGCGTGGCCATTTTCAAAGCCATTTCCGAAGGCGTCCGCAAATTTCGCCGCGTGGCCGTGGCCGCCGATACCGATGTCCTGACCCCGCCCTGCGGCGCCTGCCGCCAGATCCTCTGGGAGTTCTGCGGCGATATTGAAATCGTGCTGGTGAACCTGCACGGCCACTCGGAAACATACCAATTAAAAACTCTTTTCCCGAAGCCATTCGATGTTTCGTATCTGTAGCTTTCTACTTTTCGTCTTCACCCTGGGCGCCCAACCGGCCGATTGGATCTGGAGCGCCCACTGGGTCATCACCGAAGATGCCGCCCATCGCGTGATCGAAAACGGCGCCGTGGCGATTACCGCGGGCCGCATCGTGGGGGTGGGCACGAAGTCCGAAATCGACGCGCGTTTTCAGGCCAGGCAGCGCCTCGACCGTCCCGACGCGATCCTGGCTCCCGGCCTCATCGACACCCATACGCACGCCGCCATGTCGCTGTTCCGCGGCATTGCCGACGACAAGAAATTGCAGGACTGGCTGGAGCACTTCATCTTCCCCGCCGAAGCCAAAAACGTTACTCCCGAATTCGTCCGCTGGGGCACGCGCCTGGGCTGCCTGGAAATGCTGCTGGGCGGCACCACCACCTTCACCGACATGTATTATTACGAGAGCGTGGCGGCGGAAGTGGCCAAGGAAGCCGGCATGCGCGGCGTGCTGGGCGAAACCATCATCGGCTTCCCGGTTGCCGACGCCAAAACTCCCGCCGAGGCGCTGGCGTTCACCGAACGCTATCTGATTCGTTTTCGCGGCGACCCGCTGGTGGTTCCGGCCGTCGCGCCGCACGCGATCTATACCAATTCGGACGAAACCCTGAAAGCCTCGCGCGCGCTTGCCAATAAATACCACGCGCCCCTGCTGATTCATCTGGCCGAAACCAAAAAAGAAGTGGACGACAGCATGGCGCAGCGCCATATGACTCCCGTCCAGGCGCTCGATTCCCTCGGCGTGTTGAACGGTAGAACGGTGGCCGCGCACTGCGTATGGGTCAACGACGCCGACATGGCCATTCTCAAATCGCGCAACGTGGGCGTGGCGCATTGTCCCTCGAGCAACATGATGCTGGGGAGCGGCGTAGCGCCGGTCGTGAAGATGCTGGCGCTGGGGATTCACGTTGGTCTGGGTCCCGACGGTCCCGCCGGCAGCAACAACGACTTCAATATGTTCGAAGAGATGGACCTCGCCGCCAAGCTGCAGAAGGTGACCCACCTGGATCCCACCGTCCTGTCGGCAGTCACGGCTATGGATATGGCTACCATCGGGGGCGCGCGCGTGCTCGGGATGGAAAAGGACCTGGGCTCGCTCGAGCCCGGCAAGCTCGCCGACCTGATCACCGTGCGGCTGGACCGCCCCAATGCCGTTCCCCTCTACGACGCCGTCTCGCAGATGGTCTACGCCCTGAAGGCCGAAGACGTGCGCGACGTGATGGTGAACGGCAAACCGATCGTCCGCGACGGCCGGATCCTCACGCTCAACGAGCCGCAGATTTTAGAAAAAGCGCGGGAATATCGCGTGAAGGTAAGCCAATCGTTGCGTTAAGATTTCTCAGCCGGGGAGGAGCGCGGCGCATATTTTCCGGCGGCTGAAAAACACCATGGCGGTGGTTTGACGCGGCCAGGAGATAATGGCGTCCGCGCGCTTATCGTCTGATTTTCAGCCATTTACAGTCTGGCAGGCGGCATGCATATTCTCCGGCGTAAGCCGCCAGAGCGGCGGCGAACAAAGGAGGACGTCATGAAAAGCAAACTCTTCGCAGTTCTGTTACTGGCCGGCGGCAGCCTGTTCGCCGGGCCTCGCATCTCCGTCGGAATCGGTCTCGGATACGCGCCGGCGCCCGTCCGGGTGTACGCCGCGCCGCCGGTGGTAGCTTACGCGCCGCCGGTGGTCGTTCCCGGACCCGTTTATGTGGCTCATCCCCGCCGCTACTGGGTTGCGCCTCGTTATTTCGGCGGCCGTTCCTATCGCGGTTACTGGCGGCGGTAAGCCACGGTTGCCTGGATCAGTTCCAGAATCTCCGGAACGAGCTCCTCGGGAAGCGCTGTGCGGGTGAGGCACTCGCACAGCGCGGTCAAATCGGCGGCGCGCCCCAGCGCCCGCCAATCCTCCGGAAGTTCTCCCCCGTGCCCGCGAAACGCATGGGAAAAATGCGGTTCCATGCGCGGCCGGCTTGCGCGCTCGTAGCGCAGGGCGTGGGCCACATCGCACAAAGGCGTGCCCGAAAAAGCGAACTCCCAATCCAGCACGGCTACCACCCGCCAGCGCCCGGTGTGGCGATCCAGAATCAAGTTGGGCGAACCGAAGTCCGCATGCACCAGGCGGGTTTGCTTGTCCAGCGCGGCCAGGCGCGGCGCCCATTGCCAGGCAAACTGGCGCACGCGGCCGCGCAGCCCTTCTTGCATACGGCGCGCCAGCACGGGCGACGCGAGGCACTGCTCGATGAAGCGCGGCGCCGGATCGGAACCCTCCATGAGCGGCGCGCCGATGGCTAAGGCGGGGCCGATTCTGCCCGGAGCGGGAAAGGAGAACTCACCAATCCGCGCCAGCGCGGCGCCCATCGAGGACGCCGCCTGCGCAAGTTCCGGCGCATCCGCGCGCGATTTCAATTCGCGGAACGTCACGCCGCGCACCCACCGCATCAGAAGATAAGGCGGCGTTTCGCCATCGCCCCGCGGCGCCGCGTACAGAATTTCCGGCACCGGTACGCGCGCGGAAACCAGGTGGTGCAGCGCCAGTTCCTTGGCGCAGGAAGCGGGGTCGCGCGCGTATATGCGCAGCACGAAGGCGTCCTCCGCGCCATCCACCGTTACCCGGTACACGCGATTGCAGACGCCGCCGGAAAGCGGCTGGAGCGAGGCCAGGGAGCGGCCCGGCAGGGCGCGGGCCACGGCGCGGGCGGCTTGCGCGAATCCGGGAGGCGCTTCCATGCAGCAGCCAGTTTAGCCCATGGCTCCGATACGATGAGCGGAACCATGCGAGGATTTGGCTTCGCCGCCGCCCTCCTGGCATTGCTGGCAGCGTTCGGCTGTGCCGCGAAACGGCCCATGGCCGCGGCTGCGCCAGCCGGGCCCCCCGTGGCGGCATCGGCCCGGGCGTTGACGCCGCCCACGCCGCTATCGCCGCCCGATGGCGCGGCCTTCACCGGCTATCCGCGCACGGTCACGTTCACGTGGTACGGCGTTCCCGAAGCCGCCGCGTATGGAATCGAAATCGACTGTTACGGCTGCTGCCAGGCGGGCGTGTGGGCGATCGGCCAAGATTCCAGCCAGTGCGTTAAAACTCGGTGGAACGAATTCACTTTCGCGAAACAGTCAGTTTCCCGCGGCAAACCTGCCCGACTTGACCCACAGCCAATCCGCGCCATCGGAAAGCTTGGCGGGATTTTTGACCACCAGCAGCAATACAGTCCGGGGTGAAACGCAGTGGCGATAGATCAGCGCGGAGGCGCTGCCTCCCCTGCCGAAATACGCTTCGACGTCGAATTGCGGCGGCGCGTTATCGATGCGCAGCTCGCCATTGCGCATTTGCGCCGTGACTTCGTGCAGCCCGCCTCCCGAAAACGTGGCGTGTCCATTGGCGCTTTCGCCCATCGAGTAACTGGGCATATGATTCGGATCCACCGTGGTGTCGATGGCTACCTGCCACCCGCCGGCGATGGGCTGCATCGATCCAGCCTGCACCGCGCGCAGCAAAACAGAGCACGAATCGGGGGACGGGGGCGGCATGATGGCATTGGCGAAATCGGCCGCGTTGCCACCGGTCTCCGCCGCGAACCGCTGGCCTTCGGTGGGCGGAGGAGGCGGCGCGGCGGCGCACGCTACCGGCAGCGCCAAAATCGCCGCCGCTGGTTTCGCCAGGCTGAGCTGTTTGATTTCCATGAGGGTCTGCGGACCCATCTGCGCCTTCACCACCAGCCCGTAAGTGGAATCCAACCAGACCTTGATATGCTGCGGACCGGCCGCACCGGCCTCCAGTACTTTCGTGGCGAAGCCATTGAGGCTCTCCGTTCCGGTCTGCCGAGGATTGTCGCCGGCCAGATCCTTCATGAACGCGGCGGACATCTCAAACGGATCGCCCCAATCGCCGGAAAAATTGGCCGAGTTGCAACCCGCCTCGGGCGAGTTTACATCCATGGTGCGGCTCTGGTGCTTCTGCAGGTCGTAATAGGTTCGCCGGTGAATCGGCGGCGTATTCGGCAGGGTTTTGTCCACGACCGCATTTGACCCGTCGCGATCCACTTTCATGGTCATGGGCGCGCCCATCGTGCTGTCCACGACGATTGCCGAATAAGTATGCGGAGCCTTGGCCGGCTGCGCGTACGCGGCGCAGGCCGTGAGGGCTCCCACAAAGCAGGGGACGATCAGACGGTTAGGCATGTTAGTTGCACGTTCTGGTGAACTGGTAGCCGCCGGTAGTCGACTTACCATCCCTGGATATGGTGAAATTGACGGTCTGCTGCGCATAAGTCAGCCAATGGATCTGGTAGTTATTTCCGCCGGTGGCTTTCCAGGTGCCTCGACCGCCTTCCGAATCGCCCACGGTGCTGTCGGGATTAAAAGTCACGGTCATGGCGCCGATCCAGTTCCAAGTGCCGAGAATGGAGTTTCCGCAAGCGGCCGTACCGGGTCTCCCGGGGACGCTTCCCTGCGTGGTTCCGAGGATGCGGCGCTCCAGGGCGACGGTTTCGCGTCCGGGGACATTGCCATCCGTGGAACTGCTCGCCACGAAGATGGTGGCCCAGGTGCTGTCGTTGGGGGCGGCCTTGCACACGATGTACGCGGAATGAATGCCCTTGGTGCCGTAATAGGTGCCGGCGGCGGGGGAAGACGCGGAATAACCCTCGGCGGTCAGTGCCAGAGTGGCGCGGCGCTCGCATTCGGCGCCGTCGGCCGTCAGTTGGTCGAAACGGAGCGACGAGGCCGGCGGGGCGGGCTGGGCGCTGCGGGCCGCGGCCACCGAGAGGCTTGCCACTAAGACACAGAGCACACACGATTTGGTTTGGAACTCGGATCGTTTTACTATCATTTTATTTACCTCACCGAAACACTTTCAGTTAAACTACCACTCACACCTGGGGAAAGCAACAACGAAGGGGCATGAGCCGCCTACTGCCGGCAGGGCTTGGAATCGGCCCGGCGGCGGTCTGTGCTGTACGTCAACCAGGAAGCCTGCGCGCTGGTGTCGGGAGAGCCCTGCAACAGCCGCGTCAACCGGTCGAAGGGCGGCCCATTGGCGGGAAATCCGGTCACGGGGAGCGAGTCCCATCCCTCCGGGGGCGCCGTGAAGGCAAACAACTTCATGTACTCCGAGCCGGTCGGGGGCGCAATGCAGGTGCTTACCGCGACCGGCTGGTTGGCGGGCGCCGGGTCGCCCGGCCGGCTCTTATAAACCAGGGTCACTTCGCCGGAGACGTCGATATTGAGCAGGAGAAGGTAACTTGGGCGGTCCGCGGAAAGGATGAACTTCACCGCCTCCCCCAAGCCATAGGCATCGCGATTGCCGGGTTCCACCTGGAGCGCGGCATGAAACGCCTGCTTGGGGAAACTCCACTGGCGGAGACGCTGGATGCGCGGTTCGCGGCGCACGCGCTCGATGAGGCTGGGGACTTCCGAATCCAGGTACTCTTGAATCCTCACGCCGTTGCCGATATAAAGCTCATAGTGGTCGCCGGAGCGTACAATGGCGAGATCCGCGGCTTCCCCCTGGGCGATGCGAATTTCAGGGAACGCCGCCAATCGAGGGGCCAGCGCCCGGGCCGCCGGGCTCAAACTTACGGTCACGGCCGCGCCCTGGCGGGACGGCGCGGGAGGTCCGGACTCGGGCAGCTCCGTGCGCGGAAGCGCGAAGATGGGCTGCGCCGTAACGCCCGGTGTGTTGGCGGGCAGCAACTGGGGCGTCTGACCGAGGTTCATGACACGTTCGAGCGCAAAGCGGCGGACTTCGTCGTAGGTAACCGTGCCGTCATGATTTTCATCCGCTTCGCCGCGAAAAGCGCGCAGCAGAGCATCGGTCAGAAGGCCGTGCGGCTTGCCGTCTATAGTCTGAAATTCGCCGATGCGCAGGGCTTCGGTATCGGCCTCCCTGGCTTTCTCCGATTGGGTAGCCGCGGAGAGAAAGATGACGTGCTGGTAGGGATAGGAATCGGCATCCACGGCGGGAATGCGAACCGAGTTGTAGGCGGCGTCGTAATCTTCGTCCGACATGTTTCCGCTGCGCGACATGGCGGCCAGAGGGACGCCACGCGAGGCAAACAGGCCGCCGGCAACGGATTTCACGGCGGCGCCCGAGTAACAGGAGTCGATCACGATGAAGACGGAAGCCTTGGCGTCAAGAGACAGGAGTCTCGGCTTCAGGTCGGTAGCGCCTATGATCAATTGCTTGAGCATGCCCTCCGCCGGAGCTTTGCGGATGTCGGAAGGAATCAGGGCTCCGGTATTCAGCGGGATGCCGATCCAGGCATTGCTTTGATCCATGGCGCTGGTGCCGTGGCCGCTGTAATAAATGAAGACCTGGTCGCCGGCCTTGACCTGACTTACAAGCTGGTCCAGGGCCTGCATGATATTCGCCTTGGTGGCTTCGGCGTCGACCAGCGAACGCACATTCCTCTCCGGGAAATGCCAGGTTGCGATCAAAGCCTGGCGCACGGCGGAAACGTCTTGCGCGGGCGCCTCCAGGGAAAAACCCGGGAAGAAGGAGTAAGTGCCAATACCGACGAGCAGCGCGTAACGTTCCGCGGCCAGGGGCGGCGCCATGGGGAGAAGCAGCGTCAGCGCAGCCCAAAACGGTGCGCGCGGGCTGCGTGGTAAGCCGATCATCTTCCCGATAAACCCCTCTGCGCTTGTGCGATTCATTGGCTTCGTTTCATTCGCCCGGCGGCGGATCCTGGTGTCTGAGAGCCACCAGCAAGTTGTCTACGGTGCGTTGGACGTCCTCGCGTCGAGGTCCGGCCAGATCCATGGCCGCGCCGGCCTGTGCCGTGCCTTCCTGGGTACGCCCCCTCATGAGCAGACTCTCCGCGAGGAGCAAACGCGGCCGATACCAGGCGGGCGCCAGCCGGATGGCCGCCCGGAGTTTGTTTTCTCCGCCGGGCGCGTCGCCGGCGGCAATTGCCAGTGCGGCCGACTGATAGTACGCGTTAAACGGCTCTTCGCTGTTCCGTTCGGCCCGATGACTGGCTTCGGCGGCGAGTTGCAGCGCCAGCGCCGCACGCGGTTTATCCCGAACGGCCGCGGCCGCGAATTGGCGGGACAGCCAAAGATCCTGTCCGGGCCACGGAAGCGGGAAAAGTCGCCATGCGCGGTAATCGGCGGCGGCGGCGGCCAAGTCCCCTTTTCGAATGGCGTCACCGGCGCGGGCAAACGCCCAATCCTGCATAACGAACAGCAAACCGACCGCGGCCAGCGCGGGGATTCCCACGGCCGCCAGAGGCCGGGCGAAGCGGATTCGATACGACGCCACCTCCCGCGAATCGGCACACCCCAGCGCGACCAGCATGCCGGCGATGCAGTAGAGGCAGAGCGCGTCGGCCACGGTGAGCGGCATAAACTGCAGAGCTACCAGAATTGAGACCAGGGCGCCGAGGAGACCGGCGGATAAGGAGCGGAAGGTTGAACCAGCGATCCATCCACCGCATAGCGCGGCGCCACACAGAAGAGCCAGCGCCAGCAGACCGAGACCTCCCTGCGCCAGACCGGTTTCGAACAGGAGATTGTGCGGCGACTCCTGGTAATAATCGGGATAGGCGCGGGCCAGGGCGGGCGATTCCACCGCGCGAAACTCTTGCGCGAAAGTCTCCGGGCCGGAGCCCAGAACAGGATGGCGGCGCAGCAGGTCCAAGGAGTCCCGCCACGTCCCCAGGCGAGGCCCACCGAGTGCATCTCCCTCCCACATGGCCAGACGTTCGCGGAAACTGTGGCCTGCCGCGGTAAAGGCCAGCGCCGCGAAACTCAAAACCAGGACAGTTGCCGCCGCGCCGGCCAGCAGCGCCGTACGCCTGGCGACACGCACGCGGTACCGCAGCGCAAACACGAGTCCGCCGGCCAGCAGTCCGAGGATCGCCGAGCGCGTCCCGGAAAGCACGATGGCAACCACGGCCGTAACGATACCGGCGATCAGAATGGCGCGCAGGCCCGGGGAGCGCGTTTCCGCGCCCAGCGCGATGGCGACGAAGATCCCCGGCAAGAGGTATGCCGCGAAATACATGGCGTGCCCCAGGGTGGCCGGAGGCCTGAGTATCTGATGATACGTGGAGGTGTACAGGCTTGGGTCGAACAGAGGATCGTAACCGAAGTATTGAGCGATCCCGAGGCAGGCGGCGGCGCATCCCACGATCAGCAGGGGGAGCAGAGAGTTCCGCACGCGGCCCGGGTGGCGCGCGAAATAGCCGCTGCACGCCAGCCCGACCAGGAGAACCGCCAGTTGCGTCGCCAGCCCATAACGCCGCCAGGAAGTGCCGGCGAACGATAAGCCCAACCGCGGGGAGCGAAGGGTGGAAACCAGCAGGGAGATGCCCTGCAGGCCGGCGGCCCACAAATAGACGCGGCCCACGCGGCTGCGCGCCAGGATGACCATGCCCGGATACCAGGCGGAAATCCAGGCCAGGCAGAGGCAGGCGGCTGCATATAAGACCAGCAATTTGGGCGTAAGATCGTGCGCCACAAACAGACCGGGGGCGACCGCCAGCGGCACTACGCCGAGGGCCAGCCACAGCACGATCTGGAACCTTGGTCCGGCGCGGCCGGGCGGATTCCGTGGATCGGGCAAAGAAACCGTATGCTTCCGATGGCCACTCAAAAGTGGCTCCTAATTTATCGTAAACGGCAGCCAGAATACCAGGCTGCCGTTGTCGTAGAGCCGCACCTGCCAGGAGCCCAGCCGGTTGGCTGGAGTGCTGCTGATCGTCAAGGACGCTCCGGTAAAGCAGTAATTGCCGTTGGCGCCGCTCCAGTTGCCGCCGCTGATCACGGTGCCATCGGGGGCGACCCAATCGTTGTACAGATTGTCCGCCGTGGTGACCGGACCCGTGAAATAGAGGTAGATGATCCCGTTTGACGGCAGGA
>Ga0181536_10006099_pt1 | contig 12180 bp, 8 predicted proteins | sample PEATcosm2014_Bin_41_FD_121105 | JGI IMG/M metagenome (GOLD analysis project Ga0181536, IMG submission 121105) | Peatland microbial communities from MTU Mesocosm Facility, Houghton, MI, USA - PEATcosm2014_Bin17_60_metaG | ecosystem: Environmental > Terrestrial > Soil > Wetlands > Peat | place...
ATGATCGGATATCTGGGACTTTCTTAATCCCCGTGAATCAGGAGGCGCCGAGCGAAGCGGTGGAATCGAAAGCCTAGCGATTCTGTCGAGTCTGCCTTCCCGACTTTCACTCGTCATTCCATGAACAAAGGACGCTTCTTGAACCAGAAACTCGGCAAGCGGGCCAGCCGCAAGATTGCCCTTCTCAAATCAAGCCTTTCGGCTGTTCGCCAGCCTCTCCGGCTGGAAGCCTCGGCCACACGCTTCCCCAAGAAGGGAGCCTCCCGCGAAAAGGGCCTGAGTCCGAAGTTAGGTGGTAGGTAGTTCGCAGAGACTTTAGGCCGGCAAGGTGCATCCAATGTATTGCCGTGCTATACTTTGGGTGAGGGCCTCGGGGGCCCACCGCTGAAGGAGCTTTCCCGGTAATGACCAACCGCATACGGGTTACGTTGATCTCGGTTTCCAGTCTTCTGGTGTTTTATGTTGCTCTCGGAGGGTTGCTCGGCAAGAGCGAATCCACCTCGGAGAAGACGTACCGCGACCTGGGAGTTTATAGCGAAGTATTGAACCGCATCCGCATGGATTATGTGACCGAACCCAATCTCAAGAAGGTAACGGACGGAGCCATCCGGGGCCTTCTCGAGGCCCTGGACCCTTACAGCACATACTTTACTCCTGAAGAGTATCAAGACTACCTGAAACATCCTGACCCGGGCCCAGCGGACGTAGGCATGTTCCTATCCAAGAGGATGGGTTACGCTACCGTGGTTTCCGTGCTTCCAGGGAGTCCGGCTGAGAAAGCCGGCGTGAGGGCTGGTGACTTAATCGATCGCGTCGAGGGCTCGGCCACACGGGAGCTTTCTGTGGTGCAAATCCAGCGCCTGCTGGCTGGGGAGCCCGGGACCACGGTAAAGCTCTACGTGGTGCGGGAAGCACGAGGCGAGCCGGCGCCCATCACCGTGACCCGCACCCTACTGAATTATCCTCCGGTGGTGGCAAAGATAGTGGAGGACGGGAACGGGTATCTCCGCGTTTCAACCTTTGAGAAGGGGAAAGCGAAGCAGATTGCTGCCAAGCTTAAAGAGCTTGAGGCGAACGGAGCTCTTAAGATCATTCTGGATCTGAGGAACTGCGCCGGCGGCGATGTGCAGGAAGCCGTTGATACAACCAGCCTTTTCCTGGACAAGGGATTGATTACTTACGTTTCCGGCCAACGTTATCCCAGGCAGGACATCACGGTCCATCCCACTGAAGGCGTATCCAATCTCCCCCTGGCGGTGCTCATCAACCAATCCACTGCCGGGCCTGCGGAGCTCGTTGCCTCCGCCGTCCTGGGCAACAAGCGCGGTGAGGTGGTCGGTGTGCGCAGTTTTGGCATGGGAGTTCTTCAGAAAACGATCCCGGTTGGGGATGGCTCAGCGCTGCTGCTCTCCGTGGCGAAATATTACGGAGCTGACGGCAAGGCGATCAACGATAACGGCGTTACGCCCAGCGTGGTCCAAAGCGCGGGAGGTACCTCCGCTGATATCGACGGCGAAGAGGAGATACAGAATCCCGAACACTTCGGGGGCAAGGATGATTTGCAGCTTCGCAAGGCAATTGAAATCCTGATGCATTCGTCGTCATCTGCTAAAGCTGCTTGATCAGTCCCGCGCCGGCATTGCCACGGATACTTGAACACTCAACCTTGCGCTCGATCCGGCGAGTATTTCTACCCTTGATTTCCACTCCACACGGTATTCAAGCCTCAACGCTGCGGCTTGTTTTCCTTCTGGCCCTGGCAATTTGTGCCGGCGGCTGTAAACGGGCTGTCTTCGCTCCCTTGCGCGAAGAGGATCAACGGGAACTGGCGCGAAAGATCGAGAATGCTCTCGAAACTGCCGGACGATCCCAAGTCTGGATCAAGTCACCCGTGGGTCTCACCTCCGGAAAGCCTGAAACTCCCGTTGAAGCGCGGGTCGGCGCTGAGGTCTATTCGACGGTCATGGCCGCCCTCGAGCACGAGGCCGAGAAGAACCACCTGGAATGTGCCATAAATGAATCCCCGACGAAAGGCGGATGGCGAGTCGCTGATATCCGCTTGTTACGTTATGGGAAGCAGGTGTCCCGATGGAAGCTCCATGAGGTCCGTCGCATCCTTCACGCCGCCATCATCATTGACGATCTCGGGGAAGACCTCGAGGCTGCGCGCCAACTGCTGGCTTTGCCGTATCCCCTGACCTTCTCCGTTCTACCTCATCTGCGCGACTCTGTGGAAACCGCTGAAGAAGCTTGCCGCGCCGGACACGAGGTAATGCTTCACCTTCCGATGGAGCCGGAAGCGGGTTCCCACGCCTCGCCGGGGGAGGGAGAAATCCGTATCGGCATGACCAGCTTCGAGGTCGAGCAAACCCTGCAATCAGACTTGGCTTCAGTTCCCCATGCGGCCGGCGTAAACAACCACATGGGGTCACGCGCCACCGCCGATCCCCGCTTGATGACTGCGCTAATGAGATCGCTTGCCGGGCGCCACCTCTATTTCGTGGATAGCCGTACTACAGCAGCCACCGTGGCTCTCGAGGCGGCGCGCCAGCAGGGCCTTCCCGCATTCTATCGCTCGGTGTTTTTGGACGACACCAAGACCGTGCGCTATACGCTTGAGCAGCTCCTCCAGTTCCGGCGTGTATTGGAAGAGCAGGGCACGGCCCTGGCCATCGGCCACCCCTACCCAACCACCATCGCCGCACTGGCCAAGTTCTTGCCCCAACTCGAAGGCGATGACGTGCAATTGGCGCCCGCCTCGCGACTCGTGCGGCTTCCGGAAGTCGCGCACCTGAAGCCACCTCCCTATCGCACCGCCGTGCCATGACCCTGCTTTGTCCGATCCCTTCACTGTCATTCCGAGCGAAGCGAGGAATCTCGACCTGACCGTTCAGGGTAAACTGCGCGAGGAATCTCGCCCTGGAACCGGAGGACTTGCGAGATTCCCCGCCGCAAGGCCGTGGAATGATTCAGCTTTGTCCAGCACTCAAAAGGTGACCTCGCAGTAGGCAGTCGGCAGTAAGCAGAAGGCAATCGGCGGAGAGCAGATGCTCTTCACTCTGGCTCCTGACCTGACTTCTGACTCCTGAATCCTGAATCCTGTTCTTCCCCCACCTACCACCTACTAACTACCATTATTTTCAACGACATTCCCGCTTCCAACGCATAACTATCTTTGTTTTCTATGACATTCCAGCTTCGGCGGCAAGTTTTCCACAGCGGTCCTTTGTTTTCATAGATATTCCCGCGCCGTCCGTTCATTTTTGAAAATTACAAAGTATCTTTTTCCCTGTCGAAGGCGACATCCTGTCCAGTGCCGAAGCGCCTGCCAAAGGTCGTGTCAATTCGGGTTCCCCTCATATGGATATTGCAGCAACCGGCACCAAGAAAGCACCCGACCAATTCCCAATTACCCATTCCCCATTCCCTATTCCCTATTCCCTGTTCCCTATCCTTTCCCCCAGCTCTTCCCACCCTGACAGCTGACACCTGAAACCTGAAACCTGCTCTCCTTGGCTCCTTACTCCTGATTCCTGAATCCTAGTCCAGCCCCTAGCCCCTAGGCCCCAGCCCCCAACCCCTGGCGCCCGAAACCTACTTTTCCGCTTTGATAAGCGCTTTTTGCACTCGAAATCGAGTTCGTTTTGGGTTCGTTTTTCTCTCCAAAAACAGCTAAGTGCTGTGTTTCCAACAAATTCTTAGGTTCGTTCCCTCTATTTAGTATCTTTTTTGACTTTCGCTGCAATCTTCCGCAGTCGCGGCGCCGATTTAGGGTCCCTTCCAACCGGAATGGTGGTGCCTTCAGCATATGCCAACTACCGTAGGCTACTATATTTCCGGGCGCGTGTCAAGGGCTGAAATTGAAGTCTGATGTAGAGGCGGCTTTACGCCGCCATTTGGCGAGGTAAACTCGCCGCTACAACACCAAACTGACGCATTACCGAAATCCGTTGTTGCGGGCGTGCTTGACAGGCACACCGTTAGTGTTGTAACATGCTTACAACAGCGCGTGAGGAGGTGCAAAGTGGCTTCGACATTTGGGTCCTACTTCAAGGAACTCAGGACAAGCAGGGGATGGAGCTTGCGGCGCTTCTGTGAGGCCAATGGCTATGACCCTGGAAACGTCAGCCGACTCGAGCGAGGGGTGTTTCCTCCCCCCGAGTCGCCGCAGAAGATGCGCGAGTACGCTAAGGCTCTGGCCCTCAAGGAGGGAACCGAGGAATGGATCGAGTTCTTTGACAGAGCTGCCGCCGCGCGCGGCCAGTTCCCGGCTGACCTCCAAGCCGACGAGAAACTGGTGGGCCGCTTGCCGCTATTGTTCCGGACACTGAGGGGGCGAAAGGCCACGGCGGCAAACCTCGATCAACTCGTGGAGATGATCCGAAGGGAGCAATCCGATTAGAATCCCCGTCCGCCGCCTCTCCTACAACGAAATCCGCAGAATGTCCGAGCAGTTCCTGCGCGAATTTCATGCGGAGGGCTCCATTCCGACACCGATCGAAGAGATCGCCGAAATCAAATGCGGCCTCGACATCATCCCCTTGCCCGGATTGCGCGACCTTCTTGAGATCGATGGTTTCATCTCCAGCGACTTGTCCTGCATCACCGTCGACCAGTTCATCCTTGAGAGACGCCTAAACCGCTATCGCTTCACACTGGCGCATGAACTCGGGCACTTCTACCTGCACCAGGACATTTACAGCGCGCTCAAGTTCGCCAGCCTGGACGAGTGGAAGCAATTCCAGAGGGAAGTGGACGAAAGCGATTACAACTGGCTTGAGTACCAGGCATACGCCTTCGCCGGCCTTGTGTTGGTGCCAACGGGCCATCTGAGGGCTCAATTCCAATCGGCCGCGGAAGCTGCGGAGCGGATTGGATTCACCCGCCAGGGCGAGGCCGAGGCCTTTCTTGAGTATGTAGCGGAAGTGCTGCGGGAGGTCTTTCAGGTATCCGACGCAGTGATCGCGAAGAGATTACGCTACGAGAGTTTGGACCGATAGGAGGTTCGCCATCTGAAGAACTTCTTTACTGGAAGGGATTCTGGGGGAAGTTATGAATACAGTCTCACTTGAAATAGAAAAATGGTTCGCTGAGCGTCCCCTTTGGCTCCAAGACGCGGCAAGGCGACTAATCCTGAATGGGGCGGTTAGTCCTGAGGACTTAAAACAACTCATCACCCTGTGCAAGTCCGAGGCAGGCATTCCACTTCATGGCAAAAGTACAACCCAGGCTGCTGGGATTCCGAAGCGGGCTCTTCAATCCTCCGAAACGCAGGTAGAACTCCGTCTAAATTCTATCTTCGACTTGAAGGGCGTCAACGCGCTTGCACCACGCAAGCCGCTCCAATTTGGAGATGCGCCTCTCACCGTTGTTTACGGGCCGACCGGGTCCGGGAAATCTGGCTATGTGCGGGTTCTAAAACAAGCCTGCGGGGCGAGGAAGGCAGGTTCCCTGCATGGGAATGCATTTAATAACGCTACCCAGGTGCCGACCTGCAAGTTCAGCTACACTGGGGGGACTGAAAGCAAGGTGGTTACGTGGTCCCTTTCAGCGGGTAGGCTAGCGGAATTAACGCCGATTGAAATTTACGATGATGACTGCGCCCAGGCTTATCTCAACGAGGAGTGTGAGGCCACTTTCGAGCCTGGAATCTTGTCACTCTTCACTCAGCTGACTGATGTTTGTGCCAGAGTGAGTCAGGCACTAACCGAAGAGATAAATTCAATGGTATCGAGAAGGCCTGACTTCCCTATCGAATTTCAAGCAACGCAGGCTGGAGATTGGTATGGGAAGGTGAGCCATCTTACAAGCATCGTCGAGATCGAGGGAAAATCTAAATGGAATCCTGAGCTCGAGGATGAACTTTCCAAACTCAACCAACGCCTAGCAGAAAATAAACCGGCAGAAAGGGCGGCAAACCTACGCAAACAAAAACAACGTCTAATCAAACTCCACGACGACCTTCGAAAATTGCGCGATGAGCTTTCCGATCAAAAATGCGCCGCATACTTTGGAACCTTGCGTGACGCCCAAGCAAAAAGGAAGGTGGCGGATATTGATGCAAAAAAAGTGTTTGAAAACGCGCCACTGGAAGGCGTGGGGAGTGAAAGCTGGAAACTGCTTTGGCAACAGGCACGACTGTACTCCGAAATCGAGGCCTACAAGGAAGTTCCTTTCCCAAACGTTGCTGATGGTGCTAGGTGCGTCCTGTGTCAACAGCCCCTTGATCCAGAAGCAAGAAATCGTTTCGTATCGTTTGAGTCTTTCATAAAGGGTCAGCTCGAACAGGAAGCCGCGACCGCAGAAAAAAGGCTAATAGACATAGTCGATAAGCTGGTCGATATTCCAAGCGTGGATGAGCTGAGTCTGCTCTTGGACTCCGCAGGGATAACCGAGGAAGCGGAACGGCAGGATATCGTTTCCTATTGCGGAATCCTTGAGAAGCGAAGAGACAGCCTGCTGATCGCCGCAAATCTGGCCGCAATGGAACTTCTTCCGGGTGACGTCACCTTGGTGCAACTCGAAGGTCGGGCGAGCTCCGTGGAACAACAGGCGCAGAGTTTCGATAATGATGCAAAAGGCGAGAATCGCCCGGCCCTGCAAAAAAGGGCTAAAGAGCTCGGAGCCCAAAAATGGCTACATCAACAAAGGGCAAGCGTCCAAGGCGAGGTTGGCAGGTTGAAAAGTATTAAAGAGCTAGAGCAGGCGCGCCAATCAACCAACACTCAGGCACTATCCAGAAAGAAGTCGGACTTGGCAGAGGAATTGATTACTGAAAAATACATCGAAAGGTTCCAGAAGGAACTCGAGATGCTTGGGGCGTCCAGCATCCGAGTCGAGCTTGTGAAAACTCGAGCCGGAAAAGGGCACGTCTACCACCAAATCAGATTGAAGAACGCCGTTAAGTCCCTAAGACCTTCAGAAGTGTTGAGCGAAGGTGAGTTACGAATTGTCTCTCTGGCTGATTTCCTCGCGGACGTAGAAGGGCGAGGTAACAGAACACCTTTCATTTTTGACGACCCAATATCATCTCTGGATCAGGACTTTGAGGAAGCAACTGTCAAGCGTCTGGTGGGGCTAAGCAAGAAAAGGCAGGTGATTGTGTTCACGCATCGCCTGTCGATGTTGGCTCTGCTCAAGGCTGAGACGGATAAGCAGGGGGTCTCTTGTCATGTCGTTGGATTAAACAACGAACAATGGGGAGCGGGAGAGCCTAGTGATTCGCCGCTGCACGCCCAGAAACCACGTGAAGCTGTCAACACACTGCTAAAGGACCGCATCCCTAAGGCACGCAAGGCACTTGAGTCTGGTTCGGGCGAGTACGAGATACATGCCAAGGCGATCTGCAGCGAGATGAGAAAAGTTATGGAGCACGTTGTCCAGTCAGTCTTACTTGACGACATAGTTAATCCATTTCGTAGGGATATTCATACTCTTAAAATTAGGAACCTTTCTAGAATAGCGCCTGCGGACTGTGCGCTGCTGGACGGCCTCGTAACAAAGTACTCCAAACATGAACATGCCCAGCCCGATGAGACCCCGGTTTCGCTCCCACTGCCAGATGAGCTGAAAGCAGACTTGGACAAGCTGGGTTCATGGCTTGATGAATTCAAGAAACGGCCGTTGGCCCATTCCATTTAGCCGATTCTGGCCCACGTGTCGTTTGTGGTGTTCGCGCAACCAGCGAGAAGCAAGGAGGAGAAATGGAACAACAATTCTCTCAGATAATCCCGTTCGCGATCAGCGTGTTGTTTGGTGCCCTGCTCGGTGGTGCCGTCGTATGGCTGCTTCTGCGGAAGCTCGCAGAGATTGCCCGCAGTCAGGCGAAGAGCGATAGTCAGACCGAAATTGCCCGGCTCAACGAACGAGTTTCCTCTGTCACCGAAGATCTGAGCCTGCACCGCACGAGGCTAAACGAGTCCGAAACCAAGGCCACGGAACTGCGTAACCAACTTGACGACATGCGTGACGAGCGCACTCGACTGGAAGAACGGGCGAGTCGAGTGCCCACGCTCGAAGCCCAGCTCGCTGAGTTTGTGTCTCAACTAAATTCGCGTCAGCAGGAGAATACCCGCATCGCAACCCAGTTGGCTGAGCGCACCCTTGCTCTTGAATCCTCGGAAGGACGACTGACTGCATTAGAGGCTGAACACAAGGCCGATCTTGACGCGTTGGAAACACTCCGGTCCCGGCTGCAAGAAGAAACGAATCGGACGGCAACACTGGCTGAGCAAAGCGCGCGTTTGCCGGAGGTGGAGAAGGCGCTCAATGCAGCCACCTCGGAGAAGCAGCAGCTCAACCAACAAGTCGCCGACTTACGCCAGCAACTTGGGAGCTCGGAGTCCACTTTAGCGGGCCAGCGGGGGCAAATTACTCGCCTCGAAAGCGAGTTGTCCGGGCTCGAGGCGGAGTACGACCAACTGGTAGCAGACCAGCAGCGCCTTAGCACCAATCTAGCTGAGCTGACGACCACGCTGGAGGCTGAGCGCAAACAGAGTGCCGAAAAACTGGCCCTTCTCAACGAAGCGGAGCAGAAGTTCTCCGCGAGCTTTGAGTCCCTCGCTAACAAGATCCTGGAAGAAAAGGCGCAACGGTTTACCGAACAGAATAAGGCGAATATCGGTCAGATTCTCGAACCGCTAAAGACCAAGATCCACGACTTTCAAGCAAAGGTGGAAGAGGTCTATGTGCAGGAAGGGAAGGACCGCACGGCCCTCGCCGAGCAGGTCAAACAACTCATGGGGCTCAACCAACAACTCTCGCAGGAAGCCAACAACCTTACTCTGGCCCTTAAGGGCTCAAGTAAGATCCAGGGCAATTGGGGCGAAATGGTCCTTGAGCGAGTTTTGGAAGACTTCGGCCTGCGTAAAGACTTTGATTACCACATGAGGCCGACGTATACCAGGGAAGACGGTTCCCGGGCGCAACCCGACGCTGTCATTCACCTTCCCGAGAATAGAAACCTCGTCGCAGATGCGAAGGTTTCGCTCGTGGCCTATGACGAGTACACTAGCGCCGACGCCGACGCCGCTCGGGCGGCCGCACTCCAGCGACACGTAATGTCTATTCGTAACCACATAAACGCGCTCTCGGCGAGCAATTATCAGTCAATTGATGCACTGAAATCCTCGGATTTCGTCATGATGTTTGTCCCAATCGAGCCAGCGTTTATACTCGCCGTCGCGAGCGACAGCAGGCTCTGGCAGGATGCTTGGCAGAAAAACGTGCTCTTGGTAAGCCCAAGCATCCTGCTGTTTGTGGTTCGGATTGCCGCCAACCTATGGAGGCAGGAGCTACAAAAGCGAAATGTCCAAGAGATCGTAAAGCGCGGCGCCGAACTGTATGACAAGCTTGTGGGCTTTGTTGAAGATCTCAAAGCGGTAGGCCAACGCTTAGCGCAGGCAAGGGATAGCTACGACTCCGCGTACGCAAAGCTCTACACGGGTAGGGGCAGTGTGATCCGTCGGGCTGAGATGCTCAAAGAACTGGGTGTTAAGCCTTCGAAGACCTTACCCGCTGAATTAGTCGAGGTTGCCCTCGAAGTGCCGGCGCTTCCGGCGGCACCGGGGGACGAAAGCGAGACAGAGCAAGGCGGGGAGGTATAGGTCTAACGGCCCGTGCCCGCGTGCCGGAGAATCCCGAGGCGGTCACCGCGCGTTCGGCCCCGCACGGGGGTTTGGATCGAAACTCAGAATTTCAAATGGCAAAGGGCAAAGGGCAAGGTTCGCCCCCGCGCGGGGGATAGAGGCTGAACTGAGGTAACTTGGGGAGATTATTTTTCGTTCGATGGAAGGCTGTAGGTGACGTCCCGGTCGAGCCGCATACCGATCAACGAGCCTGCCGCCAAGGCGGCTTGCTTACCGTGAGGGAGAAGGATCGCCAAGGCCACACCCGCCCCGGCTGCCCCGAGGGCCGGGTACAACCCTCCCGCCGCCGCACCTACCGCTGTGGTGCCTGCGATAATGGCGGCCTGCTTCTTTCGCGAGGGCCCGCCTCCCTTCAAATCACCTTCGGGTCCGACATTGGGATCACCTCCGCCCTCACTTGAAAAAACTTCGGTAAGTGATCCCAGGATAGCTAGCTTCTGCCCGTTGGGGAGTTCAACGGTGTCAAATACGAAAGACAGGTACCCACCTTTTCCGCGGCGTCCGGCGGCCTTCACCTCAGCAATATGCCCATCAATCCGCACACCCTTGGCTAAAATATCGCGGTCCTCGACCGCCACGGGATCAAGCAAGGTAGTGAGAATCCTGTCACCTGGTTTGGAGGTCTTGGAGCTTACCGTGGAGTGCAACTGGAGTTTGAACTCCGTCCCTTCAGGAATCGTAATCTCATTCTCATTCGCGTTCTCGTTGGCGTTTTCACCCTCTTGCTGAGCCCAGAGCGGCAGCGCCAGCAACGCGAACGCACATCCTGCTGCCAGCAACCCAAGAGATCTTCGCTTCATCACCTGACTCCCGATCACCAACGCTTCACCCTTCCTCGAGATGTCCAAGTTCCGTACCCTGCTTATTTCACCACCAAATGTCCGGTCCAGTCAAAGGGAAAATTGGCGCAAAATCCTTGAGTTTCCTCTAACAGGATGCTGAAAAATCTGTGTAGCCTGTCATCCCGAGGAGCCGCAGGCGGAGAGGAATCTCGCAAGCCCTTTGTTTCCAGAGCGAGATTCCTCGTGCAGTTTACCCTGAACGGTCAGGGCGAGATTCCTCTCCCGCAGGGCGGGATCGGAATGACAGTGAAGGGCTCGGAATGACAATGATCGCAGAGGTTTTTCAGCATCCTCCTGAGGCTTTGATGCAGCTTTTCCCCGCAGGTTGGATGAAGGGGAATCTGTCAGAGTTCGGACCACGCCGCTGGGGGGGCTGAGTTGAACCGCCGGAGCCCAAAGCTAGAGTCGTGCCCGGCGTTATTGTTGACAACGAGCAGCTTGGCAAGGACCCCCTCACCCGGCCCGCCCCGGCTGAAGAAAACGCCGGCGGCGGGCCACCCTCTCCCCCAAGGGGGAGAGGGGCGGGGGAGTGAGGACCCCCTCACTCGGCCCCGTCGGCTGACGGGCTGAAGAAAACGCCGGCGGTGGTCCACCCTCTCCCCCAAGGGGGAGAGGGGCAGGGGAGGGAGGGGGTACCGTCAGCAATTAGGTGGGACATGGCACTAGACGATGGGCTGCGACCGGAGGGGCGGATCGGTCCCGCCGTGAACTTTGCCCGCCTACTCGCGCACCTCCGCGTGGTGGCGCACTTCCACTCCCTCCACCAGGAACAGAACATCTTCGGCAATGTTGGTGGCGTGATCAGCGAGGCGCTCCAGGGCGCGGGCTATGAACATCAGGTTGATGCTTTGCCGCACCGTGGTGGGATCTCGCTCCATCAGGCCGATCAATTCTTCATACACGGAGTCACGGAGTTGGTCGATAACATCATCGGAGGTAAGGATGCTACGCGCGAGTTCGGCATCCTTCCTCACGAATGCATCCAGGCTATTCCGAATCATCGACTGGGCAAGGGTCGCCATATGAGGAATATCGACCAACTCTTTCGGCATGGGTTCACGCATCAGGACCAGAGTCCTGCGGACGATGTTGACCGAAATATCCCCCATGCGCTCCAGGTCGTTGTTGATCTTGATGGCGGCGGTAATAAACCTCAGGTCGGTCGCCATGGGCTGAACCCGGGCCAAAAGGCTGGTGGCCAACTCGTCGATCTCGATCTCCATGCGGTTGATTCTGGCTTCGTTCTGTAGAACCTGCTGCGCCGCCACCTCATCCTTTTCAATGAGCGACTGGATGCTGCGGTAGACGGAATCCTCCACCAGCCCGCTCATTTCCAGCAGGTGGTTTCTGAGGTTATCAAGTTCCTCTTCAAAGTGGCGCATCATCGGGTAAGAGGCAGGTGGTAGGGGGAAGGCAGGGAAAATCTCCCCCCTGCCCATTCCAACTCTTGCCTGCCCATTTCCTCCTCATCAAGTTTGGCCCCACAAGCTCACTCCTAACTTCCGGGTGGCGGGCGCCTTAATTCTCTACCGGGGCTCTCTCCTCCCATCGGGCGGGTCCCCCGCCATAAACAACCTACCACCTTTTGCTCACCACCTCTATCCGAACCGGCCGGTGATGTAGTCTTCGGTTTCCTTCTTGGCAGGTGTCTTGAAGATGATTTCCGTCTTGTTATATTCGATCAGTTTTCC
>Ga0181536_10006100_pt1 | contig 12178 bp, 5 predicted proteins | sample PEATcosm2014_Bin_41_FD_121105 | JGI IMG/M metagenome (GOLD analysis project Ga0181536, IMG submission 121105) | Peatland microbial communities from MTU Mesocosm Facility, Houghton, MI, USA - PEATcosm2014_Bin17_60_metaG | ecosystem: Environmental > Terrestrial > Soil > Wetlands > Peat | place...
CAAGCCCTTGTACATCGGGTAGATAGCCAGGCACGCCGGGCGGAGTTTGTAGCGCTCCTCAAAGAGGGGAATCCGGGGCTGATGGGCGATGCCGCGCATGAGAAAGCCGTTGGCGGGTTTCTCGCGGGCAAGCACGGGCAAGGCGGCTTTGTAAAACTCGGCCACGAGCCTGGCCACCTTCTTTTGCCCGGTGTTCTTTGTATCGTGGGGCCTGACTGTCGGGATGGGAAAGCCCTCGCGGTTCGGGTCGGCATCGGTGACCGGTCCCTCGAGGCCCTTGCCGCGGAGGACCACGACAAACCGGTGTTCTTTGCCGGGCTTGATGATAACGCGGATGTCGCCGATGCGCTGCACCTTGGCTGCGAGCTTGGCGCAGAGCCCCTCGCAGGTCTCGGTCGGAATGCGCCCGGCCCGGCGGTCGGTGATGATTCCGTTGGGGTCGAGGGTGCAGAAGTTGGCGCGGGCCGCCACGTCGCCCGCCTGCAAGTCCAGGCCCAAGCCCAGGGCCTCGATGACGCCGCGGCCCACCTGGTACTGGAGCGGGTCGTATCCGAAGAGAGCGAGGTGACCGGGCCCGCTGCCGGGCGTGATGCCCGGGGCCAGGGGATACATCCGGCCCTGGGCTGAGTCTTTGCACAGGGCATCCAGGTTGGGCGTGGCGGCCGCTTCCAGCGGCGTCAGGTAGCCTTGCTGGCGCGTCGCCACGTCACCCACCCCGTCCAGCACCACCAGCGCAAGCTTGGCGGCAGGTTTCAATGTCAATTCCGAATATAAAGCGTCCAGATTCACGGCTGTCTCCAATTAGTTGAGTCCCAACACGGGCCACAGGCGGCATCCATCGCCGCCACTGGCTGCCCCATAATGCCAACAGCCCGCGCGCGCCGTCAACGCCTTTTGTTTCCGGGGCAAGGCCTCCTTTGGCTCGACCCGCCCGCCGTCAGACCGGTTACAATCGAGACGGTTTTAATGTTGACGAACTCGATCAGGCCGTGGCGGCTCAGTTCGCGGCCGTAGCCGGACTGCTTGACTCCGCCGAAGGGGAGCCGCGGGTCCGAGACCACCATCGAGTTGACAAAGGCCAGGCCCGCCTCGATCTGCTCGATGAACAGTTCGCGTTCGCGCGCAACGTTGGTCCAGGCGCTGGCGCCCAGTCCGAACCGGCTATCGTTGGCGATGCGGACAGCCTCTTCCATGTCGCCGGCGCGGAAAACGGATGCGACTGGGCCGAACAGCTCTTCCCGCTGGGCGGGAGACCCGGGCGGAATGGCGGCCAGCACCGTCGGCTCAAAAAAGGAACCCGGTCTATCGAGCCGCCGGCCTCCCAGCAATACCCGTCCGCCCATCTCCACGGTCCGGTTCACCTGTTCTTCGAGTGTTTCCAGCACTTCGACCGTGGCCAGGGGACCGATGTCTGTGGTCTCATCCATGGGGTCGCCCACTTTCAAGGAAGCCATGCGCGCTACGAACCGGCGCTCGAACTCCGCGGCGATGCGCTCGTGGACGATAAACCGTTTGGCCGCAATGCACGATTGGCCGTTGTTGAGGGTGCGCGCCTGCACGGCGGTCGCCACTGCGCGCTCCAGGTCCGCGCTGGGCATGACAATGAACGGGTCGCTCCCGCCCAGTTCGAGCACGGTCTTCTTGATTTGCCTGCCCGCCGCCGCCGCCACGCTGCCGCCCGCCCCAACGCTGCCCGTGAGGGTAACGGCCACGACTCGAGGGTCCTCGATCAAGGACGCCACCCGATCCGCGCCCACCAACAGCGCCTGGAAAACTCCTTCCGCAAAACCGGCGCGGCGGAAGAGGTCCTCGATTGCCAGCGCGCATTGAGGCACATTCGACGCGTGCTTGAGCAGGCCCACGTTGCCGGCCATCAGGCCCGGCGCGGCAAACCGGAACACCTGCCAGAAAGGGAAGTTCCACGGCATCACCGCCAGGACCGGTCCCAGCGGCTGATAGCGCACAAAACTGCGCGTCGCGCTCGAACTGGCCGCCTCATCCGCCAGGAACCGGGCGGCGTTCCGGGCATAGTACTGACAGGCCAAGGCACACTTCTCGACCTCCTGGACGGCCGCCCGCAACGGTTTGCCCATCTCCAGCGTCATCAGCCTGGCCAAGCCGCGCTTTTCCGACTCCAGCATCAACCCCGCCCGCCTCATCAGCCGCGCCCGCTCGGGCCGCCATGCGCGCCGGCGCCCGGTGAATGCCTCGACGGCGCGCTGCAGCCGCCGCTCGACCTCCTGGTCCGAATGCGGCTCGAACTCCCTCATCACTTCTCCCGTGGCGGGGTTGACACTGGCCATGGCCGGTTTGGCGGCCCCGCGGCGAAAGGCTTGCGCGCGCATACTGCTTATTGTACAGCACGAGCGCCTGCGCTCAAGGCATCCTCTTTGTCGCGGCCTTGGTCGGAAGCCGACAAGGGAGGGTCGAGTGGCGAGACTTCCTTGCCTTGTCACTCGGCCCTCGGCGAAAGTCGACCTTGTCAGCGAGCGCGGCGGCTTGTTACTCTGTGTGCATGGCGCGAACGGCATCGAGCGACACAGATGGTCCACGTGGCTTCAACGACGTCATCGGCCTAGTTCTGATGGCGTTGGCCGTGCTCCTGATCGCCTCGCTTCTTTCGTACGACCCCCACGATGTTGCGGCGAACATCGTGCCTCCGAATCCCTCGACGCGGAATTGGATTGGGCCGTTCGGGGCGAACCTGGCGTGTTATTCGTTCCTTTGGGCCGGGGCGGCGGCCTATGTCCTGCCGGTCTTGTTCCTGTTTGTCGGGTTAGGTTGTTTTTTCCAGTCGTTTGGCTACCTGCGCCGCCGCTGGTTATGGACGGTGGTGCTGTTCTTGTGTTGCTGCGGGCTTTTGGACCTTTATAGCGACCAACTGCCCAACCTCAAGGCCCGGGTGGGGCCGGTGGGCGGCGCTCTTGGAAACGCTCTCAACCAGTATCTCTTCGGCTACTTCGGCACCGCCGGGGCAACCATCCTCTTCTTGATGCTCTATTTCATCAGCCTGCTCTTTCTCACCAATTTCCGGCTTGGCGAGTGGCTGCGCGGTCTGTGGAGGAAAGGGGCCGGTGCGGGCCGGACAGGGACCGACGAAGAGGTGCTCGAACGCCGGGCGCGGGAGCTGCAGAAACAGGCGCAGAAATTGCAGGAGGAAGTCGCCCGCTCCGGCCTGGGGGCCGATTTGCAGCCGGTCCCTGAGCCGACCGTGCGCGACCTGAGCGTTCCGCAACCCCAACCCGGCCAGGCCGGCCGGGGCAGGAGACCGGAGAATGCCGAGCCCATCGGCGCCGAAGGCGAGGTCATCCCGGCCCACGAGGTCGTGGCGGCCGCGACCGAGGGTATTCCGGGCAAGAAGCCCGATGGGGCCGCCAAGCCGTCGGAGGCCAAGTCCGAAGCCACCGAAGGGGCCGAGGCCCAAGGCAAGACCGACAAGGCCGAAGCGGAGGCGGGCGCGCCAGGGGCCAAACCCAAGCCGGTCCCCCGAAGGCCCAAGCCGATCTCCGTGGCCGCGACGCCCCTCATCGGCAATTACCAACTGCCGCCGCTGGATTTCCTGCAGCATCCCGACGCGTCGCTCAAGCCTACGGAATCGAAGGAGGAGTTGATGGCCAACGCGCGGCTCATGCAGCAGACGCTTGCCCAGTTCGACATCGAAGTCTCGCTGGGCGACATCACCAAAGGCCCGACCATTACGCGATACGAGCTGCACCCGGCTCCTGGGGTGAAACTGGAGAAGATTAGTGCGCTGAACAACAACATCGCCGCCGCCCTCAAGGCCGAACGCATCCACATCCTGGCCCCCGTTCCGGGCAAGAGCTCAGTGGGCGTCGAGGTTCCCAACGCGGTCAAGACCAAGGTGATCATGCGCGACCTGCTCGAGTCCGAGGAGTGGCGCAATGCCAAGGCCAGGATCCCCCTGGCGCTGGGCAAGGACGTCTATGGCAACCCCATCGTTGCCGACCTGGCCGAGATGCCTCACTTGCTCATCGCCGGCAGCACCGGCTCGGGCAAGTCGGTCTCCATCAACGCCATCATTGCCTCCCTGCTCTACCGCTTTTCGCCCGACCAGCTCCGCTTCGTGATGATCGACCCCAAGGTCGTCGAGCTCCAGCAATACAATTTGTTGCCGCACCTGGTGGTGCCGGTCGTGACGGACCCCAAGAAGGTCATCCTTGCGCTGCGCTGGGTGGTCAACGAGATGGAAAAGCGCTACCAGATCTTTGCCCGTGTCGGCGTGCGCAACATCGGTTCCTTCAACTCCCGCCCCAAGGACAAGCCGCTGCCGCCCGCCGAACCGGAGCTGCCTCTGATCGCCAGGAAGGAGAAAGTCGAGCCGGGCGCCGAGGGCTTTGCCGTCGAGGTCGATGAGGAGATCGTCGTGCCGCGCGAGGAGGACATGGTGATTCCGGAGAAGCTCAGCTATGTGGTGGTCATCGTGGATGAGTTGGCGGACCTCATGCTGGTGGCGCCCGCCGATGTCGAGATGGCCATCGCGCGCATTACGCAGATGGCTCGAGCGGCCGGCATTCACTGCATCCTGGCCACTCAACGGCCGAGCGTGGACGTCATCACCGGCGTCATCAAGGCGAACATCCCCGCCCGTATCGCGTTCCAGGTGGCCGCCAAAGTGGATTCGCGCACCATCCTGGACGCCATGGGGGCCGACAAACTCCTGGGCAAAGGCGACATGCTTTATTTGCCCCCCGGCTCGGCCAAGCTCATTCGCGCCCAGGGCGCCCTCATCACCGACCCGGAAATCCAATGCCTGGTCGACTTCATCGCCAAGCAGGGCAAACCGAGCTACGAGATGGAAATCCACCAGCAACTCTCCCGCCCTGCCGACGGCTTCGACGCAGAGAACGCCTGCGACGAGGACGAAGAGCTCATCGAGCAGTGCATCGAGGTCATCCGCAGCGAACAGAAGGCCAGCGTCTCCCTGCTGCAACGCCGTCTGCGCCTGGGCTATGGCCGCGCCGCCCGCATCATGGACGAACTGGAAAACCGCGGCGTCGTCGGCCCCAGCAAAGGCGCCGAACCCCGTGACATCCTGATCGACCTCGACGGCCAAGGCGCCGACGGCCAGCCTAAACAGGAGTGAGGAGCCGGCATGGTTATGCACTTACTGTTTGGTTCGCGGAACCGGGGTGTATATCCAACGGTCCCCTGGGGTCCAGCCAACCGGACCCGGGGTTTCGCGCATGAGTCCGCTTAACCGGAGAACGTTTTCCAGGTGCTTATTCATGATGGCTTCCCCCGACCCGACTTCTATCATGGTGGGGCCGTTTTGGTCGGCGCCGTAACCGCCACGGGCCGCGGATTTGATGTCGGGAATGTAATTGGGCCAAGTCCCCTCGTACCAGGTGTATCCGAAAACGAACGGATGAGGCATGTCCAGCTTTTGCTTCCAGTCAAGCTGGAGCTCAATGAACGGCTCGCCCGGCACGGTGGCGATGGCGATTTCGTCGTTGATCAGGATCGTGCAAATATGGACGTCGAAGTTTGCGCTTTTGTCAAAGCGCCCGGTGAATTTCAGGGCGTCGTTCAGGTAACGGATAGTTGTTTCACTGCCGGGTTTAGGCGTTAGGGACTTCGCCAGCTTGATGACCTGGTAGGAAAGCAGGTGGCCGACGCGCTCGATGGAATTGTAATCCGTCTGGAACGGGTCATCAGGACCGGATCGGCGGGAGCTGATGATCAGCGATTCAATATTCCCCGCGGCGCCTTGAACAAAAAGGCTGGTGAGGTTGGTTCCAAAGGCCTCTTCCACTTTTCTGCAGGCGACGCCGGGATAATCGGCCGACACCGCGTAGTTCTGGCAAACGACATCGGCATGGCAGGCGTAATTGAAGAGGATGGCGCGCGGTTGGCCGTTGGTGTCTTCGATCTTGATAACGCCAACCTCGGGGTCAACCGGGCCGAAGGGAATGCGGTCGGGGTTTTCGCACAGGTAATGCTCGTCCGACACCCAGGATTCCCGGGAATGCCCGTCCTCACGAATGATCAAGCGGTTGAAGCCCAGTTGAGGAAAGCTGCGGTGGCCGGCGGAGATTCGCGCCGGGAACATGTGTTTGACGGCGGTGTCCATCGCCTGGACGATCTGTTGCTCGTAAAAATCCTTGTAATCGCCGCCGGGGCCGGAATGCGTGTGGGAGGAGCTGAGCAGCATTTGCGAAAGCCCGAATTTCTCTTTGCAAGCGGCGACCAAACGCTCGCTGGTGTAGATGCCCAGATCGACGGAAACGAAGGCCAGGCGCTTGCCGCCTATCTCGAGCACCAGGGCGCGGGCGTTTACCTTGTCGTGGACGGGCTGCCTGGTGTTCTCGGGAGTGATGTTGATTTTGGCGGTTCCGGCCAGGAGTTGTCCCTGCCAGAGGCCAGGGCGCAGCGGCGTGCCGCGCGTGAGCGGTGTTGGCTGGATCGAATGGGTTGGGATTTGAGCCGGGTCTCCTTTGCCGGCCAAGGCCAGGAGTGTGGTCGAGAGAATCAGCGCAAGGCTCGTCTTCATTTCGCGACGATAAGCCTGTCCGCGCGGAAGTCAAAGGTCCTTCTCGGGCCATTCGGGCGCAGGACAAACTTCTTCGTTTTCTTCGTTTCCTTAGTGTACACCATTCGCATGCACCCACTTTTTAAAAGTGAGGCAAAAAGGCCGGACAATCAGGGCGTTTGAAGAATTCTGTCCTGCGCCTGCATCGCCTCCAAGACGGCAGCGCCGCTTGTCATGTCGGGGGGTCTTTGGGGATACTTGGCCAGCGTTGCCTAATCCATGAAAAAGACACGACTCAACCCGAACCACCCTGCGGCCGCACTGGCCGGCTGGCTGGCGCTCGCGCCGGCAATGCTCCTGGCAGGGGATCATGCCGACTGGCAGACGAAGATGCGGCCCATCACCCCCAAAAGCTATCTCTGCCAACGCGCAGGCGCGCCGATTGTCGTGGATGGAAACCTCGACGGCCCCGCGTGGGCCGCGGCGCCGTGGACGGACGATTTCGTGGACATCCAAGGAGGGGCCGGACCCGCTCCCCGCTTCCGAACGCGGGCCAAGCTGCTGTGGGATGAGGACTATCTCTACATTGGGGCCGAGCTGGAGGAGCCGCATGTCTGGGCCACGTTGACGCAGCACGATTCGGTGATCTTCCAGGACCCGGACTTCGAGGTCTTCATTGACCCGGGCGGGGCCACGCAGCCGTATTATGAATTGGAAATGAACGCGCTAAACACGACCTGGGACCTGTTGCTCGACAAGCCCTACATGGACCAGGGCAAGCCGCACAACGAGTGGGAGATTCCCGGCCTGAAAACCGCCGTGCGCGTCCTCGGCACCGTGAACGACCCCCGCGATACGGACCAGGGTTGGACAGTCGAGCTGGCGTTCCCCTGGAAAGTGCTTTCCCAGCATGCCCGGCACGCCGGGCCGCCCCGCGAAGGCGAGCAGTGGCGCATCGACTTTTCTCGAGTCGAATGGCAGATCACCACCAACGGCGCCGCCTACAAGAAAGTGCCCAACACGCCGGAGGACAATTGGGTCTGGTCGCCGCCAGGCGTCATCGATATGCACCGGCCGGAGATGTGGGGCCTGGTTCAATTCACCAGCCGCGCGGCGGGCGAAGACAACGCCCTGATCCCAATCCCAGGCAAATCGGCGCGGGACCTTGCCCTGGGGGTCTATTATGCGCAGAGGGACTTCCGCAAGGCCCACGCCCGCTGGGCCACGGCGTACGCCGAACTCGGCCTCGCCCCGGGCGGCCTGCCTGCCGGCGTCCAAACGCCCGCGCTTGAACCGACCCCGGATGGCTATGTCTGCTCGGTCGGTTTCAAGGAGGCAGAACGCTCGCGCGTCTGGCGCATCCGCCAGGATCGGCTGCTGGGTCTGGACCAAACATTGCCCGTCGAAACCGAACAGTTCGTGGCACAGGCGGCGGAGAGATACGGCGACCTGGGCCGGCGCGCGGCGTATTTCCTGGTGGACAACATGCCGGGGGGCGACCGCGCCGGCTTGAGCGGCGACTTCCTCATGGGAAACCTCTCTCTGGCGCTGGAGGCGCGGCAACGCTTTGCCTGGGCCAAGGTTGTGCCGGAGCGCGTCTTCTTCAACGACGTGCTGCCATACGCCTCGCTGGATGAACCCCGCGACCCGTGGCGGGCCCAGTTTTATCCCCTGGCAGCCGAGATCGTGGGCGATTGCAAGACCGCCACCGAGGCGGCACAGGCGCTGAACCGCGAGTTGTTTAACCGCCTCAAGGTCCACTACAACACGGCCCGGAAGCGCAACAACCAAAGCCCGAAGGAATCCATCGAGCAGGGCCGGGCCACCTGCACGGGCCTGGCGATTATCCTCGTGGACGCCTGCCGGGCCGTCGGCGTGCCGGCCCGCATTGCCGGCGTGCCCAAATGGGTGAACAAGGAAGGCAACCATACCTGGGTCGAAATCTGGGACGGCGATTGGTTCTTCACCGGTGCGGACGAATACGACAAGGCCGGCCTGAACCGGGGTTGGTTCAACGGCGACGCGGCGCGGACGGCGCGCAGCCCCGAACCGCTCAACCAGGTCTATGCCTCGAGCTGGCGGCGCACAGGGCAACACTTCCCGCTGGCCTGGGACCTCGGCTCCCGCGACGTGCCGGCGGTAAACGTGTCGCCGCGCTATGCCGCGCTGGCCCCGGAGAGCGCCTCGACGGCAGCCGTTGTCCACGTGCGCTTGCGCGCCCAACCCCAGGGCGAACGCTTGGCCGCCGGCGTCGAGCTGCGTTCCCCAACCGACGAGTTGCTGGCCCGCGACCAGACCCGCGCCGGAACCGCCGACTTCAATGATATGCCGGACTTCCACTTGCCGGAGGGCGTTGCATCCCTGACGCTCCGGTTCCTGCGCGGCCAGGAGGCACGCGAGAAAACCGTGCCGCGCTCCGCATGCGCCAATTCAAGCACCCTGGAGTTCGTTTGGGGCGACCTGGCCCCCGTGCCGCCCGCGGTCCTCGAGGCCGAGGTCTGGTTTTCTCGCCCGGCCGCCGAACGCGGCGCCCCGCCCGATCCGGGTTTTTCCGGCGACACCGCCGCGCGCCTGATTGGGCTTGCCTGGAATGACGCGCGCAACAACGGCGCCGGCGCGGCCTCGGAAGAGTTGGCCGCCAAGAAGATCGTGCTCCGCGACAAGACCTTGAAGTGGCTTGAAAAGACCTTCGGCGACGCCCCCGCCGGAGAACGGAGCCTTTGGATCACGCTGCACGGGGGTGGCCAGGCCGCGCCGGAGGTGAACGAGGCGGGCTGGCGGGGCTATTTTGGCCGGTATGAATTGCCGCCCGGCAGCATCAACGTCGCGCCCCGCGCGCCGGCGGACACGTGGAACATGTGGCATATCAGGGAGGTGGACGAGCTGCTCGACCGCTTGATCGCCGATATGGTTGCGCAACGGGGCGTTGACCCCGGGCGGGTCTATCTCATCGGCTATTCTGCCGGGGGCGACGGCGTCTATCAGCTTGCCCCGCGGTTGGCCGACCGGTTCGCCGCCGCGGCGATGTGCGCCGGTCATCCAAACGATGCGGCGGCGGAGGGCCTGAGGAACCTGCCGTTCCTGCTCTACATGGGCGGCGAGGACTCGGCCTACCATCGCAACACCGTCGTGCGGGAATTCAGCGCGAAGCTCGACGCCCTCCAAGCCGCCGACCCGGAGGGCTACGCCCACCGCCTCACCGTCTATCCCGGCCTGGCCCATAATATGCAGGGCCGCGAGGCGGAGATGATACCGCGCATGTCGTCCGTCCGGCGCACAGCCTGGCCCAAGCGCGTGGTGTGGAGGGCCGACCGCGACCCGGAGCACGCTCGATTCTACTGGCTCGAGCGCGGGTCGGAGCCGCCGCCGCCCGGCACGGTTTACGCCGCGCGCGTCCAGGGCCAGACGATCCTCATCCAAACCCCCGCCGCCGGGCGCCTTACCCTGCGCCTTTCCGATGCGCTGGTCGATCTCGACAAACCGATCCTCGTGACGGCGGCGGGACGGACGATCTTTGAAGGCAAGGTGGCCCGTTCCTTTGCCGCAGTGCTCGAATCCCTGCGCCAACGCCAGGACCCCGAGACGGTCTGCACGGCCGCCTTGCCGGTCGCCTGGTAGGCCCGGGGCCGCCCCGCTCGGAGACTTACTGCTGTCCTTCCTTAAGCGGGACCAACCAGACATTGCGGTAGCGGACACGGTTGCCGTGGTCCTGCAACTGCAGCGGGCCGGTGGCGGCGTTGGCCGGCGGCTTGCCGGGCTCGTGGCCGGCAGTCGCCCCTTCGATCGGGATGTTGTCCTGCACCTGGATGCCGTTGTGCTCCACCGTGACGCGGGCCTTTTCCTTGACCGAGCCGTCGGGGTTCATGCGCGGGGCACGGAAGGCGATGTCGTAGGTCTGCCATTGCTCGGGAGGGAGGCTGGCGTTGACCCTGGGTCGAGTCTGGCTGTAAACCGCGGCGCAATCACCCGTCGAGGGCACCAAGCCGAAGGAGTCGAGCACCTGGATTTCATAGATGTTATTGATAATTACACCGCTGTTGGCCCGCCCTTGGCCGAAGCTGTCAGCCATCAACGGCAGCCAGAACTCGACGTGCAACTTCATGTCGCCGAAGCTCTGCTTGGTCGTGATCGAGCCCTTGCCGGGGTCGCACTGCAGGCTCCCGTCGGCCTGCGGCTTCCACGGACCACCGTTCCAGGCCGAGATGTCGGGGGCCTTGCCTGGCGAAAACGGCAGCAATACCACGGCCTCAGCCGGCGGCTGAGCCCCTTCGGTAGGCGACCTGCGCATCGTCTTCCTCAATTCCACGCCCATGCCGTAGTAACCCGGGTCGGCCACCAACCTGTCGCCGGCGATTGTGCCGTGCCAGTGAACCGCATTGGCTCGGCCGAACAGGTTGACTTTCGTGCCCTGCTGGACGCCATAGATCTCGAATTGGGCGGTCGGCTCGCCAGGCGCCAGCGGCTCAGCCTGGACGACCACGCGATAATAGCCGGGACCCTCGGCGATCACCTTGGCCGCAGCCTTGGCGGCCTGCGACGGGCCAGCCTGATAAGTACCCTCATACGCGCCCATAAAGGGGTCCTGCGCCCAACTGGGCCCGGGCACTGCCGCCCCAAGGGCGATGAATATCCACGTCAACGTGCATTGCCTCATCATAGTCTTGCTCTCCTGGTTTTGTTCCCCGAACGGCCGATTGTGTGGGTCGCACCGCCTCGGGCGGCGGCAAATCGGTGTTTCCGCGGGTTCATATTCGCCATGCTAGGGCCTCTGGGCTTTGCGTCAATGGCATTCGCCAGGGGGCCGCTATGAACACGCGCAGGGGTTTAGACACCCCATGAAGCCAAGGACCTGACGAGGCGGAGATGGACCCGCAGATTGCGCTTGCATTGCAGCGCGCGGCTGTTTGCATAGTGGCGGCGATGATGCTCACAAGTGGTTCCAGGCGACTGCAGTTCCGGATTTGGGCCTTTGGCCCGGCGCTCTCTCTCTGCGCGGCTCTTGGCGCCCCGGGGCAGCTCCCGGTATTGAAACGGTCGGAGGTGGTTTTCATGTACGAAGCCGGGCGGCAGACCTACGAAGACTATGGCGCCACGGTCGTGGCCTGGGGAGGCAAGCCTACGGCAGAATCGCTCCAACAGGCCAGGGGCCTGAAGTTCTTCGGCAGCGTCGGAATGGTCACCGAGTTCGGCCGCTACTACGAACGATTTCCGCAGACCTACGAACAGGGGCTGTGCCGCGGCCTGGACGGCCAGCCTTACAAGGTTCCCTGGCTCAGCGACCTGCAGCACAAGGGAATCCCTTTTTGGTGGTGCTGCACCCGGCAACCGCTCTTCCGCCAGTACATCCGGGAGCGCGTCGTCGAGACCGTCAAGGCGGGCGCCGATGGCGTGCATATTGACGACCACCTCGGCACGGCGGGGGCCCTTTGGAGCGGGGGCTGTTTCTGCGACCGTTGCGTCGAGGAATTCCACGACTATCTCAAGGCCTTGTCCTCGAGCGAACGCGCCCGGTCGGGCGTCCGGGACCCGGCCGGTTTCAACTACCGAACCGTCCTGCGGGAGTGGCTGGCCCAACAGCGCGGGCGCAAGGCGCAGGAGCATCCCCTATGGTCCCAGTGGAGGATATACCAGCTCCAAGGCGCCGCCCGGTTCATGGAAGAGTTGCGCGCCCTCGCTGCGCGGACCGCC
>Ga0181536_10006107_pt1 | contig 12169 bp, 10 predicted proteins | sample PEATcosm2014_Bin_41_FD_121105 | JGI IMG/M metagenome (GOLD analysis project Ga0181536, IMG submission 121105) | Peatland microbial communities from MTU Mesocosm Facility, Houghton, MI, USA - PEATcosm2014_Bin17_60_metaG | ecosystem: Environmental > Terrestrial > Soil > Wetlands > Peat | place...
CGAACTTCTGAACGCCGGTCTAAAGACCACCGCGTACGTCGTCGACGGGTGTTCGACCGACAAAACGATCGACATCGCTCGCCAAAAGGGTGCACGTATTATCATTGAAGAGGACAGAGGCAAAGGCGCCGCCGTTCGAACCGCTTTTCGGAGGATTGACACCGACTACGTCATCATGGTTGATGGCGACGATACGTATCCTATTGATGTGGTCCCGCGCATGGTTCTGCTCCTGCAGACGCACGACGTCGTCGTCGGATCACGACTCAAAGGCAGGATTGAGCCAGGAGCGATGACGCGCGTGAACGTCGCGGGAAACACTCTCCTCACGCTGCTCGCCCGACTGCTCTTTAACGTGAAGGTCAGCGACGTCTGCACCGGGTTATGGGGCTTCCGACGCGACGCGATCAGGCGCCTTGAGCTTGCCGCGCGGGGCTTCGAACTTGAAGCCGACCTGTTTGCCGATAGCGTGCTTAAAGGGTGCAGCATCGTAGAAATCCCGATCACCTACCGAGCACGGCACGATCGTCCCAAACTGGCTTCGCTGCGGGACGGGTTGAAAATAGGCGCCTTTTTGTTTAAAAAATACCTGCACCAAACAAGAGGCCGAACTGCGGCATCTCGGGCGAAAAACGCCGACGGAGTGCATAAATAGGGAGAGGAGCGAAGAGCGGGATGAAGACTGGGAGAATATTAAGGGAGCGCCGAATTCTGATTGTATGTAAAGCGGACTACCTCGCAGAACCCGCGCCAAACATGTCGGCCCCTTCGACTGCATTGAGGTTGACGGAAGGTGCCGGTATATGAAATCTCGCGTGCAGCGGCGTGACAATTGCGTTAGGGCTTGAAACGATGAGTTGCAGATAAAGACGATTAACTAGCGACTAGCAGGTTTTCTATGGAATATAAGCAAGAACGAGCGGAGCCTTTCTTAAAAGAAACGCTGGCTCACATTGACGCATTAGACCGGGATATAAAGACGTGTGCACGCAGCCGCATTAAGCGGCCAATATTGTCCTCATTAGGCAATATTGTATCTCCAGTGCAATACTGCCCTAAAGTATTTATATTGGGGCGTAGAGATACGGTCTACCACGCTTCGGGAGATGCCCTCGTTCTTTTTTGGGGGTTTTTTAACGCGGGCGCTCGCTCCCTGGCAGGAGAGGGGTGCTATGAATAAGCGCCTGCTTGTTCAAGAAGTGCTTCGAGCAAGCGAGAATCCGAGACACCCGATGGGACGCGGAACTACGCCACGACTTGGCTCGATGACTAGCGGTCGACGTCTGAGCGACAGCTCGGCAGGCATTAGTGAGCCACGTTTTGATCGCCAACGGAAAGCGACGACTATCCTGATGGGCTGAAACGATGATACCTCAACCTTTTGTTACGCTGGACATCGTCGTTCTCTATTTGCTTGCATTTCTACTCATCTGGGTGTTCTCGGGCTACCCGCTTTTGATGTTACGGTTCGCTCTTGTTCATAAGGGCGCCAAGAAGAACTATGCATTTCAGCCTTTCTTCTCCATACTTGTGCCTACGTTCAATGAAGAAGCAGTCATCGAAGCTAGGATTCAAAATCTATGGGCGTTGCGGTACCCAAAAGACAAGTACGAAATCCTCGTCATCGACTCAGGCTCTACGGACGCAACGAAGAGTATCGTTCAGCGGTTGTGCGCAGAAAGTGAGGCACCGCTGACGAAGCTCGTATGTGAAAACGAACGCAGGGGCAAAGCTTCTGCAATCAACTGTGGAAGCGCCGAGGCAGCAGGGGATATCATACTCGTTACGGATGCAAATGCATTCTTTGACGTCAACGTGCTCGCAGAGCTAGGCCCGCATTTCGAGAGAGCCGAGATAGGCGGAGTTGGGGGGCGATACATGGTGTCGAATCCTGACAACCCACTTCCGCTCACCGAGCAGTTCTACTGGGACCTCGAAACCTTGCTTCGCACCGGCGAGTCCGCGTTAGATTCCGCGTGCCTTTTCCAAGGGGAGATTAACGCTTGGAGAAAAAGCATCGTCGACGCCGACACCGCGATGATTGGTGAAGATCTGGATATGTCAATAGCGATACGGAAGAAGGGCTATAAGGTGGAATTTGAGCCTAATGCAATATGTTACGAGCCCTCTCCCACTTCGTTTAGCGAACAACGAACGCAAAAACAACGGCGTTGCTTGGGTACCATCCAAAACATCTTCAAGCACTGGCGATATCTTATTGTCCCGAGGGACTGGTACCGCCTCATAATATTTCCGTCCCACAAAGGCTTGCTTATGGCCACACCCTTCATGTTTATCGGAATATTAATCGGCTACATACTCCTCTGGAACCCGCTTTTAGTGCTGAGCCATATATTTATCATGTCCGCACTCTTTCTGATCCTGCTCGCTGTGTACGTGCGCTATGGGCCCCGATTGTACCAGGCTGACGCCAGCACACGGCCCGCCAAGTTCTCCTTCCTTCGAGTAGCACGATACGTGCTTTTCGATGAATACCTGCTCGTACTTGCTTGGAAAGACTTTTTGTTCAGGAGATACTCGGTGCTTTGGGAAAAAATCGATTCGACGAGGGCCGGAGTCGAATCTGCAGAGCCCCCTTCGGGCTAAAGGGAAGGACAGTGTCTCCCACAATCAGCGAATGCTTTATATTTACCGCTCGATACTTGAGTGAACTTGGTGGCATCTTAATGGGGATAAGATGAAGATCGCTGTCTCTTGTTTGATGGACATATCCAGTAGTGCCGGCACAAGTGTGCGCGCAAAGCGTGTCTTTGAAGTACTGCAGCAAAAGTACGAGTGCACACTAGTCATGAGGGGCGAGCACGACAGCGAATCCGACAACGTGGAGGTGATCAGGCCATCAAGGTTTTGGAACTTTCAGCTGATACCTGTTTTTTTAAAACACCGATTCGATCTTGTTTATTGCTCAAACGATTTTTGGGGTTTTTTGACCTACTTCGCATTAGCTAAGTTGTGGCCCTGCAAAGTCATTCTAGAAGCACACGGAGTTATATCACTTGAAAGAGAAGAGCGTTACCCTGATCCGCATCTCATTGATAAGGTTAGGATTAAGATACTTAAATGGCGGGAGAAGTTTGCCGTTAAACACGCCGACTGCGTAGTTGCGCTATCTCAGGATATCTGCAGAATCTACGGCAAGTTCAACAAGCGTATTTACATAGTCCAAAATTTCGTAGACGAAAAACAGCTTAAGCCTCAAAAGAATCCACGCCAACGGATATCGGACAATAAAGAAAGAAAAAACGTTGGTATAATTGGTCCATTCTTTCAGAAATACGACATGAACCGCAACTTTTTAGTAAGCAACTACTTTTTGGACTTTTTATACCAGAACATTCATAGATTTGACTCACGCATCTACTTCACCGTCATCGGTCAGTGTGACTATAAGATCGCACACGAACGAATAAGCTACACGGGTTATATCAGTGATTTTCAAGATTATGTTGACCAATTAGGGTTTTTAGACGCCGTTTTGGTTCCCTCAAAATATTCTAGCTTTGGAGCGCTAACAAAGGTTTTAGAACCGATGGCGTGCTCAGTGCCAATTTTTACAACGCCAGCAGGCTTAGTCAGCTTTGACCACGTCAGGCCTGGCGAGGACATATTGATCTACGATGAAGCTGAACTGGTCGACAAAGTAAATAAGTACCTTTTTGACGTCGAACTAATGGAGAGCGTGGGAAAAAACGCTCGAAACACCATTGAAGAGTATTATAGTAAAACGGTGAACAGCGAGAAGCTCATTGCAGTCATCGATCGGGTATGCCGCCCTGAGTGACGCTAACGTGTTTCCGGTATCGAACGCAAAGCAACGCTTGGTTGAGATGATGAGGAAAATTACATCTGTTGCGATTCAGTGTGCGTCCTAGTAACGTCGGGGGGTTAGGGTTGCTTTTTTGCACGAACGTCTGATGTCTTTTTCAAAACACAAAGATGGAAACTCAGCAAACGCGCCTTGAGGTTCGCGAAACATTACGTGCCGATTAATCTTATATCACCCATATGTGTGAAACTTAGCACAGAATACGCAAAAACAACAATACTAGCCGTTCCCTTATTACTGCGCCCTTTGATCGAATCGCAGCCTGTCATTCTGTTGTGCTCGCACATAACTGACTGCGTGTGAGAACTTCTGCGAAATCACCCATCGTGATAGGACGAAGCGCTTTTTTTTCAGCCGCTGCTTTGACGAACTGCAGAACCTTTTCAAGCCGATCAAATAATTTCGGATCTAGTAACGCAGATTCGGGATGGAGAAACATGTGAAATGTAGAACCCGCCTTCATCGCTTTTTTTATTCCCCTCACGGCTCTCAAAGTAATGAACGGCCGAAAGAGAGGTGTATCAAAGAACTGCGTAGAGCTTGGAATTTCCCAGATCGTGTCTTTCCAGCGCGGTTCCACCGGGGGCGCGACCATTCTGAACGTTGCGTAGTTTATCGCACGAACGGGCAGGCTCTTGTTGACGCTCGCACCTGCGTAGTTTGGGCCCCGATATATCGAAAAGCCATATTCCCGCAACAGATCCACGTGTCCGATCATATTTTCTGGGAAAACAAACGACCTAAACTCCAAGCCGAACTCATCTTGAATCTTTAACCCTTCTTTAAGCTCTTTTTCTGCAGCACTTCGGCTTGCTTCAGGGAAACGAATGTGAGAAAAGGAATGATAGCCTATTTCGTGTTCAATTGCGGCTTCACGTATGCTCTCTGTAAGCTTAGGGTAATCATAGAACAGCTTTCCGACGACAGCCCACGTTGCAGGTACTGAATATTTCTCAAACAGGGCCAAAAAGGCAACAATAATGGGCATTATTTTTTCAGAATTATTTTGCAGCGCATACATCATTTTCGAATTGGGAAAGAATCGAAATCCCCAGATCAATTCTGTGTCTATACTTATGATTACGTGCGCTGGCATCGGTCGGCTCCGGCCTGCAAATTAATTTCCCTAATCGCTCAAAGGCGCTCTTCTGGGCATTCTGCAGCAGCAATCCACCCGCGTTGCTTCGTAATTTAACGGTTTGTTACTCGCAAATGTAACCGAGTTTGTTATTCGTTACATTCAGATCCTCAAATGTTATCACATCTTTTAGTAGTCGCGTCATAAGAATTTATAGATATGCGTGATAGGAGTTGCCTTCTCATTAATATCGAAGCACCCATTATGCGCCTACAAGATCGTAAAAGACCAAATCACTATGCTGGTTACCTCAGTGATTTGAAAGACTTCGGTATAATAGTTTTTATGCAGAAATATGTCTGCAGCTCGTTTAAACCAAGTCCGATTAAATCGAGAAGCCGCCGTGCACAAGCACTTCACGTGAATTATCAGTTGAAAAGCGCTCCTTGTGCGCAGCCACGTAGTTTAACAATGCGTCACGCTCTCCGGGAGGCCAAAACGAATCAGTACCACAGTCACTAATCTTTCGTGCTGGCGCACCTGCAACAGTGGTATGCGGCTCAAAGATGGACTCTGTCACTACACTGTTGGCTCCAATAACAGTTCCATCCGCAATAGTAATACCTCCAAGAACGCGAGCACCGGAGCCAATGAACACATTGTCTCCTATTGTCGGAGCGGCTTCATCACGTTCGGTCTTTTGTCCAATATTCACGAGATTTATAAGACTACAATTCGCCCCGATGCGGGCATTGCCGTTGACGACAATTGAGCCGTAATGACTAATATGCAATCCCGGGCCAAAGACGTTTAAAGGTATCTCAAATCCAAGCCGCGGGCGTAATCGATTCAGTCTCAACGAAAGATACGCTTTATATGGCTTAAATATGAACGAAGGTTTACAGTTATGAAAATATTCAGCCTTTCGAAGTAGGCGTTGATAGTGCCAAATACGATTCAATCCGAGCGCATACTTTATCCTTCGTGCTATTTTTAAGCGCTTCTCTATGCTGTGTGCGATTCTATCTGCTTCGAGATAAAACTTAAGCGCTTCTTTCGAGTTGATCGGTAACCAGTAAGTTGATATAGCGTTTTCCATTTATCAGCAAGAGTGCACTGGTAAGACGTATATATGCCGCAACCCTCGGTTTTCGCTTCCAGCGAGGATCGAAATCACTACGATTTGAGCCCTCCGTGAACCGTTCACCACTACAGACTCATCGCTGAGCTTTGTCATTCTTGGTATCGTCTTCCACAGCCTCAGGTCTAAAGCCACTGCTTACACTCGCCAAATAGATTTTCAAATACAGACCCGAATCAGGTTTGCTTGCTTACAAAGCCGCGATACCACTCGATATACCTGCGAACACCCTCAGTCAAGTCAATGCGCGGTTCCCATCCAAGCTCTTTTTTGGCCTTTTCACCCGATACGGTGGTGCCGGTGAAATTGCCGGGCCGCGCATCTATGTATTCGATGGCTGAACCGGGCAGCGCCGCTTGGATCGTCTCAGCAACTTGTCGGATCGTAAGGGGGCGGATTCCCTCGAGATTATACGTTTGGTTCCTCGCTACGGGGTTTAGTGCAGCGACATTTCCCTCGGCCAGATCCTCAACGTACACGAAGTTACGATACTGCATGCCGTCGCCGTAGATCGTAAGCGGTTTTCCCTCGAGGGCTGCTCGCACGAAATTGGCAATCGCCGTTCCGCCCCGCCCTCGTGGCCCATACGGAATGCCGTATCGGAGAATGGTGAAATCCTGATCATACAGCTTCTGGTACGCGTGACAGTATAACTCCGCCGCAGCCTTTGTCCCGGTGTAAACGTGTTTTACCCTGGAGAGGTCTAACGGTGACGTTTCCACGCCAATTTTCTCCGGCGACATTTCGTACAGCCACACCGTGCTCGCCAAGATAACTCGATTTAAATCGTTTCGCCGGGCTGCCTCGAGGACATTCGCGACGCCAAGAATGTTGACCAGCGCAGCCTCAGTTGGGTTGCGAAAGATGTCATTCACGTCCGCCATTGCCGCCAGTAGGTAAACGGCGTCATAGTACCCGGTCAACGCGACACTCGTTGAGGAGATGTTAGTGATGTCAATGTACACGTGACGGACGTCGCCTCGGTGAGGCATCATGATGTCAAAAACGGTCACCTCGTGGCCATGATCCAGCAGCTTATCAACCAAGTGAGAGCCTATGAATCCAGCCCCGCCAACTACTGCAATGTTCATCTCATCACTTCCTGCAAGGAACCAACAACGTGGTCTGCCTGCATTTGAGTCATTCCCGCGAACACCGGAAGACATACGTGACTACTGCACAGCCTCTCAGACACGGGCAATTTCCCGCTTGTGACCGCTGGGTGGTCTTTAAATATCGGCTGAAGATGGCACGGGAGCTCATATACCTCGCCACTTAAGCTGACGCCGTAGTTTTCCTTTAGCTCCTTTTTCAGCCATTGCCGATCCGTGGCCCCGCGCAGGAACGCGACGTACTTGTAGTAGTTCGAATTCGCCTGAGGTGGTGCGGTCAAAGGAGTCAGAGCCTCGCTTCCAGCCAACCCTTCGTCATAAACCTGTGCAACTCTCCTTCGATCGGCTATAAACTCTTCTAGTCGTGCGAGTTGCGAGAGGCCGACGGCCGCGTGAATTTCACTCATTCTCCAATTATAGCCCATCTCAGTGTGCAGATTGCTCGTGAAACTCTCTTTTCCCTGATCCCTAAAGACGAGAGCTCTCTCGTAAATTGTCTCATCGTTGGTCGTAATCATGCCCCCTTCCGCAGACGTCATCACTTTGGTCGGGTAGAAGGAGAACGCACCTGCAATTCCGAAGCTTCCCGCTTTTTTCCGTTTCCAGGAACTGCCGTGAGCGTGCGCAGCGTCTTCTATCAGGAACAAGTCGTGATCGTCACAAATCTCTTGGATTTCGGCAAGCTGCGGCGGCACAAGTCCTCCTATGTGCACTACGATGACCCCCTTCGTATCCTCCTGAATGTTTTGTTCGACGCTTGCGGGATCAAGGCAGAGATTATCGGTAACGTCTGCGAATACCACGCGTCCTCCGGCGTGGATCGCTGATGCTGGCGTTGCAAAGAAAGTGTTTGTGGGCACAATGACTGAAGAGCCTGCAATATCGAGCGCTCGCAGTGATATTTCCAGTGCGCTAGTTCCGCTGTTGACCGCGATGGCGTAGCGAACACCAACGTAGGCCGCATATCGCTTCTCGAATTCGCTGGTATGCTTTCCGAGGGTCAGTTGTCCCGATTCAAGAATCTCATCTATTTGCGCGAGCAGTTTGCGCCGATCCTCCTCCGAGAAGTTTATTTTAGCTGCTGGAACCTTTAGCTGCCCATATTGCTGCTTGCCTTCCATGGTACCCCCTTCACAAAAATCCGTACATCAACACAGAGTCTACCTTTATTAAGTTTTTTAAACGAGTTAGCGCTTCTTTCTTGCTTATAGTCAATTTCGATTGACTGGTTTGAGTAATCAGCGGGACGCGCCTGTTGTGGAGCGTACATACGTCTGTGATGATAGCGTTGTGTTCGATATGGGTGCGTGTTTTGCCGTCCCACCAATGAAACTTGAAATATGAACCAGCTAGCCCATTCACCCCACTGCTAGCCGCAAAATGGCGTTAGATTTTTAGGCGTGCGTGAACGGGGGATTTTTTGAGGCACACCATCGGGTGAGTCGGAACAACTCATTCTACGTGTCATTCTCCCTCAAATTGCCGACTGATTCTCTAACGTCTGCTACCGTCCGCAAGAGATCTATCCCGAATATTTCTTGTAAGATGCGCGGTGCAAAAGAACCGGCCAGTCATGCTACCCGTCACAGCAGAGAAGTTGCCTGCGCTTCTTACGTCTTAGATGAGCGCGAGACGATCAAATCCAGGCGAAAGCCTATTACCTCCCTCGTGGGGTCTAAGGGTGATACGCGCCGCGCTCTACTCTGCTGCGTCGGGACTAGGGAAAGAACAGACATCGGATTATTTCTTGTGGAAGAGGTCTTATTGCTGATATCAGGGATCTTTGTTTGACTCGCGTTCGCGCAGAAAGGTTGAGATTTGGGCGTAGGTCACCGGCGTGCTGTCCCTCGTACCAAGCTTCTGACGGACGATACCTAGACCCGGCTGAGTCCATAGGATCTGTTTACGGACTAACTAGCTCGGCCAGTGATTGAGCGCACTTCCTTACCATCGCCTCATACACGTATTCCTTTTCTACAACCTTCTCTGCCTGCTTGGCAATCAGTGTAAGATTTTGATTATCAATGATACGTGATACGCTCTCGGAAATCCCCTCAGGCGAGTTGTCTTCCAGAATGAAACCAGTCTCACCATCAGTGATCATATCCGGGATGGCGCCGACTTTGGTTGCAAGAACAAGGACTCCGCAAGACATCGCCTCTTGAACTACACCTGGTAAGCCTTCGCTGTACGAAGGGAGTATGAGGATCTTGAGGTCGTTCAGGTAACGAGGTAGCGCTTCGTGCGGAACCCAGCCGGTACACGTCACGTAATTGCTTACGTTTTTGCGTTCAAGCTCATCGGTAATTCGTTCTTGGAGTACCCCCTCACCTATTATTACAAAGCGCAGGTCCTTGAAGCGTTGAATTAGCAGCGGGATTGCCCCCACAAAGTTCATGATCCCTTTTGATTCGTGTAATCGTCCAACGTATCCGATTACGTTGTTCCTCTCATCAAAGGGCTTCGTTGGAAAAAAAAGATCACGATCTATGTAGGGTGCCCCATTAATTGATATTTTTTCTGCGTACTCTTCCAAGCCTAAAAAATGAGTCGCACTTTCCGACTCAACGTCAATCTGATCGGCAAGCCGCAACGCCACTTTTTCTGAAAGCTTCACGGTCGCTTGGTCAATCCTTTCAGTCGTGGTCAACATGGCGGGCGTCTTTTCTTTGCTCAGGTACTGTAGCCCCCACGCTAGCACCGAAGTTTTTTTCCCGAGCGCTTTTGCGAGCAAGATTGAGGGCGAAAAGTAAGCCGTTCCGCAGAAGGTAACGACGTCAACAGCTCGCCTGATTCTGAAAAGCTCAGCCGCCATTTTCAGCTCGATGATGAGAATCTTGAAGCCCCTCAGCATCACTGACCACCAAAGAGGGCGCACGTCTTTTACATAATGGAGCTTTAACCCAAGATCTTTGAAAGAGATTGGACACCGCGTTTCACCAAGGTTCATCCCGCCGGTGATCGCAAATATGGGGCTGCACAAGGGACAAACTAGCTCCAGATAGTTGAGCAAAAAGATCTCCATTGTAGGCGATGCAAATGGAAAACACAAAAGGCATAAGCTCAAGTTTCGGTCGCGCATTTCTGCAACGTCGTTCTGCATCGTGGATTGACCCCGTGAATTTCTCGCACCGGTTAAGCGTCATTTCGTCTTCATTCCGGCTTTACGGGATAGACGCTGCCTCTCTTTATCGTGCGCGTTTCTCAATACTTCGATTCTTTTATGTAAACCTTTGGGCGTGACTCCTAGCACCGCTGATTTGTTTTTTCACACGCTGAGGGTCCCGCGTATTGTCAACGCGTGATGTGTGCTTTGCTGACTGAGCTGGTAAAAGAGTGGGTGCCTGATGTCCCGACTGTCTTGCGATTCTTGTGTCGATTCCGTTGGGCGCTTTTTGCGAACGCAGCCCGCGGGTGGAGCTATCAGGAAAACGAGATCGGCTTACGAAGTAGAACGCCGCACAGCCAAAGAAGCTTCAATGGCTGAGTCACTCATTTCAAACCCCTAGATAATACCAAAATGACGTTCTAAATGAACTTGAAAAAGATAATGAGCTCATCACCTGTTTGTTGGCAAGGGCGATGATGCCGGACTTTAACGTTCCGGAAAGGGTGAAGGCGATATTCGTTGTGAGGGTGGTGAGGGAGAACTGGCTCAGGTGAGGGGGCAGACCGTGATGCTAATGACTACAATCGCTTCGGCGTAGGTACCAGCACCAGCGAAGGTCGGCTGGAAGCGGCGGTCGCCTTGCACGGATTCACTACGGGCGAAGGTGTAGGCGCCGTTGGCGTCGGTGGTGGTGCTGACCGCGTGCTCCCAGTGGCTTGACAGAGCCTCTCTTTGGAGCATCATGCTGTTGTCGGAGGCGGGTGCCCGTTGATTCGACCGTCATGATGCCAGAGAAGGTGAGGTGTTGGTTGACCGTGCGGGCTTGTGGTGGTGTGGTAGTGACAGAGGAGGGCTTCGGGTGGGTGTCAGGGTTGGCTCTAGGGTGGATCGGCAGCCGTGACTTGACGGTGGCGGTCGGGGTTATGTGACCGTCATAGACCCGTTAAACGTTTCGACGCCGTAACTGGTTGTAACGACCAGAGTATATCCATGATTCCTTGCCGCAAGGGCAGAAAGATCGCCGGGCGAAAGCCGGATGAGGAATCCCGGTGGATCTGGATTTGGCACCGTTGACGTTGGGCGTCTGAAGAATATCGTATTATCTGCTGTCGTTTTTGAAATGTTTGTCCCAGTTACGTTGAACGTTACCGTTGCATTAGGGAGATTGGCTACGTTTCCACCGGCATAGAGTTGAAGGACAACCCATGCGGAACTTCCATGGTTTGTCACTCCAAAATTAAGCGACTGTGTGCTTCCCCCCTCTACCGAAACCTGTATGTGGGGTGTTTGCACCGGATTCGTGATATACAACGTGTCCGCCCACTGGAGGAACCACGTTACGTCCGGAACGCCCCACCCGCCTTCTGGATATGCTGGATACACAAAGTTGTATATCATCCCATCAAACGGCTTCCCGTTTATCTCCTCCATGCGGTAAATTCTTTGGAGGGCGCCCAGTTCTTCTACATAACAACGGTTGTTCGGTTCGCCTACTCCTTGTGGCGCCCACCAACCAGAATCATAACCACTATCAAAGGCAGTACCATTTTTCCAATCTTCGTGAGCGCACACTTGGTCTACATTCATTACTATTGGCATGTTGGGATACGCAGCTCTCACTTGGGGCAAGAACGTAGCCCAGTCGTCAAAGAACTGCTGGTTGAAAAGCTCGATAACAACCTCATTAAGCAGGCCAACCCGCTGGATTGGTGTAGGCATTGGACTAATGTCCGTACCATTGGGGTTTGTACCCATTAGAACGTTCACACCACGACTGTCTGTATTGTTTTGCCACCCGCTCCAGTCCTTTTCAGAAGCGATGTAGTTTGTACGATTGTGAAGCCACGCAGCGCCGTTTGTATATGCCTGTTCAAATGAATAA
>Ga0181536_10006108_pt1 | contig 12168 bp, 10 predicted proteins | sample PEATcosm2014_Bin_41_FD_121105 | JGI IMG/M metagenome (GOLD analysis project Ga0181536, IMG submission 121105) | Peatland microbial communities from MTU Mesocosm Facility, Houghton, MI, USA - PEATcosm2014_Bin17_60_metaG | ecosystem: Environmental > Terrestrial > Soil > Wetlands > Peat | place...
CTAGTTCGAGAGCCGCCGCCCTGGTGAGCCCTCGAACACCCCATTTGCTCGCCGAGTACGCCGCGGCGAAGTAGCCGGAGTGGCCTGCGACTGAGCCGATGTTCACGATCGCGCCGCCCGGAGGCATCAGAGGAGCAAGCGCCCGAATGCCGAGATACGGGCCGGTGAGATTTACGCCAAGGACGAAGGCCCATTCCGCCGGGGTCGTTTCCGTGACGGAGCGTCGGAACGTGACGCCTGCATTGTTGACCAGGGCAACCAGCGGCTCGGAACGCGCTGCGAGGGTCGCGGCCAGTTCATCCCATGCCGGCGGCTCCGTGACGTCCATTCGATAGGGAACCAGCAGGCCGGGCTGTGTGCCTGGCCATTCGGTTATTTCCGCCTTGTCTATCGCATAGACGATCGCCCCACGCTCAAGCAACAGACGCGCCTGCGCGGCGCCCATCCCCTGGGCGGCGCCGGTGACGACCGCGACTTTTCCACTCCAATTCATGCAGGGTCTCCCAATCGCGCCTATATTGATCGTGCGTTGCCGAGCTGTCGCCGCAGCTTCGCCATGCCGCCGATCCACCGGTCGTAGTTCTCGGCTTTATGCCGGTAGTAGTCTCCGACCGTGGGATGCGGCAGAATGCAAAAAATCTCCTTCTCCAGAGCCTCGACCACCATGTCTCCGACTGCGCGAGGCTGAAGCACGCCGTCGATGGCCTCCGCCGCGCCTTCGCTATTGTTTAACATCGCTGACTGCACGGCCATCGGGCACAGGATCGAGACACGGATACCCTCTTCCCTGTGCGTTATGGCGAGGTTCTCAGCAAAACCGACCGCGGCGTGTTTCGTCGTCGAGTAGACCGCGTCGCCGATGCGCGAAAGAAGTCCAGCCGCGGAGACTGTGTTGAGGAAATAGCCTTCGCCCCGCGCGATCATCCGCGGCAGCAGCGCGCGCGCAGCAAAGACATGCGCCATCACGTTGATGGTCCAAGCGCGCTGCCACACTTCATTGCCGGCCGAGGTTGCCAGCCCGGGCGATCCTAAATTGCCGATGCCAGCGTTGGAGCAGAAGAGCGTGATAGGTCCGACTTTCTCTTCCACGCCTTCAACCAAGCGGTCGATTTGCGTTTCGTCGGATACGTCGCAGATCTCGGCCCTGCCGCCGATGCGAGCGGCCGTCGCTCGGGCCGCGGCCTCGTCGATATCCGAAACGACGACCTTCGCGCCTTGATCCGCAAACGCTTCACACAGTCCGCGGCCAATGCCTTCGGCGCCGCCGGTGACAACGACCACTCTTCCCCTCAGCTTCATGAACGTCTTCTCTCGATACGAACGCCATGGACGACCGATGCGAGGTGCATAGCTGACCATCCCGGCTGTTTGATTGGGAAGCGCGCCGGGGCCCTGAACAACGACTCTGTGACAGGCCTCGTCGCCCCGAAATTTTCCTCTCGCCGCCGATTGACAGACAGCCAACAGCATCCTAAGCATCGTGTCAACATGCAAAATTCAGTTTCGCAGAACGGAAGACGCATTTCAGGTCCAGCGGTGCTGGGCGCGCTCAACTCCGTCCATTATGTCGTGATGCGCCCGAGCTGGAGAAAATCTCTATGACACCCTCGCGAACGGAGCGGCTCGGCAAGCGAATTGTGGATTTCATGCATGACTTTGTTTTACCATCGGAAATGGCCTACGAGCAGGAACTTGATTCGTCCGCGACACGATGGGCGAAGTCGCCGATCATGGAGCGGCTGAAAGAGCAGGCGAAGAGTAGCGGCCTGTGGAACCTTTTCATGCCGCGTCACCACCATCCGGAGGGCCTGAGCAATGCCGAATATGGCCCGCTGTGCGAAATCATGGGCCGCTCGCCAATAGGTGCGGAAACCTTTAACTGCTCGGCCCCCGACACCGGCAATATGGAAACCCTGATGCTCTACGGAACTCCGGAGCAGAAGGAAAGGTGGTTGACCCCGCTCCTGAGCGGCGAAATTCGCTCATGCTTCGCTATGACGGAGCCGGGAGTGGGCTCGTCCGATGCAACGAACATTCGGACCGAGATTCGCAGGGACGGGTCCGATTACGTCATCAACGGCCGCAAGTGGTGGACCTCCGGGGCAATGCATCCGCATTGTCGCGTTGCGATCGTGATGGGGAAGTCGGATCCCACGGCCCCGAAATACCGCCAGCAATCGATGATCCTCGTGCCGATGGACGCGCCCGGGGTGAAGGTGGTCAGGCCGCTTACGGTTTTTGGATATGACGATGCCCCGCACGGGCACGCCGAAGTCGCATTCGAGAACGTGCGGGTGCCTGCCGACAACATGCTTCTTGGCGAAGGCCGAGGCTTCGAGATCGCGCAGGGCAGGCTGGGGCCGGGGCGCATCCATCACTGTATGCGGGCGATCGGCATGGCTGAGCGCGCGCTGGAGACCCTCTGTCGTCGCGCTTTGTCACGAGAAGCGTTCGGACGCCGGATCGCCGACCACGGCGTCACCAGGCACTGGATCGCAGAGTGCCGAATGGAAATCGAGCAGGCGCGACTTCTGACGCTGCATGCGGCGAAGCTCATGGATGAGGTTGGAAACAAAGCTGCGCGCGCTGAGATCGCGATGATCAAGGTCGTCGCTCCGAACATGGCCCAGAAAGTCCTGGACCGCGCCATCCAGGTGTGCGGCGGCGCCGGCGTCTCGCAGGATTTCCACTTGGCGTTCGCCTATTCGCGCGCTCGCTCGTTGCGACTCGCAGACGGTCCGGACGAGGTGCATCGCCAAACAATCGCGAAGCATGAGTTGGCCAAATATGCGCACCCCGCTGGTTCACGCGCGGTTCCCGAGAACGCCGCTCTATTTGCAGCGAATGAGAGTGGGTATGATGACAGCTATCCGCGCTAGTGACCCCTTCGCCTTGCGAGGCAAGGTTGCGATCGTCACCGGTTCTAGCCGGGGCGTCGGTCGTTACGCCGCTTTGATCATGTCGAGGCTGGGCGCGAAAGTCGTCGTTTCAAGTCGAGACGCGGCGGCCTGTGAAATCGTCGTCGATGAGATCACGGCGGAAGGTGGCGAGGCGTTCGCGCAGACTTGCGACATCTCGCGCAAAGGCGATGTCGAAGGGCTTGTCTCCGCGACCCTGGCCAAATGGCGCCGGATCGACATTCTTGTTTGCAACGCCGCGATCAATCCGAAATTGGGGTCGCTCTCAACACTTCCAGACGAAGCGTTCGACAAAATCATGTCTTCGAACGTCAAGAGCACAATCTGGCTTTGCAACCTTGTGCTTCCAGAAATGGCCAAAGTCGGCGGCGGCTCGGTCATCATCGTTTCATCGGTTGCAGGACTTCAGGGCACGGCGACTATCGGCGCTTATGGCATCTCAAAAGCCGCGGAGATGGCGCTAGCGCGCAATCTGGCTGTCGAGTGGGGTCCAAAGAACATTCGCGTAAACTGCGTCGCGCCTGGTCTCGTCAAGACAGACTTCTCCCGCGCGCTTTGGGAAGACAAAGAAGCCGTCGCCGAACGAAACAGCCGAACGCCGCTGCGTCGAATCGGCCAGCCTGATGAAATCGGATCGGTGGTCGCCTTCCTCGCGTCGGAGGGGGCGGCCCTTATCACCGGTCAGGTCATTGTCGCGGACGGCGGCGTCACAATCGTCTGATCGGAGAGGGACTGATGTTGGTCGTTATTGCGACGATGCAGGCGAAGCCGGGGATGGAGGACGCGTTCAGGCGGACTGCTCTGGAACTCGTCGAGCGAGTGAACGCCGAGGAGGAAGGCTGCCTTCAATACACTCTATGCGCGGGCGACGATCCCCTCAGCTTTACCTTCGTCGAGCGCTACAAGGACGATTCCGCGGTCCAAGCTCATAGGAAGTCGGAACACTTTCGCACATTGGGTCGCAGGCTTGGCGAAGCCATGGACGGCCCCCCTTCGATAACTCGGCTACAGCAGATCTCGGAAGTCTAGCCGCCAAGAACAGTCATTTCCAACGGACGGGCGAGACATGACAGGGGAAACGGATCGCGACAGGAGGCGGAAGACGATCGGCAGCTTGCTGACGCAAGAACGGGTCGTGATTCTGCTGGTCGTCTTGGAAGTTGTTCTGTTCGGGATGTTCCTTCCTGGATTCCTCTCGACCTCGAATATTCTGGCGCTTCTGAGAAGCGTGGCGGTCCTCGGGATGCTCGGTTGCGGGCTGGCGGTCGTGGTCATAGCAGGCGGCATCGATCTCTCCATCGTCGCGATCATGGCGGTCAGCGCATCTTGGTCAGTCTACCTGTCCGGGCAGGGGCATTCTGAACTGAATTCTCTGCTTGTCGGACTGGTCTTCGCTGCCGCCGTCGGGGCGCTGAATGGCATCGCGGTGGCGTTCCTAGAGATCTCCGCGCTCTTCGTGACTCTCACGGCGGCAATAGTGCTGTTGGGGGCGAGCCAGCTCTTCATGGTGTTCGGAACCGTGGTGTACCTTCCGGCGCACGACACGATCATCCCCTTTCTCGGGCAACGAACGTTTCTCGGCATGCCGATATCCATCTGGCTGGCGGCCGCGACTCTACTGCTAACCCACCTTTTCCTTTCTCGCACGAGGTGGGGCCGCTTCACCTATGCGATGGGCGACAATAGCGAGACCGCGCGTTTGTCCGGTATTCCGGTGCGGCCGCTAACGGTTGCCCAGTACACGATAGCCGCATGTGTGGGTTTCGTCGGCGGACTGATCCTGGCGGGCGCCAACCCAACTTTCTCGGTGCGCGTCGCGGACGGCGGCATGTTGTTCGATCTGATCCTTGTCGTCGTGGTTGGCGGCGTCAGTCTTTCTGGTGGGACAGGCAGCGTGGTCGGCGTCATTGTGGGGACCCTGCTGATCGGCACGCTCTTGAACGGCGTCACGATCATGGATCTGACGAAGCAATACCAGGATCTCCTTAAGGGAATCGTACTTCTCGTCGCCATTGTCACAGACAATTTTCTCCATCCTCGTGACGAGGAGACCGGACGTCAAAGCGACATCTAGAGTTGGAACACCGTATTTCAGCAAGGGAGGAAGCAATGAAGTTGTTCAAGGCGATTCATCGTAAGGTGGCGAAAGGTTTGCTCTTAGGAGCTTCCCTGGGTCTTGTTGCGGGAAGCGTGGCGCATGCGGACGACGCCCAGCGGATAGAGTCATTGCGTCAGCCTTATATCGACGCGGTCAAGGGGAAGAAAATTGTTTTCCTCGTTACGACGCTCGGGGTCGATCTGACGGCGGAGTGGGACCGCGTGTTCAAAGAGACGAGCGCCAGGCTGGGGATGAATTATTCAGTCCGCGACTCCAATTGGAACACTCAGGCGCAAGTTCAGGCGCTCGAGGCCGTCATTCAGGAGAAGCCGGACGCGATCATTATCCACAATTGGAACGTGTCGGTCACCGCTCGCCAGATCAAAAAGGCTGAGGAAGCCGGCATACCCGTTATCCAGATCAACCAGAAGTCGCTTCAGAACTCGACCGCGCTTGTCGGCGTCGACTGGACCGGTGTCGGCGTCGTGACGGCCGAGGAGATGGTCAAACAGTGTGGGCAGGGAAGCGGCCGCAGCGGAAAGGTCGCCATCATCGAGGGCGACGTCACGGCCTCCGACAGCTATTACCAGATGGCTGGCGTGGACTCGGTATTCTCCAAACATTCGGAGATGTCGATCGTGGCCAACCAGGGCGGCCAGTGGGATCCGAACAAGGCGCACGATCTCGCGGTGACCATCCTGCAACAGCATCCCGACCTCTGCGCCTTCTATGGCACGTGGGGCGTGATGGATATGGGCATCGCGCAGGCGATCAAGGAAGCTGGTTTGAAGGGTAAGGTCCTCAACTATTCGAACGACGGCGGCTCGCGATACGCGTGCGACGCCGTCAAGGCCGGCGACATAACGAAGTTCTGGACTTACGACGCGCCTTCGCAGGCACGCGACGTGATGCAACTGATCACGTATCTCTTCCAGAACAACTACAAGGCCGGCACTCTCAAGGGGGCCCTGTATTCGCCTCTGACGGAGATTTCGCAGGTGGGCTACAGCGACAAACTTTGCTGGGATCCGGTCAAGAAATAGTGGTCTGAGCAGGCGGCCGCCAACGCGGCCGCCTCACCGTCAAATGGTGAGGTGAATGAAGCCCTTTTTCAACCGTTCGGCGCTCTCACGCCTATGGCCCGGCCATATGGTCGGCGAGGTGTTGTCCAAGCCGTGGATCGACTCGGTCGTTCCGGTAACAGTTATGATTATAACGCTGATAGTCGCAGAAAATGTGGCTCCGGGCTATCTCGGCGGCACCAACATTGCATCTATAGGCCGCCAGTTCTCCGAGATCGGTCTAGTGGCGCTCGGCCTCGCGGTGGTTGTCTATTGCGGCGGCATCGATTTGTCGGTGGGGGCCGTCTACGCGATGGGGAATTTTGTCGCGCTGTACATGATCAACGTCCTCCAGTCGCCAACTCTGTTGGTGCTTGCCGCCGGACTTGTCGTCGGCGCCGCGATGGGCACCGTCAACGGCGTACTGATAGGCTTCTTTCGAAACAAGGCATTCCTCACGACCCTGGCGGCGCTAGTTATCTGGCGCGCTGCCCTGGAACTGCTGCTGCTGGCCAATGCGGCGAGGATTGCGGGATCGAATATCGACAATGAAAGCTGGTTCTGGCTTGGCGAAGGCTCCATCCTGGGCGTTCCGGTTGACGCCCTGGTTCTGATCGTTGTCGCCGCCGTCTTCCATATTCTGATGACTCGGTCCCGGATCGGTTGGCGCCTCCAGGCGGTTGGCGGGTCAAGAAGAGCCGCACATCATGCGGGCATAAATGTTCGCGCCACGGTGTTCTCGGCCTACGTGGTCTCGGGTACGCTTTCGGCTCTGGCCGGGACTTTCTATGCCGCGCGGCAGGACAGCGTAGGCTTCGATACGGGCGTTGGACTCGAATTCACTGTCATTACCGGTATTATCCTCGGCGGCGTTGCGCTCGGAGGAGGTCGCGGCTCGGTCATCCGCGCGCTCGTGGGAACGATCATCGCGTTCGTGATCTCCAACTTGCTTCTGCGTCAGGGGCTACCCGGCGGTTATACGTCGCTGGTTCTTGGCGTCATTCTTCTTGTCGCCATGACGTTCGACATCAAGTGGGAGAAGAACCGGCACAAGCTGCTGCAAAAGTCGTACATCAGCCCAGCCTTCCTCCTGCTTCCGCGTCCGGCGGCAATCGATTCCGATCCCCACTCGCCGTATGCGATGAACGCTCGGCTGAGCAATGTCGAGGTCATCGGGTTGGATCAAGTCGATGGTCCCGAGGACGTGATCCTTGACCGGGAAGGGCGGCTCTACACGGGCACACGGCAGGGCTGGATCATCCGATTTTCCGGACCGAATTTCGAAAAGCGGGAGGTCTTTGCCGATATCGGCGGCCGACCGCTCGGCCTTGCGTTCGACGCGGCCGGCAATCTGGTTACCTGCGTATGCGGAATGGGTCTCTACGGCGTCCGGCCGAGCGGCGAGATCTTCAAGCTTACCGACCACACCAACCGGTCCTGGTTCACGATCCGCGACGACTCAATCATCCGACTGGCGGACGATCTCGACGTCGCTCCCGACGGCCGCATTTTCTTCAGCGACGGGTCAACTCGTTACGACATTCACACCTGGCTCTTCGACGGGCTCGAAGCCCGGCCTAATGGAAGGCTTCTCTGCTACGATCCCTCGAAGGGCACGACTAGTACGGTTTTCAATGGCGCCTACTTTGCAAATGGTGTGTGCGCTTCGCACGACGGCCGGTCAGTACTCTTCGCAGAGAGCTACGCCTGCGTGATTCGCCGTCTTTGGATCAGCGGCCCTAAGACCGGCAAGGTGGAGGTCGTCATCCCCAACCTACCCGGTCATCCCGACAACATCAACCGTGCGTCCGACGGCTCATATTGGCTGGCCTTGGTCGGGATGCGATCAGCGGTATGGGACCGCGCTATGACGATGCCCAGTTTCCGGCTCCGGATGATCAAGCAGCTCCCTCCCGACGAATGGCTGTGTCCCAACGTGAACATAGGCTGCATCGTAAAATTCGACGATAACGGAAACATACTGGATTGCCTGTGGGATCGCGAAGGCCGCAGCGTTCCTCTCGTCACTTCCATGCGGGAGCACGAGGGCTGGCTTTACCTGGGCGGGCTCACAACCAACCGGATCAGCAGGGTCCGGGTGAAGCCTCGCAGCGATAGTGCCCACGAAACCCAGTTCCCAAGCATGGCGGTGTCGTCGACATGACTTTCTATTTTGCGGAGCTGTTCAAGGAGGTCGTGCTGCGCCGACCCTCTCGTCGGGCGATCCCGGCCCTCGACGGGCAATGGAAAGCGAACGAGAAGCTGGAAACCTGCCCTGCTTTCGCCCGCGGCCTTCAGGAGGCTGACGCCATTGCGGCGGGGAATGACGGGTTAGTCTACGCGGCGTCCGGCAATACGGTCGCGGTCTTACAGTCCGATGGAAGACTGATCGATTCGATCGGCGGCTTCCAGGCGCCGATAACGGCGCTCGGCTGGAGCGAATCCCGCGGACCTCTCATTGCTGCCGAAGGGCTCGGCGTTTACGCAATCCCGCCTGGCAAGACCCGGGAGCTGCTCGGGGGAACCGAGGCGCTCGGCTGCATCACCGCCATCGCCGAGGCCGACGATACGATTTACCTGGCTCAGGGCTCCACGCGAAATCGATATGCAGATTGGCGGCGCTCCCTGATGGAGCACGATCGCTCCGGCCGGATTCTGCGTTGGGAGGGCGAAAACGAGGAGGTCAACGTCCTCGCCTCCGGACTGGCTTTCCCCTTCGGCTTGGCGGCGGATGGGCCTGCAAACGAGGAACTCGTTTTCACCGAAGCCTGGTCCTACAGCATCCGGACTTTGAAGCTGGCGACCTCCGGGGTCGCGGTCGGAATCGATAACCTGCCGGGGTATCCGGCCCGAATCGTGGCGGACGGGCAGGGCGGCTGGTTCGTGTCATTCTTGGCGCTTCGAACGCAGTTGGTCGAGTTCGTGCTACGCGAACCTAAGTTTCTCCGCCGCATGATCGGGACAGTGCCGCAGGAGTTCTGGATCGCGCCTTCGCTCTCGCCGAACGATGATCATCGACAACCCCAGCAGCTCGGGCTGCTGAGGACGCATGGAGTCAGAAAGCCGTGGGCCCCCGGGCGATCGTATGGTCTGATCGCGCATTTCGATCGCGCGTTTAATGTGGTCTCGACACTGCACAGCCGAGCTGACGGAGAGAGGCACGGAACGCTGGGCTTATGCATGTCCGGCAGTCGTCTGCTGGCGACCACGTTCGCGCAATCTGCAATCTTGCTGCCGCTGGGAGGCACGCATGAATCCTGAAAACGCCCCGCCGCTGCTCTCGGTCGAGGGTGTGACCAAGAGCTACCAAGGGCTCAATGTGGTCGAAAATGTCGATCTCGACGTGCGCGCGGGCGAAATCCACGGCCTTGTCGGCGAGAACGGGGCCGGCAAATCCACGCTCTGCAAAATGATCGCCGGCGTGGTGGCTCCGACTTCGGGCAAAATCACATTCGACGGCGACGTGATCGGATTCACATCGCCTGCGGACGCGCTGCGGCGCGGTATAACGATGGTATATCAAGAGACCAGCCTAGTCCCGACCATGACGGTCGCGCAGAATCTTTATCTTGGTCAGGAGCCGGCCCTCACCTTTATGCGCCCAGTGTTCTTGAAAGCGCAGCAGATCTTGCAGTCAATGGGTTTCCACATCGATCCGCGCAGCGTGGTCTCCCGTTTGAGCGCCGCCCAGAAGCAGATGGTAGAGATCGCCCGGGCTGTCTTGCACGAGTCCCGCCTCATCATATTCGATGAGCCGACCGCGACGCTCACGCCGGAGGAAAAGCAACATTTCTTCAGTCTGATCGAGCGACTTAAGCGCCAGAAGGTGGCGGTAATCTTCATCTCGCACGCCATCGAGGAATGCTTGGAGTATGGCGACCGGATCACTGTGCTCAGGGACGGTAAGCGTGTTCTCACGACGGCGGTTTCGGAGACTTCGCGGGAAGCTGTGGTGCGCAGCATGGTGGGTCGAGATCTGACGCCGGCGCTCCACGGTGGTCCGCAGGGGGCGCGGCACAAGAGCGGCAGCCGAGAACGGGTGCTCTCCGTACAGAACGTAATCATGGGCGACGTCGTCAAGAACACCTCCTTCTCGGTGTTCGCCGGCGAGGTGACTTGCTTGGCCGGGCTGATTGGCTCTGGACGCACAGAAACGATGAAAATCGTTTCCGGCGCTCTGAAGCGAAATCTCGTTATGGGCGGCGAGATACTGTTGGATGGGCGGCCGGTCCGCTATCGAGTTCCCTCTCAGGCTGTTCGTGATGGAATCATCTACATCACCGAGGACCGCAAGCTGAACGGGTTCTTCGAATTGATGTCAGTGGAGCAGAACATCTACACCGGCTGGCTCGTCGCCAACCGAGATGCGGTGCTCGTCACCCGGAAACGAGAAAATTGGGTCTCCCGCGATTGGCTTTCCAGGCTCCAGATACGCTCCATCGATCCGCGCGTGATGGTCAACCAACTGTCCGGCGGCAATCAACAGAAGGTCGTGATCGCCAAGTCGCTCGTCCAGAAGCCGCGCCTGGTCATCTTCGACGAGCCGACGCGCGGCGTGGACGTCGGCGCGATCAACGAGATTCACGCGTTCATTCGGCGCCTTGCCGACGAAGGAATGGCTGTGGTTGTTATCTCCTCGTATCTGCCCGAGGTGCTCGTGATTGCAGACCGTGTTCTCGTCTGCCGCGCTGGTCGGGTCGTGGAGGAGATGGATATCGCCGATGCGACCGAGGAGAAGATCATGTTCGCTGCGGTGCACTGACCGGACCGGTGCTCAACATGGCTGCAAGAGTTTTGGCTTTGAATCGGCACGGAAATTGGGGGAAAAGAGCTGTCGATAGCTCTTGAAGATATCCGGTTTAGTTCTACCGAGTCACGATTTTCCCAGATTCGCGCGGCGTTGGGATTTGCTATTTTGCTGTTTCGGCTGGATGGCGAATGGCGGCGAAGATGGAGCATGGGGCGCAATCGAGTGAAGGTCGTTTTTCGACTATGTCGGTTCGTTAGCGGCGGTTGTGGGCCGTGAAGACCGGGCGCGGTCGCTTGAGGACTATTGTACGGGCCTGTTGATTCCGGGCGAGCGCAAGAGCAATGACAGAAGAGGCGATGAAGAAGGACACGGCAATGAAAGGTCGTTTAGAAGGCAAGACGGCGATTATTACCGGGGCGTCGTCCGGAATCGGCAAAGCCACAGCCGGCGTATTTATGAGGGAGGGCGCTAAGGTTATCGGGCTGGACAGCCAGGCTCCGCCTGACGAATTACTCGCTCACGATAACTTTTCACATGTTGAGATAGATCTAATCGACAGAATCAAGTGCAATGAAATTGTTGATTACTGCATACATCGTTTCGGCTACATTCACGTGCTGGTAAACAACGCAGGAATGGGCGACGCCAAGTCGATACATAGGACCAGTGATGAAGACTTGGACCGTTGCCTTGATATTAATCTCGCGGCGCCATTTCGACTCTCTCGCGCCGCAATAGTTCACATGCGGGAGCGTGGCGGCTCGATCATAAACATGGCATCCGTTTGGGGCATGGCGGGCGTCACCGCAAGCGCGGGGTATAGCGCGACCAAGGCGGCCCTTATCGGGCTTACGCGCCAGCTAGCGACGGAATTCGGCCGATCTGGCATCCGGGTCAATGCCATCGCTCCGGGCCTTATGGTAACTCCGCTCACACAGGAGATTATCAAAACAAAACCCGTGTTCAGGCAGATAATGATAGACGGATGCCCCTTAGGTCGTCCAGGGAACCCTGAAGAAGTCGGCGAAGCTTGTGCGTTTCTAGCCTCGGACGCGGCGAGCTTCATTACAGGTGTGATTTTGCCCGTTGATGGGGGATGGCTGGACGCCAGATTCCTTCCACCGGCGAGGCAAGTGGGCGCCGCTTGAAGGCGGCATAGAAAAAGTCCCGCTACTGAACCCCAAACAAGGCCAGAGTGTAAATGCTGATCGAAACGGCACCCCGACGTTCCCGGCAACATGTGAATGTGCACCGAATGAGAACCCCCGTCACGGAAACTGTAACTGTCTGACGCAAAAAGAGAATTTCGCTCAGCGCCGGGGTCCCGCCGGATGCAAATCA
>Ga0181536_10006110_pt1 | contig 12166 bp, 11 predicted proteins | sample PEATcosm2014_Bin_41_FD_121105 | JGI IMG/M metagenome (GOLD analysis project Ga0181536, IMG submission 121105) | Peatland microbial communities from MTU Mesocosm Facility, Houghton, MI, USA - PEATcosm2014_Bin17_60_metaG | ecosystem: Environmental > Terrestrial > Soil > Wetlands > Peat | place...
TACAAGTGGACTGTCGAAGCGATCCCGTCATCCCGGCTGTGCCCCGCGAATCTGTACGATGCCATGCACGATCGCCGCCTGCACGGTGGGCGCTGATACTGTCGCCCGGCCGGGACGGACGCAGTGGTGTACACCATCGCACCTGGATACCTCCGATCGCAGCAACCTTCTCCGGCGGACACGGATTCTCAGTAGGCGCAGTTCCCGGCGCTACGAGGCCGAACTGCTCCTTAAAGTGCAGAGTCCAGGGGCTCTCGGGCACGAACATTGTTGGCGCGAGACCCATTTCTGGACGTCCTGATCCGTGGCGGTTTGCCACGTTGGGCGATGCTCGGTGCTACAGCGCGGCACCGCGAGAGCCTCCCGGCACGGCGGTAGCGCTTGGGGTGACCCTCAGCTTGCTCTCCTCGCAGCGCAGGACTATTCTTAGGCGTGGTTACCGACTTGGCTGAAATCTTTCGGCTCGGAACCGCGAGGGCGGAAGAGAACCTCGGCTTTCGCCGCTACCTAAGCGCCCACCACTACCCCGACAAGCCGTTCCAGATCCTGGCTAGCGAAGTGCAGCGGCACGTGGACTGTACCGCCTGCGCGAATTGCTGTCGCCACTCGGTGGTGTCCGTCAACAAGCCGGAGATCGAAAACATCGCGGGTCACCTCGGCACCACACCGGAGGTAGTCGCCCGCCTCTACACCGTCCCCGATCCCGACACGTCCGCATCACGAATCCTGCTGAATTCGGGGGAAGGGTGCGTGTTCCTAGACGGCACCCTCTGCACGATCTACGAAGCTCGCCCAAAGACCTGCCGCACCTTCCCTTTCGTCGCGGTCGGCAACCACTCGCTCGGCAGCCGCCCATCGTCGCTCGCGCGCTGGGCCGCGCTCTGTCCAATCATCTACAACGCGCTCGAAAGCTACAAACACCTCACCGGCTACCATCGGCATCCGCCGCTCAGTACAACTTCAAAGCCGCCCGCTTGAACTCCGGCGTCACAGGTTCCGGCCGGTAGACGGCGCACTATAGCGTATGCGTTCAATGCAGTGAGTCTGCGATGCAAGCATTGCCCGTGGGTGTTTTTATCAAACGCGGATGGCGGGCGTCAACGCGGCTAAGGGCCTGCGTTTTCATTTACCGATGAACAGCCCCGGTCCCCTCGTCTAGGCCCATGCCCTCTCTGCCCAACGGGAGTTGTCGTGCTTGAACGCGAAGGCAGCCGGGGCTTGCTTCATTGCGGGCATCGTCCAAGGCGCCCGAACTTCCACCACGCAGAGCCCCATATCATTCATTACGCAGCGCGCGCACAGGGTTTACACTCATAGCTCGGCGTGCGGGGACATAGCAGGCGGCCAGCGAGACCACGGCGAGCAAGAGGGACACGATCAAGAATGTGGGCAAATCAGTTGGTGAGACATCGTAGAGCAACTGTCCAATTCCTCGCGTGACCGCGTATGACCCGGCCAGCCCAATCAGGATGCCGGGCGCCGCCAGTTTCACGCCTTGTATGAGCACCAAGCCGAGCACATCGCGGGAGCCAGCGCCCAGCGCGATGCGCACGCCAATTTCATGCGTTCTGCGGCTCGCGGTGTACGACACCACGCCATAAATTCCTCCGGCCGCGAGCACGATGGCCAGAGCGGAAAGAAAGCCGAAGATCTCCGTAAAGACTCGCCACTGCGCAACCCCCTCCGCCGCGGCTTGCTCCATGCTTTCGACGCCCGCAACCACCTGCGTGCGATCGATTCCGGCAATGACTTTGCGCAGCGTATCCGAAAGAGCCAACGGATTGCCGTTCGTGCGCACTATCAGGGTTCCCGCAAGGTGCGTACGGCTGGCGCCTCCCGGGTAATCGCGAATGTGCTGACGCTCGGGCACGTAAAGCATGGCTGGGGCGGGCTGGCCGGCGCCGAAAAGTTTGACATCTCCCACTACTCCCACGATCTCGCGCGGCCGGCCCTCGGCGACCCTGCGCCCACCGGTATCGGTGAAGCTGACGAAAAGCTGTTGGCCAATCGGGTTCACCTGCGAAAAGTAGCGCTTCGCCATGGCCGCATTGATCACCGCCACCCAGGGTGCGCGCTCGTCGTCCGTAGCGGCCGGGGCGCGACCCCCAAGTATCGGAATCCGCATGGTCGCAAAATAGCCGGTCCCAACCTCCATGAACACCGCAGACGTGTCTTCGGAACTTTCCTCTGCGCGCCCTGCGATGCGAATGGGACACTGGCGAGTCGCTCCTTCGAGAGTTGCCGAGACCACGCCGGGCATCTTCGCAAGCCGCTCCACTGCTTGAAGCCAGAAAGCATCGACCGCCGGCGTCAAACGCTTCATGTCATCCGGCAGCAGGTCACGGTAGGTATTTCCATCCAGCTCCATGTACGCCACGAGCAAATGAGATCGGTCGAACCCCACGTCCACCCGGCTCACGCGGATGAAACTGTTGATCATCAGGCCGGCGCCGGCCAAAAGGATCATGGTGAGCGCCACTTCGCCCACCACCAGGAGGTTTCCCCCCAGTTGCCGCGAGCCACCGGACCGATCGCCGCCCTCTTTCAACGCCCGGTTCAGGTCAAGGCCGGAAACCCGAATGGCAGGAGCCAGCCCGAACAGAATTCCCGTCAACATAGAGATGCCCAACGTGAAGCCCAGCACCGTGCCATCGATGCTTACATGTCCGATCGGCGCAAACCAATCCGGAATCAGGGACATCATCAGCGCCACGCCCCCGTACGACAATCCCAGGCCCAGAACGCCGCCGATCAGCGCCAGCACTACGCTTTCCGTCAGAAGCTGGCGGACGATGCGCGCGCGAGAACCGCCGATCGATGCGCGAATCGCCATCTCCGTAGTTCGTGCGCTCGATCGAGCCAGTAATAAGTTGGCGACATTGGCGCACGCGATTAACAACACAAAACCCACCGCGCCCATGAGCATGTACAACAGATTTCTGTCATGTCCAAGCCACGACTCGCGAATAGGAACAGCAACGGCGCCCCAGTCCTTATTGGTCTCGGGATGAGCTTGGGCCAGCCGCTGTCCAAAGACATTCATCTCGGCCTGTGCCTGCTCGACAGTTGTCCCCGGCTTCAAACGAGCAACGCACCCCCACCAGCGTGTGTCGGGACGCTGATCCGGTCCCGCCGGGTCGAGAGGAATCCATATGCCGGCATCGCGAACCCACGGGAACACCCAGGTGTTTGGCGGCATGACGCCAATAATTGTGTAAGTGCCACCGGAGGTCGCCAGACGCTTGCCCAGGACTTTTGGATCGCCGCCCCATAGGCGTTGCCACAGCGTATGGCTGATGAGAACATTGGATGCTGCCTCGTCCTGTGCGCTGAAATCGCGGCCCAGCGCCGGCTTCAGTCCCAACATGCGCAGCAGGCCTGGACTCACAAACTGCGTGTCAATGTGCTCGGCTTCGTTGCCCGCGACCAGATTTGCTGTCTCGCTGTAATTAACCGCAAACTCGATCTGCTCAAACGATCGGGCGTGCTTCCGCCAATCCAGCGATGTCGCCAGCGCCGGGTTCCGCCAGTGGCCACGCTTCATGTTCTGTTCCCTGAGAATCATCAGCCGGTCGGGATTGTGAAAGTGAAGCGGGCGAAGCAGCACCGCGTTAACAACGCTGAAGATTGTGGAATTCGCTCCGATTCCGAGGGCCAGTGTGAGGACGGCTACCGCCGAGATGCCTAGAGTCTTGCCCAACATTCGAACGCCATAACGAACATCCTGCAGCACGGAAGTCATCCAATTGCCTTCTCCGCTCTTGAACACTACTCTGTGTAATCGAGTGCCCGGCGTCAATGGCTATCTGCCGCCTCCTTCCCGTCACAGGTGTTCAAGTCGGGTTGTGGGAGATTCCGCGGTGAAACCGGCGAACCCCGATCGCCGCTGATCGCTTCACGTCGACATTCTTGACCCGCGAATTCTTAAGAGAAATCGGCTTTGCCAACCGCTCCAAACCTGATCTCCGTGGTTTCTGGTTCGTAGTTCGAAGGCTCGTCGTCCACCGTTTCCGCCCGCGTCCATTATCAATAATTTGTAAGCCAGCTACGGTTCAAATCGTCCATGAATTCCGCCGATGTCCACCGGCTTGGTTACGGTGATGGCTACGGTCGTTGGTTCTGTCGAACAAAGCCGAGTAGTCCAATAGTGGACTCGGAGCGCATTCGTCCCGCCGGACAGCGTATCTGCGCCTGCGCTCTGTGCTATCTGTGCAGGGTTATCTCGCAAATCGGAGGCTACGCCGTTTCACACATTCGAAGTCAGCCGAAAAATCTTGGGGTGGAGCTGTAGCCGTTGAACGCGTGGGGCATCGCCCAAAGCGAGCCGTGTAGCAAATGTTACCTTGAGTGCGCTAAGAAGCTGATAAAATAGCGCGAGGCAGTTTTCGGTATCCAAAGATGGCGGACCGGCCGCCCGATCGGGGTGGGAGTGTGGATGATCGAGGCGGGCGAAACAGGATCGGCGCGCATCGACTGCGTGACGTCCTTCGGAACGCGACTTGAATTTAGGAGAATTTCTCATTGGAACGACGCAATTTCTTTGGCGGAGCGCTCGGTCTCTTCGGCGCGTCGCAACTATCTGCCCAAACGCCGGCGTCCGCCGGTGATGTCTTCATCGAACGGGCGGCAACTGGAGAGCCGCACAAGGGAAGGGTGCTGGCGCTCATCACGCCTCACTTGGATGACGGACCGTTCTTTGCATGCGGCACGGTGGCCAAACTCCTCAAAGAGGGTTACGTCGGATATTTCATCCGGACTAGCAACGACGAGAAGGACTCCTATGATCTCACTCTGGGTCAAACCGTCGCAGCCAATGAGCGTGACACAGGCGAATTCTTGAAAGCATCGGGGTTGAAGCAGGCCTTCGATCTCGGCTATCGAAACCATCGCATGGACGACGTGGCGCGCACCGAAATACGTGCCCGGCTGATCTTTCTATTTCGGTTGCTCAAGGTCGACACTATTTTCAGCTACGATCCCTGGGGCCACTACGAAGAAAACCCCGATCATTACGTCACTGCGCAGGCTGTGGAAGCGGCGTGCTGGATGTCGGGCGGGCACCTGGATATGCCGGAGCATTCCGCCGCAGGCTTGAAGCCGCACAGTGTCAAGGAGAAATACTATTTCGCCAGAGGTCCGCAGCTCGTGAATCGCGTCGTCGATATCGGTCCCACGCTGGAAACGAAACTTTCCTGCCTCCGATCGTGCCGAACTATGATGACCCACATGATCAAGGATCTCAATGCGTCAGTTGCGGAACGTAACCTCCGTTTGCCCGCTCTTGCGGGCGATGAGAGCGCCGCGATCCACGAATTCACGAAAGTGGCAGTTGAAAACCGTGATCGTGTGATTGGCGGGAGGTACGGTCTAGACTACGGCGAAGAGTTTCATTACATCGGGCCGGACAAATCGCTGGACGAGTACGTCTCACGCAATGCCGTGCGGCTCTGAAATCTCATGAGGCTAATAACGATCAGTGTGCAGGTCCGCCGCCGCTGGTCCAGCGGAGGAGTAGGCGAGGAAAGGGCTGGCGGCCGTGTGGAAACAATCAAGAAGCTCCGGGCCCGCTACGGCCAAATCGAAGCCCGCGGCGGGACCATGTACATGGACAAACTCGACGGGCGCATGACGCAGGAGTTCTTCGATAAACAGGCCGCCACCTTTCGCCGGTGAACCCGCACCTGTTTTGCATTGCCAAGTTGTCCTTACGATCCCTTCGAAGTGTTACGGGCATGCACGAGATCTTCAAGAAGGGCTCATAAGACTCTTTCCCCTGGACACCGAAGCCGACGACTGCTCGGGTAACGCTCGAGTTTCTGGACCATGCGGGATCAGCACTACTCCGTAGACCACCGGGTCTCAACGTGTCAGAACGCGGAGGTTCACCATGAAAGGAAACCACCGTCTAGGATCAGTGCCTGCCCGGTCATGTAGTCGGACGCGGGCGACGCCAGATATACGATCGTGCCTTCGAGTTCTTCCAGTTTTCCCAACCGGCCCATAGGCACCTTGGCCAGGAGCTTTTCACCGAGTTCCTGGTTCTGCTCAAAGGCCCAGATGGTCTGATCGGAGCGGAAAAATCCGGGAGCCAGCGCGATCACCTGCAGGCCACGGGGCGCCCACTCGACCGCCAACTCACGCGTCAAGCCCAGCACACCGGCCTTGCTCGTCACGTAGGAAGCTTGCGAAACATAACTGGAGGCGCTGATCCCATACATGGACGCAATGTTGATGATCTTCCCAGCACCCTGGGGCAGCATCTGCCGGGCAACACATTGCGCACAGAAGAACAGCGCGGTCAGGTTGGTGTCGATGACGTTCTGCCACTGTTCGCGCGTCATGGCTTCGGCGTCCGCCAATGCCGAGATACCGGCGTTGTTGATCAGGATATCGACCTTGCCGAACTCCGTCACTGAGCGTTGCACCATGCTTTCGACATCCTGCTGCCGGCAGATGTCGGCCCGGATCGGCACGACGCGTCGACCGTGTTGCGCGAGGTCGAGCGCCACCTCGCACAGTCGGCCCATGTCGCGCGCCGCAATGATCAGATCACAACCTGCTTTGACCAGCCCACGCGCAAAACTCACACCAAGTCCTCGGGAGGCGCCGGTCACGATCGCCGCTTTACCGGTGAGGTCAAACTGCGAGAACAAGCTCGGATCCATGGTCAGTAGGTTACCTTTACTGGCTGCCTTGCTGCCGACGACACTGACTTGCCCGGCCCCATGTAAGCCACACCACGGTTTGAAGCCATCGCGATTGTGCTCCTTCGCAGAAAGTTGATTTGCGACTGGTTATATCATCAGAAAACCGGAGCGGCGTCAACAGCGCTGCAACACAGCGCTGCAACGCAATGGTCGTGCGCCGACTCATCCGATCCTTTGTGCTAAATGCGATGTGGCGGGGGCTGGAATCCGGTTCACGGTTCGGTTAGCGAGGCACTCCCAACGGAAACGGGGAGAAATGGATAGGCCAGACCTACAGAACACAGCGCCAGTCCTCGACCCCACTAGGCTCGTTTCCACGTGGAATTGTTGGCCCCCGACTGGCGACTGCCCAAGGCTCAGGAGGTAGCCCGTCGCGATGCCGGCTTCTTTAACCGGAAATCGCTATTTCGCCCATTCAGGGAAGGCGGTGATGGCGTCCATGAAGTTGTGGATCTTGTCCGTGTGCGCATCCTCCTGCCAGCCTCCACGGCCCGCTTCCAGCGAGTTCTCCCTAGGGCAACCATCGTCGTTGATGGCGTACATCGCGAAATTGAGGGCTTGATACGCGAGCCCCTTGAATTCCTCAGAGCCGGTCTCCGCGGAATACCTGGCCAGAACGCCGCCGTAGGTCGAAAGGACGCCTCCCCACGGCTTCTTGTCGTAGGTCTGCTCGCCGCAAACCGCAATCCCGCTCCGGATACTGGTGAAGTGCTCGTTCACGAACTCAATCAGCCCGCGCGAGTCCTTCTTCCAGTCGGCGTCGAGCGCATCCTTCTGCTCCAACAGGTACCGCGCCAGATTGAGAGGCGACCAAGCGATACGGTTGTCCGGCTCTTGGTGATCCTCGAAGAACTGCACCCATAGGTTCCCGCCTTTCACAAGATCCGGGAGTTGGTAGTCCTTGATCCATCGCCAGAGCCGCGCGCTGGGATCCTGGAACTCGGTGTAGCCGTGCTGCACTAGCTTGTCGAACAGACGAAGGATGTAGACCATGTTGGAGCAGACGGGCAAGCGCGCCGCACCCGTCCGGTAATCCACTCGGGCAGGCCAGGGTGAACGCCCGCCATCCCCATCCTGCATGTTGGAGACTAGGTCGTGCGCGTTTTGCAGAGCCTGATCCAGGTAGGATTTCTCGCCGGTGGCTTCATACAATAGCACCAGTGCGTAGCCGGCGATGCCGCCTTTGTCGGGTTCAATCTCGTAGGGTTGGTCCGCCTGTGAGCCGGAGTCCGGTTTGAGGGGGAACTGGTTGCTCCATCCCGTTGAGCGCGTGAAGCGTGGGTACTTCCCCGTGTTGGGCGTCAGACTCTCTTTCACCAGGTAGTCGCCCATGGAACGGGCGAACTGGAGGACCTCCGGCACGCTCTTGCTCTTCTACTCGTAATACTTCAGGTACGAGATGATCCCCATGCCATTCTGCATCGCCGGGATGTTGTCCGGCCGCCTGGCCACTGGTTTGTAATCGCCGTCCATGAACGTCAGATAGACGAAGCGCGGGTATCCATGCTCGATCGGACATTTCTGGTACCAACGCATTTCGCGGTCAAGCGCGTCGGCCCATGACGTCCACGGCAGGAGAGTCCCCCGCGAATCGTAACGCGGTGCATGATTGCCGATCTGCGGAGTCTGGCCGCCGGCCAGCCCCGCCATCATCACGAAGATAACAATAGTTCTGCGCATGCTCTAAGAGATTGTAGCCGGGGGCGAGACTCGCGGGTCGGACTACGAGGCTGCGGTGGATTCAGTCGTAGCACGCACGGACGAAGCTGCAACCGGGGTCAGCCCCGGTGCCAGCAGGAACAACGCGCCCATTCCCAACAGCGGAAGCAGGGCAGCGATCGTGAATGCCGGGGCGTAGGAGGAGTGATCCACGAGATAGCCCGTCAGTAACGGAAACAGGATGCCACCTAATCCGCCGGAGACACCCGTCAGACCCGTGACGCGCCCAACGGCGGTCGCCGGGAACAGATCGCTGATCGAGGCGAGAAAGTTGGCAGAGTAAAAAGTATAGCCGAATAGGACTATGCCGATAATCGCGATAGCCCAGGCGGCGCTGGGAGCTGCGACAACGGCCAGACTACCAAGACAGCAAACCGATCCGAAGCCTAAGGTGATCCGCCGCGCGCTCGACCGTGTGAAGCCTTTCGACAAAAGCCGGCCTGCTGCTAAACCGCCTCCAATGCTGCCGGCATCACCCAGCAGGTAAGGCAACCAGCTAAAGGCTCCTATCGCAACCAGACTCATTCCCCGCACGCTGTAAAGATAGTCAGGCATCCAATACCAATAAAACTGCATCACCGGCCCTGCCAGGAAGCGGCAAAGCATCAGAGCCCACGTCTGGGGATAGCGGAGCAGCTCGAGGCTGCGCAAAGAGGGCGGCTCATCGCCGGGACCGGCGCGCTCCTCGGCGGCTGGAAGACGGTAGATGCGGCGCCAGCAGATCACCCAGGCAATGCCGAAAGCCGCCGGAACCAGGAATGCGGCTCGCCACCCAAAGCGCTGGTTGAGGGCCACAATCAGCGGCGGCGCCAGAACGGACCCGATCATGGTGCCGCCATTGAAAACGCCGATCGCGAGAGTTCTCTCGCCTTCTGGAAACCAGCGCGTGACGACTTTCATTCCGCCGGAGAAATTGCCGCACTCGCCCGTACCCATCCAGAAACGGAGCACCGCGAACGACCACACCGAGCGGGCGGCCGCGTGCAATCCCGTGGCGAGCGACCACCAGAGCACGGCGAAAGAAAAACCAAACCGTGCGCCCAGACGATCCATCAGCATGCCCATGGGGAATTCGGCGGTCATCATACCCAACTGGAAACATGCCACAATCCGGCCGTATTCGGTGCTGCTGAAATGAACGCTTTCCTTCAATTTGGGCGCAAGAATGGAGAGGGTCTGCCGGTCGATAAAATTGATAGCCGTGATGGAAAACAGCAGGCCCAGGATCGTCCATCGAAGGCGATCCGGCGCAGGGTTCTTTGAAGCCGATTCGGAAGCACCGGGGATCGCTGGCATCGGATGCCTGTATAGTCTATCCTGTTGCCTCTATCGCTAGCGGGCATGCCGTGTTGACAGAGGATGCACTGGCTCGCAAAGTGGAGGCCTTTGACAGTGCAGGAAGGTTCAGGAAGAAGCTCGGCCTGAAGGTGGTGTACCACAACCACGGCCTGGAATTCAAAAACTCGGTTTGGGAAATGCGACGGTTGCTGAGCTTGACAGATCCGGAATTGAAGGGCTTTCTGCTGGATGCGAACCATACGTTCCAGGGCGGCGCCGATGTGCCAGCTTTCCTCAAAAAGGACGACTGCCGGACTACACCTGCGAGATTCCGCGATGGCAAGCAGGTGGCGCTCGGCTCGGGAGCTTCTCCTTTGGCGCAGGTGGCCGCTGCGGTACCCAAAACCGGCTGACAGGGCTGGATTCTGGCAGATGAAGGCGTGAGGATGGATTGAAGCCCGGCGAGCAGGCGGTGCGCCCGGCCATGGCCGCATTGCGTAAGGCGTTCGGATAACCGCTGTCTACCGCAGGCCGACCTCGATGGGCTGGGCGGTCACCGTATCCGTCAGCACCTCGGCGTCGGGATGGCCTTGCACCAGAGTGGCCGGATAGTCTGTTGTGACTTCACCGGCGACGGTGATCCGGAAGACCGCGCGATGCCTATCTCCAGCGGCACAATACAGCCGGATCTTGCGCGAAGCGAGAATATCCTTCATGCCCAGCGTCACCGCCATCGGTGGAATCGCTGCGGAGTCTCCGCCGGAGGAGTGGATGCTCTGCACCACAATCGAGTCATCACTTAGAACAACGACACGCGTGAGAGAATTACGCAGGTCTTCGATGGACGTCCGGCGCCACCGTGAGATGGGAGGCTCGTTGAACGCCACATGCCCGTGATAACCGATCCCTCCATAGCAGCAGTCGATACCACCGACTTCCCGGATTCTTTCACTGACATCGTCGGTGCGGAACGGATGCGGGAAGAAACAGTGGTCATCCGGAATGCGGATTCTCTCATCCAACTTCATAAACACTTCCCGTCGCATGAAGCCCTCGAAGCTCAGCGGGTGCGTCAGCGGAATGGGACGTCCCTGCCAATCCAGGAACTCATCCATGTTGAAGGTGTAGACGTTCCTCCAGCTAATGCGCTTCCGGTTGCAGATCTCGACCAGCGTTCGGTAATGGGCGACGGGACCGACGGGCAGGATGAGGCGGGTCGGCTCGCGCCGTTCGTTTCGCACCTGGATCTCAGCAGCAATCGAATCGGCAAAGTGTGCGAGCAAAGCCGGGAGGTCCGGCAGCAGCCGGAATGGGAGCCGTGCGCGGCGGCGCAGCGTGTCAACGTCGAGTGTCATTAGTTCGTGATCGGGGATCATGGCGAACGAATATCATGTTTGATGGTACTCCGAAGCGTAGGTGTGACCTCGTTTAGAGGAGAGCAGAGATGAGCCTCGATATTCCTCGGCGGCTGTGCTCCGCAAAAAGTTCGTCGATGCGAAATCGCGCTACGGTAACGGTCCGTAACATGCAATCCTGAGCGTTCTGTCGCACGCATCGGTTTTCGGGGCCTTCGCACACTGCTTCCAGACGTTGTCTTTCGTCGTCGTCGACCTGGTCCGACTCGCTCGACTCGCGGCGCATTCCCACGATGCCTTGGCGGCTGAGAATCTCTTCCTTCGCAAGCAACGGGCTCTGTTCCATGAGCGGAAGGTCAAACCACGGCGGACTGACGATGGCCACCCTCAGCCGAATATTCCCGTGGCGGAATACGCAGGTGAACGTAAAGGCGGATACCCTCATCCGATGGCAGCGCAAAGGATTTCGGCTGTTCTGGCGCTGGAAGTCGAAACCAATGGGAAGGCCTCGCTTGCCCAAGGACCTCCGGTAGTTGATCCGAGAGATGGCGGCGGACAACCCGATCTGGGGCGAGGAACGTATCGCCAACGAGTTAAAACTCAAACTCGGGATTCGAGTATCGCCCCGTACCGTCGGGAAGTACCTGCGCGACGGCCCGGTGCGGGCGCCCGATCCCAAACAGCGTTGGCTGACCTTCGTCCATCACCACGCCAAGGTGATTGTGGCGTGCGACTTCTTCGTTATGGCCACGGCGACTTTTCGCAGCCTTTACTGTATTCGTGATCATGGAACTGGGAACACGACGAATTCTGCACCAGAACGTGACCGCTCACCCGACCGCAGAGTGGACCTTGCAGCAGTTCCGAGAGGCGCTGCTGGGCGATCATCGGTATCGGTTCGTGGTCCACGACCGGGACAGCATCTTCTCCAAAGGGTTGGACCAGCAGGTGACTGACCTCGGCGCTCGAACGCCAGTGCGGGCACCCATGGCAAAGGACTACGCCTCACACTGCACCTCCTGGGTACTGTGCGCTATGACCTGGTTCACGAGGCGGCGTTGGGACAGCTTCACGCCTTGGGCTTTTCGCGGCGGGTTGTCGCCCGGA
>Ga0181536_10006113_pt1 | contig 12162 bp, 8 predicted proteins | sample PEATcosm2014_Bin_41_FD_121105 | JGI IMG/M metagenome (GOLD analysis project Ga0181536, IMG submission 121105) | Peatland microbial communities from MTU Mesocosm Facility, Houghton, MI, USA - PEATcosm2014_Bin17_60_metaG | ecosystem: Environmental > Terrestrial > Soil > Wetlands > Peat | place...
GGGCAGATAGCGCCGCTTCTGCTCCTCGGTGCCGAATTTCAGGATCGGCCCGCAGCCGACGGAGCTGTGCACGCTCATCAGAGTCGAGGTGGCGGCACAGGCGACCGCGATCTCCTCGATGGCAAGCGCATACGCGACGTAATCCGTGTAAGAGCCGCCCCATTCGTCCGGCACCATCATGCCGAGCAGGCCGAGTGCGCCGAGCTTGGCGACCGCGTCGTCGGCAATCCAACCCGCTTTGTCGAAGGCGGCGGCGCGCGGTGCCAGTTCGGCACGGGCAAACTCTCGCGCCGAATCGCGAATCATGCGCTGTTCTTCGCCGTAGAAGTCTGCCGCCATCGTTCTTGTCCCGCCAGCCTCGCGTATCGCGTAAACTATAGGGCTTGGGCGGCCCCTGATTGGTGCCCAAACCATTCAAAATGCGTGAGCGAAAATGCAACAGTCGCCGGTCGCCGTAGGCACGGGGAACATACTCCCGGTCGGTCGAGCCGAACCCGGCACGGTCGCCATTTGCTTCGTGGCAGCGGCGCTGGAAAGCGTTCGTGCCCGCCATATGGACACGGATCGCTTGCTGACCCAGGTGGGACTGTCGCCCGGTCTGCTGCAGGTGCCGCAGGCGCGAGTGTCGGCCAAGCACTATGGGCAATTGTGGCGCCTGGTGGCTCTTACCCTGGATGATGAATTCTTCGGGCAGGACTCCCGGCGCATGAAGTCCGGCAGTTTCGCCATGCTGGTCCACGCGGTGCTCGGTTGCAAGAATCTTGGGGCTGCGTTGGATCGCAGCCTGCGCTTCTATGGCCTGATCCTCGATGACATCTCAGGCGCGCTGTCGCGCGAGGGCCAAGAGGCGACCATCAGTTTGCGGGAGCGCGCCGCCGGGGCGCCCCCACGCATCTTTGGGCATGAAGTGCTGCTCATGTTGTTGCACGGGGTTGCCTGCTGGCTGGTGGGGCGGCGAATCCCCATCCTGCGGGCGGAGTTCGGTTATCCAGAACCTGCGCATAGCGCGGAATATCGACTCATGTACTGCACCGATTTGACCTACGACAAGCCGAACACCACCATTGTCTTTGCCGCGGACTACTTGAGTTTGCCCATCGTGCAGAACGAACGGTCGGTCAAGGATTTTCTACGAACCGCACCGGAAAGCATCTTGGTCAAGTATAAAAACGGCAGTAGTCTGAGCGCGCGGATCCGCCGCCGGCTACGGCAACTGCTGCCCGGCGAAGTACCGGATTTCGACCAACTGGCCGCTGAACTTAACATGACCACCGCCACGCTGCGCCGTCGCCTGCATGAAGAGGGTGCGTCGTATCAAGGCATCAAGGACCAATTGCGACGCGATTTGGCCATCAGCTATTTGAGCCACTCGGACCGAAACGTCATGGATATTGCGCTGGAGTTGGGATTCTCGGAGCGCAGCGCCTTTCACCGTGCGTTCAGGAAATGGACCGGCGCCAGCCCTGGCGAATTTCGCCGCGGTTTGCAACCATGAGCGGTGCTTTGCAGCCGATGAGTGTGAGACCTTAGATTCGCCGGCCTAGCCGATAGGGCACACGGGGCCGTCCGCCGATCGACGGCGACCGCCCGGCGCGCGCCTGATGTGGCAATTTCTTTCAGATAATTTGATCACTTTTGTCATCCGTACGCGATCGCCTTGCCTCTATAGTTTTACGCCAAAGGAATCCATTGTGACGAGATCGAGTTTTGCCGTGGGGGACGTATGAGCGCAGCCGTACCAGCATCAGCCGGTGCGCGCTTGCGTGCTGCGGTTGCCGAAGAACGACCCCTGCAAATCGTCGGCGCGATCAACGCCTACGCAGCCCGCATGGCGGCCGCCTGCGGTTTCAGAGCGCTGTACGTGTCTGGCGGCGGGGTGGCTGCCAATTCGTTGGGAGTGCCGGACTTGGGGATCAGCACCATGGACGACGTCTTGATCGACGTGCGGCGCATCACCGACGCCTGTTCGCTGCCCCTGTTGGTGGATGCCGATACCGGCTGGGGCGGCGCGTTCAACATCGCGCGCACGGTGAAATCGTTCATCAAGTTCGGCGCCGCCGGCTTGCACATCGAGGACCAGGTTCAAGCCAAACGCTGCGGACACCGGCCGGGAAAAGAGGTCGTTTCGAAACAAGAGATGGTGGATCGGATCAAGGCGGCGGTCGATGCACGCACGGATCCGCAATTCGTCATCATGGCGCGCACCGACGCCTTGGCGGTGGAGGGGATTGATAAAGCGATCGAGCGAGCCGTCGCCTGTGTCGACGCGGGCGCCGACATGATCTTTCCCGAGGCGATTACGGAGCTTGCCATGTACCGCCGCTTCAAGGATGCCGTCGCAGTGCCCATTCTCGCCAACATCACCGAATTCGGATCGACGCCCTTGTACACCCGCGATGAACTTGCCACGGTGGGCGTCGACATCGTATTGCACTGTTGCTCGGCTTATCGAGCCATGAATGCCGCGGCGCTCGCGACCTACGAGGCCATTCGTCGCGACGGCACTCAAAAGCACGTGGTGGACCGCATGCAAACGCGCGCCGATCTGTACAAGTATCTCGACTATCACGCGTACGAAGCCAAATTGGATCAGCTCTTTGCCGAGGGGAAGGAAAAATGACGGAACCTCAAGTTGTCGCTTTCAGGCCCAAGAAGTCGGTTGCTTTGTCGGGCGTTACCGCCGGCAACACCGCCTTGTGCACCGTCGGCAAGACCGGTAACGATCTGCACTACCGTGGATACGACATCCTCGATATTGCGACTCAGTGCGAATTCGAAGAGATTGCTCATTTATTGGTGCACGAGACCCTGCCCAACAAATCCGAACTGGCTGCCTACAAGGCGAAGCTGAAGTCGCTGCGCGTGCCGCCTTCCGCCGCGCTCACCGTGTTGGAGCAACTCCCGGCCAGCAGTCACCCGATGGACGTCCTGCGGACCGGCGTCTCGGCGCTGGGGTGTCTGCTGCCGGAAGCCAACGATCACCCGATCGAGGCCGCGCGCGATATCGCCGATCGGCTGCTCGCGTCGCTCGGCTCCATGCTGTGCTACTGGCACCACTATTCGCACGAGAACCGCCGCATCGAGATGCAAACCGACGATGATTCCATCGGCGCGCATTTCCTGCATATGTTGCATGGCCGTAAACCACCGGCGTCCTGGGTGCGCGCCATGCATACGTCGCTGAATCTGTACGCCGAGCATGAGTTCAACGCGTCGACTTTCACGGCCAGGGTCATCGCAGGCACGGGTTCGGATATGTATTCCTGCATCGTGGGCGCCATCGGGGCCTTACGCGGGCCGAAACACGGCGGTGCCAACGAAGTGGCCTTCGAAATTCAGAGCCGATATGCAACGCCGGATGAGGCCGAGGCGGACATCAAGCGGCGGGTTGCCGCCAAAGAAGTCGTCATAGGCTTCGGCCATCCCGTGTATACCATTGCCGATCCGCGCAACCAGATCATCAAGGAAGTCGCGCGGGCGTTGGCGCGCGAAGCCGGCGACGAGCGGGGATTCGACGTCGCCGCGCGTATCGAGTCCGTGATGAAAGAGATCAAGGACATGTTTCCGAATCTGGACTGGTTTTCGGCGGTGTCCTATCACCTCCTGGGTGTGCCGACCGCGATGTTCACGCCGCTGTTCGTCGTCAGCCGCACCGCCGGCTGGGCGGCGCACATCATCGAGCAGCGCGTCGATGGCAAGATCATTCGCCCGAGCGCGAACTACACGGGTCCCGAGAATGTAAAGTTCATTCCCCTGGCCGACCGACCTTAATCACTTCCAAGGAATCCATCGCCCTTCCATGTCACACGATATTAAATCGGCGGAACGACCGGCTCCCGATCAGGTTCTTACCGCGATCGCCGACTATGCGTTGAGCTACGAGATTTCGAGTCCGTTAGCCTATGAGACGGCAAGCTATTGCCTGATGGATACGTTGGCGTGCGGCTTTCAAGCATTGAAATATCCCGCTTGCACCAAGCTCATGGGACCCGTCGTGCCCGGCGCCACGCTCACCGGCGGTGCGCGCGTTCCCGGCACGTCATACGAACTGGATCCCATCAATGCGGCGTTCAACATCGGCGCCATGATTCGATGGTTGGACTTCAACGATACCTGGCTGGCTGCGGAATGGGGGCACCCCTCCGACAATTTGGGCGGCATCCTGGCGGTTGCGGACTATCTATCGCGGGGCGGCAAGCCAGTCAAAGTGCAAGATGTGCTCACGGGCATGATCAAAGCGCACGAAATACAAGGCGTGCTCGCTCTGGAGAATAGCTTCAATCGCGTCGGCTTGGATCACGTGTTGCTGGTGCGAGTGGCATCGACGGCGGTGGTGACCGCCATGCTGGGCGGCACTCGCGATCAAATCATCAATGCCGTGTCGAATGCGTGGATCGACGGCGGCGCGCTGCGGACCTACCGCCACGCGCCCAATACGGGGTCGCGCAAGAGCTGGGCGGCCGGCGACGCGACCAGTCGGGCGGTGCGTCATGCGCTGTTCGCGTTGAAAGGCGAGATGGGCTATCCCTCGGCGTTGTCGGCCAAGACCTGGGGTTTTCAGGATGTGCTGTTCAAAGGCAACGCGCTCTCGCTGCCGCAACCGTTCGGCAGCTACGTCATGGAAAACGTGCTGTTCAAGATTTCCTATCCCGCCGAATTCCACGCGCAAACCGCGGTGGAGGCGGCGATGACGCTGCATCCGCAGATCGTCGCCAAGCTCGACCAGGTCGATCGGGTGGTGATCGAAACGCAAGAACCCGGCGTGCGCATCATCGACAAGACGGGCCCGCTCGGCAATCCGGCCGACCGCGACCACTGTATCCAGTACATGGTTGCCATTCCGCTATTGTTCGGCAGGCTCGCCGCTTCAGATTACGAGGACGCGGTTGCCAACGATCCACGCGTCGATGAATTGCGCGCGAAGATGCAGGTGAAGGAGAACGCGACCTTCACGCGAGAGTATTACGCGGCCGATAAGCGCTACATCGGCAATGCGGTGCAGGTGTTCTTCAAAGACGGAAGCGCCAGTCCGCGAGTCGAAGTGGATTATCCGATCGGGCACCGCAAGCGGCGCGCCGAAGGCATGCCGGTATTGGTCAAGAAGTTCGAGGCCAGCGTCGCCGCGCATTTCGGCGTCAAACAGACCGAGTCCATCAAGAAAATGTTCGCCGATCCAACCGCGCTCGCGGCCATGTCGGTGAGTGATTTCGTTGCCAAGATGGTGAGCGCAATGTAGGGCCGCGACGGTCCGCGGCGGAAGATGGATGCTAGCGCAGGGCTTGGTAAACCAACCCGCGCAGCAGCGCGCGGTAGCGGGTCCTGATCTGCACGTTGAGTTCTTGCAGCATGAAGACCACGGTCAGTTTCTCGGCCGGGTCCGCCCAGAAATAAGGCCCCAACGCGCCGCCCCAGTAGAAATCGCCGCTGGACCCCGGCACCGGCGACAAGCCAGCATGCATGCGCACCCCGATCCCCAGCCCATATCCCTGGCCGAGTTGCGGGAGCGGAGCGGCCACACCAAGGTCCGCCGTGTGGCGACCGTAGTTCAAGGTGGCGGGTAAGTGGTTTTGGATCATCAGGTGCACCGTCTTGCGCGCGAGCAGGCGCACAGCGCCGAGCTCCCCCTCGTTGAGGAGCATTTGACTGAAGCGCGCATAGTCGGCGGCCGTCGAGAGCAATCCACCCCCGCCGGAAAGCCATTTGGCCGGCCGGGCAGGCTCGTAGGGCACCACCGCCGGGATGTTGGCTTGCGCCGCTTCGCGTTGCGGTTCGGCCAGCCGGTGCAGTTCGTTCGGGGGGATGCCGAATGCAGTATCGAGCATGCCCAATGGTTGGGTAATGTGCTCGGCGAAGAAGCAGTCTAACCCCGTCCCGGAGACGACCTCCACGACATGCCCCAGCACGTCCGTGGACATTCCGTACTCGAACGTCGTTCCAGGCTGATGCGACAGCGGCAGCTGCGCCAATTTGGCGACCATCTCGGCATTGGTTTGTTGATTGTCCATGAGCTGCGAAGCGCGGTAGGATCGCTGCACGAGTGAATCGCCGAACTGCCCATATGCGAAGCCGGCCGTGTGGCGCATGAGATCGTGCACGGTGATGGCGCGACGGCAGGGTTCCAGCGTCAAACGGCGTTGGCCGGTCGACGCGTCCATATCCTCGACACCGACCTTTACATCGCGCAGCTCCGGCAGATAACGCCAAACCGGATCGGTGAGCAGCAGTTTTCCCTGTTCCATCAACAGCAACGCGGCCACTACCGTCAGGGGCTTGGTCATGGACGCAATTCGAAAAATGCTGTTCCGCTGCATCGGCCGGAGAGTCTTGCGATCGGCATAGCCGAAGGCGTCGAAGTACGCCAATTTTCCATCGCGCACGATGAGCGCCACCGCACCGGGAATTGCGGCGTTGTCGGTGTCGGCACGCAATACGGCACTCAATCTCTGTAATCGAGAGGGCGAAAAGCCCGCGGCCTCGGGGTTCGGGGCAGCGCTCGCGTCGTAGACGTGTGAGGTGGGGATCGACATGCGGACGATTATGACGGCGGGGTCTTGCTCGCGAAAAAAATACTGCGTTGCAAAGACACATTATGACGCATCGAGCTTGCCGATGCCCCATGCGTATCTGGATAGTGTGGGCGATGAAGCCCAGCAACCAACGACAAGAGCCAATGGACTGGGCCACCGCACAACTGCAGGGAACCGCTCGCCACGTGCCCGAAGCCGGCTGCGAGCGACGCGATCGGCCGGATCGCCGCGAGCGGGTGTTGTGGTCTCTAATGTACGGCAGCTTCAATCCCCGGCGGCGTGCCGGCCGCCGCCGCCGGGACGACTCGCGCTTCCACTCGCTCGATTGGCACTCGGCGCATCTCTTGGCAGTGTCGATCGGCATCTTGTTATTGAGCGTCGCGGACGCATTCATGACCGTGACGTTGTTGGCCGGCGGCGCCGTCGAGGTGAATCCCATCATGGCGGCGGTCGTCTACAAGAGCGCTGCCTTGTTCGCCGCGCTCAAAATGGCGATGACGGGCTGCGGTGTGATACTGATGGTGATGCTTGCGCGGTATCGCTTCATGCGATTGGTGCGCGTCGACGTCGTGATGTACGTCTTGCTGATCGGCTATTTGATGTTGTTGACTTATGAATTTTGGATGCTGCGAGAGCTCATTTCTCCCTTCGACTTTTAGGATTGGCGGCCTGCGTCACATTCCATATTACGTCGCATTGGGCTAAACTATCAGCCATTGCGCATTCGAGGCTTGTCTTCCCATCACCTTGAGTTACTTGAGGTTTCCGCAGTCACGTTGCACTCATGAATCAATCACTTGCAGACCAGCTGGCCACTACGGCTCTGTCCGGCGGAAATGCCCGTTTCATCGAGGATCTCTACGAGAAGTTTTTGAAGGATCCGGCGGCGGTTGCGCCGGGTTGGGCTGAATACTTCAGCGGGCTTCGGGGCAGTTCGACCCATGAGGTAGCGCACGGCGATGTCCGCGACCACATAACCCACCGCCAAGAGAATCGGCCGGGGGCCGTCACGTCCGGAGCATCGGACGTCGCCAGCGCCAAACAGGGTTCCGTGTCCCGCCTGATTCAGGTCTATGCGAATCGTGGTCACTTGATCGCCAATCTCGATCCTTTGGGATTGCAGGAACGGGCGTGGCCGTACGTGCTCAATCTGGACCACTTCGGACTGTCGGATGCTGACTTGGATACGGAGTTCTTCACCAATAGCCGTAATGACGCTATCCCGAAGCGCAGCAAGCTCAAGGAAATCTTGAGCACCCTGAAGTTTATCTATTGCGACACCATCGGCGCAGAGTTTGCGCACGTTTCGGACAGCGACGAACGCCTCTGGTTGCAGGATAATTTTCAGTCGGCGCGGATGCGGCGACGCTTTACGATCGAAGAGAAGAAAAACATTCTGTGGCAGCTGACTGCGGCGGAGGGACTCGAACGCTATTTGCACACCAAGTACGTCGGTCAAAAGCGCTTTTCGCTCGAGGGCGGCGACAGCCTCATAGCGTTGCTCGACGATTTGGTGCAGCAGGGCGGCAAGGCCGGCATCGAGGAGACCATCATCGGCATGGCACATCGCGGCCGGCTGAACGTGTTGGTGAATCTGCTCGGAAAATCGCCCAAGGACTTGTTCAACGAATTCGAGGGTCACTACGACCTCGCCAATTTGCGCGGCTCGGGTGACGTCAAGTATCACAAGGGATTCTCGTCGGACCTCAAAACGGTGTCGGGCAATGTCCACGTTGCCCTGGCGTTCAACCCGTCGCATCTCGAGATCGTCAACCCAGTCGTCGAAGGATCGGCGCGTGCGCGGCAAGAACGCCGCGGCGATGCGACGGGTGACAAGGTGTTGCCGGTGCAAGTTCACGGGGACGCGGCGTTTGCGGGTCAGGGCGTCATCATGGAGACGCTGCAGCTGTCGCAGGCGCGCGGCTTCTGCACCGGCGGCTCCGTCCACGTCATCATCAACAACCAGGTGGGCTTCACCACCAGCGATCCGCGCGACGCGCGTTCAACGCTGTATTGTTCCGATGTGGCGAAGATGGTGGAAGCGCCGATTCTCCACGTCAATGCGGATGATCCGGAGGCGGTGTGCTTTGTCATGCGCTTCGCCCTCGAATACCGGATGAAGTTCCACAAAGACATCGTCATCGATTTGGTGTGCTACCGCCGGCACGGTCATAACGAAGCCGACGAGCCGGCCGCGACCCAGCCCTTGATGTACCAGGCGATTCGCAAGAAACCCACGGTGCGTCAGATTTATGCGGAAAAACTCGCGGCGGAGGGCGTACTGACCGCCGCTGAAGCGGCGGCGATGATGGATCAATACCGCAATGGGTTGGACGAGGGCAGGCCGCAGGCGCGTGCCGCACTCGGCCTCGTCGGCAATAAGTACACGGTCGACTGGAGCGAGTACATGGGCGCGGATTGGTCCGAGCCCGTCAAGACCGCGATCGACATGGCCCGCCTGAAAGCGCTCGGAAAAGCGATCACCACGTATCCGACGGACTGGAATCTCCATCCGCGCGTGCTGGCCATCATGCGGGCGCGCGAGCGCATGGTGGCGGGCGACCTCGCGCTCGATTGGGGCTGCGCCGAAAATCTCGCCTATGCCAGCCTGATTCAAGAGGGCTATCCGGTGCGGCTGACCGGCCAGGATAGCGGCCGAGGCACCTTCTTCCATCGACATGCGGTGCTGCACGACCAGGCCACGGGGCGTCGCTTCGTGCCCCTGCAGCATCTGGCCACCAGCCAACCCACCTTCACCGTGACCGATTCGGTGCTGTCCGAGGAGGCGGTGATGGGCTTCGAATACGGATTCTCGACGACCGCACCGCATTGCTTGACGATTTGGGAAGGTCAGTTCGGCGATTTCTGCAACGGCGCACAGGTCATCATCGATCAGTTCATCAGCTCCGGCGAAGCCAAGTGGGGCCGCCTGTCGGGGCTGACGCTATTCCTGCCCCACGGCTATGAAGGCCAGGGTCCCGAGCATTCGTCGGCCCGCCTCGAGCGTTTCTTGCAGCTATGCGCCGAATACAACATTCAAGTGTGTGTGCCCTCGACGCCCGCACAGATGTTTCACATGCTGCGTCGGCAAATGGTGCGCGCGCTGCGCAAGCCGCTCATTATCATGACGCCGAAAAGTTTGCTGCGTCATCCCTTGTCGGTATCCCGGCTCGAGGAGCTCGCTTCCGGCAATTTCCGCAACGTCATCGATGAAGTGGACGACGTCAAACCGTCGGCGGTGACACGCGTGGTGTTGTGCAGCGGCAAGGTGTATTTCGATTTGTTGAAGGCGCGTCGCGAGGCGAAGATCGACACGGTCGTGATCGTTCGCCTCGAGCAGCTGTATCCATTTCCGTCGGACGAGTACGAAGCCGTCATCCGCAAGTATTCCAATGCGCGCGAGATCGTTTGGTGCCAGGAGGAGCCGCAGAATCAGGGCAGTTGGTACCAGATTCGCCACCGGCTGCAGGCGCCGCTGAGCATCAAAGATGAACTTCTCTACGCCGGCCGTGCCGGTGCCGCGGCGCCCGCCACGGGCATTGCGGCATTGCACGAACAACAACAGAAAAATCTGGTCACCACGGCCCTGCAAGGCACGCCACCGGAAGAGTCTTCCCGACAAACGATGCGCCTACCGGTGCAAACTAGGACAGGTTCTTAATGACAATCGAAGTGCGCGTGCCCCAGCTGCCGGAATCGGTGGCTGACGCTACGCTCGTGTCTTGGCATAAAAAGCCCGGCGATGCCGTGGCTCGAGATGAAAATCTGGTCGACCTCGAAACCGATAAGGTGGTGCTCGAAGTCCCGGCGCCGGTCGCCGGCATACTCACCGAAATCAGGCTGAGCGATGGCACGACGGTCACGAGCGGCCAGATACTGGCGGTGATCGAGGAAGGCGCAGCAGCGGGCGTCATAGCCGGGCCGAACGGCGCCACCGCCGGCGCAGCGGCGGCCGCCAAACCCAATGCTGCGGCCGGTTCTGCGCCTGCCGCGGCGGCCAAGTTGAGCCCTGCCGCGAAGCGGGTGGTTGAAGAGCACAAAGTCGACCGGGCAGCGGTTGCAGGCTCCGGGCGCGACGGCCGGGTGTCGAAGTCGGACGTCGTGAATTACTTGGCCGCCAAGGACGCGACGCCGGCAGCCAAGGCGCCGCCCTCGGCGCCCCCGGGTGCGCCGGCCGCGCGCGGCGCGCGCTCCGAGCAGCGCGTGCCGATGACGCGGCTTCGCGCGCGCATTGCCGCCCGCATGGTGCAGGCGCAAGCCACCCAGGCGTTGCTGACGTCCTTCAACGAAGTGGATTTGAAAGCCGTCAACGACTTGCGAAGCCGCTACAAGGATCCATTTGAAAAGCAATACGGCGTGAAGCTCGGCTTCATGTCCTTCTTCACGAAGGCCTGCGTCGAGGCACTGAAGAAATTTCCTGCCGTGAATGCCTCCGTCGAGGACAATGACATCGTGTATCACGAGTACTTCGATATCGGCGTGGCCGTTTCGACCGATCGCGGATTGATCGTTCCGGTGCTGCGCGACGCGGATCAGTTGAGTTTCGCGGACATCGAAAAGTCGATTGCCAATTTTGCAGGGCGTGCGCGTGCCGGAACCATCACGATGGAGGAACTGACCGGCGGCACGTTTACCATCACCAACGGCGGCATTTTCGGATCGCTGCTATCGACGCCCATCGTGAATGCGCCGCAAAGCGCCATCCTCGGCATGCATAAGATCCAGGACCGCGCGGTGGTCATCGACGGCCAAGTAGTCGTGCGTCCCATGATGTACGTCGCATTGACGTACGATCACCGGATCATCGACGGCCGCGAAGCGGTGCAATTCTTGGTGACGGTCAAACAGTGTCTGGAAGATCCGGCACGCATGGTGCTGCGCGTATGAGCGATGTTTTCGATGTCGTGGTGATAGGCGCCGGCCCGGCTGGTTATCCCGCCGCCATTCGTGCGGGTCAGAACAAACTCACCGTGGCCTGCGTCGATGAATGGAAGAACGCCGACGGTACCTATGCGTTCGGCGGCACGTGCCTCAACGCCGGATGCATCCCGTCCAAGGCGCTGCTGGAATCGTCCGAACTCTTCCAGCGCGCCAAGGACGAATTCGGTGTTCACGGCATCAAGTTGGGCGATATCAAACTCGACCTCGCCGCGATGCAGAAGCGCCGCGCGTCCATCGTCAAGACCATGACCAATGGTATAACGGCATTGTTCAAGGCCAATGGAGTGGTCGGTATCCAAGGGCACGGGCGCTTGCTGCCTGGCAACAAGGTGCTGGTCACGGGCGCGGACGGCTCGCAAAGAACCTTGCAAGCCAAAAACGTCGTATTGGCGTCGGGATCGACGCCCATCCGGCTCAAGACCGTGCCGCATGACGGTCGGTACATCGTCGATTCATGGAACGCGCTGGAGTTCGATGCCGTTCCCGCGCGTCTCGGCGTGATCGGCGCCGGCGTGATCGGACTGGAATTGGGCAGTGTATGGCGGCGGCTGGGCAGTGCAGTGACCGTACTCGAAGCCGTGGAGCAATTTCTGCCGATGGTGGACCAAACCGTAGCCAAAGAGGCCCAGCGGCATTTCAAGAAACAGGGCCTGGATATCAAGCTGGGCGCCAAAGTGCTGAGCGGCGCCGTGTA